>Ga0075418_10001360_pt1 | contig 27592 bp, 23 predicted proteins | sample SoiMetdeltSBSDD2_FD_81776 | JGI IMG/M metagenome (GOLD analysis project Ga0075418, IMG submission 81776) | Bulk soil microbial communities from a Populus tree surrounding site in Tennessee, USA - Soil MetaG P. deltoides SBSDD2 | ecosystem: Environmental > Terrestrial > Soil > Tree plantation...
AGGCGTTGCAGAAAGATAGCGTGAAACGTGATGCGTGTTGCGTGAAACGTGATGCGTGATGCGTGATGCGTGAAGTCTCTACACCCTCATCACTATCACGCATCACGGCTTCACGTTTCACTCGTACTTGTGTCAGCCAGCCGAGCTTTGTACCATGTCTTCGACGCGGCGCCCACGCAATCCAAACGCGGCAGATCTGGTTGGAATAGTGCGACGTTTGCCAATGGCCACTTCCCTGGAAAACAAAGCCGAGGCGGCTCATCGTAAGACCGAAGCGGACCTGGAGAGATCTCTCAAAGAGCTCGCCGACATTAAGTTCGCGCTGGACGAATCTTCCATCCTGGCGATAACCGACCAGACTGGACGAATAAACTATGTCAACGAAAAGTTTTGCGAGATCTCGAAGTACTCGAAAGATGAATTACTTGGGCAAGACCATCGGATTATTAATTCCGCCTATCATCCCAAAGAATTCATAAGGAACCTGTGGACCACAATCGCCAGCGGCCGGGTCTGGAAGGGTGAACTAAGGAACCGCGCCAAGGACGGAAGCATCTATTGGGTTGATACAACGATCGTTCCCTTCGTTAATGGCCAGGGCAAGCCCTATCAGTACGTCGCTATTCGAAATGACATAACCGAGCGCAAGCGTGCGGAAGAGCAACTTCGCGAACAGGCCACGCTGCTGGACAATGCGCAGGACGCAATTCTGGTGAGGGATCTTGAAGACAAGATTCTGTTCTGGAACAAAAGCGCGGAGCGAATATACGGGTGGACTGCCGGCGAAGTAATCGGCAGGGATCTTCAGGACATCAGCTACGGCAACAGCCTCGTCCAGTTCGAAGATGCGAAGCGTATCGTTGTCAGTACTGGAAAATGGGAAGGCGAGCTGCGACAGCTCACCAGAGAGGGCAAAGAGATCATCGTCGAAAGCCGGTGGACCCTCGTACGAGACGATCGAGGTGAGCCAAAATCCGTGCTGCTTATAAACACTGACGTCACCGAGAAGAGAAAAATCGAAGCACAGTTTCTCAGGGCCCAGCGGATGGAGAGCATAGGCACGCTTGCCGGCGGAATCGCTCACGACTTCAACAACTTGCTCGCGCCTATTACGATGTCGATCCAGCTATTGCGGGCCAAAATGACGGACGAAGACGGGCAGCGAATGCTCGAAATGCTTGAAGCTAGCGCCGAGCGTGGGGCCGGTCTCGTCAAACAGGTGCTCTCGTTCGCGAGGGGTGTCGAAGGCCAACGGATGACCCTTCAACCACGACACCTCATCAAAGAGATCGTCAAAATACTAAAAGACACCCTCCCCAAAACAATCGAGATCGAGTTTGAAGCAAGCAAAGATCTGTCGGTAGTCGCTGGCGACGCCACACAGCTCCACCAGGTCCTGATGAACTTCTGCGTCAACGCGCGCGATGCGATGCCGAGTGGCGGTAAACTGACGATCAAAGCCGACAACGTGGAGATTGACGACAACTACGCGCGGATGAACCTTGAAGCAAAGGCCGGCCGATTCGTTCAAATAACCATCGCCGACTCCGGCTCAGGAATACCGCCAAATATCATCAACAGAATATTCGAGCCTTTCTTCACAACTAAAGAATACGGCAAAGGAACCGGGCTCGGGCTTTCAACCGCCCTCGGGATTGTCAAAAGCCACGGCGGGTTTATCAACGTCTACAGCGAACCCGGCCTGGGCACAGAATTCAAGATTCATCTGCCTGCCGTTGAGACTGGCTTTGCAGGAGTGGAGGATTTAACAGCGGCTCCGCTTGCCGGTCGCGGGGAATTGATCCTGGTGGTCGATGACGAAATCGCAATTCGCGAAATCGCAAAGGGAACGCTCGAAGCATACGGCTACCGCGCGCTGACTGCGGCGGACGGAACTGAAGCGATCGCGCTGTACGCGCAACACAAGGGTGAAATAGAAGTTGTGCTGACCGACATGATGATGCCTTATATGGATGGCCTGGCAACCATCCGCGCACTGCAGAAACTCAATCCGCAAGTGAAGATTATCGCCAGCAGCGGGCTCGCTGAGAACGCAAGGGCGATTGAGGCCGCCAATGCCGGCGTGAAGACCTTTCTTTCAAAACCCTACACCGCGGGAAAACTCATGGAAGCGCTCGCGGAGGTGCTTGGCCCGCGTTAGTTATTCTCGAACACACTCCTCAGAGCGTGACGATCCATAATCATCATTAGCGAGGTGCTATCGGACTTCGAATCGCCACTTGTCCCTGTCGCGCGAAATCTATGGACTCGCCCAGAATCCGGGCGGCTTCTTGCGGCGCATGAAAACCCGTGGAGTTCTCAGCTTCGATGAAGTCGAGATAGAACTGCGCCCTGCGTTGAAACTGTCGAGCGGCAGCGAGCTCCGCGTCGCTTTTTCCCGCGGAGCGCGCCGCTTTGATGTCGTTGATCAACGCTATCAGCGCGTCCATGGCCAGATTTCGCAGCTTGAAGTTCCGCTCTTGAATAGTCTCGACCCGCGCCTTCAACTCTTCCTCGGGCCAGCGGTGACAGGTTTGGCACGCGCGATTGAGGTTCAACAACGGGCTGCGCACATGATGATCGCTGATCTTTAACGCGCCTTCCCGTTTGAACGGCATGTGGCAATCGGCGCAAGCCACCCCCGATCGCGCGTGTATCCCCTGGTTGTACATCTCGAACTCGGGATGCTGGGCCTTGAGCACCTCGGCCCCCGTCTCGGCGTGCGTCCAATCCTTGAATTTCTCCTCCTCGTAGTAAGCAAAGATGTCATCGACCTTGAGCCCCTTCGCCCAGGGATAGACGAGTCGTTTCTCGGGCCCTTTGAAATAGTATTCGACATGACATTGGCCACAAACGTAACTGCGCATCTCCTGGCGCGTCGCCTGTTTGTTCACATCGAAATTGCTTATCCCCTGCGAGGCTTTGAGCGCGCGCATACCTTCGATGAAACCGGGCCGTGTGATACGCAATTGCATCGTCGCCGGATCATGACAATCGATGCACGCCACCGGGTGAGTGACAAGTTGTCGCGCCTCGCTGTAGGGCATTTGATTCATCTTCTCGAAGCCCTTGATGAGATCGCCGTCGCCCAGTTTTTTATACGGAACATAGACTGAAGCGTGACAGTGCATGCAGGTCCCGGGCTGCTTCACTACCTGCTGCCGTTCGGTGTAGGTCTGGTCCTCGAGCATAAACGCGTGACCGCGTTCCTCGCGAAAGTCTTTCGAGAAAGCGTAACCAGCCCACATAGTTTTCAGGCGCGGGTCATCCTCCAGCCGAGATTGTGCGACCACTGAGCGAGGGTCCACTTCTGTGGGCGTTCGTGGTATTGCCTCGCTGCCGCCGAAGCGCGTCCTAACCTGGTCTACGGTCCTGCGATAGCCATCATATTGCAGAGGAAAGTTTTTGCCCCAGACCTCGGGATCTTCGGTTTCGTCGTCGAGATCGACGACCCGGTAAAACGGATTCCTCGCCTCTTGCTTGCGCTCCATGATGTTGACAAGCAGCGCGGCGCCTCCCGAAGCAGCAAGCGCTGCCACGAAGGCGGTTATGATAACCAGCCTGAGAGTCCGGCCTCGACTTGCATCGCCGCTTGAAGAATTGGAACCGTTCGGGGTCTTTGTCATCGGTCTACCTCGTGTACGGAGTTATCGGACCTGATGTCCAACCGAAATGTGACATCGAACGCAGGAGAGGTCTGAGCCGTCCTGGTGCGGCCCTTCGATCGCGTCAACGATTTCCGCGTGACACTTACGGCAAGCCTTTTCTGTTACCTGGCGGTTGTGCGGTTTAATGGTCAGCGGGTCCGGAAATCGCCCCGAGGTAAACGCGAATGAATGCCAAAATCCATTCGAGGCTTTTGTCGCGTACTTCGCAAAAAGACCGGGCGGCGTATGACAATCGTTGCAGACAGCGACAGACCGGTGGCTGGACCTGGTCCAGGCGTCGAAATGCTCCTGCATTATGTGACAGTTCGCGCACGCACCTGGTTCATTCGTCATGTATGAACCACCCTTTGCATAAACGAAGACGTAGCCGCCAATTCCAGCAGCCAGGCCGATAAACGCGCCAAGAATGATTCCCTGGATGGTGCGTGAATTCATCAAACCTCTATTCCCCGGCAAAAGCCTTTAGAGCATCTTCGTCAATGATCGATACGACACGACCGTTTACCGCAATAAGCTCATTTTGTTGAAGCCGGGAGAGGGCGCGGGAAACCACTTCGCGCACAGTGCCGATTCGGGCTGCGATTTGCTGGTTTGTCAGGGCGAGTTCGAATTTTATCTTCTTATCTCCAGATCTGCCGTGAGCGCGCCCTTCGTCCAGCAGGAAGCGCGCCAGGCGCTGATCGACTTCGTGAAGCGAAAGCGCCTCAACAAGTTCTGCGCAGCGACGCAACCGCCCTGCTAACAGCTTCAGAGCGGCAAGGGCGATCGCCGGGTGATTCATGCAGAGATTACTTACATCGCGTTTATCGATGAACAACAGGACCGAGTCCTCTTCGGCTGCGACGGTGGAGGGGTACGGGCCCTCATCAAACATTGGTACCTCGGCTATTGTTGCCCCGGCCCGCTCAACGTGAATCACCTGTTCGCGGCCATCGATGCTTTCACGAAACGCCCGGAGAGCGCCTTCAACGATAACGTATAATCCGCGCGCTTGATCGCCTGCCACGAACAGTATCTGACCACGCGCAAGCGTTTGCTCCACAGCCCGCTCGGCAAGCGCGCGCAGCTCTTTGTCGGAAAGCCCGCCGAATAAAGCAGTCGCCCTGAGTGTCGAGAGTTTATCAGTTGCCATTGCTGGTCATCATTCTGTCAGCCGAACAAGCATGGCTCAAGCCGCCCTCAGTCTGTTTCAACCGGGTCATCCCAAAATCTTAAGCCCATTGACTTAAGTCACTGCGTAAAGTCTAGCTTGATCCTAAACTCCAGGGTGAGAGTTAAAACATATTTGTGAGGTCCTTATGCAATTCAATGATACAAAGACGGTGCGAGAGATAGCTATAGAGCAGCCCGGCTCGACTCGAGTGTTCGAAAAACTGGGGATAGATTATTGCTGTGGCGGAGATCGTCCCCTTGCACAAGCCTGCCACGCGGCCGGCGTCCAGTCGCGGAAGTAGTGCGCTCGCTCGAACAGATCGAGGCGTCAAGTCAACAGCCGGCCGAGTCATACGACTGGCAGTCCGAACCCCTGGCGTTACTCATCACTCATATAGTAAACACGCACCACGTGTTCACACGCGAGGAACTTGACGGCATCGAGCCGCTGCTTGCAAAAGTCTGTTCGGTGTATGGAGCAAGCCGGCCGGAGCTCTTGAAAATCCACTCGTTGTTCGGCGAGCTGAAGCGCGAGCTGTTGCTACATATGATGAAGGAAGAAAACATTCTTTTCCCCTACATCACACAAATGGAGAAAGCGATAAGCGCGGGTCTGCCAGCGCCCCGGCCGATGTTCGGCACTGTGCGCAATCCGATAGGAATGATGATGAACGAGCACGACGGGGCAGGAGATGTTTTGCGTAGAGTTCGGCAGTTGAGCGATAATTTCAACCCACCTTCCGATGCGTGCGTGAGCTATCAGACACTCTATCGAAGACTGCAGGAGCTAGAAAAGGATTTGCACCAGCACATTCACCTCGAAAACAATCTCCTGTTTCCCCGCTCAATCGAGATGGAAAAACCAGGATCGTAATAATGACATCGCGCCGTCGCCACGAAAGCCTCGTACCGCTCTCGAGAGAGCACCATTACGGGCTGATGCTCTGTCTGCGGATTCATCGGGGGTTGGGGCAGTATGACAATGACGAAGCGTGGGTTCGTGAAAGAGCTGACCAGGCCACGCAGTTTTTCGCGACCGATCTGGTGCCGCATTTCAAGGCTGAAGAGGAAGCCTTGTTCCCCGCGATGCGAGAATTTGCCGGCGCGCCCGAGTTGCTAAACCGTTTGCTCGCGGAACACAGAAAGCTCGAGGCGCTTGCCGACCGGTTGCGCGGGGCAGACGTCGCAGAGCTTTTGGACGCGCTGCGAGAGTTTTCGGATCTCCTCGAGGCACACATACGCACAGAGGAACGCGAGCTTTTCCCGCTCTACGAGAGATTGGCGGGGGACGACGTCGCGGCCAAAGTAAGCCTCGCCGTTAGGGACATCATCGGAGAGGCTATGCGACCAAGGAGTCAGTAATCACCATCGTGCATGAATTCTTTTATTGAATGAAGGGATTTGACGTCAAAGCGCTGGTATAATGAACGCCAGTCCGGGAAGAGCCGGTCTGGGTTTCTTCTTCATCCGAAGCTGTGTTAGGCGATGCAGCGGGCGCCGTGGTCGCTATAATCTCTAGAATTCAGTTTGGATATATCGAAGGATATGTCTTTGTCGACACCGTATCGCCGCTCCGTGCTGCGCGGACTCGTGGCCTCAGCAGGGCTGACCGCCCTGGTGATCATCGGGTCGCGCAACCTTGAGCACTACGATCCAGCCCTCTTCGGGTACACGGTAGCGAGCGTCGTCGCCTTCGGTGCAGTAGTCTTCCGCTACTCGGTCTGGCTCCAGCGCCCGGCTACGCGCGTTTACTGGCGTCGCGGCTGGCAGCTCTTCCGCGACCGTAAGAAGCTGGCAGCGAATGCAAAGGGCGCAGCCGAGACCTTAGCGCACAACCTCATCGAGCAACGTTTTATCGCGAAGCGCGGTTTTACCCGCTGGGCTATGCACGCACTGATCATGTGGGGATGCGTGATCTCTGCGCTTGTTACGTTTCCGCTCGTGTTCGGCTGGATTCATTTCAAGCTTGAGGGCGCGCAGGGCTACCGCGCATATCTTTTCGGCTTCGCCACGTCGGTCTTTCAGGGGCGCAGCATCTTAGCCTGGGTTAGTTTTCACGCCCTGGACTTCACCGCCGTTATGGTCATCGCGGGTTGCGCCATTGCTATCCACCGGCGGCTGCACGACCGCGGGGCTATCGCGCTCCAACAGTTTCTCCTGGACTTCGTTCCTCACTTGCTGCTGATCGCGATCTCGGTTACCGGGTTGATGCTAACGGCGTCGAGCCTCTGGCTTGAAGGCTACATGTACTCGTTCATCGCGCTCAGTCATCAGGCCCTGGTGATCATGACCCTCTTTTACTTGCCGTTCGGCAAGTTCTTTCACATCGTCCAGCGGCCCGCCTCAATCGGCGTTGAGCTATATCAGCGGAGCGAGCGAGAGGCGCCGCAGGCCACCTGCCCTCGATGCGGGACGGAGTTCGTGGGTCAGATGTGGCTTGATGACCTGAAGGATGTAGTCGGGCAACTAGGCTTTGACTACCGCATGGGAGACGGGCGCACGCTTCAGGACTACTGCCCCCGCTGCAAAAGGGTGATGCGGGGGTTGGCTTACACGACGCTTCCGCGACGCGACAGCGACGCCGTTTGAGTTTATGGCGAAAGTCGGTAACTTAAAGAGAATCACAGAACAGTTCGGCCCGCACTTGCATGATGCGCCTTACGACGGCTGGCGCGCCGATCGGGTCATTGACAAAGTTGTGCCCACCCACTGCCCTTATTGCGGAGTGCAATGTGGGATAAATCTTCTGGTCGAGAAGAACCACGTTGTCGGGTTCGAGCCGCGCTACGACTTTCCCGTGAACGAAGGCCGCCTCTGTCCTAAGGGAGTCACGGCTTACCTCCAGGTACACCATCCAGACCGTCTTGTACATCCACTCATCAAGCGCGACGGCAACTTCGAGCAGGCGACGTGGGACGAGGCGCTAGACCTGGTCGCGGCGAAATTCAAAGAGCTTCAGTCAGGACACGGCAAGGACTCTGTGGGGGTTTACTCGGGCTCGTCACTCACGACCGAAAAGACCTATCTTATGGGTAAGTTCGCTCGCGCGGGTCTGGGAACACGCTACATTGACTACAACGGGCGGCTTTGCATGGTGAGCGCCGCTGCCGGCAACAACAAGGCTTTTGGGATTGACCGCGCCGCCAACCCGTGGGACGACATCCCGCTGGCAGAAGTGCTGTTGATTGCGGGCGCGAACTGCGCGGAGACGTTTCCGGTGCTAAACAAGTTTCTCTGGGAGCAGCGCGACCGCGGCGGGCGATGGATTATCGTTGACCCGCGTGAGACGGCAACCGCCCGACAGGGTGACATTCATCTCCAACTGCGGCCCGGAACAGATGTGGCGCTCGCAAACGGAATGCTCAACGTCATGATTGAAGAAGGTCTGACGGATGACGCTTTCATAGCCGCACGCACAAATGGATGGGAAGGGACCCGAGAGCTGGCTTTGCGTTACACGCCGCAGCTCGCATCTGAGATCACTGGTGTTCCTGCCGAAAAGATCATCGAGGCTGCCCGCCTCTACGGTCGTGCGAGGACCGGCATGGTAATGCATGCTCGCGGCATCGAGCATCACACCAACGGCGTCAACAACGTTCTCTCCTACATAAATCTCGTCCTTGCGACGGGAAAGATCGGCGCGCCCGGCAGCGGCTATGGGACCATCACCGGGCAAGGGAATGGCCAGGGCGGGCGCGAGCACGGTCAGAAGGCCGACCAGCTTCCGGGCCAGCGCTCGATAATGAATCCTGAACATCGAAAGCACGTCTGCGATGTTTGGGGCCTCCCGGAAGAGGAGCTACCGCAGGCGGGCGTATCAGTGGTCGAGATGTTCGATAAGATGCGCGAGGGCGAGATTCGCGGTTTGCTTTCGATCTGCAACAACGTGATGGTCAGCCTCCCGGATACGAACCAGGTGCGCCGGTCGTTGGAGGGACTGGATTTTTACGTCTGCATCGATTTCTTCATGTCCGAAGGCTCGCGCTACGCGGACGTCGTGTTGCCCGGTTCTACATGGGCTGAAGATGAGGGCGTGACGACCAATAGCGAAGGCCGCGTCGTCAAGATCAACAAAGCCACCGACCCGCCCGGCGACGCCCGCCAGGACTGGTGGATCGTGCAGGAGATAGCGCGTCGCATGGGCCGGGGAAAATATTTTCAGTTCGATAGTCCCGGTGAAATCTTCGAGGAACTGCGCATAGCTTCCAGAGGTGGGAACGCAGACTATTACGGCATCACTTATGAAAAAATCGAGCGGCAAAAAGGCGTTTTCTGGCCATGCCCATCTGAAGATCATCCGGGCACTCCGAGGCTCTTCGAGGAGCGGTTTTATCATCCTGACGGAAAAGCAAAGTTTCACGCGATCGAGTTCGCGCCACCTGCCGAGGTTCCAGATGATGAGTTCCCGCTGATCCTCACCAGCGGGCGAGTTGTCTATCAGTACCTATCCGGCAACCAGACCAGGCGCATAGGCTTCCTGGTCCAGCAATGCCCGGAGCCCTACGTTGAGATTCACCCGGATACCGCCGCTCGACTCGGAATAGTTGACGGCGAACGGATCAAAGTCGTCTCACGCCGTGGTGAAGGAGAATTTCCGGCGCTCGTCGTCAGGACGATCCGTCCGGATACCATTTTCATCCCTTATCACTGGGGAGAAGAGCTGGCAGTTAATCAGTTGACGAATCCAGCGCTCGACCCCGTTTCAAAGATCCCGGAGTTCAAGGCGTGCGCCGCCCGGGTCGAGAAAATTCACACGCGCGAGTTGCCGCTTTTCGGCAAGAGCCGTCGCGGTGCGGAACGCAGCGCGGTAACGCGTTTGACCGATAGGTAATAGCGATATGGAAGAGACGATGTTCATCGACCCGGAGCGCTGCATAGGCTGCCGCGGATGCGTGGCGGCGTGTCGAGAGTGCGGAACTCACAAAGGCTACTCGATGATCTTCGTGGATTATCTCGACCGCAGCCAAACGACGGCCACGATGCCAACGATCTGCATGCACTGCGTCGAGCCGACCTGTGCGCTGGTTTGCCCGGCCGACGCGATCAAGGTCTCGGAAGAGGGCATCGTTATGTCAGCCCTTAAGCCGCGCTGCCTGGACTGCCGGAATTGCGTCAACGCCTGTCCGTTCGGCGTGCCGAAGTACAACTCGGCGATGCACCTGCAGATGAAGTGCGACATGTGTTACGACCGCACCAGCGAAGGCCTGAAGCCGATGTGCGCCTCAGTCTGCCCGACGGGAGCAATCTCGTTCGGGCGCTATGAAGAGATAGTTCCGCTCCGGCGCACTAAGCCAGTCAACGTGCATGTGTTCGGCAATCAGCATGTCGAGACCAAGGTCTATTTGATGCTTCCGACGGACGCCGATGAAGTAAAGGTTGACGGCTGCGGCGTATTTGAAGGGCGGCTCGGCACGATCACACAGCAGCAAACTACGAGTGAGTCATGGATCGACATGCAAGTGGAGGAATCAGACAAGAGCAATGAATTCTAGGAAGCCTGACGACGAGCTTATAAGCGACGAGCAAGACGTTCGTCGTGCAATAGCACCTCATCAACACGATTTCCCTTACGAACGCGGCGAAGAAGCGCAGGTGACGCGGCGCGAGTTCTGCAACTTCCTGGGCCTGACCTCGACCGCTCTCTTCGTTAGTGCAGCGGGCCTCGCAGGCAAGGCAGCACTAAACGAGGGTGACGCGGCGAATTACACGCCGAAGATGATCGAAGGCGCCGAGGGTCTGGCGCCGGGCTCTTCACTCAACTTCCGTTTCCCGACTGAAGACGAAACGGCCATTCTCGTGCGCTCGAATGACGGCGCGTACCATGCTTACGGTCAGCAATGCACCCACCTCGCCTGCCCGGTCTACTTTGAACAGAAACACCAGCGGCTGGAATGCCCGTGCCACGAAGGCGCTTTTGACGTGCAGACCGGGAAAGTTCTTTATGGGCCTCCGCCTCGCCCTCTCGATCAGATAGTTCTGGAGGTGCGAGACCGCGGCGAAGTATGGGCGGTAGGGAGAAGGGCAGGAATCCATGAACGTTCCGCTTAATTCCGATAAGGAACCCCAGGCACTGCGTAGGGTGCGCGAAACCAAAAGCGTCTATTCCGCAGACGACGCTTACCGCCGCCGGTTCACCAGACGGGGCCGATCGGCCGTAGAGCAAGCGCGGCTCATAATGCTGGTGATGATTAACGTCGCGCAACTCTGGATACTCGCGGCGACTGTTGAGGCTGCGCTGGCTCACCAGTACCGGGAACTGTTGCCACTCGTTATTGCTTCCGGTGTCTGCTGGCTTATCGCTCTCTCGATAACCCTCTGGTGGAAGCCCGCGTCGCGCCGCTTCACGAGTACCGGTTACGTGCGCGAGGGGCGCCGATGATACGAAAGATAGTCGGATACGAGAACGACGAACTCGGGGAGTGGAGAGCGGCACTCGACTGCGGTCATTATCAGCACGTACGACACAACCCGCCGCTGGTCACCCGCGCATGGGTCCTGACCGAACCAGGGCGCAAGTCACGTCTTGGGTTCGAGCTTAACTGCAAACGATGTGATGAAGAATCGGACGCGGAAGGATACCATCGGCTTTAGCCGTGTGGTGCCTCAACTTCAACCTACGACGCGGCGACCTCACCCGACACCACCGGCTCCAGCCGTGTGGTGCTTCAACTTCAACCTACGTCCCATCCTCGCGTCCCCAGACACCACCGGCTTCAGCCGTGTGGTGCTTCAATTTCAGCCTACGACACGGCGACCTCACCCGACACCACCGGCTTCAGCCGTGTGGTGCTTCAATTTCAGCCTACGTCACAGCCTCGCGTCCCCAGACACCGGCTTCGTCGTGGGTTGAAACTGAAGCACCACTCGGCTGAAGCCGGTGGTGTCAACAATAGGACCTATGAAAGAAAAGAAGAGGGAAAGCGGTAGGATTGCCAGGGCGGCGAGTAACCTTTTCCCGGGATACTTCGCCCTGGTGATGGCAACCGGGATTATATCCATCGCCACACACCTGCTAGAAATGCGTTGGCTGGCCTGGGGGCTGCTGGCGATCAACCTTGTCGCGTACGGCGTTCTTTGGCTCTTGCTGCTTATACGTCTGATCGGTTTCTTCCCCCGGGTCAAGGCTGACGTCACGGATCACGTCCGCGGGCCGGGGTTTTTCACGGTCGTCGCGGGCACCTGCGTACTCGGAAGCCAGCTGGTGATAGTAGCCGGCGAATACCGAGCGGCAGGCGCTCTCTGGCTGCTCGGGCTCTTGCTCTGGGTAGTCGTTATGTACACGTTCTTTGCGGCTGTCACAGTGCGGGAAAACAAACCGCCCTTGGAGAGCGGGCTCAACGGAGCATGGCTGCTTGCCGCGGTCGCGACGCAATCAATTTCTGTTTTGGGTACGCTGCTGGCAAGTCACTTTGGGTCGTACCGTGAGCCGCTGCTCTTCTTCACGCTCTGCATGTTTCTGGTCGGCTGCATGCTTTACCTGTTGCTGATCTCGCTGATTTTCTACCGCTTCACGTTTATTAACCTGACGACCGCGAGTCTAACGCCGCCTTACTGGATCAACATGGGGGCGGTGGCCATTACGACGCTGGCAGGAGCAAGGTTGATTCTGGCGGCTCCCGATTGGATTTTTCTCTCTGACATACTCCCTTTCATAAAAGGCTTCACGCTATTCTTTTGGGCAGTCGGCACGTGGTGGATACCGTTGCTCTTTATACTCGGGATTTGGCGGCACGTTTATAAACGCTTTCCGCTTGTTTACGACCCTCAATACTGGGGGATGGTCTTCCCTTTAGGCATGTATGCGGCCTGTACTTTTCAGTTGTCGAAAGCAATCAACTTCGAGGACTTAATGCTCATCCCACGCTACTTCGTATTTGTAGCACTCGCAGCGTGGCTGTTAGCGTTCATAGGGCTATTTCACAGTTTTTTTCAAGCTGGCGGAAAGAATAACTGACTCATCGTAGGTTCATCCGCGCGCGCCAAGCAGCGAGGGAAGCTCAGGCGCAGAGACTCGAACGCGCGCGTCGAGGATGACAGCCCCTTGCTCGCGGACCACAAAGGGATTGCAGTCGAGTTCGGCGATCTGCGGCAGGTCTTCAACCATCGCGCTCACTCGCAGCAGTCCATCTTCCAACGCGGCAATATCGCAAACGGGACTTCCTCGAAACCCGGTGAGCAGCGGATAAGACTTGAGACTCCGAATCATCTCGGTTGCATCATCGTGAGTTAGCGGAGTGAGGCGAACCGAGACGTCGCGCATCAGCTCAACAAAAACGCCGCCTGCTCCACAAGCCACAACAGGTCCGAACTGTGGATCGTGTGCGACGCCAACCAGCATCTCCACGCCACCCGAATTCATTCGCTGTACTATGAACCCGGTTACCGGCTGTCCGTGTTCCGCCAGATTCGCAGTCATTTCCTCGGCTGCGGCGCTGACTTCGTTTGCGCCTCTAAGATGGAGCCGTACTCCGCCTGCCTCGGTCTTATGAAGGACGCCTGGGGCGATTGCTTTCAAGGCGGACTCGCCGCCGAAAAGCGCTGCGGCTTCACCGGCTTCGCGCGCGTTGGTGACGATTCGCTGTTCGACCAACGGCAGGCCGTAGCATGAAAACAGACTCGCAGTCTCTTCGGCGGTGAGCCATCCTTCTCCCCTGGCCAAAGCAGTCGCGATGACGGCTGCGGCCTCGTCTCGCCGGAGGTCATCAAATCGGGGCGGCTCTGACATCGGCCGCGCGCGCCACTGGCCGTAACGCGCGACTCGAGCCAGCGCAGACGCGGCGGCTTCGGGAAACGCGAACGAAGGAATCTTTAAATCCGCGGTCTTTAGCTCGTCTGGCACCCCTCGCGCTGACAGAAAGACGGTGACCACCGGCTTGCCCGACGCTGCGGTTCGAGTGGCATCTACGATCGTTCGAGCGACGTCTTCTGCTCGGGTGACCAGCGGCGGAATGAAGATCACAACCAGTGCATCGATGCCCGGGTCGGCGGCTACAACTCGGATCGCTTTGCCGTAGTCATCCGCCGTCGCGGAAGCAATCATATCCACCGGATTGGCCACGCTGGCTTCCGCAGGCAGGAAGGCGCGTAGTTGAGACACGCTGTCCTGGCCAAGCATCGGCACGCTGAGCCCCTCGGCTTCACAAGCATCCGCGCAGAGAATTGCCGGCCCGCCTGCGTTTGTGATGATGCCGATGCGCCCGCCTTTCGGAACCGGTTGATTCGCAAGCAGCGAAGCTACATCGAACAGTTCTTCAAGCGTGTCGGTCCTGATCACCCCGGCCTGACGGAACAAGGCATCTACAGTCACATCGGAAGCCGCCAGCAGCGCTCCGGTGTGCGACGACGCTGCGCGAGCGCCGGCCGACGATCGCCCGCTCTTCACCACAACAATTGGCTTCTTCTGCGCGACTCTCCGCGCGATGTGCGAAAACTTCCTGGGGTTCCCAAACGACTCGAGGTAAAGCAGGATTACGTCTGTCCCGTCATCCGATTCCCAATAATTCAACAGATCATTCCCGGAAATGTCGGCTTTGTTACCGATCGATATGAATGAAGAGATGCCAAGTCCCAGCGAGTTTGCGTAGTCGATGACCGCGAGACCCAACGCGCCGCTTTGGGAGAAGAACCCTACCCGGCCGGCGAGCGGCACGTGCGGCGAAAACGTTGCGTTGAGCTTGACGCCGCCGTCGGTGTTAACGATCCCCATGCAGTTCGGGCCGATCAATCTCATCCCGGTCATCCTGCAAATCCGCAACAGCTCGCTCTGTCGTGCTCGGCCTTCCTCGCCGGTCTCGGAGAAGCCCGCCGATATCACCACCACGGCGCGCACGCCTTTGCGGCCGCACTGCATTGCTGCTTCGAGCACATGGGCGACTGGAACGACAATCACCGCAAGATCAACAGGGCCGGGAATCGCTTCCACTGACGGATAGGCAGTAACGCTCTGGACTACATTTGCGACGGGATTCACAGGATAAACCGGACCGGCGAACTCGTAGTTCAATAGATTGTGAAAGATATCGCCGCCGATCGTCGCACGACTGCGAGACGCGCCAATCACCGCCACGGCATTGGGATTCAGGAAAAGCTTCAACGAGTTGATTGCCGAGACTTGCTCGCGTTGCTCGAAGTGCTCAAAGGCTTCCTGGTTTAATGACGTTGGAAATGTCACGTGAAGCAGCCCAGTACTGACAGCCACTTTGATTGGGAATCCTGATCTGCGAAACACTCCAAGCATCTTGTGGTTCGACGCCAACACGTCAGCTTCGAACACGTGAATCCCGTTCGCGGCGGCGATCTGCGCCAGTTGTCCGACAAGCATCGTGCCGAGACCCCGACCCTGATAATCGTCGGCTACTGCGAAGGCAGCATCCGCGTGATCCTCTCCGATCGCTGAGTAGAGCGCGTGGCCCACAATCCGTTCTTCTCCGCCGGTCAACGCAATCAGTCCAAAACTGCGGATATAATCAACCGTCGCCTCGCGGTGCGCTTCAGCAGCCAGCAGATCGTCTTTTATAAAACTAAAGAACCGCAGCCACCGAGACTGCTCTGACAATAAACGGAAGAAATCCAGCAGCCGCGGTTCGTCTTGTGACCGCAGAGGGCGGACTCTGACGGTAGAACCGTCCCGGAGAACGACATCTCCCGCGTGGTGGATCGGATGGGCGTTAGGTAGCTGGTAGTCGATAGTCATAATACTCTCATCTTCATTCTACGGGGCTCAGGCTGTGTTTAACAGATCTCACGGTTTGGCTCTGGCAACGTGTGTGCCGTGGAGCATACTCGCATAAAGACGAGCCGGCGACTGATCGCCAGAGCAGGTTTGTTCCTCCGTTCCGGATTGAGGACTTTCGCTCAACCTGGTGGGGTAGGATTGCGCAGTTTTGGAATCATCTAGAGACAAGAATGACAACCGGGTTCCAGTTCATCAGGAGAACTGACTGGAACCCGGTCTGATTGCGGACACCGCGTGGTGCCGCGTCGAGTCTTTCGGAAACGCCAACAGCGTCAGCGTGCTGTTGAGCTCGCACTTTTGACGAACACGTTTTCGTGGCGAGTATCCTCGTGCGCTTCCGTGCTTGAGCTGGCCTCGAGGTGCTTATGGAGAGCCTCAGCGCGCTGTTTGATGCCGAGCATCATCTTGCGCTCCATGATAAAGTGCGACGGTTCGAGCAAAATGTACTTGCTAACCCAATCCAGGATTCCCGGCTTTCGGTCCCATCTCGTACGGACCCGCAGCCGTGTGGTCTTTCCGTCAATCGCCTTTAGAAAGAGCCCCCAGGTACCGAAGTTGTCGCCAAGCACAATTGCCTTAAAGGGCTCAACGATGATCACCGGGAGAGGCGGGGCTTTAGGATGCAGCCAAACGACATCTCCTACTCTCAGATCCTGCCACTCCGGAACAACTCGATCGGCGTTATGCATCTCACATCCGACCAAATTCTCAAGTCCGGTGTAGCTGTAGAAGCCTCCGCGCGTTTGGCCGATTTGTGTCAGCCATGGCCAAACCTCGGCAACCGTAGCATTGATGGTTATTGCGTGCGTCGCTTCGTGTTTTGAATAAGGAACAACTTCATCGCCGGGCAACCGCTGTTGCAGTTCGTCGTCGGTCGCGCCCCACCTCAAATGCCAGGGCCGCACCAGTAGTGCATACGCCGCAAGGACGGCTCCCACTGAACCCACGCCCATCACCCCTGCTGTCAGATCTCGGTTCATTATTCCTCCATCGGGGCGGCGGCGGTAAGTCTCTCGTTGCGCTCGTCACGACAACTACTCTCGGCTAAACGCAATGATGCCAGTCCTTTTTGCGCTTGCGGGTAGCGCTCGCGAGCGGTCCGACTCATCGCCACCGCCCTTTCTCTTGGTGCTTTCCTCCTATTCGCACTATAGGCCCGTACCGGTAGGAAATACTATGACCGCAATCACCAAATGATGTGTCGTGCATCACGCAGGATCTGCGACTTCGCACCCGTATAAGTCGTGCCATTGTCGCGATACCGGTAACCGACCAGGCGGGAAGCACCGAATTATCAGGGCTCAGTGAAAATTCCCGCTTCAGTTGCGCAAAAGCACACAAGACATCCATGTCAATTGCGTCAGCAGCCGTCGAATTTGAAAGAAATCGCTACCGAATGCTGGTGTGGATTTCGGAATGATTCTTGCGCCTATAATTTTTCTATCCGGGCTCGAGACAGAGCCCGGTGACGGCCCTGCCGAATTTGGAGGTTGAAGATGGAAACGATGCGAGCGAACGTTTTTAGAGGAACAAACAAGTTTCAAATAGAAGAAGTGGAGAAGCCGCGGGCCGGAGTGGGCGAGGCCCTGATTCGTGTGACGCTTACCACGATCTGCGGAACCGACCTGCACATTGTGCGCGGCGAGTATCCGGTCAAGCCCGGTCTGGTCATTGGACACGAACCAGTAGGAGTTATCGAAGAGCTGGGACCCGGCGTGACCGGCTATGAGGTTGGCGACCGAGTGCTGGTCGGCGCCATTACTCCCTGCGGCCAGTGCCGCGCCTGTCTATCCGGGCATCTGTCGCAATGCGGCCACGGCGGAGACTACCAGGCGATTGGTGGCTGGCGCTTCGGAAACACAATCAACGGCGCGCAAGCCGAGTACCTGCTGGTCCCCAACGCCCAGGCCAACCTGGCGAAGATTCCGGATGAGCTCACTGACGAACAGGTGGTTCTGCTTGCGGATATCGCTTCAACGGGATTCAGCGGAGCGGAATCGGGAGGGGTGCGCATAGGCGATTCAGTGATCGTATTCGCACAGGGCCCGATTGGTCTTTGCGCGACTGCCGGCGCCAGGCTGATGGGCGCATCTTTGATTATCGGAGTTGAAGGCGACGAGAACCGGCTGGCGATGGCGCGTCGAATGGGAGCCGACGTGACGCTTGATTATCGTGAGGTTGACGTTGTAGCAGAGATTAAACGGCTCACGGGCGGCGGCGCGGACGTAGCGATCGAAGCGCTCGGAACACAACAGACTTTCGAGAGCGCGCTTCGCAGCCTGCGGCCCGGCGGGACGCTGTCAAGCCTCGGTGTGTACTCAGGAAAGCTGCAAGTTCCTTATGAAGCATTCGCCGCCGGGCTCGGCGACTATAGCATAGTGACTACGCTTTGCCCCGGCGGCAAAGAGAGAATGCGAAGGCTGATGGAAGTGGTCAAGGCCGGTCGCGTCGATCTCACGCCTCTGCTTACTCATACAGTCTCACTCGATGAGATCAAAGAGGGCTACCGGATTTTCGGCGAACGGCTCGATGGGGTGCTAAAAGTAGCAGTCACGCCCTGAAAGCAGAAAGCAGAAGGCAGAAGGCAGAAGGCAGGAACGCGGAGGAGCGGAGAAGCGGAGGAGCGGGAGGTCAGGTTCGCGTGACTGTACCTAAACCGCGGTCCGAATCGTGAGGAGGTTTGGGAATATATGGCTTCCGAACCATTTGCCATCGAATTTCGGAACGTATCGATTAGCTTTGAGGGCAAAAGCGCGCTCGACGATGTCAGCTTCACGTTGGAAAGCGGACATATGATTTGTATCACGGGAATGTCCGGTTCAGGGAAATCGGTACTATTGCGACTCGCTGCCGGCTTGCTGGTGCCAGACACCGGGCAAGTGCTGATCGAAGGGCGCGAGATAGAAGGACTTAACGAGCGCGAGTTGCTTGCTGTGCGAGGCTCATCGATGGGCGTGGTTTTTCAGGAACAATCGTTGTTCACCGGAATGTCTGTGTACGACAACACCGCCTATCGACTGGACGAGCATGGATGGTCCGAAAAGGATACTCAGCGCGCCGTTCGCGAAATACTGACCTTTGTCGGGCTTGAGGAAGAGGTGGATAAGCTTCCCGAGGAGCTTTCGATCGGAATGAGACGGCGGCTGGAGTTTGCGCGAGCGCTTGTCGGCTGGCCAAAGATCATGCTGTTTGATGAGGCAACGGCCGGACTTGATCCGATCAACGCGCGGGCGATGCTTGACCTCATCATTCGAGCGACTGCGTTACATCGAATCTCGTCGCTCTATGTCACCAAGGAGATGCATGAGATTCCATATCTTGGCACTCATTATGTGGACGGGGACGGGGAAGGAATTCGCAAAGGGAGTTCTCAGGCAGGCGATGAACTGAACGTGCTTCTACTTGACGAAGGCAAGATCGGTTTCTACGGGTATTGGTCCGAGTTTCAGTCCAGCAACTTGCCTTCGGTGAAGCAAATGACGCAGCCGGCGCCGGGCGCAAGAATGGCGACCTCCTACACCGCCGATCCCTGGAAAACCAGGCGTACAAAACCTCTCCAGTGAAGATCGAGACGATCCAGAGAATGCACCCAAACTTGCCTGCGTAAGTCTCCGCAGCGTCTGCGCAGAATCTCGTAACAGCCCGGCCTTTCTCTCTCTCGGTTAATCAGGCAAACAGCATCGCCGGCAGACATTCTACTCGGAGTGAAATCCTTTGTTATCAATGCGCATTCGAGGCTTGCCACGGTTTCGGCGGCAACCGCGGATCAGGAAACCCGACTTGAGTACGCCAATTGCGGTATAGGCATAAGAGATTAGTAAAGATTCGCTATTGCACTATTATCGAAAGGAAATGAGGTAAAGGATATGGCGGTTTCAAGTGCCCGAACTGTTGATCGTGACCGCACTTCATCAGATGAGCCAACGGTTGTCGATTTAAGGAAGGACAGGTCGGTTATCGATCGGACATTGAGTCTACTCAGCTCCGTGCAGTTCGGCTTGGTTATGTTAATGCTTCTGCTGGGGTGCTGCGTAATCGGAATGCTGGTCATGCAACAGAACGTCGAGGGTTTCCGCCAGTACTATGTTCGACTGACGCCCGCGCAAAGATCACTGTACAGCAGCCTCGGTCTATTCGACATTTATCACACGTGGTACTTCACTGGACTGCTGTCAGTACTAAGTTTGAACATCATTCTCTCGTCGATCGACCGCTTTCCTGCAGCGTGGCGTTACATTCGCAAGCCGAAGCTTGGAGCCTCACCGAATTTCATTCGCGCGCAGAAATTCTACAAAGTAATCGAAACAAACAGCTCGCCGGAAGACGCTGCCGAGCAGGCTACCCGCGCCTGGAGTAAAGCGGGATTGCGGGCGCGCAACACGCGAGAAGATGGCCGCATCACGGTATTCGCTCAGCGCAATGCGTGGAACCGAATGGGAGCCTACGCAGTTCACCTCGCGCTACTGATGATCTTCCTCGGCGGGTTTCTCACAAGCCGCTACGGAGTTGGGGGATCGATGGAGATAACGCCGGGTCACTCCTCGAAGTCCTTCAACACGTTTGAGACCGGGCTTGAAGGCGGGCAGTCGGGCAGCGCTTTATTGCCATTCACCGTCGAGTGCACGGATCTCAGGCAGGAGTTGATACGGGCGGAAGGCGGGCTCGATGTGATGAACACGATTGACTGGCTAAGCTTTGTCAACATTAAGGATAACGATCAAAAAATGCCGGCGCTCGTCCACCTCAACGCGCCCTTCGATTATCGTGGTTATCGCTTCTTCCAATCGAGCTTTCAACCGCAGGGCTATGCTCGGCAAATAACTGTCAGCCTCAAATTGCCTAACGGCCAACCGCGCGAAGTCACAATAGAGCGCGACGGCTCGGTTGACGTTGATGGCCTCGGAAGCGTCTCTTTCGTGAATTTCTATCCGGACTTTACGGTCGAAGGCGGAACGGCCGACACCGCATCTGGCGATTACAACAACCCCGTCGCGGAGCTTCAGATTACCGCGCCTGGTTCCAAGCCCCGTCGCGAGTTCGCCTTCAACGCACAGATGCTCAGCCAATCGCCTAACGCATCCGATCGATCAGGAACTGATTCAGGATCAATCGGACCTGAGCGAGTCTCGCTTAAGAACTTCGAGAAAGTGGCTCTTTCACACACGCTGACAATACAGTATGACCCGGGCCGTACCCTGGTCTACGCAGGGTTTCTTCTCCTGACAGTTGCGTTGTGCGCCGTGTTTTTCTTCTCACACCAGAGGGTTTGGGGAGTCGTCGAGTCTAACGGGAAACGATCGACGCTTTACTTCGGAGGCAGCACCAATCGAAACGGACCTGCTTTCGAGGGACGTTTTAATTCACTTGTTCAATCAGCGATCGGAGGAAGCAGCTAACGATGAGTCAAGCAATCAAACATAGCGAATTATTCTCGCCTGAATTAGAGCTGAGCTTCTCGAAGAGGCTTATTGGCCTCTGGCCGGTTATAGCTCCGATGGCGATGGCGGTTGCCTTTATCCTCGCCCGGCTCTACGTTGGGCCGCGAGGGTTTCTATACGAAGGCGCTCTGACGATGCTCGCTCTGATCACTTACGTCAGCGCGGCTGTGGTGCTGGTGACAAATCTATTCGTGAAAGAGCGGGTGCTCGCTCGGTTGGGATTAATATCAGTGGCAATGGGCGTGTGCTTCAACTTTTCAGGGTGGATGATCCGATGGATTGAAGCGGGCGATGCCGAAGGTTGGAAGCGAGGCATCAACGGATTCTGGCGATACTTTCCACTCGACAATCTGTACTCGCTGACGCTCGGCTTTTGCTTTGGCGGGGCAATCACGACGCTGATCATCATTCGCAACCCGAAGCATCAATTCCTGGGGGCGCTTTCGATGCCGCTTGTCGCCGTAGTACTGACGCTGGCCACGCTGCTCGGCAACGACATCTCAACTCTTCCGCCGATACTCGATAGTTACTGGCGGCCCATTCACGTTTCGATAGCGACCATCGGTTACGGAGTGTGCCTCGTGAGCTTCGGACTTGCATTCGCCTACCTGCTGAAGGATGGCGTAAGTTCGGAAGCAATTGCCATTGCGGTGGCGCTTTTTGGATTGCTGGTATATGCAACCGTTGGCCGCTACGGCGTGCCTTTCCACGCAGAGTACAGCACGTCTCTAACTTTCGGAAAATCATTGCTGCCGGTTCGCGCGGTGTTGGCTGGGGTTGGCCCGCTGATGGCGATTTTGCTGCTTGCGATTCTCGCCTCGTTGATTCTGTTCGTTGTTGACCGGCAAAAGCGCGACGACAAGGCGAGACTATGGGCCTGGCGCATCTTTCGGGGCGCTGCTGTATTGCAGGCCATTGTGCTTTCGGCTCTCTTTTATCAGATCAAAAACGTGAACGATCCGGCATCGCGAATACCTCCACGCGAGCTCGCTGGGTTTGGCGGGTGGCTCTCGGAACAGATGCAAATGACTGTGCCACCGGAGCGCTATGTTGAACTGGCCAGGGACTACATCGCCCAGAACTCCAGCAATCTCTCTCTGAGCATGAGAGGTAATCCGGTTGAGATTGGCGGGTTAATTGGGCTGTTGGTTGCGCTATTGCTCGTATCGCTGTTTGCGTGGAAGCGTAAAGAGGTGAATAACTCATTACCCCCGCTCCAGACGATTGACGGGCTTCTCTACCGGACGGTCGGCGTAGCGTTTCCGCTCCTGTCATTGCTCCTCATCACTGGAGCAGTCTGGGCAAATGAATCGTGGGGCCGCTACTGGGGATGGGACTCGAAAGAAGTAGGCGCGCTGGTTGCGTGGATGGCCTATGCGGGGTTTCTGCACACTCGGATCGCCCATGGATGGCGCGGGCGCCGCAGCGCATACTTCGCTTTGCTGGGATTCGCGCTGGTGATATTCACCTGGCTGGGCGTGAGCTACTTGCTGCCAGGACTACATTCTTATGCCTAGCTGAAGATGTTGGGAACATTTGCGCGAAGCTAAACTAACCGCGGGTCTCCTCTTGTTCGATCGCGGGCCAACCGAGGCTGGCAAGAGACAATCCGGTTGTGAGCGCAGTCACATCTTTCGGAACTTGTGCTCACTATACTTGAGTCGTGTCAGGAGGTTCCATGAAGATAAAGCTCGGTACAAACTTCACTGTGTTCTTGCTCTTCTTTGGCGTTGCCACGCTTGAGGCATTCCAAACCCAGGACTGGCTCAAGGCTATTTTGTGGTTGGCAATAGGTCTTGTTTTCCTGTTAGCGGATAATCCGGGTAAAGCCTCGTCGCATGATTAATACCCGCGCGATGAAGGAAGTACCAGACCGACCACGAGCGACCGAACCTTCCGAATAACTCAGCTAGGAGATCTGAGCTCGCTTTGATAGTTCGCCTTCCCAAACCCGTCAACAATGGTCCTTACGAGCTCGGTCCTGAAACTCGCTGAGTAAATCCCCTTGAGTGGGTGAAAACTCGCATCAAGAATCGAAACTTCGAGCACTCGAATGAGTTTTCACCAGTTGGGAAGCCGCCCGCGCCCGCTAACTTGTTTGTTTTCAGTGAGAGAGCTCGACTCCCAAGCCTCATCTGACTTGTGAACGGCAATTGCACTCGGTGGGCGTCTGAGGTGACGTTGAACGATGTGATCGCAGTCACGCAGCCCTGTGACCCCGCTCATAGTTCTTTTTCGCTGGAAGCTTTAGATTGGCTTGGAGTAAGGAGGCACAACGATGAGCCTGGTAAAAACAGTCAAGACGATGCTGGTCGCGGGATGCGCAGTGTTTGGGTTGTTTTATACAGCCTCGATTTCATTTTCGAAACCTGCGGATCCCGGCCAAGAGAAAAAATCCCAGCCAGTGGCGTCCACGAAGTATTCGCCTGAAGACTACGTTGGCAGCGAGACCTGCCAGGCCTGCCACGCTGATCAGTTCAGCGGCTTCTCAAAGACCGCTCATGCCAAGCTCGCAAAAGCCGGCTGGAAGACTGAGAAGCAAGGCTGCGAATCATGTCACGGGCCGGGGAAGGCGCACGTGGAAGGCGGCGGTGACAAACTGAAGATACGGACTTTCGAGGGTGAGTCACCAAAGCAAATATCCGAATCATGCTTACGGTGCCACGCCGGCAAAGAAGAACACAACAACTACAAACGAGGCGAGCACTGGCGCAACGACGTAGGCTGCACCGACTGCCATTCGCCCCACCACTCCGCGAGTCTCGGAGACAAGCTCGCCGGTGCGCCCCAGGGAAAAATCGATGCGCCGTCGTCATTGATCCCGACAGGCCCTTTCTCCGCGCATTCAAATGACCTGGCGCCGCTCAAGATGCTTGTAAAGAGCGAGCCACAACTATGCATGACCTGTCACAACGAAACAAAGGCACAATTCACTCAGCCGTTCCATCACAGGGTGCTTGAAGGAGCGATGAAGTGCAGCGATTGCCACAACCCGCACGGTGGCTTCGAGTTGAAGCAGGCGAGGCTCAACACCGGCGCCGACGCATCCTGCGTGAAGTGCCACACCGATAAGCAGGGGCCGTTTGTGTTCGAACACGCGCCGTTGAAAGTTGAGGGTTGTGCAAGCTGCCACACCCCGCACGGATCGAGCAATCCAAAAATGCTCAAGCGCAACAACGTCAATCAACTCTGTCTGGAGTGCCACAGCACCGTTGCAACGAAGCCTGGCGAGATTGAAGCGCCGGGCATACCCAGCTTCCACAACCAGGCGACAACGCGCTACCAGAACTGCACAACGTGCCACAGTAAGATTCACGGCTCGAACAGCCATGCGTTTTTCTTCCGATGAAATCGATTACGGTGAAAGCGTTGGAGGACTTATGAAAGAAAAGATTGGATTCTCGTTGCTCTTCTTGTTCGGGTTCGTGCTGGGTCTCATCCTTTTGACCAACGACGCGCGAGCACAGCAACCGGCTACCGGCAGTAAACCGGCGCAGCCTTCCGCAAGCGGGCAGAGCGGCGCCGAAGGTCCCTACACGATCACCTCGAGCATTGAGTTCGGCGTGCGCGGGATCGCAATCGACGGTAACGCTGACATTTATCGAAGCCAGCTCAACTATACTCCCGGATTTCGCATCTTCGATTCGAGCTTGTTCATGCAGTCAAAGGACAACGACGCGCCGCTGCTCGATTCGTTGATGATCAGCTCGTTCGGGTGGGGGAAGGATCCCAACCGATACCTGAGAGTCAACGCCGAGAAGACCAAGGCCTATCGTTTTGACGCAAACTACCGCCGGTTTGATTACTTCAACAGCCTGACCAATATCGCGCTTGGCCAGCATACCGCTAACACCGAGTACCGCCAGGGTGACTTCAACCTTACCATTCTGCCGCAGAACGAGCGGGTCAGGTTCAATCTAGGCTACTCGCTCAGCCGAAACAGCGGGCCGGCAGTATCCACAATCCGCTTTAACGGAGACGAATATCCAGCCGCCTACCCCGTGCGGGCGGCTGCCGACGAGTACCGAGTCGGAGCGGACGCAAGGGTTTCGGTGTTTGATATATCGTTTATGCAGGGCTGGCGTTTCTTTAAGGAAGACAGCCAGTACCTGATAACCGTCCCGCATCCCGGCAATAATCTGACCAATACCGCCAAGATCAACGACTTTTTCCGAAGCGCGCCGACTCGCGGTGAGACGCCGTTCACCCGGCTAAGCGTCCACACCTTGATCAAGCGGAAGCTCGACTTCACAGGCCGGTATATCTACAGCAGTGGGACAACCAGGTACACCTTCTTCCAAAATGGAACGGGAACTGACTCATCTAATAACAAGGTCATCTCGGACATCATCACCCAAAACGGCAGCGCGAAGCGGCCGAACGGGATGGGTGACCTGGCGGCGACGTTTTTTGTTACCGACAGATTCCGGATCTCGGAGACGTTCCGCGTTAACAACTTTCGGACTAACGGAGGAGACCTGCTGAGCGAGGCATTGCTGCGAACCAGGGTTACTGCCGGCGGTGAAACCGCGCTGCCTCCTGTGCTGACCAATACGCTTGCGTTTCGGACCATCAAGTACAGACGCTTCTTAAACACGATCGAAGCCGACTTTGATATAAGCCGCTGGCTTTCGGTTCACGCCGGCTACCGTTACACCGATCGTCACGTCGAAGTTGGCGTCGACGACATTCCCATCGGAACTCCGGCGGACCCGGAGGTCGAGACATTTGACAACCGCACCAACACGTTCATCTTCGGTTTCAAGGCGAAGCCTGTGAAGATCTGGTCCCTGTACTTCGATCTTGAGCGCGGCGAATCCGATAACGTGTTTACGCGAGTGGATAATTATGACTTCACCAACGTTCGCGTTCGAAGCATACTCAGACCGAACAGAACCTTGTCTTTCAACGCCTCGGTTGTAACTAAGGACAATGCAAACCCGTCAGTAACCGAGGCCAACCAGGCTTTTGGCGTAAACGTCAAGGGTAGAGTCTTCACATCGTCGGCGGACTGGAGTCCCAGCACAAAGTGGTCCGCTAGCGGCGGTTATACGCATTCGCGGGTGACCAGCGACGCCGAGATAATCCTGGCGTTTGCAGGCAGCCCATCTACACCCGGGCAAAGCCGCTATTTCTCCCGAGACAATTTCTTCTTCGTTAACGGTTACTGCCAGCTGAGTTCCCGCGCGCAACTGTTCGCGGGATATCGCTTCCACAAAGATCCAGGACAGGGGAATCGCCTGTCGACGCAGAAACTGTTAATAGGATCATTCAAGTACGAGTCGCAAGCGCCTGAAGCGAAGTTCGTGCTGAAGGTCAACAAGAACGTTGACTGGATAGCAGGCTATCAATACGTCGCTTATCAGGAGCAGTTTCCAAAGGGCGACTTCTATCGCGCGCACCTGCCGTACACCTCGCTACGGATTTCGTTTGGCAGGCGCGAGTAATGTTGACAACGGCCATTATACGAGTTGTTAAGTATGAGCCACAGGCTAACGAAAGTATGAGAGTAGTCAGTTACCAAGTATGGGCGCCGGGCTGCAAACAGGAGAGACGGACCGTTCTTCTGTTGCCGCTCGGCTGTCCGTGGCAATAACCGTTCGAGGCTAGATTAGTATGAAGGAAGCCGACAGAAGTCCCCTGCGGGGGAAATGATCCAGAGGCGCTAGAAATGGAACCAACGGGCCACATCCTGCGGGGGGTGAATTAAGGAGGTGGCAATTATGCCCAGAAGATTCATCCAGTTGTTTTTCGTGGCTCTCTTCGCCGTAGGCCTTCTAGCTCTCACTCAAACAACTCGGGCGCAATCAACAACGCCCACTCCGGCTCCTCTTAACAGGCCGGATTTCAACCATTCGGAAGCGAATGGGTGCACTCGCTGTCACTTTATGATGAACCCGGATGGCACGAGACGGGGGCCCCACATGATCGAGGCGGTCGGTGTTACCTACGACGAGTCCAAGAACGTACTCAAGTTCTCGGGGAGTGGGTGGTTCGCTTCAAAGCACTCCGTAACAAACTACGCATCCACCCAGAACACCTACTGCGCGAAGTGTCACTCGCCCCTTCAGGCTAAACCCGAGTCCGAGTTCAAACTCGGGGGCAGCGAGCCTATCAGCTACGGCAAGGTCGAAGGGGTCACCTGCGCTGTTTGTCATCCATCTCACAACTCGGCGGTGGAGCTGGGCCGGCGGCTCGGCGTGTATAAAATCGGCATGGACAAGAACAAGACCGAAGCGTACGACGTCGTTCACGAGGGTCAGGAGGACAACCTGTGCTTGAATTGCCATACTACCAGGCACAACGAGGACAATCAGGCGATGCAACTGATGTATGTTGCCGGAGTTCGTTGTATCGACTGCCACATGGCGCCATACGGCATAGTTCCGGGGACGGAAACCCACGAGCATCCAATCAAGAAGCTCTTCCATGACTTCAAGGTTGCAACAAATCTGCCGTTCTCGTGCGGCGTTCGAGGTTCGGTGGTTCACTGCCATCCGGAGTTCAGCGTTGAGTCAACACTAAAGCTCATTCCGTACTTGAAGGAGCAGCACAAACCAATGTGGGTCAAGGAGAACATGCCCAGAAAGCTGCGCAAT
>Ga0075418_10001361_pt1 | contig 27556 bp, 19 predicted proteins | sample SoiMetdeltSBSDD2_FD_81776 | JGI IMG/M metagenome (GOLD analysis project Ga0075418, IMG submission 81776) | Bulk soil microbial communities from a Populus tree surrounding site in Tennessee, USA - Soil MetaG P. deltoides SBSDD2 | ecosystem: Environmental > Terrestrial > Soil > Tree plantation...
CCGCGCTCGGTCAATCGGCCGACGTCGCCGGTTCCTGATGCAGGCGCGACTCCAGCGCCGCGACTTCGGCGAGGCGTGACGCGGCACCCATGGCCTCGAACAGGCGCCGGGCCTCGAACAGGTTGGAGCGCGCCAGCTTGGTCTCGCGCGCCCGCTCGGCAGCGCCGCGCACGCGATTCGTGCCGACGAGCAACTGGGCGAAGCGAAGACGCGCCACGGCGACTTCGTACTTCGCGCCGAGCGAGCCGAGCTCCGCCGCCGCCTTCGACAGCAATCCCGCCGCTTTGTCTTCGGCCCCCTGGCTGGCGTAGTGCGAGCCCAAGCAGCTGTCGATGCGATGGCGGTCGTAGACATTCCCCGTCTCGCGCGCCAGGTTGTGCGCGCGCATCAAACGCTCGAGGGCCGGCGCGGGTTCACCGGCCAAGTCGTGCGCGCGCCCGAACAGCGCCTGGATCTGCACCATCGTCGGACTCTCGGGCGCCAGGCGTGAATACAAAGCCTCGGCTTCGCGCAGGAAGTCCAGCGCCTCGCGCGCATGCTTGGATTCCACCGCGGCCAACGCCAGCAATGCCAGGCCTTCCACTTGCAAGCGCACGAATCCGGCGGCACGCGCGACTTCCATTGCATCCAGGGCCCGGTCCCGCGCTTCGTCCAGATCACCGCGCAAGGCCAGCAGCTCCGATTCGCCCAGCTGGCTGCTCAAGCGGTTCTCGAGCGAACGCAGATCGCGCGCCGATTCGTACGATTCGCGCAGCAGCTTCGCGGCTTCTTGCCAGCGCCCCATGTGCAGGAACAGCGTCCCCAGCCGGCGACGGTCGCGATCGAGGCGGTACAGACTTCCTGCGCCTTCGTCGCTGCGCAGCGTTTCGTCCAGGTGATCGTGCGCGCGTTTGAATTGACCCAGGATGACCAGGAGAACGCCGAGCTCGCTGCGCGCATTGGCGGCGCCGGCTTCGTAGCCGGTGCTCTGTGCCAGCTCCAGCGCTTTCTCCAACAAGCGCTGCGCTTGCCGGTGACGCCCAAGGAGCTGGCGCGCGCGTCCCTCGAGGACCATGAAGTCGATTCTCCCATCGCCCAACGTCTCGGCCGTCTCGCGGTCGAGCGTCGCTTCGATGGCATCGACGACGTCGCGATAGACGCCGACGTGCAGGTCGCGCTGGCACTGCAGCTTGCGAATCTCGAGCAGCACCGCGTCGGCGCCGGTGACGGCACGTTCGGCGCGCTCGAGCGCCTCGCGCGCCAAGGTCAAATGTCCGCGCACGAGCATCACCTGCGCCAGCCCGGCTTCGGCCAGTGCCTTCTCGTCGCCCTTGGCCAGGCGCTTCACGGGTTCCTCGAGCACGCGGCGGAAGCATTCCTCCGCGCGGTCGTACAGATCGCCGGAGAGATACAGCGCACCCAGGTCGAGCGAAGTGGTGACGATGTCGTCGCGGTTGCGTTCGTTCAGCGCTTGCTGCAGCAGGCCGAGGAGCCTTGCTTCGAGCCGCTTTTTCTCCGCATCGAGAGGCATCCTGACCTCCATTCACCGCGGCCGCGAGGGCGCTCCGCCTCATTGTAGTTCTCGGCTCGACTTTCGATCCAGGGCCTGGAATCCCGTGCCGCCTGGAGCCACGCACGTCTTGCAGGCGGTCGATGCGGCGGGGCGAGAGGGGAATTGCCCCCAATGAGCATCGGGGAGACCTGGTCAATAACGGGGCTTGCGCTCGAAGAAATGATTGGCATGAATGAAGCGGATCGTTCCTGACCGCCGTCGCATGACCACGGAGTGGGTGGCCGCGCCGCCCTTGCGGAAGTGCACGCCGCGCAACACGTCCCCGTCGGTGATGCCGGTGGCGGCGAACATGACGCTGCCATCTCCCACCAGATCGGGCAGACCGTACTTGTGGTTGGCACGCCCGCCGGTCAGCTTGTGGATACGTTCCTCGTCCCCGGCGAGGACGGGGACCAAGCGGCACTGCATGTCGCCGCCGACGCAAGCCAGCGCCGCGCCCGCCAGTACCGCCGCCAGCGCCGAACCGATCCCCATCAGCACATCGACGCCGGAGTCACCGATCGCCGTCGCCACCGATGCCGCGAGATCCCCGTCGGAGATGAGGTGGATGCGTGCGCCCGCCTCGCGCACTTGCCGGATGAGGCTCGCATGCCGTTCGCGTTCGAGAATGGCCACGGTGAGATCCTCGACATAGCAGCGCTTCGCCGATGCGACATTGACCAGGTTCTCGAGTGGCGAGGCCCCGAGGTCGATCTTGCCGGCCGCTTCCGGGCCGACGGCGATCTTGTCCATGTAGAGACCGGAAGAGCCGCGCAAGAAGGTGCGATCGGTGTTCACGGCCACGACGCTCATGGCGTTCGTGCGCCCGGTGGCGACGCTGTCGACGCATTCCAGTGGATCGAGCGCCAGATCGAGCTGGACATTGCCTGCGTCATCGGCGCCGATCTGGCGCCCTTCGGCGAATGCATCGTCCCCCGACAAGGAGGGCCGCCCGACGCAGACACCGGCACGGATGTTGACGGATTCGAGCGCCTTGCGCATGGCTTCGAAGGCAGCTGCATCCGCTTGCAAGCCATCGCCTTTTCCCATCCAGCGCGCGGCCGAGAGCGCGGCAGCTTCGGTGACACGCACCAACTCGAGCGCGAGGTTGCGATCCATGCCCTACTCCTTCCGCGCCGGCTCGTCGGGGTTCTGGCCGCGCGCGGTCAGATTCTCGCGCGCGATGCGGTTCGCCGGGTCTAGGTCCAAGACCGCTCGCCAGACCTCGAGCGCCCGCGCGGTGTCGCCGGACTCGGCCAAGAGTACACCGTAATTGTTGAGGATGTTCGGATCGCGCGGCGTTCCGGCCGCAGCCTCGGCCAAGCATTGCAGCGCCGCTTCTCTGCGCCCGGCGCCGCGCAGCGCGAGGCCCAAGAGCGCCAACAGGTTGGCGCGCTGCGGCCGCGGTTGCTCCAGCACTGCGATCGCCGCATCCCAGCGTTGCTGCTGCACGTACAGACTGGCGAGATTGAAGCGCACGTCCTCGTCCTTGGGGCCGAGCCGGCGCGCGCTCGAGAATGCTCGTTCGGCTTCTTCGGGCCGGCCGTTGCGCAGCTCCGCCACGCCGAGGTGGTTCCATACACCGGCATGCGTCGAATCCGCCGCGATCGCTTGGCGCAGCTGCACTGCGGCCTCGGCCGGCCGCCCCGACTGCAGCAGCGCCGCGCCGAAGTTGGCGCGAAACGTGGGTGTCACGACCCCGAGGCTGTCGGCACGCGCGAAGTGTGCGAGCGCCGGGCCGGACTCTCCCGCCAACGCTTCGATCCGCCCCAGCTCGGCCGCCGCCGGACCGAAACCAGGATCCAGCCGCAACGCCTGCTCGAGATGCAGGCGCGCCGGCGCGAATTTTCCCACCTGCGCCAACGCCGCACCATAGTTCCAATGCACGAGCGGATTGGCGGGCGCCGCGCTCACGGCTTCGTCGAGCTCGCTCTGGGCGCGGCCGGTGACGCCCTGTCGCATCAGCGCGATGGCGAGATTCAGGTGCGGTTCGTAACGATCGGGATTGGCGCGAATCGCGCTCTCATAGCAACGGATGGCGCCTTGCCGATCCTCGCTCGCATCCAGCGCCTGACCGAGCTCGATCCATGCATCGACATCGCGCGGCGCGACTTGAACCGCCTGCTGCAAGGTGGCAATGGCGGCTGCAACATCGCCGCGCTCCTGTTCGTCATGCGCCTGGGCGCGCAGCTCGGCCACTCGATCCGGTGACACGTTGTCCGGGGATGGCGGCGGCGCGCACGCGCTCGCGAGCCAGGCGATGGACGCCGCGAGGGCGACGCAGCGGTCGCGCTGCGTCTTGCGTCGCAGGCCCGCCGGGAAAAAATGCAGCGAGGCTCGGCTGCGCTCCCTCGCCGGAAACGCAACAGGGGGGAGCAAGCTCCCCCCTGCAATCGGTTCCTTGGCGCCGAGACTCAGCGGAACAGCTGTTTGATCCCCGACCATGTCGTCGCCTCGACCGCGACACCCTTGAGCTCGCAGGGCGGGTCCCCAACGAGATCTCCGGGATTTCCCGTCGCGTTGAGAACGTAGCAGTCGGCCGGCAAGGTCGTCAGCGTAAAGATCGGACCGTTGCACTGCGTGAACAGCGTCTGCAGCGTTTCCGCGTTCGACGGCGGCCACTTGCGCAGGACGCGAATCACCGTGTTTTCCGGGATCGGGTCGAAGGACACCATGACGATCTCGACCAGGACCTTGTTCCCCGGCTGGCACTCGGTCCAGACCACGTTCCAGCCGCCCGTCGCGTCCATGGCCGTCGTGTCCGCGGGCGCGACCGGAGTCTGTGTGCCGACGGCAAAGCCGCCGTCACGGATGTTGAACTGGGGCGGCAGCAAGAGATTCGGCAGACCTTGGATGCTGAACTCGACGCCGGTGCACGCATCGTATGTCGAGTTCGGATCGTATTTGATCCCGAGATAAATCGTCTTGGTGAATTCGCCGAAGCTCCCATAGTTCTGGCTGAGATTCTCGGCGTCGTAGATGCCAAGCACGCATCCGGGGCACGACTCGACCTGCGCCCATGCCGAACCTGGAATCGCGAGCAGCATCGTCATCAATAGCAGTAGTTTCTTCATCCTTCTGACCCTCCTCGGGTTCGCCCTCTGGTCGGCCGGCCCCATCCGCAAAGAGGGCCTCCGGCTTCAGCGCATGTTGTAGAGACACATCGGCCGCGGGGCGACGCACAAGCGACGGACCTCACGGCGTCTCCTCGGCTGCGCACGACCCCCGCTTCCCTCGGCGTCCGTTTCCTCGATCGTCCGCAGTCTCAGGGAGGACGGAGCGACAACCTCGGCAGGCTGACTTCGTATAACACCTCGTCTGGCGTCACCGCAACGCCTTTCCACCTTGCTGGGGGCGGGATCGCGCCCCCCCATCCGGCAGCAAGTCGTTGATCGTCAATTGTTTCCAACGCTCGTCACGGCGGCTGGAGCGCGTCGAGGAAGCGCCGCACCGCCTCCGATCCAGGTTCGAGCGCGAGCGACCGTTCGGCCGCGGCGCGCGCGGCGTCGAAGCGCCCCAGGGTCTCGAGCGACCGGGCGCGAATGAACTGGCCGCGGGCGCTCGTGTCCAAGTTGGGGACAGTCTGGAGCAGCGCGAGCGCACGCGTCGGCTCGCCGCGACGCAGCCACGCCTCGGCGCGCTCCAGCGCCACCGCGCCCGGATCGCCCAACAGAGCTTCGGCGGCGACGAAATGCACCTCGGCTGCTTCGGGCTTCTGCAGCATGACCAGACATCGGCCGAGAGCCAAACGTCGTGAGGCGGTCTCCGCGCGGTCGTCGTGCTTGGCGAGACTGCGGGAGAAGAGGTCGACCGCGTCCTCGTATCGTCCCTGGCGCTCGCGCACCAAGCCCATGTCGAAGAGCGTCCGGCCCGTGGGATCGCCTCGGCGCTCGGCCTCAGTGAGCGCTTCCCAAGCCGCATCGAGATCGTTCTCCAAATAGAGCGCCACGCCGAGCGAAAGCGACGGCTTGTAGGCCGCCGGCGCGAGTCCCGCCGCACGAGTGTATGCCGCGATCGCATCGAGACGCCGTCCCATGAGCTCCAAGTGCTCACCGTATCGATACACCACATCTGGGTCGTTCGGGTCCTGCTCCAGGGCACGTTCGTAGGCACGCAGTGCCGCCACGCGATCCCCTGCGCGTGCGAGCACCATGGCGCGATCGAACTCGGGGCGTCCGAAGGAGCTACGCTCTAGACCGGTCCAGTCGGGCAGGACAATGCAGCCGGCCGCAACGAGCGTCGACGCCAGCAATATAAGTCGCCGGGATTGCCGGCGCCACACAGCGGCGGCGATTTCCGTCACGGCGAAGCCAGTGGCAATGGCGCACCAAGGGACCAAGGCCAATCGGTAGCGCGATGTGACGAAGAACGCCACGATCCCGAGCACCTGGAGCCAGATCAGCAGGAGGAGGGGCGGCACGGAGCGCCCCCAGAGCGCGACCGATCCCACGATCCCGCCGATGGCGAGCACTCCCCAGGGCACCCCGAGCCCGCGCAGGATCCGCGATCGCTCTCGCAACACCGAGACGTCCTGGTTGCGGTCGATCTCGCGCCGATTCCACACCAACAGGAACTTCTTGAGCGTGAGCGCGGCGTGCTGGAGCGGCGAGGCGCGCATCGATTGGAATGCAGCAGCATAGAAATTCTTTTCCCATTGCACCGGATCGTCCATGGCACCGAACTGCCGGGTCAGCTCCTCCCAACGCAGGCCGGGACGGATGGCGACGCTCGCATCGTAATCCAGATTGTTGCCGATGAAGAAATTGATGCCGCCGTTGACGGAGATCGGGACCAAGTGACCGGACGCGAGCCGATTGTGCCGCAAGGTCGGGATCAACAGCAGGATCACCGGCGCGACGAAGAGGACCGCCTGCCGGCAACGCAAGCTCCAGGGGCCACCGCGCCACAACAGCCACGCGAGCAACGCGACAACGAGCACGGCGTTGAGCGGCCGCAATTGCAGCGCCAACCCGGTGAGCGCTCCAGCAGCCAGGATCATCGGGCTGCGCGATGAAAACATCAGCAACGCCACCGCCAACGCCGACACGGTGAGCGCCGCCGGTTCGATGAGCAATTGTGTTTCGTAGTACACCAGTCGCGGGTAGAGCCCCGACGCGAGCCCGGCGATCACACCCACGACGTTGCCGAACCAGCGCATCCCGAGCAGCGCGGCCACCACCGCGACGAGGATTCCACCGAGCATCTGCAACACGTAGATGACCTGGGGGTGCGGCCCGAAGAGGCGATAAGCTTGCCCGACGAGCCACGCGTACGCTGGGGCCTTATAGTGCACCTGCGGCCCCAGGCCCTCGCCACGCATCACCTGCAGCGCGCGCGTGTGAAAGTCCGCGGCATCGACTTGGGGAAAACGATAAGAAGGATCGTCGTGGACTTCGAGAACGTAGCCGAGTCGCAGCAAAGCCGCCGCCACGGCGACACCCAGGAGCGCGACGACGCGCGCGCGGGGCGCCAACCCTCTTCTCGTGCGGGCAGCAGGTCCCACCGTCGGGTGAACCTTACACCCCCGCGCCTTGCATGATCTCCGGCAGGCGTTGGGCGAAGCCCGACTTCGGCAGCACGACATCCGCGCCGAGTCGGCTCGCTTCCTCCAACAGTTCCGCCTGTGCGTGCGAGCTGTAGGCCACGACGCGCACGCCCGCCCAATCGGGCTGCGCCTTGATGCGGCGGATCAGATCCAATGGCTTCAAAGACTCGGCCGCCAGATCGACGAGCGCCGCGGCCGGCGCGGGTCCGTTGAAGCGCTTGTCCAAGCCGGTGAGATCGCGCACGAAGCGGATCTCCCTGCCTTGCTGCCGGGCGATCTCGCGGATCTTGGCGGTGAAGAAGATGTCCTCGAGAAACGCCACGATTTCCTGAGCCACGCGCGCTCTCCTTTCGTCACCACAGTGTGGGTGTCGGCGGTCGATCCTGTCCTCGCGACTAGTCCCGGTCGGGTCCCGTCTCGTGGGGCATGATCTCCCGCGGAGAGCGAAAATACATGTTTTCGGGGTAGGCGAGGAAGTTGCGCACGGCACTGGTGTAGACGCAGGCGAAATCCTTCACCTGATGGCCGAACCTGCTGTTGATCTCGCCGCACTTGAACAGCTTGCCCCAGTGCCGGTTGAAGCGCCGCTCGATGGCCTCCCGCAGCTGGCGGAGCTCCGCCGCCCGGCGGACACTCAGCTCCTCCAACCGCTTGACCCGGGCTTCGAGGCGCCCGGCGGCCTCGACGACCTGGCCGCCAGCGCCGTCCGCCGCGCCCGCCCCGGAGCGCTGCGCCTGCAACTGCCGCAGCAGCCGGCCGATCTCCCCCAGGACCCGGTTGCGCTCCAGCACCAGATGGTCCAAGCGTTGGTAGCGCTGCGCCAGCCGGTGCTCGAGATCGATCTCGCCTTCCAGCTCTTCGACCACCATGGCGGTGCGCCAGCGCGAGTGAGCCTTGGCCCGCAGGATGTCGCCGAAGGTGTGATCCCCGACGTAGAGGATCTCTTCGCCGGCGTTCTCGAGCACGCCTTCCAGGGCGCGCGCGCCGCCACCGTGGAACAGCGACGTCGACCGCAATGGACCGAACCCGGCCTGGCGCGCTTCGGCGGGCCGCAGGCGCTGCATGCGCTTGAGGGTGCGAAAGAACCCCGGCTTGCCCGCGCTCATGACCACGACCTCGAAGTAATCGGTCCAGCGCGGCAAGCCCGGCAGCGCCCCGTCGAGAAGATGGCTCATGACCTTCTCTGTGTAGGGCGGCTCCGAATTGGTGAGCAGGAACAGCTTCTTGCCGTGATCACGGAACGAGGCCAGGGTTTCCGGCAGCTCCGGGTGGCGTTCGATGTAGCGGTCGAGATCGGCGGCGATGGCACGCTTGAGCGTCCCGTCGGCGTGCGCGCGGTCGATGCACTCACGCACGTCATCGTACATTTGCGCGTAGTCCAGGTGGCTGATCACGCCCTTGGTCTCGCACAGGTCCACCAGCAGGGCGAACAACGTCGCCTCCGGCAGCGCGAACAGCGTATCGATGGACATGTATTTGGCGCTGGACAAGCGGATGCGCCGGTTGCGGTACAACCGCCGCCGCTCTTCCTTCGGCACCAAGCGGGTGCCGTGGTACAAGCGCACGACGTAGTTGTACTGGTCGGTCTTGAGGATGTTGCCGCGGCGTTTGTCCACCACCAAGCCGCGAATGATGAGGTGCGGGTCGTACTGCAAGGCAGCGATGCTCGCCGGATAGCCCTTTTCGGCGATCAGCTTGTCGCGCGTGGCCTCGAAGGCCAATGTCTCCATCGGCAGCTTGCGGTAGACGGCGATCGTGTGGTCCATGTCGAAGCCAATGGCGCGGATACTCGACATCTTGAGGTTGCGGTTGACGAAGACGCGCTTGGGATGCGGGATGTGCTTCTCCCCCGCATGCAGGTCGAGGAGCGACCCATTGCTCGGTTGCGATCTCTGGTAGGCCATCACTCGCTCACCACACTCAACCTGCCACGCATCGTCGCCCTCGTCATGGCCCCGGTCTGGAATGTTGCACCAACCGCGGGCCGGATCCAAACACGGCACGGGCGGTGGTCCTTGGCACCGATTGAACCTCCGCAGGCCCGACGGCGCCGGTTCCACACCGGCCTGGCTGCGTGGCACGCCCTCGAGGCCCAGCCTCGCAAGTCTCGCAAGAAGCGTTCACGATCGCGACCGGCGCCGTCCGGACGTGGCGTTTGCCTCACAGCCGCAGCGCTGCTCGCTGCGAATACTGGCGCAGGTGCATGCGCACCTCCGCCGCGAGCTGCGCGTCCTGTGCCGCGGTGGCGAGGCTCTCGGCGCGCTGCCCTGCCTCGATTGCCGCCTCGAACTGCGCATCCGCGGCCAGCGCGGCCGCCAGGATCATCCAACGGCCCGGTGCGGGCGCGGCATCGAGCGCCTGCTGCGCCAGCACCACAGCCTCGGCCCCATTTCGCACCGCCGCGTCGGGTGTCGTCGCCAACAACCAAGCCAAACGCGCGGCGATCTCTGCATTCTTCGGCTGCAGCTTCAGGCCGCGCCGCAACACCTGCGCCGATTCGGCATGCCGTTTCATCGCCGTGAGCACGAGGCTGAGGTTGAGACGTGCAGCCGTCTGCCCGGGGTCGCGTTCCAAAACTAAAGCGAAATGATCGCTTGCAGACGCCATCCGGCCGCGACGCATCTCGAGCACCGCCAGCTGCAGGCGTGCTTCCACTCCCTGGGGTTCGAGCGTCACCGCGCGCGCGAGCTCGGTCGCGGCCGCATCCAGCCGTCCGAGCGCCGACAGCGCCACGCCTGCAAGGAGATGGGCGCGCGGATAGCGCGGGCGCAAGGATAGTGTGCGCTGCAACGGCTCCACCGCATCCGCGGCGCGCCCTTGCGAGAGGAGCAGCGATCCGAGCTCGAAGTAGGCAGCGGCCGATTGCGGCGCTGCCGCCACCGCCGCCGTGAACGACGCTTCTGCGGCGGCGAGATCCGCGGCCGCGACTTCGGCGCGCCCGCGTCCGGTGAGTGCCTCGGCGAGCAGCACTTGCGCGCGCGCATAGGCCGGCGTCGTCGCCAACACCTGTTGCAAGAGCTCGACCGCTTCGTTCCACTTCTCCCAAGTCGGCGCTTGCACGACGTCCTCCAGCATCAAGGTCGCCAGCACCGTGCCGCGCTTGGCGTTCGCGAGCTCCTCGAAGGTCTCGGGGGGCGGCGCCGTCGCGCCACCCACGAGCGCCGCGGCGCTCACTCGCTGCTGGTCGATGCGCACGATGTTTTCGCCGCCACCACGATTGCCGATGGAAAACGGGCTCGAGAATTCGAGGTAGAGATTGTCGTCGGTGTTGAGCGTGGCTCGAGCGGAGTAGCGTGCGACTTCGGCTTCACCCATGGTGAACTCGGCGAGAAAGCTGCCGGCGTCCTGGAGGCCGATGCGGCCGAGCTGCCGTGCGACCTCGGGTGGGCGCAGTCGCGCCCCCAGACGTTCCCAGTCGACGCGGATGGGTTCCAGTGCGCCGATGATCACGGCGTCGAAGGTGGTTTGGAACAGCAGCGTGTGCGGAAAGACGCCTGCGAACGTGGCCACGATGCTGCGCAGGTTGGCATCCGAGACCTCGTAGATCGGCATCCACTGGCACATGATGCCGCCGGGCGCGAGGCGTGAACGCGCCAGCTCGTAGTACTCGGTGGTGTACAGATAGGTCGACCCGTAGTCCCACGGATGAATCGGGTCGGCGGTGATCACATCGTAGTTTGTGGGCGAGGTGCGCAGGTGGTTGCGGCCATCCTGCACGACGATGCGGAGGCGCGGATCGTCGAGCGCCGCGCCGTTCAAGTCCTCGAACACACGCGCCGCACCCAAGACCGCGGGCTCGATCTCCACCAATGTAATCTTGCGAATGTCGGGATGGGCGGTGACGCCACCGAGCGTGAGGCCCGCGCCCAGTCCGATGACGAGAACATCGCGCGGCGACGGGTGCAGCAACACCGGCAGGTGCCCGAGCAGGGCCTCGTGCTGCAGGTCGGTCTGGTTATCGGTCGCCACCGATCTGCCGTTGATGAGAACGGCGCGATTCCCCTGCGACTCCACCACCGACACCGTCGAACCACGGCCTTCGGCGTAGTACAACACCTGCGCCCCCAAAAGTTGCGCGCGCACGTCGGTGCGCCCACGCTCGTCCGTGGTTCCGAGCGTGACGTTGTTCTGATAGGCGCCGAGCGTGTGCAGGTCCCACCGAGGCAATCCGCGCGGCAGCGCGAATGGCACGGCCACGGCCAGCAAGCTGACAATCAGAGCGGCACTGCGTGCGCGCGGCGCGAGCGCCACGCCGAGCAACAGCAAGCCATAGGCGAGCTCCAGGCCGCACACCAGCAGCATGGCCCGCTGCAGGCCGAGTTGCGGCACGAGCACGAAACCGGCGAGCAGCGGTCCGAGAATGGCACCGAGCGTATTCACCGCCACCAGATCGCCGACACTGCGGCCGAACCCGGTCTGCAGACGCGCCCACGCCCGCCCCGCCAGTGGGAACGCGGCGCCCATGAACACCGCCGGCACCAGCATGACGGTGAACGACAAGAGCAAGGTCGACACGCCGCGAATCCCTTGCGAGCCGCCGTGGAAGCGCAGGTTGAGATCGACCGCGAGCTGCGGCAGGCGTGGAATCGCTTGCGACACCGCGGCCCCCGTGATGCCGATGCAGGCCAGCACCACGCCGAGCTGCACCACCTCGGAAACGCGTCGCAACGGCAGCACGCCATGCAAGGCGCTGCCGAGGGTGATGCCGACGAGGAACGCGCACAGCATGATGGTGAACGAGTACGTCGTGCTCCCGGTCGCGACGGTGATGCCGCGCGACCACAGCACCTCGAGCGCCAGAGCGCACATCCCGGTGACGAAGGTGGCGAAGAAAGCGAGCTGCAACGCCCGGCGCGTCGCCAGCGACTCGATGGCAGGAGGTGCATCCGCGCCCGGCGCGGCCTCGGCTGTCCCGCGTCGTGCCGCGTCGCCCGTCGCGGCCGCGCGCCGGTCCGCGATCCAGGCCACGAGCGCGATGCACAGATTCGCCGCGATCGCGAGCGCCTGTGTGTTCCGCACCCCGAGCTGCGGCAGGAGCAGGAAGCCTGCTGCCGCGGCTCCGAGCACGGCGCCCGCGGTGTTGAGACCGTACAGCCAGGCCAATCGCGCATCGAACTCCGCGAAGCGGCGCACCACCGCGCGCACGAGCACCGGCAGGGTCGCACCCATGAATAGGGTGGGCAGCACCAGAACGAAGAAGGCGAGCCCCGCGCGCATCACATTGATGCTGGTCGTGACTTCTTCGCTCCGCATGGCCGCGGCGACGTACACGCGTTGCACGAGATCGAGAAGAAAGGGAAGGACGAGCGCCGCGAGCGCGACTCCGGCCTCCAACAGCGCATAACTGCGCAGCGGCCGGCGCACCCTCTCCGCGATGCGCCCGCCGGCCACACCCCCGAGCGCCAGTCCGGCCATGAAAGCCGACAGGACGATGCTCACCGCCGGCTGGCTGGCCCCGAAGATGAGCGCCAGCTTCCGCATCCAAACGACCTGATAGACGAGCGCCGCGGCACCCGAGAACAGGAAGAGGCCGGAAATGAGAAGCCGCTGATTCCAGCGCATGTGTCTCCGGGGATGATCGTCACCCGAGAGTGCGTTCCCGCCCCGAAATCGGAAAGGCCCGCCGGTCGGACCAGCGGGCCTCTCGTCGAGGGTGGCAGCCCCACGGGGAATCGAACCCCGGTTTGATGGCTGAGAACCATCCGTCCTAGGCCACTAGACGATGGGGCCACCTGGCGGAGCGGGACCCGCCCCGTGCCGGTTCTGTATCACGCTCGCGAAACGAGCGTCAACCCTGCGCGCGCTGCGGCCAATCCGTCGATGATCGCCTCCAGGAACGGCATTCGTGCTGGAGGCGGCTGGTTGGCCGGGGAGGACTCGAACCCCCATAAACAGATCCAGAGTCTGCTGTCCTGCCGTTGGACGACCGGCCAACAACGCGCCAAAGGGGAAGGGTAACCTAGCAAACACACCGCGGGCCTTCAAGTGCGGTCGCCCGGCCGCGCCGTTTCGCTCCCCGTGGGAGAAGGTCCAGGCGGCAGCGCGCGGTCGTGGATGGCGATCGCCGCACCTCGGCGCAAGCGCTCCACTGCTTTGGCCCGTCCCAGCAGATGAAAGACCTCGAAGATCCCGGGGCTCACCGCTTGTCCGGTGAGCGCCACGCGGGCCGGATGGATGAGATCCCCGGCCTTGATGCCGAGACGCGCCGCCAAGCCGCGCAAGGCCGTCTCGATCGCTTCGGGAATGAACGGCTTCACCGCTTCGAGCTCTGTCGCGAGCGCCTGCAGTCGCTCCGGCACCGCATCACCGTGCAGATGCTTCGCGACCGAATCCGGGTCGTAAGCGAAGGCATCGGAATAGAAACACGTCAACAAGCCGACATCGTGCGGTCCGCCGAAACGGTTGCCGAGCGTGTCGAGAATCAGGCGCAATCGTGGCAGCTCGTCCACCAAGGTCGGCTCCTCGCGGCGCCATTCCTCCTCGCTCACCGGCTGGATGGATGCTGCCACCTTCTCCGCCGGGCTGCCGCTCACGACGCGCAAGTGCGGGGCGGGAACCAGCTCGGCACGAAAGCTCGGCGGCCACAAACCGTGCCGACGCATGCACGGCAGCAGCGCGCGAATCTTGTCGCCGAAGTCGAGCCGGGCGAAATGCTCGTGGTTCATCCACTGCAGCTTGGTGACGTCGAAAACCGCGGGGTTGCGACTCACCTTGTCGAGCCCGAAATACGACACCAGTTCCTGCGCCCTCATGACCTCGCGATCGTCTCCCGCCGACCAGCCGAGCAGCGCCAGGTAGTTCACCATGGCGGGCGCCAGAATGCCTTCGTCCCGGAACGCCGTGACTGATGTGGCGCCGTGACGCTTGGAAAGTCGCGTCTTGTCGGCGCCGATGATCATCGGCAAATGTGCGAACTCCGGCCTCGCGAACCCGAGAGCGTCGAAGATCATGAGCTGCTTCGGCGTGTTCGAGATGTGATCGTCGCCGCGAATGACGTGGCTGATGCGCATCTTCGCGTCGTCGACGACGACCGCGAAATTGTACGTCGGCTGACCGTCGGATTTGAGGAGAACCAAATCGTCGAGCTCCGCCAGGTCGAAGGCGAGCTCGCCGCGCGTGAGATCCAGCCAGCGCGCTTGGCCGCTCGGCGGCAACGCCAAGCGCACCACGCTCGGGACGCCGGCGGTGGCGCGACGTTCGCTTTCCTGCGCTTCGAGGCCGCGGCAGCGCCCATCGTAGCGTTGCGCCGCGCCGCGGCTCGCGGCCTCGGCACGCATGGCGGCCAGTTCCTCGTGCGTGCAGAAACAGCGATAGGCATGGCCTTCGCGCTGCAAGCGTTCGGCTTCGGCGCGGTAGAGCACATTGCGCGACGTCTGCTGATAGGGGCCGAAGTCACCGCCCACGCCGGGGCCTTCGTCCCAATCCAGGCCCAGCCACTGCATGGCCTCGAGGATGCCGCGAATGGATTCGTCGCTCGAGCGCTGCGCATCGGTGTCTTCGATGCGCAGGATGAAAGTGCCGCCGTGCTTGCGTGCGAAGAGCCAATTGAACAGCGCCGTGCGCGCACCGCCGACGTGCAGATGTCCCGTCGGGCTCGGAGCGAAACGCACGCGCACGGGCGCGGTCTTGGCAGGTTGGGGTCGTCCAGGCATGAGAGTTGGATTCCTGTATCGCGTGAGGCGGCCGCCGCGTTCACCATAGCACAGGCTGCCGCACGACTCGCCGATCCAGACGCTCCCGGCCTCGGGGTTGACACTCGGACTGCGGACGACGAAGGTAAACGGCTGCGGTGGCCGCCGCAGCCGCTGCCCGACCCAACGTTGCCTCTCACCTCGACGTCGAGCGCGCGAAACCGGGGCCCCGCTGTGCGCGCTGCCGCGCCCCACTGCCGAGAAGGAGAAACGTGATGCAAGTCCTGCCGGTTCTGGAATCGCTCTTCCGCTGGATGCACGTTGTCGCGGGCATCCTCTGGATCGGCTTGCTCTACTTCTTCAACTTCGTCAACGCTGGTTTCGCCGCCACCTTGGATGCGGACGCCAAGAAGAAGGTCGTGCCCGAGCTGATGCCGCGCGCGCTGTACTGGTTCCGGCATGGCGCGGTGTGGACGTGGGCCACCGGCGTCTTGTTGCTGGCACTGGTGTTCTACCATTCCGGTGTGGTGTGGGAAGACCCGACGGTGAAATGGGGCCCCGGTGCATTCGCCATGGTGGCACTCACGTTTCTCGGCCCACTCGTCTACGACCGTGTGATGCGATCGCTCGGCAAGTCGAATTTGAAGGCTGCCTACGCCGCCTGTTTCTTGCTCCTGGCTCTCATCGTCTATCTGTTCGATCATTGGGCGGGCTTCGGCTACCGCGGCATGGTGATTCACACCGGCACGATGTTCGGTTCGACGATGGCCTACAACGTTTGGTTCCGTATCTGGCCTTCGCAGCGCAAGATCATCCGCGCCATCAAGGACGGCCAGGCACCCGACCCTGCATGGGTGGCACTCGCCGGCTCGAGGTCGCGCCAGAACACCTACATGTCCGTGCCGCTGGTGTGGACGATGGTGAATGGACACACGACGTGGGCGAGCACGGGAGATTATGCCTGGATGGTTTTGCTCGCCGCAGTCCTGCTCGGTTGGTGGGTCACGTCGATGCTGCTGCGACATGCTCCCAAGATCAAAGGCTTCTGAGGTTGGGTGGCGCATCGAGACCAAGGTCGGCGAACACGCGGGCGCCACAGTCGCAGGAGGTGGTTCCGCAAGGAACCACCTCAGGCGTCATGGAAAGGGAGAAACGATCCAGAGGCATTATCGCGTCGAAGGGTGCGGCCTCGAAACATGGCCATCTTCCGCCAGCCCCCTCGATCCTAGGGTTTTCACCCCGTCGGCGGCACGACGACCCTAAACCCAACGGCGGAGCCAAAGGGTGCGTTCCTGCGGGGCGCGCACCCTGTCGACGCGATGTCGCAAGACGAAAGGGAGCGTCGGGGTCGTTGACTGATCGCGGGAAGTCCATCTGCGCCCCGGCGCTCCTGGATCGACGATCGCTTTCACGTCCGGTCCGTGCTCAAGGGGGGTCGAGCTCGGGCCGATCGCGAACGTCTGTCGTCGCATCCACGATCCAAATTCAATGCAGGCGGCATACCGGATTCGGTTCAAACGGCACAACACGTTGATCGATTTGAGCCTGCGCGATTTCTGCTCCTCGGATGGACCGGCCAGGAGGAGCAAGAACGCTCCGGTGCCGCCCCATGAACCCGAGTCGAAAAACGTGGCCTCCACGGCACCCAGGCTCCCGGATCCGCCATGGTTACTGGCGCCGCCCCCCACGGCGCGCCCGTGCAAGAACGCTCCGCACTCTCCGGCGAAAGTGCGTTTCTGCTGCAAGGGAACGTCAGTCGCGAAAGTGTCAACGGAATCGACACACCCTCTTGTCGGCGTTTCAATTCGATTCACTCCGAGGCGGAAGCGGGTTGCCATGGGGTTGAGTCGGGCCCGGGCTTGACGATTCCGTCGCACGAGGTCTATTCTTTCACTCGCACGTTCTCTGATGATCCAGGGTTCGAGACCCGTGGCGACGAGAGTTTTCGACACGACATCCCCGAGTCCAACCAGACCGAGGGAATCGATGATTCAAATGATGCGTTTCCGCGGTTTGTCGTTCAAATCCGTATCCATGCTCACGGTCCTGTTCACCATCGTCATCGCAACATGCACGACTCCACGCGTGGCACACGCGATCCGCGACCAGTTCGTCGAAATCCCGGGTTACGGGAGCGGCGAGGTCGGGGTTCCGCGACAGGGTGACGACGATCAGCCTACGATCGCACCGCCACCCACACGCCGGACGACCGTCCAGGTCAGCGAGCCGGACATGCAGACGTCTGGATCTGCCACGGCAGTCCGCGCCTCGAACGCCAGTACAGTGCGGAGACTCTTCGTCAGAGGCCTCGAGATGTTGCGACGGCTCTTCGTCATCGCACCGTAATCGCGGCCGTACAAGTCGAACGAGCGACGCAACGCTCGCCACAGCTGTGCAGCAGGGGGGCTGATCGCAGCGATGGCCAACGTCCTTCGTGACGGGCGGAGCGGGGTATCCACTCCCCCGCTCTTGCAGCGCTGGACCGAGGACTACTCGCGTGGCCGTTATACGGCCGTCGTCGAGTCGTGGTGCACCGAGCGCGCCACGATGTCCTTGCAGCTGCTGGCGTGCGACACGCGCGCCCTCGAAGCCGTGGGTTGGAGCCTGGCACTCACCAAGAGCTGGGACGCCTACACCCATTTCCGCACCGACTTGCAAGCCTTCGCTGCCGACGCCACCATCGCGGCCGTGCTCAGCGTGCTCGAGAACTGGCGGCTCGTGATCCACGAGGCGCGCTACGACGCCTCGATCGTCGGCTTGCGCAAGCTGCAGTCCGAACTGATGGAGACCACGTCACCGCGTTTGTTGGCGCATGCACTCAAGGTCGAAGGTGTCGCCCTGTTCCGCATCGGTCGCTACATCGAAGCGGAAGCGCACATGCGTCGCGCAGCGGATCTCTTCCGGCTTTCTGGCGACGCGCTCAATCTCGCCCATTGCATGACCAACCTCGGTCTCGTCCTCAACGCACGCGGCGAGATTCGCGCCGCGCGTGACGAGCTGCGCCTCGCGGTCGTGACTCTCGTCGAGGCCGATGCCGCCGAGGAGCGCATTTCGCTGGCGCGCGAGAACCTAGGCATCACCGAAGCGCACCTCGGCAACGAAGAAACAGCGCGCGGTCTCTACGAGTCGGCGCTGGAGGTTTTCGAACGCCACGGCCTCGTGAGCGAGCAAGTGACCGCGCTCAACGGCCTCGGCCACTGCGCGCGTCTGCGCGGCCGCTTCGACCTGGCGCACCGCTGGTTCACCACCGCGCTCGAGCGCACCGACACGGAAATGCCGCGCCAGATCGGCCTGTGTCACGAGTTCCTCGGCCAGATCGAGTTCGACCGCGGCGGTTTCGACGCCGCGGAGGCTCACTATCGACACGCCCTCGAGCGTGCCGCCAGCATCGCCCCCGATGGCGATCTCATGGTGGAAGCGAGCTGGCGCCTGGCCGAGCTCCTCGTCGTCTGCGGGCGCGTCGAAGAAGCGATGGAGCACCTGACGCGTGCCGAATCGCTCTGTCATCGCTTCCAGGATCGGCGCGAAATCGGTTGCGTCCAGCGCGTGCGTGCGCGGGTGCAGGCGGCCAGGGGCCAGGCGCAAGAATCGAGCGCGACTTTCGCGAGTGCCGTCGAGACCCTCGATCGCTGCGGGCGCGCCTTCGAAGCGGCGCTCACCCGAATCGCGCAAATCGAGATCGAGATCGGCGGCGAAAGCTCGCTCGGGACGGCAGCGTTGTTGCAGTCGACGCGCGCTTGTGTGCAGGAGACGCTTCCGGCTTCGACTTGGCTGCTCGAACGGCTCGACCGACTGGCGAGTGACACGGACTGCCTCGCCGAATCGCAACGCCATGGGTTCGTCACCGGCGACCCCGATCTGCTGGCGCTTCTCGAGAGCCTGCCGGAACTGGCGACCTCGGTGCACCCGGTATTGATCGAGGGCGAGTCGGGTACCGGCAAGGAGCTGGTGGCGCGGGCGCTGCATGCCCTTTCCGGCCGCGAGGGGGCATTCGTCGCCGTCAACTGCGCCGCCATCCCGCGCGATCTGTTCGAGAGCGAGCTCTTCGGTCACGCGCGCGGTGCATTCTCTGGGGCGGGCGGCGAGAAGCCAGGACTGCTCGAGCAGGCAGCCGACGGAACCTTGCTTCTCGACGAGATCGGCGAAATGCCGCACGAGCTGCAGGCGAAGCTGCTGCGCTTCCTCGATGACGGTGTGCTGCGCCGAATCGGCGAGCTGCGCGAACGCAACATCAAGCTCAAGATCGTCGCCGCCACCAATCAATCGCTGCGCCGCAACGTCGCTGGCGGCCTGTTCCGCGCCGATCTATTCCATCGCTTGGCGGTGCACACGCTGGAAATCAAGCCGCTGCGCCAGCGTCCCGGCGACATCGCGCACGTGGCACGGCATCTGTTGCGCCAGGAGAAGCTGGACGAGCGCTTGACGCTCACTCCCGTTCTCCTGGCCGACCTGGAAGCCCAACCCTGGCCGGGCAACGTGCGCGAGCTGCGCAACGACCTCATCCGGCGTGCGGTGCAAAGCCGCGCCGCGGTGACGGCAGTCGCGACAGCCCCGCCTGCGAGCTCGCTGCGCGCATCGCGCCGTGACCACGAGCAGCAGCGCATCGAGGGGGCGCTGCGCAGCCACGGTGGCAACGCGAGCGCCGCCGCTCGCGCGCTCGGCATGCATGTCACGACGCTCCGCCGCAAGATGCACACCCTCGGCATCGACCGTCCGTCCTGAGCACCCTCGATTTCGTCCGCTCGCCTCGCGCGGGAATCGCCGCGTGCGACTTGCGCTCGCCGGCTCTTCCCAATCCGCCTGGGTTCCGGCATGATCCAGCAGTGGAACGCCGCGCGCCGGTTTGGAGGGGGAATGCGTCTCCGCGGAGGGTGCTTCTTGATCGCGAGCCCGACCTTGCGCGACCCCAATTTCGCCCGCACCGTCGTGCTCCTGTGCGAGCACGGGGAGCACGGCTCGCTCGGCCTGGTGGTCAATCGCCCGACGGAGCACAGCGTGTCCGACGCCATCTCCGGCGTGCCCGAGAGCGCGACGCAACCGCTCTTCTGGGGCGGACCGGTGCAGCAGCACGTCGTCCTGGTGCTGCATCGCCACCGCTTCGACGCCCCCGATGGCGAGGAGATCGCCGACGGCATGGCACTCGGGAGCGACAGCGACGTCTTGATGCAGATCCTGGAATCGGCACCGAATGCCTCGTCGCAGGTGCGCGTCTTCTCCGGCTACGCGGGGTGGGGCTCCGGACAGCTGGAGGCGGAGATGGAAGAGCACAGCTGGATCGTCCGACCCGGCACGGCGCGCCTCGTCTTCGACGTCGACCCGGAGTCCGTGTGGTCGGAATCCTTGATCGAGCTGGGTCCGCGCTATGCGCACCTGACCACGATGCCGCTCGACCCACGGGTGAATTGATGCCGCTCATTCGCGTCCCCGTCGACACACTGAACTTGGAAACGACAGCAGAGGGCGCATGACAGCGAGCGAAAGCGAACGCATGGCACCTTCGGCGCTCGACCGCGCGCCGCGCCCCGATCTCGTCGGCGATCTCTTTCGTCGCTACGGCCACTTGCAAGCACAGCTCGATGGGCTCGACCGCCTGCGGCCGCTCCCCGTGGACGAGCTCGATGCAGTGCCCGCGGCCGAGGCCGCGCCCTGGCGCCGCAGCTACTGCGGTTCGATCGGGGTCGAGTTCATGCATCTGCTGCAACCCGAACGGCGGCAGTGGATCGCATCGCGCATGGAGGAACCCGCACCGAAGGTGGATCGCGAGCGCATCCTGCGTCTGCTGGCCACGGCGGAGCTGTTCGAAGGCTTCCTGCATCGGCGCTACGTCGGCACCAAACGCTATTCGCTCGAAGGCGCCGCCGCGCTCATGCCGCTGCTCGACGCCGTGCTCGATCGCGCCGCGCTCCGCGGCTTCGAGGTGGCGCTCATCGGCATGGCGCATCGCGGCCGGCTCACGCTCATGTATCAAACCGTGGGAGTGCCGGCGGCTTCGCTCTTCGGTGGCTTCCAGGACGTGGACCCGCGCAGCGTTCTCGGCGGCGGTGACGTCAAGTATCACTTGGGAGCCACCGGCACCTACCAGAGCTCGGACGATCGCACCATGCACGTGCACTTGGTGTCGAACCCGAGCCATCTCGAGGCCGTCGACCCCGTGGTCATGGGCAGAGTGCGCGCGCGCCAGGAACGCCTGGGGGCGACAGGTCACCGGCGCGTGCTGTGCATCACCGTGCACGGCGACGCCGCCTTCGCCGGTCAGGGCATCGCCGCCGAGACCCTCAACCTTTCGGGATTGTGCAGCACCTGGGTCGGCGGCACGGTGCACGTCATCGTCAACAACCTCATCGGCTTCACCACCGAGCCGGGGGCGTTGCACTCGACGCGCTACTCGAGCGACGTCGCCAAGCGCCTCGACATTCCCATCCTGCACGTGAACGGGGAGGACCCGGAGGCTGTCGTGCGCGCAGCGCGCATCGCGCTCGAATATCGTGTGCGGTTCTACAGCGATGTCGTCCTCGACATGATCGGCTATCGCCGTTACGGCCACAGCGAGGTCGACGATCCCACCGTGACACAGCCGCTGCTCTACCGGCGTATCGCCGAGCGACCGCGCGCCTGGGAAGCGTACGCCACGCAGGTTGGCAAACCTGCGGCCGAGCTCGACGCCCTGCGCCACGACATCGTCTCCGAGCTGGAGGCCGAACAAGAGAAGGCGCGCGCGCTGCAGAAGAAGCCCGTGTTGCGCCAGCTGCCGCGTTACTGGGACGCGTACCACGGCGGGCGCTACGACCCGAGCTTCGAAGTGCCGACCGCGGTCGCAGCTTCCAGAATGGACGAAATCGCCGCCGCGGCGAGCCTCGTGCCCCCCGACTTCACCTTGCACCCGAAGGTGAAGCAGCTGGTGCAGCAGCGCGCCGAGATGATGCGCGGCGAGCGTCCGGTGGACTGGGGCGCGGCCGAGGCGCTCGCCTGGGGCAGCTTGCTCTGGGACGGCATGCTGGTGCGGCACACCGGGCAGGACAGCCGCCGCGGCACTTTCAATCACAGACACGCGGTGCTCTTCGACCATGAAACCGGTGCCGAGTACACGCCGCTGCGCTATCTGCACCCGCAGCAAGGACGGTTCGACATCTACGACTCGTCGCTCTCCGAGGCCGCCGAGCTCGGCTTCCAGTATGGCTTCAGCCGCGACTATCCCGACGCGCTCGTGTGCTGGGAAGCCCAGTTCGGTGACTTCGCCAACGGCGCCCAGGTCGTCCTCGATCAATTCGTGAGCGCCGCCGAAGACAAGTGGGATCTCTTGTCGGGCATCGTCATCCTGCTGCCTCACGGCTACGAAGGCCAAGGTCCCGAGCATTCGAGCGCCCGGCTCGAGCGCTACTTGCAGCTCGCCGCCGAGGACAACATCCAAGTGTGTCAGCCGACGACCGCGGCGCAGTACTTCCACATGTTACGCCGCCAAGCACTGCGATCTTGGCGCAAGCCGCTCGTCGTCTTGTCGCCGAAGAGCTTGCTGCGCGCGCCGCAGGCCTGTTCGCCGCGCGCGCTGCTCGCCGAAGGTCGCTTCGAAACCGTCCTCGGCGATGACGGCCTCGAATCCGCCACGCGCGTGCTGGTGGCGAGCGGCAAGGTCGTGCACGAGCTCCGCGCGGAGCGCCGCAAGCGCGGCGCCGACGACGTCGCCATCTTGGCGCTGGAGCAGATCTACCCACTCCCCGAAACCGAGCTGCGTGCGGCACTACAACGCGTGACGCTGCTCCGCGAGGTGGTGTGGGTCCAGGAGGAGCCGGCAAACATGGGTGCATTTTTCTTCGTGCGCTCTGCTCTCGAGCGCCTGGCGGCGCCAGCCCGCTTCCGCAGCGTCAAGCGCTCGGCCAGCGCCAGCCCGGCCACCGGCTCGTCGAAAGCCCACGAACTCGAGCAGAACACATTGTTCGAGCTCGCCTTCGCACCCTTGGACGCGTGATCCTTCGTTCGTGGAGCACGGAATGCTGTACATGGTCGTGGAAACGTTTCGTGACGGCGACGCCGTGCCCGTCTACCGTCGTTTTCGCGACGAAGGCCGGCTCGCACCCGATGGCCTGCACTATGTGGCCAGCTGGGTGAGCACCGACACTCGCCGTTGCTTTCAAATCATGGAATGCGACGACCGCCATCTGCTCGAACAGTGGATGTCCCGCTGGGAAGACCTGGTCGAGTTCGAAGTCGTTCCGGTCGTGACCTCGGCGGACGCGGCGGCTGTCCTCGCGCCGCGGCTCTGAGCACGAAGCGAGCTGCGATGCCGGCGAACCCTTGGGTGACGTTCCAGCAGCCGGACCGCGCACGCGAATACCTGGTGCTCCTGTCCGAGCTGCCGCTGCTGCGTTTCAGGGATCTCGGTGCGTTCGTTCTCTATTCGGGGCGGATCCAAAGTCAGTTGAAGCGGACGCCGGGAGTCCTCGGCTACTCGCTGCTGGCACACATCCACAAGAAGCGGTTCTGGACACTTTCCGTCTGGGAGACGGAAACCGCGCTCCAGGATTTCGTCGTTTCGCCGCCGCACCAGGACGTCATGCGATCGTTGCAAGGGAAAATGGGCCCGACGCGTTTCGTGCGCTGGACCCTTCGCGGTGCCGAATTCCCCCCACGCTGGCCCGATGCTCTCGCGCGACGGTGATCGCGGCTGAATCTCACCGCGCTTGCATCGTGACCAGCGCCACGCCGCCGCGGCCGGCGGCGATCACGAGGACGTTGTTCTCGGCCTTGACCATGTTGCTCGAGAAGCCGTCGTCGAGATCGAGCTCGCCGAGGACTTGGAGGCCAGCGGGGTCGGGCCCGCCGCCTGTGGCCCAGCTGCGCGCACCGGCGACGTCGACGACCTGCACGCCGAGCGCGCCGGCGGCGACGAAGGCGAGACTGCCGTGCATCGACACCGCGTTCGTCACCATCTCTTCGGGCCGCACGTCGGAGAAGGCCTCGTGCCGCAGGGAAGCGAGCAACAGGCCATCGGGCCGGCGCACCTGGAAGCCGCCGTCGCCGGCACCGAGATAGCAGACGCTGTCGTGCACTTCGATCGTGCCCTTGGCGTCCGGGTAGTTGTAGCCGTCCACGTCCTGGCCACCGAGGACGCCGAAACCGGGAACACCGAGCAGCGCCATGCGCGGGCGCGTGCCGCACACCGCCGCCATCGAGGTGTTGCTCGGCACGACAATGCCACGCACATCGTCCTCGCCGCGGAAGGCGTTCATGCGGAGTTGTGCACTGGTGCGATCGACGTAGGCGACGCCACCCTGCGCAGCGCCGACCGAGGCGATGACGTTGTCGGCGTGCACGGCGAGGTCGGTGACCACCCAGCTCGGGAGATCGAGCCAGCGCTCGGTGGGCTCGAGGCCGGTGTCCAGGAGTGCGAATTCTTCCAGCAGCGCCGGCGTCGCGAGCGCCGGGTCGAGGCTGCCCATGCCGACATAGACGTTGTTCCCGTGCTTGAGCACCGCGGTCACGTCTGCATCACGGAACAGCACCTCCGACAGCAATCGCGGCCGCTCCGGCTGGGTGAAGTCGATCACCTGCACGGCGCCAGCGAAGATCTCGCCGGCGAAGTTGTAGCCGACGATGGCGGTCTTGCCGTCGATGTCGACATCGTTGGCTTGGACGATGTGGCCCTCGACCTCGGGCGGCGACACTTCGGCCACCAAGGTCAACCGCATGCCCTCGGACTTGAACGGAGGCGCGACCCCACGACCCGGCGTTTCCTTCATTCGGATGAAAAGCGGCTTCGAACGATACTGCACGCGCGCGTCCAGCTGCGCCGGATCGTTATTGACCTGCAGACGATCCAGTTGCAGCTCGGGAGGGTTCTCGCCGACATCGTCGGGCCCAGGAGCCATCCCGTTCTGAACGCAACCCGCGAGCATTGCCGACACCAAGAGCCAAGGTGTGCGCCGCCGCATAGCCGCGCCTCCGCTGATTTAGGCCGATCCACCAGCTCCCCCACGGAACCGGTATCCGGGCCCGACCAAGCAAGACCCGACCCATTCCACCCACTGGGTGGTTCGGCGCACGGGCCCGACGCCGATTTCCCGCACCGCCCGATTCCGTCTCGCTGCGGCAGCGCTCGGGTGGTGTCGGATGGTGCGCCGAGTTGGCACGGGCATTCTGCGTGCGCCGCATGCATGGCCTCGGTCGCCGAGCCATCGAGGGACATCGAAGGAAACGGAACCACGATTGACGCGCGCGTACGATCGTTTCTCGTCGCGGGGCATGACACATTGGGTGGATCGTGAACCCGAGCGGCTATGAGGTCGCCGGGGCGGCAGGGACCGGCCCGGGAGTCGCCGGCTGCTCGCTGAATCCGATGCGATCGAACTTCTCCCAGCTCTTCTTGCCGCGCAGGTAATCGATCAGGCCCTTGAAGCGCCAGCGGATGGTCATCTGCCGGTAGCCGATGTTCTCGAACAGGCAGTAGACGAGCAAGGTGGCGAGCTCGCGCCCCGTGAGCGACGCCAGCAACGGCTTGCCCTGAATCTGGCCTGGTGCCGCCGGCTCCGACCAGAAGGCGAGGAGAATCGCCATCACCGAAACCAGAGCGCCGTAGCCGAAGGCGATGGCGAGGAACAACAATAGATACTTGTACGACAGGATCTTGAGCGCCGCGAACACCGGCAACGACAAGTAACCGAAGGCCTCGATGAAGAGGCCGAGGAAATCGAACAGCACGAGCGACGGCCAGCCGAGGAGCCCCACCTTGCCATAGCGCGGGTTGAACAGCATGTGCCGATGGTAGACCAGGATCTCGACGAAGCCGCGGAACCAGCGCCCGCGTTGCTTCGACAGATCGCTCGCGCTCTCGGGCACCTCGGTCCAGCAAATCGGATACGGCAGCGACAGGATCACCTTGCCGAGCCCCTTCTCCTGGATGTAGCGATGCAGCCGCACCACGATCTCCATGTCCTCGCAGACGGTGCTCGAGCCGCGCCCGGCGTATTCGTGCACCAGGCGCGACTTCAGGTGCTCGGTGAGGTAGCCGCCGATGCGGATCAACAGCTCCTTCTCGAAGATGCAGAACACACCGCTCACGATGAGCAGCGCGTTCATGCGCGACAGCGCCGTGCGCGCCGCGGTGAAACTTCTCACGTACTCGATGATCTGGAAGCGTGCCAGCTTGCTCTTCGGCAAGCCCACCTTCAGGATCTTGCCATGCTGGATCTTGCAGCCGTTCGCCACCGCCACCTGCCCGCCGACGGCGGCCACGTCGCGCCGCTCGAGCAGGACGCGGAAGATCTGCAGCAGCGCCACGTCGTCGATCAGCGAATCCGCATCCATGGAAATGACGTAGGGGCACGCCGACGCGTTGATGCCGGCGTTGAGCGCGTCGGCCTTGCCACCGTTCTCCTTGTCGACGACGATCAGCCGCTCGACCGCCGGCGGCAGCTCGATCGTGGCCTCGTAAAGGCCGCGCACGCGCGCCGTGGCGATGCCGGGACGGTAGGGAAAGTCCCGCCGCCGCAGCTTCAGCGATTCCTGCAGCACATCGATCGTCTTGTCCTTGGAGCCGTCGTTGACCACGATGATCTCGAAACGCGGCAAACGCAGCGCCATGAGCGAGCGCAGCGAGGCCCCAATGGTGACAGCTTCGTTGTAGGCCGGGACCAGAATCGACAGCGGCGGCGTGTACGGCGACTTGAGCAGCAGGTCGGGGGCATCGAGCGCGCGCAACCACAACCCACGCCGCACGTCGGCGAACGCCAGCAGGATCAACAGGAAGTTGAAGCTGTGGTAGGCGATGAAATACGCCAGGAACAGCCACGACAGAGCCAGCGCGATGTCGTGCAGCATGACCTACGTTCCCGCCCTCTCCGACAGTGCCGTGACCGTCGCGAGCGGTGCGGCGCCCAAGTGCTGCGCCGCTTCGGGCGACAGAAGCCACACTTGCAAGATTTCCTCGAGCCGCGCACCCACGGTTTGCACCTTGCGCGAGGGATCGATCCGCGCCGCGGCCAGCGCGCGCGCGCGGCTGTGCGGATCGCGGAGGAACAAGGCACGCAGAGCCCCGAGTCGTTCGCCCACTTGTCGCGACGCCGCCAAGCGGTTCTCCAGGATCTCCACCGCATGGATCTCGCGCACCGCCGCGGCCACGAGCGGCACGTCCTTGGGACCCAGGACCTCCTCCACCGCCTGACTGCCTTCGATCGCCAGCGCCGCCAATGCCGCCGCACGCACCTGCGGTTCCGCGTCCCGCGCCAAGCTGCGGAAGTCGGCGAGCGCATCCTCGGGTCGCGCTCGTGCCAGATGCAGGATCGCCTGCCGCCGCATCTCCCAGGCCGGGTCCTCGAGCGCATCGCGCAACGTCGCGAGCGCCGTCGTCGCTCCGAGGCCTGCCGCGGCGTCGAGTGCCTGCCGGCGCACCTCGAGATCCGGGTCCTGCATGCACGCCTGCAACAGCTTACGCGCTTGCCGCGCCGGCAACTGCGCCAGTGAGCCGGTGACCGTGCGCCGCAGCTCCGGGGAGCCATCTTCGAGGAATGCTTCCAGCAGCGCCGCTGCGCCACGCAGTCGCGTGCGCCCGAGCACGCGCACCAACGATTGACGCGCCCGTGCCGAGAGATCATGGCCCATCACACCGTCGAGGAAATCCTCGACACGCGCCGGTGGCAGTTCTCCCAGGAACTCGCCGAGCGCCAGCAGCAGGTTCTCGTCTTCCGTGTCCAACTGCCAGACGAGGACGTCGAGCGCATGGGCGAGATCGGTGTCGTGCAATCGCCGCAGCGCTTCGGACCGCACGCGCGGCTGCAGATCCTGCATGCCGTCCAGCAGCAAGCGCATGAATTCGTCGCGGGGAGCACGTTCACCGAGGAACGCCAGAGCCGCGATGCG
>Ga0075418_10001363_pt1 | contig 27552 bp, 23 predicted proteins | sample SoiMetdeltSBSDD2_FD_81776 | JGI IMG/M metagenome (GOLD analysis project Ga0075418, IMG submission 81776) | Bulk soil microbial communities from a Populus tree surrounding site in Tennessee, USA - Soil MetaG P. deltoides SBSDD2 | ecosystem: Environmental > Terrestrial > Soil > Tree plantation...
AACCGCCTCCTGCGGCGGGTGCGCGACTACGCCCAGGTGCGGGCCGGCGGCGTGATCACCGCCGAGGTCGCGCGCGACGGCCTGGCCCTCCTCGACGTGGACGAGAACGGTTTCGACGAGGTGGACCGCAAGCTGCTCCTCACGATCATCGACAAGTTCGGCGGCGGCCCCGTCGGCGTGGGGGCCCTGGCCGCCTCCATCAGCGAGGAGGCCGACGCCATCGAGGACATCTACGAGCCCTATCTGCTCCAGATCGGCTTCCTGGACCGCACCCCGCGCGGGCGCGTGGCCACCCGCCGCGCCTACCAGCACTTCGGCCGCGCCCTGCCCGAGGGCGGCCCCGGTCAGACGAAACTTTTCTGATCTGAAGACCTCCGACTTCGACTACGAGCTGCCGCCGGAGGCCATCGCCCAGGAGCCGTCGGCCGAGCGGGACGCCTCGCGGCTCATGGTCCTGCCCCGCGCCGGCGGCGCGGCCCGCCATCACGCCTTCCGCGACCTGCCCGATCTGCTCGCGCCGGGCGATCTCGTGGTCGTGAATCGCAGCCGCGTGATCCCCGCGCGGCTTCTCGGCCAACGGTCTCGCGGGGGCGAGGCCGAGATCCTGCTCTTGCGGGACAAGGGGACCGACGGGCGCTGGGAGGCGATGGTGCGGCCCGGGCGGCACCTGCGGCCGGGGCAGCGCGTGACCGTCGACGAGGACCTTTCAGTGATGGTGGAGTCGGAGGCGCTGGCCGCCGACGGACGCCGGCAGGTCCGGCTCCTCTCGAAGCGGCGGGACGTAGCGGCCGCTCTCGAGCGGTGCGGGCACACGCCGCTGCCGCCCTACATCCGCCGGCCCGACCGTCCCGAGGACCGGGAGCGCTATCAAACGATCTACGCGCGAGAGGCCGGGAGCATCGCCGCGCCCACCGCGGGCCTGCATTTCACGCCCGCCGTGCTGGCACGCCTTCGCGAGCGCGGGATCGAGACGGCGGAGCTCGTGCTGCACGTGGGCCCGGGGACGTTTCGTCCGGTCACTGCCGAGCGGGTGGAGGACCACGTGGTGGAGCCCGAGCCCTTCTCCGTGCCCGCAGAGACGGCGGCGGCCGTGTCCGCGGCCCGCGCCCGCGGGGGGAGGGTGGTGGCCGTGGGGACGACCACCATTCGCGTCCTGGAGACGGTGGCCCGCGCGGACGGAGGCATCGACGCGCGCGACGGCGAGGCGGGCCTCGTCATCGTGCCCGGCTTCGCCTTCCGCGCGGTGGACGCGCTCCTCACCAACTTCCACCTGCCGCGGTCGTCGCTGCTCCTGCTGGTGTCGGCCTTCGCGGGACGCGAGCGCGTGCTCCAGGCCTACGCGGAGGCGGTGCGCGCCGGCTATCGCTTCTACAGCTACGGCGACGCCATGCTGATCGTCTGAGCGCGGAGCCGTCCTGGCAACGGCAGCGCCCTCCCCCTGCGTGGGGAGGTGGGGTGGGGGGTCAGAGAAAAACTAGCCCCGGCGGTGGCGCTTCTCGACGAGCGCCTGCAGCAGCCCTTCGTAGCGGGTCAGCTCGTCCGGCGAGGGCAGCAGGAGATGGACGCGCCTCACGGTGGTGCCCAGCTCCGCCGAGGAATAACAGATCTGCGTCAGGAGCCGCAGGAAGCGCGCCGCCTCCAATCCGGCGTGAGCCGTGCCCAGGGGCTGCACGGCCACGGAGGAGAGGCCGCGGGCCTTGGCCTCCTCGAAGGCGGCCAGGAGGGCCTCGAAGACGTGGACCTCGCGCGACGGCGGCGACCGCTCGAAGTCGTAGACGATGGCCTGCAGGACCAGCGGGGCGCCCTTGCGCGGCGGCGCCACCACGATGGATCCGGGTCGGCGCGGTCGGTCGCCCGCGGAGCGCGCCAGCACCTCCTCCGCGGTCTCCGCCGTGTCCTCGATCTGCGCCACCTCCCCCAGGATGAGGTGGACGTCCTGGGGGACCACCAGGGCGTCGGTGGCCGGCGGGGCCTCCTCGCCGACCACCAGGTCGAGGTCGAGCTTCTCGCCGAACGAGAGGGCGAAGCGCGAGCGCGTCATCGGCGGATGCCGTGCGCCTCGCGGGCCACGATGCGCTCCACCTCCGGGAGCGACGTCGTCATGGTGTCCCCGGGGATGCTGTGCTTGAGCGCGGCCAGGGCCAGCCCGAAGTCGAGCGCCTCCTCGCGGCCCGTGAGCGCGGCGTAGAGGTAGCCCGCGGTGAAGGCGTCGCCCGCGCCCACGCGGTCGATGGGGGAGGAGGGAAAGGCCGCGCAGCGCCTCACGCGTCCGTCCTCGACGCTCAGCCCGCCCTCGCCGCCGCGCGTCAGGACCACGGTCCGGCACCGGAAGCGGGCCAGGGCCTCGCCCGCCACCGCCTCGGGATCGCCAGCCCATCCGAAGAGCGTGCGCAGATCCTCCTCGGTGGTGATCACGATGTCCGCCGCGCGAGCCAGGCGCTCCAGCACGGGCGCGGCCTCCTCGGCTGCCCACAGCCGCGACCGGAAGTTGAGGTCGGTGGCCACGCGCGCGCCCGCGGCCCGCGCGGCCTTCGCCATCTCCAGGCTCAGCTCCCGCGTGGCGGGCGAGAGGGCGGCCGTGATGCCGGTCACGAAGAACATCCGGCACGCGCGCAGGGCCTCCCAGGGGACGTCCTCTTCCCGCACCTGACACACCGTGGAGTCGCGGCGGTCGTAGAAGACCTCGATGGAGCGCGGGGCGCGCCCGTATTCCACCCAGTAGGTGCCGAGCCGTCCCGGCGCGGTGCGCACCAGCGAGACGTCCACGCCGCCGCCCCGCGCGTGGCGCAGCACGCGCCGCCCGAGCGGGCCTTCGGGCAGGACCGAGAACCAGGCCGCGCGCAGCCCCAGGCCGGCCAGCGCGAAACAGGTGTTGAGCTCGGCCCCCCCGGGGTGGGCCAGGAAGCGGGGAGCGTCCTCGATGCGGCAGTCGCCTTCGGGCTGCAGCCGCAACAGGGCCTCCCCGAAGGCGAGGACGTCATGGCTCGGCAACGGAGCGCCTCCCGTCCGCAGCCGAGGCCGGCGCCGGCCGCGCGCTGTCGCTTCGCGGGCGGATTGTAACGCCCGCCGCTTCGGGGCGTCAACGCGCCTTGACACCCCTCATGCCCTTGGGCACAATTTTTCCTCGCGGGCTGGCAGGCCATGGAACAGACCCTCGTCCTCAACGCGACGTACGAGCCGCTGAGGATCGTTCCCTGGCAGAAGGCCATGACCCTCCTCTTCCAGGGGAAGGTCGAAGTCATCGCCGTCTATGACCGGGAGATCCGCGGCGTCACGGTCCGGGTGAAGCTCCCGTCGGTGCTCCGCCTGCTCCGTCACGTCCGGATGAAACGCCCCTTCGCCGACGTTCCGTTCTCGCGCGCCAACGTCTACGCGCGTGACGGGCAGAGGTGCCAGTACTGCGGCCGCCGCCTCGCGCCCTCGCAGCTCACCTTCGACCACGTCGTGCCCGTGGCCCGCGGGGGCCACAAGGGCTGGGACAACATCGTGACCTGCTGCATCCCCTGCAACCGCCGAAAGGGGGACCACACCCCCGAAGAGGTCGGGTTCCACCTCGTGCGAAAGCCCCGTCGCCCCGACGCCCTGCCGTCGCTCACGCTGAGCCTGGGCCTGCGGGCGGCGCCCGAGAGCTGGCGCGACTATCTCTTCTGGGACGTCTCGTGGGAGCGGGGCTAGAACTCCGCGCGGTCGCCCCCTAACGCGTCATGAGTCTCACGGGCAACCTGCGGACGATGGATCTCCCCGAGATCCTGCAGTGGATATCCACGGGACGGAAGACGGGCACCCTGCACGTCGAGAGGCGCTTCGTCCACAAGCGGATCGTCTTCAAGGAGGGAGTCATCCACTCCTCGACCTCCAACGACCCCCGAGAGTCCATGGGGCAGTTCCTGATCCGCGACCGCCACGTCACCGAGGAGCAGCTGTTCCGCGCCCTGCTCCGGCAGGAGACCGAGGGGCGGCTGCTGGGCGCGATCCTGGTGGGCGACGGCGTCCTCACCGAAGAGGCCATGCGCAAGAGCCTGGAGAGCAAGGCCGAGGAGACCATCTACGACCTCTTCCTGTGGGACGAGGGCAAGTTCGAGTTCAAGGACGGCGAGCTGCCGGGCAACATCCTCGTCCACGTCGACATGGGCGTGACGAGCGTGATCATGGAGGGGATCCGCCGGGTGGACGAGTGGCGGCGGATCAAGGAGGTCTTCCCCTCCATGGCCACCACCTTCCGCGCCCGCGGCGCCGGCCAGGAGCTGGCGGATCCCGCCGAGAAGCAGGCGGTGGGCCTGGCCGCCGCGGGCAAGATGCTCTCCGAGATGAGCCTGGAGATGCGGCGCTCGGAGTTCGAGACGGCCTCCCTCGTGCTGGACCTCCACAACCGCGGCCTGCTCGCCGTGGACCGGGTGAAGGAGGACGTGCCCGAGGACGCCGTGGGCAGCATCCGCGAGCTGCTCGCCGCGGCGCGCCAGCGCATCACCGAGCGGCGCTGGGACGCCGCCAACCAGGCCTTCGAGAAGGTGCTGGCCCTGGACCACCTCAACCAGGACGCCAAGAAGGGGCTGATCGCGGTGGCCGAGGCGCGCAAGAAGGACCGCATCCTGCGCACGGTGCCCCTGGACAACGTGCCCGTCCTGAAGATGGACGTGCTCTCCCTGACCCAGCAGGACTTCGACGCGCGCGAGGGCTTCGTGCTCTCCCGCATCAACGGGGAGTGGGACGTGCGCTCCATCCTGAAGCTCTGCCCCATGTCGGAAGAGGACGCGCTGCTGATATTCGCCCGCCTGCTGGAGCGAAAGGTCATAGAATTGCGCGCACATTGACGTCCGACCCGGCTGACTCCGCCCCGCGCTCGAGCCTCCGCAGCATCCTGCGGACCAAGCCCATCGGCGCCATCCTGGCCGACGCGGAGGAGCCGGAGCACAAGCTGCGCCGCGCCCTGGGTCCGGTGCAGCTGACGCTGTTCGGCATCGGGGCCATCGTGGGCGCGGGCATCTTCGCCACCATCGGCACCGCGGCCGCGGGCGATGCCTACCGGCCGGGGGCGGGGCCCGCGCTCTCCCTCTCGTTCGTGATCACCGCCATCGTCTGCGGCTTCACCGCCCTGTGCTACGCGGAGCTGGCCTCGACGGTGCCCATCTCGGGTTCGGCCTACACCTACGCGTATGCCACCCTCGGCGAGCTGGTGGCCTGGATCATCGGTTGGGACCTGATCATCGAGTACGCCGTCGGCAACGTGGGCGTGGCCATCAGCTGGGCCAACTACTTCAAGACCCTGCTCAAGGGGATCCACATCCCCGCCCTCGGCATCGAGGGGATCCACGTCCCCGACTGGCTCTCCATGGACTACCGCACCGCGGGCCGGGTGCCGGGCGTCCTCGAGAACGCGCCGCACCTGTTCGGATATCCCGTCGTCTTCAACGTCCTGGCCGTGGCCATCGTGGCCGCGGTGACGGTGGTGCTGGTCTGGGGCGTGCGCGAGAGCGCCCGCTTCAACGCGGTCATGGTGGGGATCAAGCTCGTGGTGCTCGCCTTCTTCATCGTGGTGGGGTGCTACTGGATCGAGCCCGCCAACTACCATCCCTTTGCGCCCAACGGCTGGGCCGGGATCAGCGCGGGCGCGGCCATCGTCTTCTTCGCCTACATCGGGTTCGACGCAGTCTCCACCGTGGCCGAGGAGACGCGGGACCCGCAGCGCAACCTGCCCATCGGCATCCTGGCCTCGCTCGTCGTGTGCACGATCCTGTACGTGATCGTGGGCGTAGTCTTCACCGGGCTCATCTCCTATCCCGACCTCAGGACCAAGCTGGCCACGGAGCAGGCGGAGCCGCTGACCATGGCGCTGCAGCACGCCATGCCCGACTCACGGCTGGCGGTGGTGATCGTGGCCTTCGGCTCCGTGATCGCCCACACCGCGGTGCTGCTGGTCTTCCAGCTCGGGCAGCCGCGCATCTTCTTCTCCATGGCCCGCGACGGAATGCTGCCGCCCATCTTCTACAAGGTGCACCCGCGCTTCCGCACGCCGCACGTCTCCACCATCCTCACCGGGGTCTTCGTGGGAGCCTGCGCGGCGGTGGCCAGCATCGACGAGATGGTGGACCTCACCAACATCGGCACCCTGTTCGCGTTCATCCTGGTCTGCGCGGGGACGATCGTGCTGCGCGTGATCGACCCGGACCGGCCGCGACCCTTCCGGGTGCCGGGCGGATGGGCCTGGACGGCGGCGCTCTATGCCGGCTGGGCCGCGGGCGTGCTGCTCCTCCCGGCGGCCACCCTCGGCGCGGCGGGCAAGGGCGTGGTCCTGGTGGTGTCGGCCGTGGTATTCGCGGTGAGCCACCGCCACATCTTCCCCGTCCTCGGCATCCTCTCCTGCCTGTACCTCATCTACTACCTGCCGCCGACATCCTGGCTGCGCTTCGCCGCCTGGCTCAACTTCGGCTTCGTGATCTACGTCGGGTACAGCGCGGTCCACAGCCGGCTGACCGGGAGGCACACGGCCCTGGAGCACGAGCACGACGGCCACACGGCGCGTGTCGGAGCCGCCCTGGCCGTGGGCGGCGTAGCGCTGCTGCTGGTCACGCGCGCCCTGGACGTGTGGCTGGCCGCGGTCAAAGCGGCTCCGGAAGCGGGGGCCCTGGCCGCGCTGCCCGCGGTGTTCGAGCCCGGACCGTGGTTGCAGGTGTCCTGGTTCCTGATCGTGCCCCTGGCCGTGAACGCCTTCGTGCTCTGCCCGATCATCATCCGGCGCGCACAACGCTCCCGGCGGGATCCGGGCGCGGCGCGCCCCGTGTTGAGCCTCGCGGTGTCGGCCACGCTGCTGGTTGCGACCGTGGCCTACTTGTGGCTGGTGGCGGCCTCGGCCTAGGGCTCGAGCGACCGGAGGGCCGCGCGCACCCGGTCGGCTTGCAACGCGTCGGGCCGCTCGAGGTAGGCGCGGCCGTCCTGCCGCGTCTCGGCCCGGTCCCTCTCGTCCTTCCCTTTTCGCCAGGCCTCGGCCCCCGCCTCGATGGCTCGCACCCGGGCCTCGTCGGCGTGGGGTCCAGCCGGCTGGTCGCGCGCGAAGGCGCGCCACGCGTCGCGCAGGCTCCGCGCCTCGGCGGCCGAGGCTACCGTCCGCCGCGCGAGGAGCCCGAAGCGGCCCTCGCCCGCCGGCGCCGCGCGGTCCTGCAGCGCGCCCACCGCCCCCTTGTCCCGCCGCGCCTTGGCCTCCTCGGCGTAGCCGGCGGCACCCGTCTCGGCTTCCGCCTTCGTGGCCTGCGGCGTCGGGGCGAACCCGTCTTCGGCGGGCACGCCCGCGTAACCGAGCGCGCGGAGCGCGTCCGCGTCCCTCTGCTCGCGCGCGGCGTTCGCGCCGGCGGCTGGCGCGTCCGCCTTCGCTGCCGGCGCGGGCAGGGCTGGCGGCGCGGCGGGTGGAGTGGCGGGAGCCGGTTGCTCCTCGGCGCGGCCCCGTTGCAAACGCGCCCCTTCGGGCCGCGCGGGCTGGCGGGGCGCCGGCTCCGGGCGCGGCGCCGCGGGCACGGCTTCTGTGACTCGATCGCGCTCGTCGGCCGGTGCCGGGGCCGGCGCACCGAGCGTCGGCGCAGGGACCGAGCGGGACGCCGGAGCCGCTGGCCCGCGATCGAGCAGCAGGCGCGGCGTGAGAACCGCCAGCACCAGCGCGGCGGCGGCGGCCAGGGCCCAGGCGGGGGCGAGGCGGCGCGGGGCCGGTCGGGAGCCTTCGAGGCGCCTCCGGACCGAGCCGCGGAGGGCCTCGAAGTAGCCGTCGGGGACAGACAGCGGCAGCTCGCGCGCGGCCGCGTCCACCGCGCGCAGCTCCTCGAGGTGCATCGAGCAGGACGGGCACCCCCGGAGGTGGGCGGCCACCGCCTCGCGGTCGCGCGCGGGCAGCTCGCCGTCCATGTACGCCGAGAGCGACTCCGTGACGTGCGGGTCCATCAGGCCGTCAGCCTCCCTCCGCCCGCCGCGCGGCCAGTCCGAGATAGGGCGCCAGGGATTCGCGCAGCCGCTCCCGCGCCCGCGAGAGGCGGCTCATCACCGTGCCGATGGAGATCCCGAGGGCGTCGGCGATCTCGCGGTAGGACAGCTCCTCGAACGTGCGCAGGGCGAACACGGCGCGCTGCTCGACGGGCAGGTCGCCCAGGGCGCGCTCCAGCATCTCCCGCGCCTCGCGCTCCAGCACCAGGTCGAGCGCGCCGCGGCCCGGGGCCGCCGTCTCCGCGTGACCCTCGGGCAGCGGCGTCTCGCGCGCCTCGGGTGAGCGCACGTGGTTGATGGCGAGGTTGGCCGCGATGCGGCAGATCCAGGGCCCGAAGGGCCGGTCGAGGTCGAAGGTGGAGAGGGCCTGGTGAGCCCGCATGAACGCCTCCTGCGCCACGTCGTCGGCCACCTCGTGGCGGCGCACGATGCGCAGGGCGATGCCGTACACCCTGCGCTCGTAGCGCTTGACGATCTCCTCGAAGGCGAGGAGGCTCCCGCCCCGGGCCCGGGCCAGCAGATCGGCCTCGACCGGGTCCGCCGCGTGCACGGGCCTCGGGTCTCGCGCTGCGTCGCTCAATCAGGGCCTGCCACAACGGCCGACGCCGTTGCCGTCAGGGATACCGGGGCGGTGCCCCCTTTATTCCGCGGGGGGCGACCTACTCCAGGACCTTGATCACCACCCGGCGGTTCTGGGCCCGGTGCTCCCGGGTCCTGTTGTCCTCCACGGGCTTGGCCTCGCCGTAGGAGATGACCTCCATCCGGTTGAGGGCGATCCCGTGCTGGTCGTGCATGTAGTTCCGCACGGCCAGGGCCCGGTCGTAGCCGAGCTTGTCGTTGTACTCCGCCGGCCCGGTGGCGTCGGTGTGCCCCTCGATCTCGAAGTAGACGCCGCGGTTCTCGGCCTTCAGCGCGGCGATGGCCTCGTCCACCATGCCCTTGGCGTCGTCGCCCACCTTGGCCCGGTTCAGGGGGAAGGTCACCTTGTCGTTGGAGAGGGTCACGGTGTAGATGAGCTTGCCCTTGGCCGCGCGCTCGGCCTCCTCCGCCTTGGTCAGGGCGCGCTGCGCCGAGCCCTTGGCGTCCGAGATCCCAGCCTGCGCCTGCTGGTCCACCTCGTCGATCCGGACCTCGTTGCGCTTGGTACGCTCTTGCGTCTTCTCCACCTCGGTGGTCAGGTTGTCCACCTTCTGGTTGACCTCGCCCACCTCGCGGGTGACGTACTTCTTGGTGGCGCAGCCGGAGACGGCCACGCCCGCTGCCAGGAACGGCACGAGCAGTAGTGCTCTCATCACTCCTCCATGGTTGAACCCCGCAAACGCCGGTCGCGGGGAGGCGTCGTCGTCAAGACTGCGGCACATAGCCGCTCCGGGTCCGGACCACCACGCCCTTGCGGGTGGCGCGGACCTCGACGCGGCGGAAGCGGGCCGGGCCTGGGGGCGGGTCGTACCCCAGGCGGTACTGGAACTTCAGCTCCGATGCGATGCGGTCGGCCGCCTTCTTCAGCGCGGTGAAGTCGCTGACCGCGAACGAAGCGCCGCCCGACAGCCCGGCGTAGCGGGACAGGACCTCGCTGCCCGCGGTGGCCACCGCCGGCCGCTCCTTCCCCGTGAAGCGGGGCGAGGCCGGGTCGTCGATCGGCGACATCACGGCCAGCGTGTAGATCGGCACGTCCAGCGCGCGGGAGGTGGCGATGACCTCGTCCGACGTGCGCTGGCTGGCGGTGTCGACGCCGTCCGTGATCACCACCACCGCGCGCCGCCCCTCCCCGTGGCTGGCCACGTCGCGCGCGGCGTGCTCCAGCGCGTCGTGCAGGGCCGTGGACCCGTAGGGCTCGATCTCGTCCATGGCTTTCAGGATCTGGTCCCGGTCGGTCGTGAAGCGCACCACCCCCCAGTACTTGTTGTCGAAGGCGGCCAGCGCCGCCTCGTCCTGGGCCTGCAGGGCGGCCAGGATCTGGACCGCGGCCATGCGGGTGCTCGTGGCCTTGAGATCGCCGTGCATGCTGCCGCTGGCATCCATGAGCAGGAGGATGCGTGCGCGGGAATCGCGCGAGGACGAGAAGTGCTCCAGCTTCTGGGGCTGGCCGTCCTCGAAGATCCGCAGCTCCGCGGGCTTGAGATCCCGGACGGGCCGGCCCTCGGAATCGACCGCCGTGGCGGAGAGGGTCACGAGCTCGGCGCGGGCGGCGAAGCGGGGTACCTGGGCCCCGGCCTCCCCGGTCCCGAGCACCAGGGCTAGTGTCACAAGCCAAGCGGAGACTGGATCTTGCGGGCATCTCATGACCAACAAACCAGTATAGGGGTTTTTTGTCAGAAAGGTTCTGTGATCTCACACACGTGGGTCGGCTTGCCGAGCGCCGACCCACGTGGTTTGTCCAGCCTTCCAGCCGGTCGTTTCTCTGCCGGTCGTTTCCCAGCCGTTCCCGGCCGCTCCGCGTATTGTTCGCTGTTAAAGGATCTTGACCACGACCACCGTCAGGTCATCCGGGGGCTCGGATCCCTTCATGAACGCATCGAAATCATCCAGGATCCGATCACCCAGGCCGGCGGCGGTCAGGCCGGCGTGCGCCTCGACCAATTGCCGCAGGCGGGGCATGCCGTAGTCCTCCGCCCCCACGGCCGCGTCCACCAGGCCGTCCGTGTAGAAGACGAGGACGTCGCCCGGCTCGAGGGCCAGCGTCAGCTCCTCGTAGGAGGCGGTGTCGAAGGCGCCCAGGGGCAGCCCGCCCATCTCGACGGGGACGCAACGCCCGGTGGCGGCGCGGTACTGCAGGGGATGGGGCAGGCCCGAGCTGGCCAGGGCCACCGTCTTGGAGCGCAGGTCGAAGCGCGCGTAGATCAGGTTGCAGAGCAGCCCTTCCACGCCCCGCCGCCGCAGCGTCCGATTCACCCGCTCCATGAGGCCGGCGGGAGAATGGCGCTCGAAGGCCCGGGAGCGCACGGTGCCCGAGGCGAACGCGCCGTAGAGGGCGGCGGGGACGCCCTTCCCCGCCACGTCCCCCACGACCACGCCGAACAGGCCCTCCTCCATCTCGTAGAAGTCGTAGAGGTCGCCCCCCAGCTCGCGCGCGGGCCGGAAACGGGCGGAGGCCTCCCAGCCCTCTCCGCGCGGACAGTCCTCGGGGAACAGCCCGTGCTGGATGCCGGCCGCGATATGCAGCTCCCGCGCGCGCAGCAGGTCGCGGGTGCGCAGCTCCTCGTACAGGCGCGCGTTCTCGATGGCCGACGCCACCTGGCTGGCCAGCGGCGTCAGGACCTTGACGTGCTCCTCGGTGAAGGCGCCGAGGGCGGTGGACTCCAGGTCGAATACGCCCACCACCCTGTCCTTGTGCACGAGCGGCACCACCAGCTCCGACCGCGTCTCGGCGATGAGCGACAGGTAGCGGGGATCCGCGCTCACGTCGTTCACGAGCACGGGCTCCTTGCTCGCCACCGCCGCCCCCGAAAGGCCCTCCCCCGCCTTGATGCGGTAGCGCTCCGGGGCCGCCCCGTAGCGCACCGCCTCGCGCAGGACCAGGTCCCCGGTGCCGGGGTCCACCAGCAGGATCCCGAACATCTCGTAGTCGATCACCCTCTTGACGAGCTCGGCCACGCGGTGCAGGAGGAGGTCCAGGTCCAGGATGGAGGCCGTCTCCTTGCCGATGTCGTAGAGGATGGCCAGCAGGCCCGCGTACCACCGCGTCTCCCGGTGGAGGGTCGCATTCTCAATGGCTATGGCCAGGTGGCCCGCCAGCACGCCGAGTGCCGCGCGCACCTCTTCCGTGAAGGCGGCGGCGGAGCCGGACTCGATGTTCAGGACGCCGATGAGCCGGTCGCGATGGACGAGCGGGATGGCCAGCTCCGCGGACACCCCGGGCTCCCCGGTGATGTAGCGCGGGTCGCGCGCCACGTCGGGGACGAAGATGGGCTCGCGGGCGGAGGCCGCCGCCCCCACCACGCCCTCCCCAACCCGGATGCGACGGCTGGTGTCGGTGGACTGGTCGTAGCCCACGGCCAGCGCGGGGGCCAGGAACCCATCGGGCTCCGAGAGGTAGATGTCGAGGACCTTGGCGCCCACCACCAGCCGGCGCACGCGGTCCGCGATGGCCTGGAGGAGCTCGTCGGGGTCCAGGACCGCGCTGAGCTCGCCCACGATGGGCAGGAGCTCGGCCAACGCGTCGCTGGAGAGCTGGATCCGTTTGCTGCGCGTGGGCGGGGGCAAGAGGACATTGTACACTCGGCCTCGCCCATGCCCGCCCCGCCCGCGCTGCGCCTCCCCCTCGAGATCGAGGACATCAAGGCCATCCTGCCCCACCGCTACCCATTCCTGCTCGTGGACCGCATCCTCGAGATCGAGGAGGACCGCCGCGTGCTGGGGCTCAAGAACGTGGCCTCCGACGAGCGCTACTTCATCGCGGGGCCCGGCGGACGGCCCGTGCTGCCCGCCTCGATCCTCACCGAGGCCATGGCCCAGGCGGGGGCGGTGCTGATCCTCTCCAAGCCCGAGAACCGGTCCCGCCTCATCTACTTCATGGGCATCGACCGCGTGAGGTACCGCCGGCCGGTGGCGGCGGGCGACACGGTGATGCTGGAGGCCACCGTATCCCGGCTGCGCGCCAGGATGGGCAGCCTCCACGGCGTGGCCCGCGTCGACGGCACGGTCGTCTGCGAGGGCCAGATGACGTTCGCGCTGGGGGACAAGCCCGACCCGCAATGAGGCCGCGGCGGGGGGACCCCGGCGGCCGGCCGGCGCCCGCGCCCACCGGCTCGACCCGCGGGCCGCTCTCCCTGGCGCGCGCCCTCTCCAAGTTCGGCGTCTGCTCGCGCAAAGAAGCGGCCCGGTGGATCGAGGCGGGCCGGGTGGCCGTGAACGGCCGCCCCGCGCGCTGGCCGCAGAGGCGGATCGACCCGCGGCGCGACCGCGTGAGCGTCGACGGGGCGCCCGTGGGGGACGACACGCAGAGGGTGGTGCTCGCCCTGCACAAGCCGGTGGGCTTCATCACGTCGCGTGGCGACCCGGGCGGTCGCGCCACCGTCTACGACCTGCTGGGCGGTTTCGGCCGGTGGGTCTTCCCGGTGGGCCGCCTCGACCGCGACACCTCGGGCCTGTTGATCCTCACCAACGACCACCGGCTGGGCCAGCGCCTGAGCGATCCCGAGCACGGCGTGGCCAAGACCTATCACGCGCTGGTGGAGGGCGTGCCCGACCGCGCCGCCCTCCGGGCGCTGGGCGAGGGAGTGCCCCTCCGCGGCGGGGCGACAAGTCGGCCGGCCGGCGTCCGCGTTCTGGGCGCGTCGCGCGCGGGCACCTGGCTGGAGATCGTCCTGCGCGAGGGCCGGAACCGCCAGGTCCGGCGCATGTGCGCGGCCGTGGGCCACGAGGTCCTGCAGCTGGCGCGGGTGGCCGTCGGCAACCTCGGTCTGGGCGCGTTGCCGGCCGGCGAGTGGCGCCGCCTGCTGCCGGACGAGATCCCGCTCCTCCAGGCCTCGCGTGGTACGATCTCGCGCCGCCCTGGGACCGGGAGAGTGTGATCCTGGAGATCTCCCCGCCGGCGCGCCCGTCCCTCCCGGCGGGGACCACCTGGGCCGCCGCGCTCACCGCGGTGGCGGGAATGAGTGTATCGGCATGACGGCGCCATCCGAGAACCCGGAGGTCAAGGAAGCACTCTACGAGCTCCAGCAGTACCTCTCGGACCGCCTGGCGCCCCTGATGGTGGCGGACTCGGTGGGCATGCTCGTCACGCTGCCCCCCGAGCTGACGGCGGCGGAGATCCAGGCCTGGATCTCCGCGCAATACCACGGCGCCGGGGCTCAGGTCCCCATCTCCGACTACCTGTTCCACGCGCTGCGCAAGATCCATGTGGTCGGGGATTTCAGCCTGGTCCCCGAGGCGGCCCTGTCCGCCTATCTCAAGGATCTGAAGGTCCTTCTCCTGGAGTTCTGCCCGGAGGCCGACCGCGAGCTCCTGCGCACGAACCTGGCCCGGCTGGGTGAGTCCGTGGGCGGTCCCCCGCCGCCGGTGGAAATCCTGCACCGGCAGCCGGGCGGCGAGGCCGGCGGCCTGACCGCCGCGCCGCTGGCCGCGGAGGCCGCGGTCCCTTCGGTCCCCATGAGCGCCGAGATCGCGCGCGGGATGCGGCGCTTCACGCTCCTTCTCGAACGGCTGTCCCATACGCCGCTCCCCGCGGCCGCGGCCCCCGACCCGAACACGCCCGACGCGCGCCGCGAGATCCTCTCGCAGGCGGTAGCCGAAGCCGCGCACACGGCGAGCAGCGGCCAGGAGATGGACCAGTACCTCGACAAGCTGCGCCAGACCGGTATCGCCGCCCACACCGACCAGCTCTTCCGGGCGCTGGGCGAGAGCCTGCCCGGCTGGTCGGTGCCCTCACCTGCGGGCAGCGCCGCCCCCGCCACCGGCCCGGTCGAGGCCATGTTCCGGATCGTGGCCCTCTCCCCCAACTACGAGGAAGCCGCCAAGCGTTTCCGGGACCTGGTCCAGGCCGCGGTCCACCAGTTCAACGAGGGGCTGCTCACGAGGGCGGCGACGATGTTCGGCGTGGCGGCGCGCGTGGTGGCGGAGAAGAAGGTCGGTCAGCCGGTGGCCGACGCCGTGCAGAAGTCGAGCAACGACCCCCTGAATCCGGAGCGGCTGCGGAAGTTCGCGGAGAGCCCCGACCGGCACCCGCTGCTGCGCAGCGTCATGAACTTCTACGCGCGCCTGACGCCCCAGGGGCTCCTGCACGACCTGCGCGAGGAGGAGCGCCGCGACCGTCGGCGCCTGCTCCTGGCCCTGCTCGAGGTGCACGGCCCCGCGGCCCGTGCCGCGGCCATGGAGAGCCTGGAGACGTCGCTGTCCGGCGGCGCCAAGGAAGCCGATCCCTACTATCAGCGCAACCTGATCTACCTCCTGCGCCAGATCCCCCGGCCGTCCGAGGCTCCCGTGGAGGACGAGATCGACCTCATGGTGCGCGCGGCACCCGTGGGAGCGGGCGCGGTCGTCCTCAAGGAGGCGATCCTCGCCCTCAGCCGGATCCACCACGACAAGTCGGAGGTGGCCCTGGTGGGATACCTCCGCACCTTCGAGGTCATGGCCTTGAAGCCGGAGACGGCGGCCTACGACTCCACCGAGGTCCTGACGCTGCTCGACAGGATTGCCTCGTCGCTGGCGGCGCTGGGAACCAGGGGAACGCTGTTGGCCCTGCTCGACCACGGCCTCAAGGCTCAGCCGGAGTTGGGAGACACGCGGATCCGGCTCATGGAGCTGGGCAGCCACGACCTGCGATCCCATCCCGCGCTGGCCGCGAAGCTGGTGGCCACCGTCAAGGCGGAGCTTCCGAAGAGCGTCATGGGCATCGTGATCAAGAAGGGGGCCGATGCCGTCCGCCCGCTGGTGGCGGCGCTGGCCGGCACGCCGTCGGCCGAGGTGCAGGCCCTGCTCTCGGAGGTGGCCGCGCGGTTCTCCACGGAGCCGCTGGGCCAGGCCGCGGCCAAGGCCCTGGCCGCCCAGCGGGCGGCGGGGGGTGCCCGGCCCGTGAGCGCCCCGAGCCTCTCCGGGGACCTCGACCTTTTCGGGCTGCCGAACCTGCTCCAGAACCTGGCCGACAACAAGGCCAGCGGTGCCCTGACGCTGTTCACCGGCGACCGCACCATCGCCAGCGTCCTCAACCTCGAGGGGGGCAGGCTGCGCAGCTGTCAGACCGGAGTGCTCCGCGGCAAGGAGGCGTTCTACCAGCTGTGCGAGAAGCCGTTCCCCGGGACCTTCGCGCTGGCCAGCCACCGCGACGCCAGGCCAGAGAAATCCCCGGAGCCCCCGCTCGACCTCCTCCCCCTCATCCTGGAGGGGCTGCGCCGGCACGACGAGTTCCGGCAGGCCTCGGCCCTGGTGGCGGACGCGGCGCGGCTGCAGGCCACGGGGGCGGCGCGGACCCCCGTCCAGGACGAGAACAACGCGGATCTCGTGGAGACGATCTGGAAGATGGCGGTGGCGGGGACGCCGCCGAAGCAGTGCGAAGCCGAGGTACCCGTGGACGCCTACCGTGTCCGCCGCCTCCTGGCCCACTGGGTCGAGGAGGGCGCCCTCACCGTGGCGGGCTAGCGCGTCCTAGGCGGTGACCGTGGCCGGAGATTCGCCCGCCGCCGCGACCTCCTGGTCCTTGTACTGGAGCTGGTAGAGGCGCCAGTACAGCCCCCGCTGCGCCAGTAGCTCCTGGTGCGTCCCGCGCTCCCGGATCCTTCCCTTGTGCATCACCAGGATCTCGTCCACGTTCTGGATGGTGGAGAGGCGGTGCGCGATCACGATCGCGGTGCGGCCCCGGAGGAGGACCTTCAGCGCCTGCTGGATGAGGGCCTCGGTCTCCGTGTCCACGGAGGAGGTCGCCTCGTCGAGCACCAGGACCCTGGGGTCGTGGGCGAGGGCGCGGGCGAAGGAGAGCAGCTGCCGCTGCCCCATGGAGAGGGTGGCGCCGCGCTCCTTCACCTCGGTGTCGTAGCCCGCGGGCAGGGCCTCGATGAAGGAGTGCGCGCGCACCGCCCGTGCCGCCTCCCGGATCCGCTCCTCGGGGATGTCCGATCCGAGCCGGATGTTGGAGGCGATGGTGCCGCTGAACAGGTGGGCGTCCTGCAGGACCAGCGCCAGCGACGAGCGCAGCTGGGAAGGGTCCATCTCGCGCACGTCCACACCGTCCAGCGTCACCCGGCCCTTCTGCACGTCGTAGAAGCGCGTAAGCAGGCTGATGATCGAGGTCTTGCCGGCCCCCGTCGCCCCCACCAGGGCCACGCGCTTCCCCGGCTCCACCGTGAACTCGATGTCCTTCAACGTCCAGCGCTGGGCGGGATCCGAAGCGTCTCCCGCGTCGGCCTCCCGCGCCGTCGCGGGCGGGTCGTAGGAGAACCACACGCCCTCGAAGGCCACCCGGCCCTGCACCGCGGCGAGGCGCCTCGGGCTCGCAGGCGCCCCCACCTGGGCCGGCGTGTCCAGCAGGGTGAAGATGCGCTCGGAGGCGGCCATGGCGGCCTGCAGGATGTTGAACTTCTCCGACAGGTCGGAGATGGGGCGCCAGAACCGCTCGGAGTACTGGATGAAGGCCACGAGCGCCCCCAGGGTCAGCGTGCCGGCCAGCACCCTCCCTCCCCCATAGATAAGGATGAGGGCGACGGCCACCGCGGCCAGGACGTCGATGGCGGGGTAGAAGACCGCATAGTAGAAGATCTGCTTCACGTTGGCGTCGGCGTGGGCCCGGTTGATGGCCGCGAAGGCGTCGGCGTTGCGGTCCTCCCGCCGGAACAGCTGCACCACCGACATCCCGGTCAGGTTCTCCTGGAGGAAGGCGTTGATGCGGGCGATCCACTTGCGCACCTCGCGGAACGACTGCCGCGAGCCGCGGCGGAACCAGTTGGTGACCGCGAAGAAGAGCGGGATCACGGCGAAGGTGACCAGGGCCAGCTTCCAGTTCATGAACAGCATCACGCCCATGATTCCGAGCAGCGTGAAGAGGTCGCCGAACACCGTGACCACCCCGGACGTGAACAGCTCGTTCACCGCGTCCACGTCGGTGGTGACGCGGGTCATGAGCCTTCCCACGGGGTTCCGGTCGAAGAAGCCGACGTGCAGGGACTGCAGGTGGCCGTAGATGGCGCGCCGCATGTCGAGCATCACGCGCTGCCCCGTCATCTGCAGGATCATCACCTGGCCGAAGCGGACCACGAAGGCCAGGAGCAGCGTCAGGAGGTAGAGGGCGGCCACGGAGTGCAGCCCCTCCGCGTCTCCCTGCCGGATGTAGCGGTCGATGGCCACCTTCGTGAGGTAGGGGCCCGCCAGGTCCAGCCCGGCCATGACCACGATGAGGAGGAAGGAGACGGCCACCGCCGCCTTGTAGGGGCGCAGGTAGGTGAGCAGGCGCAGCAGCAGGGTGCGGTCGTAGCTCTTGGCGACCGCGTCGTCCTCGTGGAAGCCGGCCGCGCTCACGCGGCGCCCTCTCCGCTCACGCCGTCCTCTCCATCTCCTCCTCGAGGAGCTGCCGGCGGTGCATCTCGGCGTAGAAGCCGCCCCGGGCCACCAGCTCGTCGTGGGTGCCCCGCTCCACGATGCGGCCCTCGCGGAGCACCACGATCAGGTCGGCCTCCTTCACGGTCGAGACCCGGTGCGAGACGAGAAAGGTGGTGCGCTCCGCCATCACGCCCCGCAGGCCGGCCAGGATCTCCTCCTCGGTATACGTGTCCACCGAGGCCAGCGCGTCGTCCAGTATCAGGATGCGCGGATCCATGGCCAGGGCCCGGGCCAGCGCCGCCCGCTGCTTCTGGCCGCCGCTGAGCGTGATGCCGCGCTCGCCCACGAAGGTCTCGTAGCCCTGGGGGAAGTCCCGGACGTCCCTGGCCAGCTGGGCGATGGCGGCGGCGGCCTCCGTGCGCCGGCGCAGCGATTCCGCTTCGCCTTTCGGCAACCCGAAGGCCACGTTCTCGCCCACGGTGTCGGAGAAGAGGAACGTCTCCTGCGGCACCAGCCCCACCGCGCCCCGCAGGTCGTGGAGCGGGATGGTCCTCACGTCGCGCCCGTCCACGAGCACCGTGCCGGCCGGGGCCTCGAAGAGGCGGGGGATGAGGCTCACGAGCGTGCTCTTTCCCGAGCCGGTGGGACCCACGACGGCCACGGTGGTGCCCGCGGGGACGTTCAGGCTGACGTCGTGCAGCACCGGCCGCCCGTCGTAGGCGAAGGTGAGGTTGCGGAACTCCACGCCGCCCCGGACCGCGGGCCCGGCCGAGGCCAGCGCGTCGCCGATCTCGGCGGGCGCCTGGAGGATCTCGTCGATCCGGCCCATGGACGCCTCGCCCCGCTCGAAGATGTTCACCACCCAGCCGAGCGCGATCATGGGCCAGTGCAGCATGGCCAGGTAGGCGCCGAAGGCCACGAACTCCCCCAGGGTGATGGTGCCCTTCACCACCATGCCCCCGCCCAGCCACAGCACCATCACCGCGCCCAGGCCCATGAGGAGCTGGATCCCGGGGTACAGGCTGCCGAAGAGCCCGATGAGCGCGCGGTTGCGGCGCACGTACTCTCGGTTGGCGGCCTCGAAGCGCGCCATCTCCTGCGGCTCCTGGGCGTAGGCGCGCACCACCCGCGCCCCCGAGAGGTTCTCCTGGACGATCGCGTTCAGCTCCGAGAGCTGGGCCTGCACCGACTCGAAGCGGTCGTGGATGCGGCGGCCGATGACGCGGGCCAGGAAGGAGACGAAGAAGAGCGGCACCAGGGCCAGGCCCAGGAGCAGGGGGCTGATCCGCAGCATCAGCACGATGGTGGCCACGAAGGTGGCGGCGGTGTTGGCCGTGTACATGATGCCCGGCCCCAGCACCATGCGCACCGCGGATAGGTCGTTCGTAGCGCGGCTCATGAGGTCGCCCGTGCGGTGGGTCTGGTAGAAGCGGGGCGCGAGGAGGGTGAGCCGGCGGAAGAGGTCGCCCCGCAGCTCGAACTCGATCTCGCGGGAGATGGCGATCAGGATCATGCGCATGTGGTAGCGGAAGAGGCCCTCCACCACGACCACGCCCACCATGAGGCCGGAGTAGAGGTAGAGCTTGCCGCGGGTGATGCGCACCGTCAGGTCGTCCACCGCGTAGCGCAGGATCCACGGGGCGGCCGTGGACAGCGCGGTGGTGGCCACCAGGCAGAAGAGGCCGACCAGGAGGCGCCGGCGGTGGCGCCGGAGGTACGGGAGGAGCCCGCGGAGGTGGGGCAGCCCGCGCCGGGCGCCGCCCATCAGCGGCGCCGGGCCGCCGCTCTCGCCTTGCGCTGCCGGTCCAGCTCCTGGCTCGCCCGCAGCAGGTGGGGGAGGTTCACCTTCTCCCAGGCCAGCGCTTCCCGCTGTTGCGGGTAGCGCGCCTCGGCCTCGCGGAAGGCCCGCGAGTGGTAGACGGTGCGGCCGGCCGCGTCGGGGACCCCGCCCAGGTGGTGGTGCAGCATCTCGTGGTAGACGACGCTCTCCAGGAAGTAGGCGGGGACCTCGCGGCGGTCCAGCACGGGATGGATGCGGATGAGGGCGAGGACGGGGTCGTAGCTGCCGAAGGTCAGGCCCCCGCGCCGCGCGCGCCCGCTGCCCCGGCCCCACGTGAGGGGCACGCGCAGCGACGCGGCGAAGAAGCGGGTGTTCAGGCGGTCGTAGACGTGCTGCAGGTCGTGCACCTGGCCGCGGGTCACCAGCGGGGGGAGCGTGCGCGGCACGCGGCGGACGCGATGCAGGTTCTCGTTCATGAACCGCCGCACGTCGCCGTCCGCGCTGCGGCTGGTGCCGCGGCGCAGGCCGCGGGCCACCGCGCGCACCACGGGGAGCGGGGCGTGCAGGAACATCCGGTGGAGGCGCAGGAGCACGGCGCCGCCGCGCCGGCGGAAGGAGAGCAGCACCGAGCGGTTCTCGGTGAGCGTGAGGCGCACGGGCCGCGAGGCCTCGCGCTGCACGGCCGCCTCCAGGGTCGCGGGTTCCCAGACGGGGGAGTCGTCGAAGCGAAGGCGGAGCTGACGCGACCTGTGGGACGGCGCGGTAGCCATCGTGTTATCGAGAACCCGGTGCAGAGCATGGCTCACGGTGAGGCCGAGGTCAAGCCGTCGGACGGCCGCGGAGAGCCGCGCCCGCCCGCGCGCCGGCGGCACCACGGACCGCGCCAATCGCTTGCATACAACATTCCATTGTCGCTATCCCGGAGAGCCGAGGGGCACGTAGTACTGGGTGCCCTTGCCCATGTTGCGGATCTGCCGGAGCAGGTCGTCGAGGTCCTGGTCGCTGCGCGCGAAGTTCACGTCCGCGGTGTTCACGACCAGGAGCGGGCTCTGGGTGTAGTGGAAGAAGTAGTGGTTGTAGGCGCGGTTCACCTCGGCCAGGTAGTCCTCCGAGAGGTGCGCCTCCTCGGGGCGTCCGCGGGCGCGGATGCGCTTCATGAGGACCTCGGTGGGGGCCTGCAGGTAGACGGCGAGGTCGGGCTTCGGCGCGGCCTCGGCCAGCAGGCCGTAGAGCTTCTCGTAGATGAGCAGCTCTGCGTCCTCGAGGTTCAGGTACGCGAAGAGCTTGCTCTTCTCGAACACGTAGTCCGCCAGCGTGACCTGGTTGAAGAGGCTCCGCTGCCGCAGCTCCTGCTGCTGCCGGTAGCGCGAGAGCAGGAAGAACAGCTCCACCTGGAAGGCCGCCCCCTGCGCACCGTCGTAGAAGCCCTTCAGGAACGGGTTCTGTCCCCACTCCTCCAGGATGGTCGTGGCGTCCAGGCGCTCCGCCAGCCGCTCCACCACGGCGGTCTTGCCCACGCCGATGGGTCCGTCCACCGCGATGTAGTGGAACTTCACGCGGTCCCGGTCCCCTCCGGCCGTACGAGCGTCACGCGCGACCGGTCGGGGCAGCGCTCGAGGAGCTCGCGGACGCTGAGGCCCAGCACGGGATGGAGCGCGTCGGGCGCGATCTCGGCCAGCGGCACCAGGACGAACCGGCGCTCCGCCAGGCGCGGATGCGGGACGGTCAGGAGCGGCAGCGCGCGCACCTCGAGCCCGTAGAGCAGGAGGTCCACGTCGGCGGTGCGCGGCGCGTTCCGGCGGGGGCCGCGCTCACGGCCCAGCTCGCGCTCCGCGTCCAGGCACGCGTCCAGCAGGTCCTCGGGAGAGAGCCCGCTCTCGCCGCCCAGCACCGCGTTCAGGAACCAGCCCTGGTCCGGCGCGTCCTTGGGCTCGGTGAGGTAGGTGGAGCTGCGCGCCGCCACGCGGAAGCCGCGCCGCGTGACTGCGCGCTCCGCGCCGGCGAGGTTCGCTTCCCGGTCGCCCAGGTTGGACCCCAGGCCCAGGAAGATCGTGGGCGGCGGCATGCGGCGCAGATTACCCGACGGGTGCTCCGGGGGCAACGCTTGACAGCCGCGGAGCGCGGTCACAATACTGCCGCGTGACCCGCCCCGAGCGCGCGCCCGCCGCCGCCGCCCGCAACCTGGTGGACCTCTTCTATGGCTCCGTCGACACCCACGACAAGGAGCGGCACCTCCTCTACAAGAAGGAGGGAGCCTGGAGGGCGATCAGCTCCGCCGAGTTCCGGCGGGCGGTGGAGGAGCTGTCGCTGGGCCTGCGCGCCCTGGGTGTCGAGGCCGGTGACCGCGTGGCCATCCTCTCCGAGAACCGGCCGGAGTGGGCGTTCGCGGACCTGGCCACCCTGGCCGCGGGCGCGGTGGACGTCCCCATCTATCCGAGCTCCACCCCTGCCCAGGTCCTCTACATCCTGAAGGACAGCGGGGCGAAGGCCGTCTTCGTCTCGAGCACGGCCCAGGCGGCGAAGGTCGCGGAGATCCGCGCGCAGACGCCCGCGCTCCTGCACGTGATCCGCATGGACGAGGACGCGTCGGGCGGGACGACGCTCGCGCAGGTGCGGGAGAAGGGACGCCCCGGCCTGGCCGCGGACCCGGGAGCCGTACGCCAGCGCTCCGCCGCGCTCGGCCCCGACGACCTGGCCACGATCATCTACACCTCGGGCACCACCGGCGAGCCCAAGGGCGTGATGCTCAGCCACGGCAACATCGTCTCCAACGTGGCCGCGGCCGCCGCGGTCTTCCCGGTGTTCGGTCCCGACGACCTGGCCCTCTCGTTCCTGCCGCTCTGCCACATTTTCGAGCGCATGGCGGGCCACTACCTCATGCTCTCGCGCGGCGTGACCGTGGCCTACGCCGAGAGCGTGGAGGCGGTGCCCGCCAACATGGGCGAGATCCGGCCCACGGTGATGTTCTCGGTGCCCCGCCTCTACGAGAAGATGCACGCGCGGATCCAGGAGAAGGTGGCCGCGGACCCGCCGCTGCGCCAGCGCATCTTCAAGTGGGGCCTCCGGGTGGGGCTCGAGGCGTTCCGCCATCGCGTGGCCAAGACGCGCGCGCCGTCCTCGCTCCGGCTGCGCCAGGCCGTCGCCGAGCGCCTGGTCTTCGCCAAGATCAAGAAGAGGACCGGGGGCCGCCTCCGGGTCTTCGTCTCCGGGGGCGCGCCCCTCTCGCGCGAGCTCGCGGAGTTCTTCGGGGCGGTCGGGCTGCTCATCCTCGAGGGCTACGGCCTCACGGAGACGAGCCCGGTGATCACGGTGAACCGGCCGGGCGACTTCCGGCCGGGCACGGTCGGCCCGCCCGTCGAGGGCGTGGAGGTGAAGATCGCGCCCGACGGCGAGATACTGACCCGCGGCCCGCACGTCATGAAGGGCTACTACAAGAAGCCCGAGGCCACGGCGGAGGCCATCGACGCGGACGGCTGGTTCCACACCGGAGACGTCGGGTTCCTGGAGGACGGCTTCCTGACCATCACCGACCGCAAGAAGGACATCATCGTGACCTCGGGGGGCAAGAACATCGCGCCCCAGCCCATCGAAGGCGCCCTCAAGCTGAGTCCCCTCATCGCCGACGCGGTGATGATCGGCAACAAGCGGAACTTCGCCGCCGCGCTGGTGGTGCCGAAGTTCGACGCCCTGGAGAAGTGGGCGGCGGCGCGGGGCATCTCCTTCCGCGACCGGGAGGACCTCGTGCGCCGGCCCGAGATCGTCGCCCACTACGAGCAGGAGGTGAAGGAGGCCACGGGCGGCCTGGCCCGGTTCGAGCAGATCAAGAAGATCGCCCTCCTGCCGCGGGAGTTCTCGCTGGAGGGCGGGGAGCTGACGCCCACCCTCAAGGTCAAGCGCCGCGTGGTGGAGCAGAAGTACAAGGACATGATCGACCGCATGTACGAGACCGCGGCGGCTCACTGATGGCCGCGCCTCCCCAGCTAGGAGTGGTGGCCGCCCGCGGAGGCAGCTTCCTCCTGGAGGACCGCCGCACGGACGAGGTCTTCACCCCCGAGGACTTCACCGAGGAGCAGCGGATGATCGCGCGGGCGGCCGAGGACTTCATGGAGACGGAGATGGTGCCCCGCCTCCCGGAGATCCTGGGCCTGCGGTACGAGGCCACGCGCGAGCTGCTGCGCAAGGCCGGCGAGGTGGGCCTTCTGGGCGTGGAGATCCCCGCGGAGTACGGCGGGCTCGGCCTGGACAAGGTCTCGGGCTGCCTCATCGCGGAGAAGGCCGCGCGCGACGGGTCCTTCGCGGTGTCCTTCACGGGCCACGTCGGCATCGGCTCCCTGCCCATCGTCTACTTCGGCACCGATCAGCAGAAGCGGAAGTTCCTGCCGCGGCTGGCCAGCGGGGAGTGGATCAGCTCGTACTCGCTCTCCGAGGCCTCCTCTGCCTCCGACGCGATGAACGCGCGGGCGCGCGCCTCGCTGTCGGCCGACGGGCGGCACTGGGTCCTGAACGGCGAGAAGATGTGGCTCACCAACGCGGGCTTCGCCGACCTCTACATCACGTTCGCCAAGGTGGACGGCCAGCACTTCACCGCCTTCGTGATCGAGAAGGGCACCCCTGGCGTCTCGCTGGGCGCGGAGGAGAAGAAGACCGGCATCAAGGGGAGCTCCACGCGGCCCCTCATCCTCCAGGACGCGCTCGTCCCCAAGGAGAACCTGCTGGGCGAGGTGGGCAAGGGCCACAAGATCGCCTTCAACATCCTCAACATCGGCCGCTTCAAGCTGGCGGCCGGCTGCGTGGGTGGGGCCAAGCTGGCCCTGCGCGGCGCCGTCCAATACGGATCGGCCCGCACCGCCTTCGGCCGTCCCGTCACGGACTTCGGCCTGGTCCGCCACAAGATCGGGGAGATGGCGATCCGCCTGTACGCCGCGGAGTCCATGGTCTACCGGACCGCGGGGATGATCGACCGCAACCTGGCGGACGTGGAGCTGCGCGACACCGCCGCCGTCCTGAAGCGCATCGAGGAGTACGACGTCGAGTGCTCGATGCTCAAGGTGTGGTGCTCCGAGATGCTCGACTACGTGGTGGACGAGACCGTCCAGGTCCACGGCGGGGCCGGCTTCGTGGAGGACTACCCCGCCGAGCGCTACTGGCGCGACGCGCGCGTGAACCGGATCTTCGAGGGCACGAACGAGATCAACCGCCTGCTGGTGCCCGGCCGCCTGGTCCGCCGCGCCATGGGGGGCGGGCTCCCGGTGCTCGAGCGGGCCCGCGCCCTCCTGGGCCACACGGGATCCCCGGCGGCCGCGGAGGAGGAGGGCCGGGGATTCCTGGCCGCGGAGGCCGCCATGGCGCGCGGCGCGAAGACCGCCGCGCTCTTCTGCCTCGGGCGCGCGATGGAGGCGCTGGGGGCCCGGTTCTCCGACGAGCAGGAGGTCCTGGGCCATTTCGCGGACGTGGCCATGGAGACGTACGCGCTGGAGAGCGCGGTCCTCCGTGCCCGCAAGAAGGCCGAGTGCGGCGGGGAAGGGACGGACGCGTACGCATGGGCCACGCGCTGCTTCGCCCAGGACGCCCTGGACCGGATCGAGGTGCATGCCCGCCGCCTCCTCGCCGCCCTCCAGCAGGGGGACGCGCTCGGCGCGTCGCTTGGCGCCCTCGCGGCGATGCTGCGGCGCGAGACGGCCGACACGGTGGGCCTGCGGCGGCGCGTGGCCGCCAAGGCACTCGAGCGCGGCGGATATCCTTTCGCGTAGCCATGGCCTTCGCCCTCCTGCTCGCCGCCGTCCTCCAGCTTCCAGGCGCACCCGCGGCCGAGGCGCCTTCCGCCGCTGCGGGCGTGCCGGTCGAGGAAGCCGGCCGCGACTACCGGATCGGTCCCGAGGACGTGCTGAGGATCGCGGTCTACGGCCACCCCGACCTGACGCAGACGGTGGCCGTCCAGGCCGACGGCACGTTCGTGTTCCCGCTGCTGGGCCGGGTCTCCGCCTCCGACCTGGCCCCGCCCGAGCTCGAGCGCCGGCTGGCGGACCTGCTGGGCCGCGACTACGTCCGCGAGCCGCAGGTCGCGGTGAGCGTGCAGGAGTACCGGAGCAAGGTCGTCTTCGTGATGGGCGAGGTGACGCGCCCCGGTCCCTATCCTTTGGTCGGGACGCACCGGCTGGTGGAGGTCCTGGCCAAGGCCGGCCCCATGTCCGAGCGCGCGGGGACGGATGTCGTGATCGTGCGGCCGCGGTCTGCGTCCGCGCGGCCGGTGCTTCCCTCGGAGGTGGGCGCCGGCGCAGGCGCGGGGACCGCGGAGGTCATCGCCGTGGACCTGCGCGCCATCCAGACGGGCGAGCTCGAGAAGAACGTCACCCTGCTCCCGGGCGACACGGTGTTCGTCCCGGCCGCGCCCCGGGTCTTCGTGTCGGGACGGGTGCCCGAGCCCGGCGCCTACCCGTTCGCGCAGGGCACCACGGTGCGACAGGCCATCGGCCTGGCCGGAGGATCGGCCCGCTCGGCCTCGCGCGTGCGCGTGCTCAGGGAGGTCGAGGGCCGGGCGCGGGAGGTGGCCGTCGGCCTCGACGAACTCGTCCAGGCCGGCGACACCGTGATCGTCCGCTAGGCGGTCACCAGTCGGACCCGGCCGCCGTTCTTCAGCCGCTCGTAGTTCTCCAGGAACCAGGCGTAGGTTGCGGCCACCCCGTCGCGCAGCGCGATGCGCGGCCGCCAGCCCAGGCGCTGGAGGCGGCCCACGTCCAGGAGCTTGCGCGGCGTCCCGTCCGGCTTCCCCGGGTCGAAGACGAGCCGGGCCTGGGGATGGACGACGTCCCGGACCATCTCCGCCAGCTCTCGGATGGTCAGGTCCTCGCCCGTGCCCACGTTGATGTGCTCGGCCTCGTCGTAGCGCCGCATGATGAAGAGGCAGGCGTCGGCCAGGTCGTCCACGTGCAGGAACTCGCGGCGCGGGGACCCCGTGCCCCACAGCACCACATCGGACCGGCCTTCCACGCGCGCGTCGTGGAACTTCCGGATCATCGCGGGGAGCACGTGCGAGCTCTGGAGGTCGAAGTTGTCGAACGGGCCGTAGAGGTTGGTCGGCATGGCGGAGATGAAGTCGTGGCCGTACTGCCGGCGGTAGGCCTGGCAGAGCTTGATCCCCGCGATCTTGGCCAGCGCGTAGGGCTCGTTGGTCTGCTCGAGCAGCCCGGTCAGCAGGTACTCCTCCTTGATGGGCTGCGCGCACTCCCGCGGGTAGATGCAGGAGCTGCCCAGGTAGAGCAGCTTCTTCACGCCGTAGAGGTGGGCGGCGTGCACCACGGTGGCGTGGATCATCATGTTGTCGTAGATGAACTCGGCGGGGCGAGTGGAGTTGGCCAGGATGCCGCCCACGGTGCCCGCCACCAGGAAGACGTACTCGGGACGGTTGGCGCGGAACCAGTAGTTCACGGCCGCCTGGTCGCGCAGGTCGAGCTGGTCGCGGGTGGCGATGAGGAGGTTGCGGAGGCCCTCGGCCTGGAGGCGGCGGACCACCGCGGAGCCCACCAGGCCGCCGTGCCCGGCGACGTAGACTCGAGAACCCGGCCCCAGATCGATCATCGCGGGAGATTATAGCGCCGTGCGCGCCCTGCTCCTGAACCAGTTCTACCCGCCCGACGTGGCCCCCACCGGCCAGGCCCTCCACGACCTCGCGCGCGCGTTGAGCGCGCGTGGGCACGAGGTCGACGTGCTCCACTCGCGGGCCTCGTCGGCCAGGACCCGCATCGTCGCCAAGGGGCTGGACTACGCGTCCTATGCGGTCCGGCTGGCCGTGGCTTCTCGGAGCCTGTCCCGCCCGGACGTGATCGTCACCCTCACCACCCCGCCCT
>Ga0075418_10001364_pt1 | contig 27548 bp, 16 predicted proteins | sample SoiMetdeltSBSDD2_FD_81776 | JGI IMG/M metagenome (GOLD analysis project Ga0075418, IMG submission 81776) | Bulk soil microbial communities from a Populus tree surrounding site in Tennessee, USA - Soil MetaG P. deltoides SBSDD2 | ecosystem: Environmental > Terrestrial > Soil > Tree plantation...
CGGAGCGTCGAAGCAAGTGAGTGGCGCGCGGTCATGGATGCTCGCGGCCGCCGGCGGCTGCTTCGCCGCGGGCACGGGCGTCGGGCTGCTGATCCCGCGTTTCGCCGAGCCCGAAGCGATGCCCCGGAGTGCACAGGAAGAATTCAGGATGAACACCAAGGCCGACAATGAGCTCGTGTGCAAGCTCGCGGCGGACCATGGGCTCACGGAACGCCAGGCACGCAGCCTGCGGCTCATCATGCAGAACCAACGCGAACAGGAACTCACCCTGCGGCTGAGCGCCAAGGTCGAAGAGCTGCCGCCGGCAACCCAGAGCCGGGTGCTGTGGTTGCGCAACCAGACGACGCAACGCATCCGCGTGGTGCTGGACCCCCAGCAGCGCGCCCGGTACGACCGCGAGAGCAGATCAGGGCCGAACGTCGGGCCCGAACACGGCGGGCCATCGACCGCGACCAACAGGTGAGATCATGGTGAGGAGCATCGGAATCGATCCAGGCGACCAGACCGTGAAGGTCGTCGAACTCGAAGGCAGCTACCGCAAGACACGGCTGTTGCGCGTGCACACCGCGCGGGCCGCTGCACAATCGGTCGCCACCCAATCGCTGGCCGACGTCGGTGCGAAGGCGGAGGTCGTCGCGGCCGCGACGCGCGCGGCGCTCGACGAGGGCATGCGCGGCGAGCTGACGCTCGGCCACCCGCTGCGTGAAGCCGTGCTGCGCGTCATCGAGTTGCCGTTCAAGGGCCGCGATGCGATCCGCAAGGTCGTGAAGTCCGAGATCGAAGGGGAGATCCACAGCCACTCCGTGGACGACATGATCGTCGACTTCCACGAGATCGGCGAAGGCGCCGAGGGTGGCACACGCGTCATGGTGGCTTCGGTGCCGAAGCCCGGACTGCGCACGCAACTGGACGCCTTTTCGGGTCAGTCGGTCGAGGTCGAGACCATCGACATCGACGCGATGGCGCTGTGGCGGGCCGCGCAGTGGGCCGGCGCCTTCAAGGCCGGCGACGCAGCGGCGCCCGCGGACAGCAGCCCGACCGTGACCGCCGTGCTCGACCTCGGGGCACGCAGCGTGAAGATGCTGCTCGTGCAGGGCGAGCGACTCGTCGAGATGCGCGCCCTGCGCATCGGCGATGCCGTCGTCGCCGACGAAGTCGCGCGCCGGCACGGCCTCGATGCCGCCGTGGCCAGGGAGGTCGTGCGCGCGTGCCTCGACGAAGGGGCGGATCAACGGCTCGAAGTGGCAGACGCGCTGCCGGCGCCGGCCGGTGCAGGCGAAGCGACGGCGCCGAGCGAAGACGCGCCCAAACGCGCGGTCGTGGTCACGCACGCCGAGGTCCACGAGGCCCAGACGTCCTACCTGCAGCGCCTTGCGCGCGAACTGGCGCGCTACCTGACGTCTTCCGGCAAGGCGTCCCAGATCCGCGCGTTGTGGATCACGGGGGGTGCCGTTCGGTCGCCGCGCACGAAAGCGATGCTCGAGGAGGTGTTCGGTGTCGAGCCGCGCGAGCTCGACCTCTTGTCGCACCTGCAGCACGACCTCGATGCGGCGACCGCCGCGGAGCTCGGCCCGCGTCTCGCGACCGCCATCGGGCTTGCACTCGGCCGACTCGGTGGGCCAGCCGGCTTCAACCTGCGGCAGGAGGATCTGCTGCTCACGCGTGGTTTCGAGCGCATCAAGTTCCCGCTCGCAATCACGTGCATGGTCGCCTTGCTGGCCTTGTTCGTGCACGCGAACAGGCGATCGATCGAGTTGAAGAACCTCGAGCTGGAGATCGGCAGCACCTACGTCGACAAGACCAACCCGAAGGCGATGCCCGTGTTCCACGGCATGTTGAACCGCGTGTTCAGCAACAAGTGGTTCGAGGACCCGGTGAACGACTTCCACTACGTGCCGAGCAAGGGCAAGGAGTACCGATACAAGGACCTCATTGCCGAGCTCGTGCAGGCCGACGTGCACAGGCGGATCATGATCGTGCGCGACCGGTTGAAGTTGGCGGCCGACCAGAAGCAGAAGGAATCCGGCGTCTACGAGGACATTTCGCTCGAATCGGGATTGGCCGTGCTCGTGCGCCTCTCGGAGATCCTGCTCGCCGTCGAGCCGCAGATCAAGGGCTACCTGGTGACGCGTTTGGAGCTCAACATGAAGGCGCCCAACCGCAAGCTCGAAATGACCGTTGCCTTCCGCGGCGAGGACTGCCGCAACAAGATGAGCGTGCTGCGGGCAGCCATCGACGAAGACTGCGCGAAACCGGATTCGCCGTTCGAGCCGCTGCACAAGAACGACGACGGGGCCAAAGAGACCCTGTTCAGCGACACCGCGGAAAGCGGCGTGACCGGCGCGTACTTCAAAGTGCTCATCCGCATCAAGGACTCGTTCCGGCCGTTCGGACCGAGCAGCGTCGCGCTCGGTGCCGCCGACGAGAAGCTGGCGCCGGCGAAGTCTCAGCTCGCTGGCACGGGAGGTGGCAAGTGAGATTCCTGCGTTCGCTCGACCTGTACAAGTTCATCGTGTTGTTGGCGGCAGTCCTGCTCCCACTCGGTTGGTGGTGGATGCGGAGTCTCGACGAGTCGATCAGACTCTGCCGTCAGGCGATCGCGGAAGCGACCAAGCCCGGCGGCTTCCTCGAGCAGATCGGCAACCTGCAGAAGAAGGTCGAGGTCGTCGTCGTGAACCGGTTCAACACCTCGGATGCGATCAATGAGCCGCGGATCTACTTCCAGAACCAGATCCTCGCGGCGGGCGGAACGACGCTGAAGTCGGACGACTTCGGACTGCCCACGGACCCGAAGGATGAGCCCGCCTGGATGGGGACCTCCCCGCAGAAGGCGTCGGACTTGGTGGCCGAAGTCACGTGGAAGCGCACCGACCTCAAGGTGCCGATGGGGTTCATCTACGCGGTGTTGTTCAATGCCGAGTCGGGCGCACGCGTGGGCGGCAACCAGCAAGGACAGCAGTCGGTCTGGAAGCTGCGCGAGCTGAGCATCGTCAATGCGACCGATGAAAGGCTGACCGGCAGCGGCAGCAAGACGCCGCCGGCCGAACTCCGGGACGACTGGTCGATCAAGACGATGAAGTTCGCACGCCGCGAGCCCCGCAAGCAGGGCAACTGAGTCCATCGTGGTGCTCAGTCCCGCACGGTTGCTGCTGCCGGTCCTCGCCCTGGGCGGCTGTACGCAGATCGTTCGCTACACGGACGAGCTCGTCGACGCGCGCTACGGCCGCACCTTGTTCACGAGACTGCCGTCGACGGTCGGCGCGACCGCCGGGTTTGCCCTGGGCCTGCCGATCGACATCGTCGTGTCTCCTGCAGCGTGGGTGTTCTACCGGTCGCAGCCGCCGGAGACCCGGGATCCGATCTCGGTCTTCCTGTTCCCCTCGTTCGTGCTGTGGAAGGCCGGGGCGCTGCTCGGGGCGCCGTTCGACCTCGTCGAGTGGGGAATCTGGCGTTCGTGGCAGCCAGCCGTGCCGATCACGCAAGAGGAACGCGACGCGATCGAACGAGCCTGGGACAGCAACCACGAGTACACCGAGTATCCCGTGACACCGTTCTATCCGTTGGAACCGGTCCCGCCCGGGCGTCCCGAGCCGCCGCGCTGAGCCCGGGCCGGCGTGCGGGTGGGGGAGCATGGGCCGGCCCCGCCAAGTAGATTCTCGGGCATGAGTCTGTCATCGGAGTCCGCATGAGCGAGCAGTCGCTCGTGCTCAAGAAGCTCGTCGAGCGTGCGCTCGCAAAAGGGGGCGACCTGCCGCTCGCCCTGTTGCTCGAACTCATGGTGCCGGTGAAGCGTCTGCGCGACCTCGCGCGCAAGTTCGGCCTCACCCCGAAGGGCGGCTTTCGCATCGAGCATGCGCCGGCTCGCGTCCTCGCGCCGCTGCTCGGCGAGCTGCGTGAACCGTCGCAACTCGACGAAGTCCTGACGCTGCTCTTGCCGCGCGCGGAAGCGGCGCCAGAGCCCGTGGATCCGCAGGCCGGTTTCGATGTGCAGACCCGGCTGACGTTGCGCGAGTCCGAGGTCGCGACCCTGCGCGACGAGCTCGAGCGCGCGCGCGAAGGCGCAACGCGCGCACGCGAGCGCGAAACGGACCTCAAGCGCCGCGTGGAACAAGCCGAACGGGAGCTAGCACTGCTGCGTCGCGAGCTGGAAGCGCCAAAGCGTCCCGACGGGCGGCAGCCGGTGCGCGATGATCGGGACCTGCAGCGCGCCGTGCGCGAGCTCGAGAGCGAGCTCGAGGGCTTCCAGGCCGCGGATGCGGCACTGCGGCGTCAACTCGCCTGGTACCAGACGCGTCTGCGCGACTTCGAGGAGACCGTTGCGGAACTCGAGGCACTCGTGCCGAAGGGCAAGCGCCGGCGCAAGCAGCCGGCACCCGAACCCGTCGCCGACGAGCGCCGGTTCCGACTGCCCCACTTCCTGCCCTCGTTCTACAGGTCGATCGAGGGCAAGGAACGGCGCTCCGTCGAGCGCGCGTTCCATGCGATCCTGCTGTTCTGCACCGAAGGGCACAGCTACCCCGGTCTCGAGGTCAAGCAGTTGGGTGGGCAGGACACGTGGAGCCTGCGCGCGTCGCTCGGCCTGCGTGTCTACTTCCGTCCGCTGCCCGACGGCGACATCGAGCTGCTCGAGCTCGGCGATCGCGAGGACCAGCAGAGGACGCTGCGGCGCCTCAAGGAGCACTGATGCGCGGTCCACTACCCGTGCCGAAGTTCCTGCGTCCCGGTGACCCGGTCGCGTTTCCCGATCCGCGCCCCTTCGATCGCGAGGGTCTCGTCGCGGTCGGCGGCGACCTGCGCGAAGAACGACTGCTCGCGGCCTACCGGGCCGGCATCTTCCCGTGGTACGCGGAGGGTTACCTGCCCATGTGGTGGAGTCCCGATCCACGCGGCATGCTCGAGTCACAGCGCCTGCACGTCTCGCGCAGCCTGCGTCGCGTGCTCTCGCGAGGTCGGTTCGAGCTGTCGTGGAACCGTTGCTTTGCGAGGGTCATGAACGAGTGCGGCCGCAATCGCCCCGACGGCTCGTGGATCATCCCGGAGATGGTCGAGGCCTACGTGGGGCTGCACCGGCGCGGCCATGCCCACAGCCTCGAGGTCTGGAGCGGCCCGGAACTCGTGGGAGGCACCTATGGCGTCCAGGTCGGCGCCTTCTTCGCGGCCGAATCGATGTTCCACCGCCGAACCGACATGTCGAAGGTCGCGTTGGTCGCCCTCGTTCGATCCTTGTTCGCCGCCGGGATCGAACTGCTCGACGTGCAGTTCGCCACCCCGCATCTGCAGACCCTCGGTGCCTTCGAAACCTCGCGAGCGGAATACCTGCGTCGACTCGGCGTCGTTCGCTCGCGCTCGGTCGACCTGCGTTCGCTCGCTCCGGCGGTGACCGCCCGATGACCGGTGCCCAGATGACCGCGTGGTCCAGTCGACGAATGATCGCGACCACCCCGACCACCCCGACCCTCTGTGCTAACCTCCCGGCTCCCGCGGAGACCCCATGGCCTTGTGTGAACCCCTAACGCGACACGCCGTAGTCGCGCCGCTCTTCTGCTCGTTGGCACTGCAGTGCCTTGCCCAGACACCGCCCGTGCCCGCGCGGCCTGCGACCTCGACCGCAACCGTCGTGCCCATCTCGCGCATCGCGCCCGCGCCCTTGCCGGGCGCGTTGGCGCCGGATGCCGCGACGGCAACACCACCGCAGGACCCCGCTGCAGCGGCGGCCGCCGCCGCGGCGACCGCGAAGCTGCAGAAGTGGAAGACACTGCTCTACGATCGCCGCCCGTCGACGATTCTCCAGGCCTGGGCGGCTCCCGAGCTCAAGCCATACGATCCTTCCGAGGAGAAGAAGCCCGACGGTACGAAGCCCGCCGCGTCACCCGAGCTGCAGGCGGCCCAACCCGCGAAGGCAACGGCCACGCCGTCGGGCTACAGCAAAGAGCAGATCGAGCAGATGCTGTTGCAGCAGTTCGGTGGCCCGGCCGGTGGCCCAGCCGGTAGCGCAGGCGCGCCGGCGGTGGCCGCGGGCGCACCGCCAGCCGCCGCCGCAGCAGCGGCCGCCGCCGCCAGCGCCGAAGCGCAGCTCGCCGAGAAGCGCCAGCAGCGCGAGTTCGAGATGTTCCAGCGCGACGTCACGCTGGGCCGCTGGAACAAGGTCGGCGAGTTCCTGCAGGCGTTGCCCGAAGCGGAGCGCAACGGCGCCTACGAACACTTCCTGAAGGTGCTGCCGAACCATCCGCCGCGGCCCGAGGATCAACGCGTCCCGCCGAACCTGCAGGAGAAGAACCGCTTCGCGTTCGAGGAAGCGCTCGTGCTGGCCGGACTCGCGCCTGCTGGTTTCGACAAGAAGCAGATGCCGCTGCTGGCGCCGATCGTGCAACGCGCGATCGAGTTCGGCAGCGTGCTCGAAGAGCTCGTGCGCCTGCTCGGCGTCGAGATAGCCAAACCCGAGAAGGAGCAACGCCTCGATCGCCGCGAGTGCGCGATGTTGCTGGCCGCGATCGGACAGGACCTCGAGCTCGGCGCCTTCCTGCCATCCGCTGCCGAGGCCGAGAAGGCCAACGACCGCGAGGCGTTGAACCTGCTCGCGCGTCACGCGCTCGCGATGTTCCAGAAGGACAAGCGCAGGGTGCACCTCGAGACCGCGTGGACGGTCACGCAGGCGGCGCTCGCGAAGGGCGACGTCGGCGAGGCCGAGAAGGCCGAGGCGCTGCGCCGCGCGGTCGAGCTCGCGCCGAAGATCCGCGAGGATCTGGGGCCGTCCTGGCTCGCCGACAGCTTCACGAACCGCCCCGAGCGCGGCATGGAGATCATCGCGACGATCGGCGGGCAGGTTGCCAAGGGTTTCCAAGATCGCGCGCAGGATGCGACGTTCCGCGCCACGGGCCTGCAGCTGCAGAAGACCGCAGTCGAGGCGCTGCTCGCGGTGGCGCCGCAGCTCGCCGAGCAGTGGCGTCCCACGCTGGGCCTGCTCGCGTCGGGCTGGATCCTCGAAGCCTCGTGGAGCTACACGAACTCACAGTCGGACACGTTCGGCCCCGTGATGCAGCGCGACGACTACGGCAACTTGTTCTATGGCCCGATGCGCCGCGGCGGCCAGGGTCAGGTCGCGCCCGTCGAGCCCGTCGATCTGCTGCAGTCGCTGCCGGGGCCCCAGTGGATCGCGTTGCTGAGCGACGCGCTGCGGCCGCACTTCACGACGGTCGTGGCCCAGCTCTACCTGAAGGTCAACGAGGCCGAGAAGTCCTTCCCGTTCATCGAGGAGCTGGCCGCGACGAACGCGCGCAAGGCGAAGGATCTCGCGCACGAGTTCCTGCGCGTCTGGATGCGCAACAACAACCCGAACGCGAGCCGCTACACGAACCCCTACATGTACATGTACGGCTTCGAGCGGCGCGCGAGCGGCATCCCGCTGACGCGCAGCAAGCAGGAGCGCAACCTCGCGGCCCTCGGCAGCTGGGTCGAGCGGTTGCGCAAGCTGCCGATCGGCGGCGTCGACCTGAAGCTGCTGGCGGAGGCCTTCGTCACCGCGCACAGCACGGCCGAGGTCTATCGGCTCGAGACCATCGAGAAGGTCTTCGGCGACGTCTCCGATCTCGACCCGGTGCTGCTCGGCGAGCTGCTCGGCAAGATGCGCACGAACCTCTCCACGGTCTGGAAGCTCCCGGCCGTGCAGGAGCGCGAGAAGACGCAGCGCAACCAGCGCGAGATGCTGGAGGAGGTCGCGCGCGGTTACGAGACGGCGCTGACCGTGGCGCAGCGCGCGCTCGAGAAGCGCGGCGCGCACTGGGCCCTGCTCGCGGTCGTGGCGTCGATCCTGCACGACCAGAACAACTTCTCGAAGGAGCTCGCGCGCAACAGCAACTTCGCGGACGTGCGCAAGAACGCGTTCGCGCTGTTCGAGCAGGCCGCGCAGCACTACGCGAGCATCGCCGACGACCTGCGCCTCGACCAGGAGACCATCGGCGCCTACGACACGTGGTTCTACGCGGCGCTCGGCGCCTGCGATCTCGGCTCGATCGACGAGGAGACCGTGCTCGCCAGGAGCCAGCTGCCGCTGATCAAGGCTGCGATCGCCGGCTTGTCCGACGGCAGCCGCGAGCGCCATCAGGCGATGTTCGCGAATGCGATGTTCACGCGCATGTCGGCCGTGAAACCGCAGATCAAGTATCGCTACCTCGAGGCCGGCTTCGAGATCGTCGGCGATCATCCGCAGGCCTACGAGGCGCGGAAGGTCTGGGACTACTACAAGGACCTGATCCGCGAGCTGCGGCTCGACGCCGTCGTCGACGGTTCCACGGCCGTCGGCACGCAGCCGTTCGGCGTGCGCATCGACATCAGGCACTCGCGCGAGATCGAACGCGAGAGCGGCGGGTTCGCGAAGTACGCGCAGAATCAGAACAACATGGCCTACGCGTGGAACTACGGGCGTCCGCTCGAGAACTACCGCGATCGGTTCTCCGAGGCCGTCACGGCCGCGCTGCGCGAGAACTTCGAGGTGCTGTCGGTGACGTTCAACGGCGAGCACATGCAGAGCAAGCCCTGCGCAGAGGCCGGTTGGCGCGCGACGCCCTATGCCTGGCTGCTGCTCAAGGCACGCGGCCCGCAGATCGATCGCATTCCGGCCGTGCAGATCGACTTCGACTTCATCGACACGTCGGGCTACACGGTGCTGCCGGTCGGCTCGTCACCAGTCGCGGTCGATGCGTCGGCCAAGGCCGAAGAACGCCCGTACTCGGAGCTGCAGGTGACGCAGCTGCTCGACGAACGCCGCGCCGACGAAGGCAAGATCACGCTCGAGATCAAGGCCACGGCCAAGGGGCTCGTGCCGGACCTCGAGACGATCCTGCAGCTCGACACTCCGGGCTTCAAGATCAGCAAGCGCGACGACCAGGGCGCCTCGGTGACGCGCTTCCACGACGACCAGAGCGGCATCGTGAGCGAGCGCGTCTACCTGCTGTCGCTGACTCCGACGGACGATGGCAACCGGCCGGCGAGCTTCGTGTTCGGCAAGCCACGCGATGAGGCCACGAAAGCCGTCTTCCAGCGCTACAACGACCACGACCTCGAGACCGTATCGCCGGAGGTGGCCCTCACGGGCGCCTACGGCGGCAAGAGCCTCACCTGGTTGTGGGTGGTGCTCGGCGTCGGTGTGCTCGCCGTCGGCGCCTGGTTCCTGTTCCGGCCCGCGCATGCGGGCGTGACAGACCACCGCGGCCTGCACATGCCCAAGCAGATCAATCCGTTCACGGTGCTCGGCCTGCTGCAGCAGGTCGCTGCGCGCACGAACCTCGACGAGACCCTGCAACAGAACCTGCGCGCCGACATCGCGCGCATCGAACAGTGCCACTTCGGCCGCGCCGAAGATCCGAACCTCGACCTCGCCGCGGTGGCCGAGCAGTGGCTGCGCCGCTGCGTCTGAACCACAGTCTGCCTGCGCGCCTTCTCCCGACCCCTCCCCCGGCCTCCTCAGCTTCTTCGCCGCTTCCCATCATGACTGCTCACGCTCCCGTCGCCACGAACCGGTTCGCGGACACCCGCGAGTTCCTGCACGAGATCCGCACCCGCGTCGGCAAGGTCGTCGTCGGCCAGGAAGTCGTCGTCGAACGCGTACTCATCTCGCTGCTGACCTCGGGCCACCTGCTGCTGCAGGGCGTGCCGGGAATCGCCAAGACGCTGCTCGTCGCGGCCGTCAGCAAGACCGTGGACCTGGCGTTCGCGCGCGTCCAGTTCACGATCGACCTCTTGCCGTCGGACATCGTCGGCTCCGAGATCCTCGACCAGAAGACGCACGAGTTCCGCACCCACAAGGGGCCGATCTTCACGAACCTGCTGCTCGCCGATGAGATCAACCGCGCCGCCCCCAAGGTCCAGAGTGCTCTGCTCGAGGCGATGCAGGAGCGAAGAGTCACGATCGGCAACCACAACTACGCGTTGCCCGTGCCGTTCCTCGTGATCGCGACGCAGAACCCGGTCGAGCAGTCCGGCACGTTCGAACTGCCCGAGGCCCAGCTCGACCGCTTCATGCTGCTGCACCGGCTCGGGTACCTGACGCCCGCCGACGAGAAGGAAGTACTGCGCCGCAATGCGGCGCTCGGCGTGCGCCGCGACGGCAAGGGTGCCGTGGCGCGCACCGAGTTCGACGTGCTCGGCGAACAGGTGACCGGCAGCTCGGAGCGGCTCGTGAAGGCGATGGAGGACGTGCAACAGGTGCACGTCAGCGAGGCGTTCCTCGAGCACTGTGTCGAGATCGTGAATCGCACGCGCAAGCATCCCGAGCTCGAGCTCGGTTGCAGCCCGCGAGCCGGCATCTCGCTCGTGAAGGCTTCGCGCGCGCGCGCGCTCATCCACGGTCGCGACTACGTGCTGCCCGAGGACCTGTTCGCGCTCGCCGAAGACGTGATGCTGCACCGCATGCGCCTCACCTACGAAGCGCTCGCCGAGGGCCACACGGGCCAGCAAATACTGCAGCAGATCCTCTCCGAGACCGCGCAATGACCATGAAGTCGCGGCACGAGAAGACCGGCAAGACGCTCGCGCGCGAACGCGACCTGCCGGGTCTGCTCGCCAAGGTGGAGCCGCTGGCCGCGCGCCAGTTCGTGATCGCGATTCGCCGTCTGGCGAACGACCTCACGTACGGCATGGACGGATCGCGCTACCTCGGGTCGGGCATCGACTACGTGCAGTCGCGCATCTACATGCCCGGCGACCCGATCAAGTCGATCGATTGGCGCGTCACCGCGCGGACCGGCAAGGTCTTCGTGAAGCAATACGAAGCCCCGCGCCGCATTCCCGCCTGGTTCGTGATCGACACCTCGGCTTCGATGGTCGTCTCGTCGGTCGCGAGGAGCAAGTACGAGGAGGCCCTGCACGTGGCCGGTGGTCTCGCCTTCGCTTGTCTCGACCGCATGAGCCCGGTCGGCGTGATGGGCGCCGGTGAGCGCGAAGTGCGCATCGAACCGAGCCTCGCGAGGGATCAAGTGCTGCAGTGGTTGTTGCGCCTGCGGCGGCACGCGTTCGACGAAGGCACGATGCTCGCGCGGCGCCTCGCCGAACTGCGCCCGACGCTGAAGGGTCGTTCGCTGATCGTCGTCTGCAGCGACCTGCACGAAGCGGGTTCGGTGCACGCGGTCGCGCTGCTGGCCCAGCAGCACGAAGTCGCGGTGCTGCAGTTCCAGGATCCCGCCGAGGTCACGCTGCGCGGCAGCGGCTTCATGCGCGCGCGCGAGGCCGAATCGGGCCGCGGCTTCGTCGCGCACGGGCGCAGCAGGCTGCTCGACCAGGCGCGCATCGACCAGGAGCTGCGGCAGGGCGGCGTCGACCACATGTTGATCCGCACGGACCAGCCGTTCGTGCACCGGCTGCGGCACTTCTTCCGCTCGCGTGGCCTGACCGGCAAGGGGGCGCGATGAAGCCGGCCGGCTGGATCGGCAGGTGCGTGTTGCCGCTGCTCGCGACCGCAATGCTTGCAGCCCAGACCCGCAACGAGCGCACGGCGTCCGTCGGCATGCGCGCGCGCATCGACGAGGTCGTGTTGCCGGGCACCGAGCTCGCGGCCGCGGCGAGTACCACGAAGTCGAAGGTCGTGGTGCGCGTGCTCGCGGTGCGCGCGCACGGCGATCGTTTCCGCTACGACCTCGAATGGACGGGCCTCGAGCCCGGCGAGTACGACCTCGCGAAGTTCCTCTCGCGCGTGGATGGTTCGCCGACCGACAACCTGCCCGCGCTCGCCGTGACGGTCTCGAGCTCGCTGAAGAAGGGCACCTTCGAACCGACCGATCCCGACCCCGTTGCACCGGACCGGCTCGGTGGTTATCGCATGCAGCAGATCGCGGTCGGTGTTCTGTGGCTGCTCGGACTGCTCGCGATCCTGTTCGTCGGGCGCAAGTGGCGGCACCATGTGGCGGCCGCCATGCGCAAGCCGACGCTCGCGGACCGGCTGCGCCCGCTCGTCGAGGCGGTCGCGGCGGGGCGAGCCGACGACGCGCAGAAGGCCGAACTCGAGCGGCTGCTCGTCGCGTTCTGGCGCGCGCGTCTCGACCTGCGCGCCGTGACGGCCGCGGCGGCGATCGCGGCGATCCGGCAGCACTCGGAAGCCGGCGCGCTGTTGCGCCAGGTCGAGAGCTGGTTGCACATGCCGGCGCCGCCAGCTTCGTTCGACGTGAGAGCACTGCTCGCGCCGTATCGCTCCGTTTCGGCCGAGGACTTCGAACCCCAGGCCCGGCCTGCGGAGGCGACCTGATGTTCGGCCGTCCGTGGCTGCTGCTGCTGCTCGCATTGCCGCTGCTCCAGCTCTGCTGGGTCTGGCAACGCAAGGGTCGCCGCATCGCGCTGCCGTTCGACCAGGGGCGAGGTGGCAGCAGGTGGTTCGTGCGCGGCCTGCTCGGCATCGGCGAGTCCCTGCCCGCGCTGCTGCTCGCGGTCGCAATCCTGCTGTTGTCGCTGCCGCAACAGCTCGCGGTGCCCAAGCAGAAGCGGGCCCTCACGAACATCCAGTTCTGCGTCGACATCTCGGGTTCGATGACGGCCAGGTTCGGGTCGGGCACGCGCTACGACGCCGCGATGAAGGCGATCAACGAGTTCCTCGACTTCCGCACCGGCGACTCGTTCGGCCTCACGTTCTTCGGCAACAACTACCTGCACTGGGTGCCGCTCACGAGCGACCCGTCGGCGTTCCGCTGCTCGATCCCGTTCATGCGCCCCGAGAACAACGTGCCCGGCTTCGGCGGCACGGAGATCGGCAAAGCCGTGCTCGGCTGCCGCGAGATGCTGTGTTCGCGCAGCGAGGGCGATCGCATGCTGATCCTCGTCACGGACGGTTGGAGCAGCGACCTCAGCGGCGGCGCCGAGATCGAGATCGCCAAGCGCTTGAAGCGCGACGGCATCACGTTGTTCGCCGTGAACATCCAGGAGAGCGAAGCGCGCGGCGAGATCGTGAACCTCGCGCGGCTCACGGGCGGCGAGGTGTTCAACCCCGGCGACACGAGGGCGCTCGGAGAAGTCTTCAAACGCATCGATCTGATGACGAAGGCCAAGCTCGAACAGGGCGTCGCCGAGCTCGTCGACTGGTTCTTCCCGTTCTGCATCGCGGGCCTCGCGGTGCTCGTCCTCTACGGGCTCGTGCAGCTCGGCCTCAGGTACACGCCATGGTGACGCTGCTCGCGACCGCGGGGGTCCTGCTGCTGGCGCTGGTCGGCGAGTTGCTGCACCTGCGCCGCGTCCGTCGCATCGCGCGTCTCGCGTTCGGGTCCAGCACAACGCCCGCCCCCTGGGCTCGCGTCGTGCCGCTCGTGCGCGTGCTCGCACACGGCGCCCTTGCCTGGGGGCTCTGCACCCTGCTCGTGGTCGAGCCTCGCGTCCACGAGAGCGAGCAGATCCCCGACGAGGAGTACCGGCACCTGATCCTCGTGCACGACGTATCGCCGAGCATGCTGCTGCGCGATGCCGGCGTCGAGGGCACGCAGAGCCGGGCCGAACGCGCGAAGGAGCTGATCGAAGGGCTGTTCGAACGCGTGCCGATCGGCAAGTTCAAGATCTCCGTGATCGCGACCTACAACGGCGCCAAGCCCGTGGTCGAGGACACGAAGGACATCGAGCTCGTGCGCCACATCCTCGGCATGATCGACATGCGCTACGCGTTCAAGGCAGGCCCCACGCGGTTGTTCGACGGCATCGAGGAGGCCGCAAAGCTGGCCAAGCCGTGGCGGATCCGCAGTGCCTTGCTCGTGATCATGAGCGACGGCGACACGGTCCCGGCGACCGGCATGCCCGCGCTGCCGCCGTCGATCGGCGGCACGCTCGTGATCGGCGTCGGCGACCACGTTGCCGGCAAGTTCATCGCGGGCCACCAGTCGCGTCAGGACGCCAGCACGCTGCGGCAGATCGCGATCCGGCTCAACGGCGAGTTCCACAACGGCAACAAGCGGCACGTGCCGAGCGACGTGCTCGCCGCCGCGGCGGCCGATTCGCGCAAGCCGCTGATCGAACGCATGACGCTGCGCGAATATGCGCTGCTCGCCATCGCCATGTCGACCGCGCTGCTCGCGGTGCTGCCGTTGCTGCTGCACTACCTCGGCACCCGCTGGCGGCCCGGAGTGGAGGTGGCGGCGGCGGAGCCGGTGACCTACGCCCCGGGCGTCGGAGTTCCAGCCGTGTAACTTTTCAGGGCCACTTGCGCCCGAAGCGCTCCGTTCCCGATAGACTCCGGCGGAGTCGGGGCTCGTGCGCTTGCAACACCCCCCAACGGAGACACCGAACGGAGACTCTGATGCGCAACATCCTCTTGGTCAGCTGGCTCGTGTTGCCGATCGGCGCGTGGGCCTACCACGAAGGTCCCGGCCAGGACCGCATGGCCCTCGAAGAGACCGATGCCGTGCTCGTCGCCGCCCATGACGCGGCGCAGGCGGGCCGGTGGAAGGAGGCCGTGAGCCGGTACGAGGAGGCGGTGGGCAAGCTGCCCAAGCAGGACACCGCGGTGTCGAAGACCACGGTGCAGCGCCTTCAGATCGAGCTCAACAAAGCCCGCATGCAAGCGAAGGGTCTGTCGGAGGCCCGCGCCGATCTGGACTCGCTCGTCGAGCAGATGGAGGGCGATGCGACGACCGATCCGGGACTGCTCGCCGAAGCGCGGCAGGCGCTCGCGCGGGCCCAGTTCTTCACCACGTGGTTGATGCGCCTCGAGGGCCTCGACCGCGAGGCGTGGGAGCCGGAGATCGAAGCGGCGCGTCAGAACTGGCGTCTGCTGGCCGAACAGGCCGGCACCGAGGCCGAGAAAGCGACCCATCGCGCCGACCTCGAGGCGTCGATCCGCCTCGCCCGCCTCGAGATCGAGGATCTGCAGGGTCTGCCGCTGCCCGGTGAATGAGAAGGCTGCGGCACGAAGGCCGGTCGGCCTCGCATCAGCAAGAGCAAGAAGCACGGCAAGCCCAACAACGGCGCCAGCAGCGGCCCGCCCCCGGACGGCGGCGGTTCCTAACCCCTGACACAGCGCGCGCGGCCGGAGACGGCCGCGCGGTGTTTTGAAGGGACTCGGCAGTCGCGGGGTTGGGGCGATGACCAACTACTTGGTCGGCGGATTCACTTCGCGGATCACCGCGCCGCGTTGCTCGCTCAGGACGAGCACCGCGTAGCGCGAGGCGCCTGCGTTCGGATCGTCGGACAACGACGCGTAGTCGAAGCGGCCGCGCAGGTCGGTGTAACCGTCCTTGTGGAAGCGCACCGTGCCGTTCTGCAGGCGCGCGAAGACCTTGACGTAGGTCTTGGACAGCGGGTTGTTGTTGCCGGGCTCGGTGACCGCGACCTGGCCGTAGGACTCGAGGAAGCGCACCGACAGCGCGTTGGCGAAGTACTGGCGCGAGCGCACGATGCCGGCGCCGCGCACTTCGACGAGCACGTTCTTCTGGTGGAACTGTTGCGGCAGTTCGAAGGCGAGCTCGGTCTTCGTCTTGTCGAGGTCGCGCGCCTCGCGCAGATTCGGCTGCACGAAGGCCGCCGTGGTGCCGTTCGCATCGGCGAACGGTTGCGCCGAGAACGCGAACTCGACGTCGAGCTCGTAGTAGCGCACCTCGCACTGGGCGAGGTTCCGGTACGACATCAAGACGTTCTTGCCGTCGATCGCGAGCTCGAGCGCGGGGGCCGTGGCCGCCAGCGAATCCTGCGTGATCTCGGACGCCGCGGGTCCGGCCCTGCCCTCGGCCTCGTCGAGCTGCGCGCGGATGTCGGCGAAGCGCTTCTGCCAGTGCGGGACCGCGTAGTCGGCGTAGCGCTGCGCAGTGTCGCGCGCCTTCTGCACGTCGCCCGTGAAGAAGCAGAGGTAGGCGGACAAGTAGTCGTACTGGACCTGTGTTCCGACCTTGGACGCGTCGATCCTGTTGAAGCTCGCGAGCGCCTCTTCGATGCGATCTTGCAGCAGCAGATAGTAGGTCACCGCCATCCAGTCCGCGCTGTCGAGGCGCTCGTGGTAGCCGAGCAGGTTCATCAGCGCGCCGTATTGCGCGGCGAGGTGGCTGTTGCCGATCACGCGCTGGCTGCCGAGCCGGTGCGCGCGCGGGTGCACGAGCGGGTCGAGCTCGAGCAGCTGGAACTCCTTGCGCTCGACGGGGTCGATCGTCACGAGCGGCGAGCGTAGCCACGCCCCGCAACCCCGCAGGAAATCCGCGGCGTGGCGCAGATACTCGCGTGCCGCATCGGCATCGCGGTGCATGATGCCGTAGGACCACAGCGTGTGGTCGTAGACGTGCCGCGCGCGCAGCCGCGGCAGCAGGGCGCCGAAGAACTCGCGGTCCTTCATCCTCCAGGCGACCTTTGCGAGTTCGAGGCGCTGCACGTTGGCGCCGTCGATGTGCGCGAGCACTTCGGCGGGCGTGCCCTGCTGGGACACGTGCTCCCACGAGGTCGTGTCGACCTTGCTCGCGGTGGCGACTACGTGCAGCGTGCGCGGCTCGGCATTCGCGGCGAGTTTGCCCTTCTCGGCGGCGTGCGCCGGGTAGTGCGCGAAGTCGCCCGTGGCCGGGAAGTAGAACGCGTACTCGATGGTCGCGGTCGCGTACGGCTGCAGCTCGACGGCGACGCCGCGTGTCCAGAAGCCCTTCTGCACCGGGATCGCGCCGGCCGGAACCTGCAGCAGCACTTCGGTCGTGCGTTTGGTCGAGGTCGGATTGGTGACGACGACCTGGCAGCCGTAGGCGACGTCGGCGAGGAACTCGTCGGTGACGAAGGCATCGCGGCGCTCGCCGTTCTCGAAGCGGTAGCGGTCGTCGAGGCGGAAGAAGTTCTCGCCGAGCAGCAGCGGCGCCTGGTCGGGCGCCTTCTCGGTCTTCGAAACCTCCTTGCGCACGAGCAGCAAGGGCGTCGCGGCGCGCAGCGTGCGCTGATCGCCATTGGCCGTGATCTCGTGCTTGCCGGCTTCGAACGGCAGGTCGAGCACGCTGAGCGCCATCATCGCTTCGAGGAAGCTGCCGCCGGCCTCGACGATCGCCGACGAGACGAAGGGCTGGTCGGGGGTAGCCGTTGCGAAGTCGATCCAGAATCGGTTCGGGGCAACGACGTCGGGCGTGGTCTGCTCGATGCGGCGGTGCCAGTAGTTGTGCTCGACGAGCAGCCTGGTCGGTTCCACGGCGCGGAACAGCCGGCGTGCTTCGCCGCGTTTGCTGAGCTCATCCACGAGTTGCACGTCGCGCTCCTGCTCTCGTCTCTCGTCGTCGGCCCGCACCTTCTCCTCGTCCTTGCCTTCGGCGAGCGCCTTGCGGGCCCGCTCTTCGGACGCCTCGGGCGCCTCGGGCGCCGCGGGCGCAGCCGCGGGCTTGTTCTGCGCCTCCGGATCCGTCGCAGGCGCTGGGGCCTTCTCGGCGGCGACCTCGAGGCCTGCGATGATGGCGCCCTTGTCGGTGTCGAGCTCCTTGCTCTTCAGCGCGAGGTCGAACAGCCTCTCGATCCGCTCGCGGTCGACGGGACGCAGCTCGAGCGCCTCGCGCAGCGATCGCGCGATCGAGTGCTTGTTCTCACCCGCGAGACGCTGCGCGAGCAGGATCTTCTCGATCAGGTTCAGCTGCGCGAAGGACCACGGCTCGAGCCAGCCCTGCAGCGGCATGCCGAGCAGCCATTGGTCGAGGAACGTCTTGTCGGCCTTGTTGGCAAGGAACGGCTTGACGACGGCGGCGAAGAACTCGGGGTCCTTGCGGAACAGGAAGAAGTGCAGCTCGTGGCAGGCGTGCTTGCTGTACAGCTCCTGTTTCTGCGCCTGCGAGAGCTTGGGCCACCCGAGCACGAACGCGAACTGCTCGAGCGACGCATCGCGGTTCACGGTGGTCAGCAGGCTGAAGACGCTCGCGAGCGAGTCGTAGACCTCGACCCGGGCCGAGCGCGCGTCGTCGAGCACGGCTTGACCGGCTGCCGCGACGAACTCGATGCGCTTCTGCTCGACGAAGTGCTGCGTGCCGTCGAGGGCGGCCTTCAGGTGGCGCACGCGCGGCTGCAGCGGTTGCTCGGGCCGCACCATCGTGTCGTAGATCGCCTGGTCGCCGTCGAGAGCCAGCACGTGCACGATCTGGCCATCGCCGAGGTCGGCCGTCTTCACACGCAGCACACCATTCTCGTCCGGAGTCAGGTTGGCGAGGGTGGTCGTCGACCCGGGCAGGTAGTCGAGGTTCGCGTGCGTGCCCGGATCGGAGTCCGCGAGGTGAACCCCCGCCGCCGGTCCGGGCTGCCCGCCTGGCCCCCTGCGACCTCCCGCCCTGCCGCCGTACCTGCCGCCGCCGCCGCCGCCGAGGCCGACGGCCTGGTTCAGCGAGGTGTCGTCGAGCGCCCACGGATTCAGCAGCAGGCTCGGTCGATGCAGCATGTTGCCCGGGTACTTCGTCGCGAAGCGGCGCTCGAGCACGTAGCGATACTCGTCGCCGAGCTTGCGTCCCGCGTGGTAGCTGCTCTCGGTGCGCTCTGTCTCGAAAGCGAGCAGCATCTCTTCGGTTGCGCCGCGCAGATACAGGAACGGATCGAAGGCTGGCTGCCGGCGCGTCGCGACCACGTGCACGCGCGTCGTCTTGCTGTGGTTCGCGAGATGCACGACGAGGTCGCCGCCAGCCAGCTCGATCCCCTTCAGCTGCAGCGGCCGGGTCGGGCTCGCCTCGAGCAAACGGTCGCGGCCGACGAGCCAGTTGCCGTCCGCGTCGCCCTGGGTCACGCGCACGTCGATCCGCGTGTTCGTGTCGTGCAGACGCAGCTCGTAGTCGCCGGCCGGCAGGTCCCTGAGCTCGACGAAACCATCGGCGACGGCGAGGTGCTCGAACTCGTCGCGCTCGGAACCGAGCAACGAGAACTCGGCGCGCGTGGCTGCTTTGGCCTTGCCCTGATACGGAACGCGCAGCGTCGTGCCGACGCTGCCGTGCAGGACCGCGGGCGTGCGGCAGACAGCACCGCGCAGCGCGAAACTGCCCGCGAAGCCGCCGTCGCGGTGCATGTGCACGGCCCCGACCTGCGGCAGGGGGCCGAGCTCGATGCGACCCTGGGCGTCGCTCTGCAACGACACTTCGATGCCGTCGCGGTAGTCGCGGTGGAGAAGCTGCAGGTGGCAGGTGCGGCCGACCTGCGGCTCGCCGTCCTTGCCGCGCAATTCGATCGCGTAGCCGCCGGCCGCACGCACGAGCGTCGCGCTGCCGGTCTCGGGTGTCAGGTCCTGGCCGTTCACGGCGAACGTCGCCGTCGCGGTGCGCAGCTCGACGTCCTTGCCGGCGAGATCGCGCACCTTGCCGCGCAGCGTCGCCTGCAGCGACACGAGACGTTCGGGCACGCTGATCTCGTGCACGAGCTCGCGCTCGTCGACGAGCGTGATGCCGCGCACTTCCTGCGCCGTGCTGAGGCCGTCGATGTCGGTCGCGACGAGCGTCAGCACCGGCTCGGTCAGCAGCTGCAGCGACACGTCGTGGTCGTCGAGACGCAGCTGCGTGCGCACGAGCAGACGCGCCTTCTGGCCCGCGATCAGCGCTTCGCGGTCGACGTGCATCGAGCCGTGCAACTGGTAGCTCTCGGCGCGGTGGCTGAACGTCTCGAGCGTCGAGCGGTTGCCCTGGCGCAGCACGATCTTCCTCGCGCCGGGCTCGGTCGAGAACGGCACGAGGATCTCGCCCTGCTCGTCGGCCGTGTACTCGCGGCCGCCGAACCACGCCGATGCGTCCTTCTGGAACACACCGGCCTCGTCGTAGACGCGCACGACCTGTCCCGCCGCGGCGCTGCGCTCGACGAGGCGCAGGCTGCCCTTGTGGATCACGGCGCGGCTGCTGATGCCGTTGCCGACGAACTCGACGACGTAGGTACCCGGTTCGCGCAGCATCGGCAGGTCGAACGTGCGGCGCACGCGGCGCAGCGGCACATCGCTGTAGGTGTGCGTCTGTTCGACGTTGGCCACGATGCCGTCGAGCTCGATCGTCGCGTCGACGGGCCGCTGCCTCTCGACGTGGTAGCGGTAGCTGTCGATCGCGAACACCTTCACGAGCAGCGTCGGCACGTTCTTCGTGTCGACGAGCAGCTGCACGGCATCGCCGGCCGCGTATTGCGTGCGCAGCGTCGGCGGGAACGTGATCTCGACGCGCTTCTCGATCTGGTCGAGGCGCGCGGGGTCGTTGAGCAGCGAGTACCACCTCTCCATGTCGCCCTGGCCGAGCAGGATCTTCGTCTCGGCGAGCACGCCCCTGAGCCAGTCGGCGTCGAGGAACTCGGCGTATGCCTCGTAACCGTCCTCGCGCGCGAAGAAGTGCTCGAGGCACGAACGCACGAGCTGCTCGTCGTCGCCGATCGCCGGCAGGCCGGTCGGGAACTGGCTGCCTGCGTTGACGTGCTCGTCGGCGCGACCGTACTTGAGCAGGTGGGCCTCCGAGGGGTGACCGCTGCGGCGCGGCAGCCGGATGTAGGCGACGAACCGTTCCTTGTCGGGCGCGCCCTGCGACAGATCGTGCTGCAGCCAGTGGAACAGCACGTGGGCCTTCAGCGAGTTGTGCGCCGGCGACAGCCGTTGCGCGAACGCCCACAACCGCGCGAGCTGGGCGCCGCGCGCTTGCAGATCGGTCTGCCACTGCGTGTCCGCGCTCGGTGCAAGGCGCAGCAGGTAGGCGTTCACGAAGGCCGGCGCCTGCAGCAGCGCGGGGCGCAGGCGCGCGCACTCTTCGAGCTGGGCTCGCCGCAGCTCGCGGTGGATCGCCAGCGAACCGAAGCCTCCGCTCTGCGGGTGGTCGAGGTCGCGCACGATCAGCGCCGGCAGATTGTCGACGTCCGGTCGCTTCAGGCGCGTCAGCAGGCTGCGCAGCGTGTCGGCGTCGAGGCTCGTGCTCGCGAGGGCGGCGAGCGCGCGGTCTTGGAAACCGTCGACGGTGCCGGGATACCGCCGCAGTGCGCGCATCGTCAGTGCCGTGTTCGACAGAAGTTCCGGGTCGAGCCGCGTCGGCAGGTCGGACTGTGCGCCCGGCACGATGCGCTGGTGGTTCCACTGGAGTCCGAGGCGCTGGCGCAGGAAGTCGTAGGTGCGTTCCTGGTTGTCACTGAAACTCAGCAGCGCTTCGCGATTCTCGATCTCGTAGACGCGCTGGGTGTGACCGTGGCGCTGGATCCAGATTCCGAGCAGCTTGCGCACGGTCCCGAAGTCGCGCGCGTCGAGCCGTTCGCGGCAGTGGTAGTAGTACCAGTCCTCGGTGCCCGGAATCAGCGTGTCGGCCACCTTGCCGCGGTCGGCCGCGAGCGCGTAGGTCTCCGCGAATCCGATCGGCGTGCCCTGGGCAGAGAGTGCCGCGGCGAGGGCTAAGAGGGTGAGCAGGGCAGCGTGGTGGGTGCGGTGACGGTGACGGTGCATGAACGGCTCCAGACGGTGATCGAGCGCCCAATGAGAACGGCGCAGCGCGTTGTCGGCTCGGTGGATTGTGCCGCCGGGGCGGGCAGTACTCCGCGAGCTTGCGGGATTCCGCGGCAACGGCGGCGGCGCAGGAATGCCGTTCGCGCGATCCGGTTCCGCAGGAGGCGGTCCGGTGTGTCGCCGTGCGGGATACCAGGTTGGCGGGCGGGCCGAACGGCCCCTTGCTGCGGCCATGACCGCGATACGTGCGCCTGCTCTGCGAGTAGTCTTCACCCAGGAGTTGCCATGCGTCTCTACCTTCGCTTCGCGTTCGCCGTGCTCGTCGGCTCCGTGGTCGTGCCGAGCCAGGACCCGACTCCACCCGATCCGCTGCGCGACACCGTGCGCGGAGCGCTTGCGTGGATCTCAAAGCAGGCCGTGCCGGTCCGCGGCGTCGATGGTGCCGTGCTGTTCCCGGCGAGCGAGGGCAGCAAGCAGCTGCCGCAGACGAACGTGTATGGAGGCAGCGCGGGTGTCCTGATCTTCCTCGAGAATGCGGCCGCCGTGTTCGGAGACGCGGCCGCTCGCGAGCTCGCCGACCGCACCGCGAAGGGGCTGCGCAGCGCCCGCCGCGTCGACAGCCACGAGCGTGCGTCGTGGACCAAGGGCAGTGCCATGGGGGTCACGGGGCTCTACACCGGCGATGCCGGCGTCGGCCAGGCCTTCCTCGTGCGCCACGCCTTGCGCGGGGATGCCGAAGCTCTGGCGACGGCGATCGACATCGGTGACGCACTGCTCGCGCGTGCCCGCGACGAAGACGGCGCGCTGTCGTGGGACAAGCAGCCGGACATCATCTTCGGCAACGCCGGTACCGCTCTGTTCCTGCTCGAGCTCGGTTTGGCCAGCAAGGCCGAGAAGTTCCTCGATGCCGCCCGGGCTGCCGGCCGCGGCCTGCTCGCGGAGGCCGTGCGTGTGCCGTCGAAACCAGACCCGGCGCGAAAGCTGCCGACCTGGGTGCTCAGCATGGGTGGGGCGCAGATACACATGCCGAACTTCAGCCACGGGACCGCGGGTGTGGCCTACGCGCTCGCGCGCATCGGGGCGCAGACGGGTGATGCGGAACTGCTGCAGGCCGGCGTGGACGGTGCGCAGTGGCTGATCGAGAACGCGGTCGTCGATGGCGAAGGCCTCAAGTGGGCTGCATCCGACCAGGGTCACGCTTCGTACATGGCAGGCTGGTGTCACGGCCCTCCTGGAACAGGTCGGCTGTTCCTGCTGCTGCACGCGATCACCGGTGAGGCGCGCTACCTCGACGTGGCGCGGAAGGGTGCGCGGTTCGTCATCGACTACGCCGCGAACGCGGAGAAGAGCAGTGCCGACGGAGAGATGCCCTACGTGCCGCCGAGCTTCTGCTGCGGCGCCGCCGGCGTGGTCGATTTCTTCTGCGATCTGACGCGCGTCACGCACGACGCGACGGCCGCCGCGTTCGCGAAGAAGGCCGGGGACTACCTGATCGAGGTTGCGGTCGCCGATGGCGATGGACGCAAGTGGAAGAACGGCCGCAGCGCACCCGGTGGTCCGGTGGCCGCGAGCAGCACTGGCTACAACGTCGACCTGATGCTCGGTGCGGCCGGCGAAGCGTTGGCTTTGCTGCGCCTGATGACGATCGACCGCGCCGAGGATCCGGTGCGCTCCATGCCCGACCGCACAGTCGCGGCGCCACGGGCGAAGAAGTAGCCGACGACGTTGACCTGGGCTATCGCGCCGGCGTGCTGGTGCCGCTCTGCACACCAGTAGCGGTTTCACGGTCAGCTAGCAGGCGGAGGTAGGTGTCGATCAGCTCCGGACCGTGCACTGGCGTCCAGTGGCCGGAGACGATGCACTCGAACGGCAGGCCGAGTGCGACCAGGCGGCGCAGCGTGCGTGGGTACTCCTGCACGTTGGCACTGTCGAGGTTGCCGAGTTGCTCCTTCAAGATGCAGCCACCGTAGAGCACTCGCTGCCCGGGGAAGTAGACGAGCAGGCCGTCCTCGGTGTGCGACGGGCCGAGGTACAGCGTGCGGATCGCGCCGTCTTGCAGACTCGTGTCTTCGGCGATCGTCTGCGACGGACGCGCGAGCGGCATCACCGGGTAGTCGGGGAACGTGGTGCGGATGTCGCGGATCAAGCGATCCCAGTGCAGCTCGAGCAACCGTGCAGTGCGCTGCGTCGCCAGCACATCGGCCCCGATGCTGAGCCAGTAGGCGGTGCCGCCGGCACGGTCGTGGTGGTAGTTGGTCAGCAGCACCTGGCGCACCGGCAATGGCGTGATCTCGCGGATGCGCTCGTGCAGTAGCTGCGCGGTGTGTGGCGTCCACGTTGCACCGATCAGGGTGACGCCCTGTTCGCCGACGTAGACCATCGAGTTCTCGGGTGCGAAGAAGGTGTCTTCGGCGACCCACAGCGGGCCACGGAGGTGCGTGAGGCGCACGGTCGGTTCGGCGTCCACCGGTGCGGTGGCGCATGACGTGACGAGCAGCAACGGAAACATGGCAAACGAGACGTGCATCGCGGTGATTCGATCCGAGCCACGTCGACGGCACAACTCGAAGCCGCCGCGTCAGCCCGCGAACGCGACCGCGTCAGCGATTGCACCTCCTCGAGGCGCGCCTGGCATTGCACGAGGCACAGCGGCACCAGAATCCCGACGTTCGCGCCTACGAGCCATGCTGGCGAGCTGGACCGCGCTTGCGCGTCGCGAAGCCGCCGGTCAGAGCTGCTTGCGGATGCGGTCGTCGAGCGCCTGCTGGTCCTGCGCGAAGCTCGCGAGTGCAGCCGCCGTGAGGATCCCGTCCCAACTCGCCGTGCCGGCCCGCACGCGATCGCGCCACGACGCATAGACGGGGATCTTGCCTTCCTTCGTGATCTTCGCTGCCTCGGCCGTGTTGAGCTGCGGGAACAGGTCACCAGCCCCGTTCGACGCGAGAACCTTGCGCACGTCCTCGCCCGTCGCCTTCTTCACGTCGAGCTTCGCGGCGGCGGCTGCCGCTGCTTCGAACTGCGGCGTCATGGTCCAGCAGGAATCGAGCTTGTCGGCCGCGGCGTCGACGCCGGCCGCGAACGTGACCTTCGGATCGTTGCCGGTCTTGTCGCTGAGCGTAGACGGGGCAGGGTTCTTCTTGAGGAACTCCTTGGCCGCGGCCGTCGGCATCGTGAACACGTCGAGCCCGACGAGGTCCTCGCACTGCTGGCCGCTGCGCATCGAGGCGCCGATCTGGCGCACCTTCGTCTTCGTCTTCTCGGCAAAGCGCCGCAGGCCGCGCTGGCTCGCGAGCGTCGCCTTCTCGCCCGCGTTCACGCCGTCGCCGAGCTTGTTGTCGGCGACGAACGCGTTGATGCGGCCCATGAAGACGTTGGCCCACGTCGGCTGGGCCAGCGAAGCGATGAGCCAGTTCTGGCGCGCCGAGAAGCCGAGCGTGAAGTTGATGCGGATGCCGTCGTCGTGCAGAGCGCGCGCGGCGAGCAGACCCGCGGGCGTCAGCGGGACCTTGACGATGAAGCGGTCCGGGCTGATCGCGGCGAAACGCTTGCCGTACTGGTAGCTCGCGTCGACGTCGTTCGAGATCGCGGTGTGCAGTTCGACGCTGACGTCGGCGTCGAAGGTCCGCACGAGCTTGAGGCCGTGCACCGCGTTGAGCACGAACGCGATCTCCTGCACGAGCTGGTCCTGCGTCATCTTCGGCGCCGCAGAGTGCAGCAGTTTGGCCGCATCGGGCACGAGCTGGTCGTAGATGCCCTTCTGGACTTCCTTGTTGAGCAGCGTGTTGTTCGTCGTGAGCGCCACGAACTCGCGCACCCAGAGCTCCTTCGCGGCGTCGACGTCTCCCGTGTCGAGCCAGAGCGAGGTGCCCGTCTTCGCGACGGCGGACCACAGCGGAGAACTCGGAAAGCTCGCGCGGCTCTGCTGGGCCTGCGTCACCTGCTTCTTGCAGAACTGCGCGACATCCTGGGCGAGGCGGGAATCGTGGCGAGGGGTTTCTTGCATCGGGGATCCTGCGGCCGCACGCGTCGTCGTGCCGTGTATCGATCAGCCTTCGAGCATGGCATGGTATTGCTGCAGCGGGCTGACCGCGAGCGGCTTCTTGAGCCAGGCTTCGAGCCCCTGGATCGTCGCCGCCGCGGCTGCCAGCGTCGTGATGCACGGGATGCGATGGCTCACGGACGAAGAGCGGATCAGACGATCGTCGCTGCGTTCGCGCCGGCCGCTCGGCGTGTTGATGACGAGCCGGACCTCCCGGTTCACGACCATGTCGAGCACGTTGGGGCGACCCTCGTGGAGCTTGAACACACGCTGCACGGGGATGCCCGCGTTCTTCAGCGCGCGCGCCGTGCCGCTCGTCGCGACGATCTCGAAACCGAGACCGTGCAGCCGGTCGATCAGCGGAGTGATCAGGCGCTTGTCCTCGTCGCGCACCGACACGAACACTTTGCCATCGCGCGGCAGCGCATTGCCAGCGCCGATCATCGCCTTCGCGAACGCGGTGCCGAACCGCGCGTCGACGCCCATGACCTCGCCGGTCGACTTCATCTCGGGGCCGAGCAGCGTGTCGACGCCCTGGAACTTGTTGAACGGGAAGACCGGCGCCTTGACCGAGAAGTATGGCGGATCGAGCCGTTCCTTCACGCCGACCTGGGCCAGCGTCTCGCCGAGCATCAGGCGCGCAGCGAACTTCGCGAGCGGCTGGCCGATCGCCTTGCTGACGAACGGCACCGTGCGCGAAGCGCGTGGGTTGGCCTCGAGGATGTAGACCTTCGGACCACGCACGGCCCACTGCACGTTCATGAGGCCGACGACGCCGAGCTCTTTGGCGAGCAGGCGCGTCTTGGTGCAGATCTCGTCGATGAGCCCGTCCGAGAGCGTGTAGGGCGGCAGCGAGCAGCTCGAATCGCCCGAGTGGATGCCGGCCTCTTCGATGTGCTCCATGATGCCGCCGATCAGCACCGTCTTGCCGTCGGCGATCGCGTCCACGTCGACCTCGATCGCGGCATCGAGGAACTTGTCGACGAGCAGCGGGCGTTCCTCGGAGAACGAGCGGTGGCGCTCCATGTAGGACGCGAGCCCATCGCGATCGTAGACGACCTCCATCGCGCGGCCGCCGAGCACGAAGCTCGGCCGGACCAGCACCGGGTAGCCGATGCGATCGGCGACCGCGAGCGCCTGTGCTGCCGAGGTGGCCATGCCGTTCTGCGGCTGGTCGATGCCGAGCTTCTCGATCAACTTGCTGAACAACTCGCGGTCTTCGGCGGCTTCGATCGAGTCGACGCTCGTGCCGACGAGCGGCGCGCCGTGGTCGTGCAGGCCGCGCGCGAGGTTGAGCGGTGTCTGGCCGCCGAACTGCACGATGACTCCGTGCGGCGCCAAGCGGTCGACGACGTTCATCACGTCCTCGTGCGTCAGCGGTTCGAAGAACAGCATGTCCGAGGTGTCGAAGTCGGTCGACACGGTCTCGGGGTTGCTGTTGACCATCACGGTCTCGTAACCGAGCTGGCGCAGCGCCATCGCCGCGTGCACGCAGCAGTAGTCGAACTCGATGCCCTGGCCGATGCGGTTCGGGCCGCCGCCGAGCACGATCACGCGGCGCTTTGCGGGCGTTCCTGCAGTACCGACTTCGTCCTCGGTGCCGTCGTAGGTCGAGTAGAGATACGGCGTGAAGCTCGGATACTCCGCGGCGCACGTGTCGACGCGTTTGTAGACCGGCGTCACACCGAGCTTCTTGCGGTGCGCGCGGACATCCCACTCGGTCACCTTGCCCGCAAACGCGGCCGCGATCTGCCGGTCGCTGAAACCGAGCGCCTTGGTGCGCTGCAGGAAGTCCTTCGTCAGCGCCTGCAGACCCTCCTGCGCCGCGGCCACGATCTGCTGCTCGTGCTGCACGAGCACCTGCAGCTGGTCGAGGAACCACGGGTCGATGCGCGAGTAGTCGTGGATCTCCTCGACGGTCATGCCGGCGAGGAACGCCGTGCGCACCCAGTCGACGAGGTCGGATCTAGGTGTCGCGAGGTGGGGGCGGATGGCCTCGGGATGCGCGTCCTCGGGTTTGCAGTGCGGCTTGCCCGGCACGTTGCCGAAACCGTTGCGGCCCGTCTCGAGACCGCGCAGCGCCTTCTGCATCGCCTCCTTGAAGGTGCGTCCGATCGCCATCACCTCGCCGACCGACTTCATCTGCGTCGTGAGCACCGAGTCCGCGGTCGGGAACTTCTCGAAGGC
>Ga0075418_10001365_pt1 | contig 27539 bp, 22 predicted proteins | sample SoiMetdeltSBSDD2_FD_81776 | JGI IMG/M metagenome (GOLD analysis project Ga0075418, IMG submission 81776) | Bulk soil microbial communities from a Populus tree surrounding site in Tennessee, USA - Soil MetaG P. deltoides SBSDD2 | ecosystem: Environmental > Terrestrial > Soil > Tree plantation...
ATCTCCGCGCTCACTGGAGATGGCGAGGATCTCCTTATTGAAAAGATCTTCGAAAGTCTTCCAACGGGCCCAATGCTCTACGACGAAGACGAAATGACTGATCAGCCGGAACGGACGCTCGCGGCGGAGCTTGTTCGGGAAAAAATTCTTCACGTGACCGGTGATGAACTGCCATACGTCACCGCCGTCTTTACCGAACGCTGGGAAGAAGATCAAGACATCACTAACATTCACTGTCTGATTTATGTCGAGCGCCCTTCTCATCGTGCGATCGTGATTGGGAAAGCCGGCGCGCGTTTGAAACAAATTGGAACTGCTGCTCGGGCTGATATCGAGAGCCTGCTCGGCCGCCGGGTGTTTCTGAACCTCTTCGTAAAGGTGCGCGAGCGCTGGCGCGACGACGAGCGACTCCTGGATGAGCTGGGAATCAGGTGATTTCCGATTTTCTTGCCGATTGGAGATTTGAATCGGGCGGATCAGGAACCTATGAGTTTTGAAATCGACAATCGGCAATCGACAATCGACAATTCCCATTGGTGGCTGATTACGCTAATCGTCTCTCGAAACGCCGAGGACTCCGCAAGCGCACTGCTCTTTGAGCTAGGGTCGACTGGAATTGTCACGCTTCATGAGGACGTGGAGTCCGTGACTCTGGGCGCGTACTTCGATCAAGCAAAGGATGCGAAGGCCATAAAACAAAGCGTTGAAGCGGAGTTCGCGCTAGCCGGCCAGTCGGATCTGTTAATCGGCGTCTCAATCTCAGCGGTGCCCGACCAGGATTGGATGCAGAAGTGGAAGGAAGGATTCGAAGCCGTTGAGATCGGATCACGAATGGTGATCGCTCCATCCTGGAAGCTGCCCGCTGGCGGTGACAATCGAGTTGTGATTCAAATCGATCCTGGAATGGCCTTCGGCACCGGAACGCACGAAACTACGCGCCTCTGTCTCGAAGCTATCGAATGCCACTGGCGCGGAGGCAGCCTCCTCGATGTGGGCACCGGCACGGGAATCCTCGCGATCGCTGCCGCATTGCTGGCGCCTGGCTCACGGGTAGTAGCAATCGACGTCGATCCGCTGGCTGTGGAAGTCGCGCGCGAGAATCTGGCAATCAACGGTGTCGCCAGCTCCATCGAATTGAGTGTTGGGCAACCTCGGAATCTCGAAGCTCAGGAGTTTGGCGTCGTTGTTGCTAATCTGACCGCGGAAGTAATTATGGACTTACTTGCTGATCTCATCCGCTGTCTCGCTGACGAAGGCCGGTTGATATTATCCGGCATCCTCATTGAACATTCGTCAGACGTCGAGCGCTCTCTGGGCGCTCGGGGTTTTGCGGTGACCGAACGACGAGTGGCCGGTGAGTGGTGCCTGTTCGTAGCTGTAAGAACCTAGATCTGCGACCGGAGAGAACACATGGCACGACGAAGGTTCTATGCATCGCCGAATAACATCGCAGACTCTCTGGTAACGCTCTCGATTCACGAGACCCACCATCTGATTCACGTACTCCGAATGACGCCCGGGGATGAAGCGTTTGTCTTCGACGGTTGCGGGCGTGAATTCAGATGCAGGTTTCGAAAGATTGAAGCAACCCAGGCCCTATTGGAAATCGAGGGCACGCTTTCCGACGTGGTCGAATCTCCGGTCCAGCTTACTCTCGCTCAAGCGCTCGCCAAGGGAGAGAAGTTCGATTTCATCATTCAGAAAGCAACCGAGCTGGGCGTCGTCTCGATCGTGCCTCTCACTACCCGCTTCGCTGATGTCAGACTTGACGACCAACAAAAACACAAGCGGGTCGAGCGGTGGCGCCGGATCTCGCTTGAGGCAACGAAACAATGTGGTAGACGCCGGCTTGTCGAGATCACCACGCCTCGGACCCTGAAGGAATTCATACTCGAACGCGAAACGGCGATCGACTCTGAGATTCACAGGACTTTGTTATTTACTGAACAGGGCGGAATCCCAATAGGTGAAGCCCTGGCGGACTTGCCATCGCCCGCTCAGATTTGCGCGCTTGTTGGGCCGGAAGGAGGCTGGGGTGATGACGAGCTGGAGGCAATGACAGGTTGCGGGTGCCGCGCGGTCACTCTCGGGCCGCGAGTCTTGCGGACTGAGACCGCCGCGTTGGTCGCAATAACATTGATTCAACACACGCTGGGCGATCTTTCACGTCGAGTCGTCGAGAAACCAGGACCGTAATAGCAAGACGTTCAAAGCAACAGGGCGTAGACTTTCACTCGAACTGTTTCTTAAAGTCTAAAAACTGTTGCTTGAGTTCCTGGAGATCAGATCGCAGTTGTGCCGTTTCGTCTTCAAGCGCGGCCAGCCGCTCGTTTTCCTGACGGATCGCGACGGTCGCCGGCTCGAGCCGGGGCGCAACTTCGCGTTCCTCAATCTGAACCGCTCCCGCAAGCAGGTGCGCGTAACGAGACTCCTTTGTACCGGGCTGTCGCGGAAGTTTCAGCGCGAGTGGCGGCTGGGCCGACAGCAAAGCTTGCAGGGTGAGTTCGACTTCCTCGAGTTCCTTGAACTCATACAGCCTGGTGGTTCGGCCGCGAATCTCACCAACCGTCTGCGGCCCACGCAACATCAGGACACAGAGGACCGCAACCTCTTGCGCGGCGAGCTGAAGCGCTTCGGTAAATCTGTGTTCGTACTTGGGCACGCGCCCGACGCCAGTCACCATCCAGGCGAGCTTCTTTTCGCGCAAGCTTTCCAACGCGCGGGCCACGGTCATTTCGTCGAATGACACCACCGGATCCCGATTTGAAATCTGATTACACGCGTTGACTAGCGCATTGAGCGTCAACGGATAGTACTCGGGCGTGGTGATCTCTTTTTCTATCAACGAGCCGAGCACGCGTACTTCAACTGAAGTTAAGATATGATCCACGATGAATAATTCCCTTCAAAATCACACGAGCGTCGCTGTGGATTTATATACTAGCGCCGAGAAAACTGCTATGCGCGGGTGCTGCCCCTCCTCTTCCATTTTCCATTTCTATTTCTCATTTGTGATTTTGGTACCGGCGCCACGTGGTTTATACTTGGGCCAACAACCGTTCACGCTCAGGAGGGTCTGGAATGAAGAAGATCCGCACCTTGTTTGCCTTCGTCGCACTTTTACTGATCCTGTTGGAGCCGGCGGCGCTCAGCGCTCAAAAAAAGAGGCCTCTGCCAACGCCGCCAGTCGAGACGCCGGGACCGGACTCAGCATCAAATCCAACATCAACGTCAACCTACAATCCCCGTTCACCGGAACAGGCCGCGATGGAAATGGGGATGCTACTGTCGAGGAGGTCTCTGGTAACCGATCTAGAACGTCAACGGCGACGTGCAGCCGCGCAGCTAGCCGAGGATCTCGAACGACTTGAGCAGATAAACACCACCCGGATCGTTCCGCTGTCGTCAGCCGCATCGCTCGACTATAAAGACCTGGCACAAGCATCAGCAGAGGTAAGAACCCGTGCGACGCGAATAAAGTACTACAGTCCCCTCGGTCTGGTGGACAGGACAGGGGAGAAGATCCGACATGAAGCCGACACTAGCCAGCTCGCGACAATGCTGACGCAACTCAGCCGCGCGGTGGAACGCTTTGTCGGTAACCCGGTGTTCCGCGTCAGTGCCCCAAATGATAAGGAGCTTCGGTCAGCTGCTGCCCACGAACTCGAAAACATCATCAAACTCAGTGACACGATAAATAAAATAGCCAAGCGTTTGAGCAAAACGCTGGTCGCCAGAAGATAGGGATAGCTTGACTCGCGACCGGGCTTAGCTGGTTCTAATAAGATTCGGAGTCGGGCGGCTCTGTCTCAACATTCAAATCCGAGACCCGCTGTCAGGCCGGCGGAGCCGGCGCCGTCTTGCGGGGTGGCTTTCGAGCGACTCTTGCCCGATGTTAGAATGCGCTCACACCCAGATTAGAGGGAATTAAGAGAGAGCGCATGGCAAACGGGTCAGGAGCGGGAGCCGAGCTTGACAGAAATTGGCTCGACAACCTGAGCGACGAGGAACTCGTGGACACCTTCCTCGCGCGTTCGAAGAACGACCGCCACGCCGCGCATCAGTGCTTCGAAGTAATCATCGCTCGTTACCACTGGCTGATCACTCACGTCGTCCGAAACTCCCGCTATCGGTTTCCAGCGTGGGATTCGGCCGATGACGTGATCTCGCGTGTTGTTTTTAAGGTTTATCGGGGGCTGGCGCAGTGGCGTAAGCAGGGGAAGCTTTCGAGCTTCGTTGCGCGCATCGCTTCAAGCGAGATGATTGACACCATTCGCCGTGTGGGTCGGGATAAGTCCTGGAACCCACGACAGTCTCCCGCAGACCCGGATTCGGATGCGCCGTCTCCGATTGACAGAGCGCCTTCAAAGGAGCCGTCGCCCGAGGCGCAGTTGGTGGCAAGCGAGCAGCGCAAGATCGTGGATAGTTTGCTGTCGGACGTCTGCCGCGATTGGAAGGACAGCGTCATTGTGAATGAATACATAATCGGCAGCCAGAGCGGCAAAGAAATCGCCGAGAAGTACGACATTACGGAAGACCTGGTGTATCAGCGTGCTCGACGACTGCGAGTGCGCTTGCTGAAATGGTTGCACGAACGAGGAATCACTTCGGCGCACTCACTGCTAACCAGACCGGCCTCGAAATGAGCTCGCTGTTGGCAAAGGCACTATGACGTATTCAATCCTGTTTCTTTTTATGATCCTGTTGCTGCCGCTCCAAACCTTCGCGGCATCCGACAAAGTCGTAAAAGAGGTGTTCACCTCGCAAAACAAAAAGCGAGCGGTCTACCTGTTCGTACCCGAAACAGTCAAAACGGGCATCCCGGCGCCGTTGATCATTTTGCTGCATGGGTCTGGCCGGAATGGCCTGACTCTGGTGGACAAGTGGAAGGACCTCGCCTCTAAGGAAGGCTTCATTATCGCAGGCCCTGACTCCCTGGACCCCTCGGTTTGGAATTCCCCCAACGATGGTCCTGACGTACTGCGGGACCTCGTCGAGAATATCAAGTCCAGATTCACGATCAACCCACGCCGTGTATATCTGTTTGGACACTCAGGCGGCGCGGTATTCGCGTTGTACATGTCTTTGCTGGAGTCCCAGTATTTCGCCGCAGCCGCCATTCACGCGGGAGCTATCGCGAAAAACGATCCGGCAATCGGTGTCGCCAAGCGGAAGACTCCAATCGCTATTTTTGTCGGCACAAAAGACCGTTTCTTCCCACTGGACGCAGTTCGCGGCACACGCGACGACTTGAACAAACAGGGTTTTGCCGCGGAGCTGACCGAGATCCCCGGACACGATCACTGGTATTACGACCTGGCTCCGAAGATCAATCAAAACGCATGGGATTTTCTGAAGAAACACCAATTGAGTGAAGATCCTCACTTTGAACAATACAATTGGAATAAGTAAGCGAGACGCAAATCACGATTGAGAACTAGCAGGTAGTAAGATGGTCAACAAGGCACACGCGGAGTTCAGGTTGTTTGAGTACCTGAACGGAACAATCGACGAGAAAGCCGCGCACGAGATCGAAGTGCATCTTTCAGAATGCGACGACTGCGCATTAGTGGTCAGGCTCGTTCGTGAAATGAGAACAGCGGCGGCAGGACGAACTTTTGCTAGTCCGGATCAGGTTTCAGACAGGTCCTCACAAACGCGGTCAGAACATCCGGATCTAAGCGAGCTTGCGTCATTCTTTTATGCGAAGGCGCGGCGCACCAGGAGCCCGGGCGTCGCTGCTCACGTAGCGCTTTGCAATTATTGCGGAGAAGCGATTGCGCAATACGCTCGTGCCGAGCGCGCGGCTCTCGAATACAATCCGGCGAGCGTGGCGGCGGGCGCGGTTCCTGCAAATGCCTGGGAGATGATTCGCGACTGGGAAGACAGCAGCTTCGCAAAGGTTAAACCCGTAACCGAAGTGCTCGGTCATGAGCTTCTCTCCCGGCTCGCGCGCATTTTGAACGAACAGCAAGAGCTCAGGCACGATCGAGATACTTCGCCGCGGCAGGCCGAACGAGTGCCCGTGCTCATCGTCTCGAGATCAGGAGAGGTTCGCAGCGTAGAGTTCTTCGACCGAGAACTCGACTCCACTGGCACCAGCATCTTGAGACATTCAGAAGGATCCGCGCGGTTCGACAAAATGCCGCTCCTAACGGTATTCGGCTTTGGAGAAAAGGACTCGTTTGTTGTTGCGAATCCCATTCGCCGCGACACAATCCGATTGGAGAAGGTCCGGCCGGAATCAGAGTCCCTCCGCGCGGATTACATAATCATTGAGGACTAAAGACACAGTGCTCAATCACATTGTGGAGTCCTGTTGAGGGAAGCTACCGGTTTCCTCGAAAGTGATAGTAGTGGTGAAATCCTGACCGGAACAAGCCTGGCGACCGCGTGTCCGGTTCCGACAACATCGCGGGAAGATGTGCGGGGAGCACATAATCGGCGAGTCGGGGATCGAGTCTCAGGCCCTTGTAGCTTGCGATCCTACCGCGCTCGTCTTTGGACGCAGCTCCAGCGGTGGGATCGTACATGTGCCATCGATCACCAAAATATACTTCCGCTACCATGTGAGCCGAAGGCTTCGAGCCGTCGTCAATCAGATCAATCAACCTGGTCCTGTAACCCGCGGCCTCGGTCAGCGTGCCAAGAGCAAGCGCTAAGTGACCGCAGTATGCCGTTCCTCTTTCGATGATTCGTCGTGGCGATTCATTGCCATCGTCAGCCTTGCTTATATCAAGCTTAGTGGCAACATACCGGTTTATTGCGTCGAGTTTCTCTTCATCCGTTTGCCCGGCTTGCGTTAGCTGAACGAGAATCTGTTTGTAAAACTCAGCGTTCTCACGATCGTACTCTACTTCACTCACGGAATTCCTTCCGGGAAAGCCTTCGGACGCGACCTTGCACCCGCGATAGAAATCCAAGTCGCCCAGATTGATGACGCGACCTTCGGGATATGCGCCCGGCGCATTGAAATGGATTTGTCTCGCCTCATAATCATTGGCAACGACAATTAATGTGTAGGCGGCATGCGGATACCAGGTAACATCGCGAAGCACGAATTGGCCCAACTCATCGGTCAATGATGCCCAGCCTGATGTTGAATCGAGAGCTTCGATTTGCGCGCCCTTTAGAGGCTCCTTGCGCGGTCGCTCCAGAACGATTCTTCCGGATAACGACACCAGCTTTGGCGCTTCGCCGTGCCAGGCCGACACTCTCATTTCCATTCTTACCAACGCTCTCTTCAGCTTATGCCGGTATTGAGCCGACCATGGAAGTCCCGGGCAAAAGAATAGAAGGAGAACGATAAGGGTCCCAATGCAACTATAGGCCGCACGCTTGATCGGTCTTCGAACGCGCTCATGGCTCATGACAAATCTCACGCTTGTTGACCTGATAAATCTGGTGAAAGCCGGCTCGGTAGGCCTTCGGCATCCAGGCCAGGATGCTTTCCGCGGTTTCGGCGTTTAGGCCTTCAAACGCGCTTTTGGTAACCAGACTAGCGTCTAGTCTCAGCTCTTTGTAGCTCGCAACTTCACGATGCCGATTGAGAAAGAAAACTCCGTATGTAGGGTCGTAAAGGTGCCATTGGCTACCGTAGTAAACCTCTACGACGACGTGTGTGTTGTGATGCTCCGGACTATCACTCAGGTGAATGGTGCGCGTTGGGTAATTGCCGGCGGCTGTGATTGCGGCCATGGCGAGCGCCAGATCGCTGCAGTAGCACGAACCACGCTCCAGAATCTGACGAGGCGACTTAAATTCGCGGGCAGGCTCATCGCAGTGGTACTTGCCGGCTACGTACTTACTTATCGCATCAACAGTTTCCTCATCGGTTTCGAGTCCAGCTGAAAGACGGTTAAACAACGCAGCGTAGTATTCACGCCCATTGGAGTCGTATTCCATCGGGCGCACCAGACTGTCGTCCTGATCGATCTCGTATTCATCATCGACTCGAAACTCGCCAACATCCACCACGTCGCCCGGCGGGCAGGTCGAGGGCGCCGTGAACTTTATGCGCTTTACGTATCTTTCATCGGCGGAGATTATCAGATTGTAAGAAGCACCGGGATACCACATTAAGTGCGGGAGGACGAATCGACCTTCGCGGTCGCTCATCGCGCAGTAGCCGGAAGTTGACTCAGCGGCAATGACTCGGCCGCCTCTCAGCGGATCGATCTGCGCTCGGTGCCTGATCAGCCTTCCGGTTAATGAAATGAGTCTGGGTTGCTGGCCTCGCCATCTGGCTATTGCCGTCCCCGCCTTTGCCACCAGACGATTTACAATCCTGGGAGAACGAGCTAACCAGGGGAATCCGGGCGCAAACACCACCGCAACTAATATCGCCGACCCCGTACAGTATGCAATAACTCGCCTCATGGTAAGATCGACTTCGAAACGTTACAGTCCTGATTCAGGAATGCGTCGCCGAGGCGTTCTTGCTGGTTATGACTTTCTCGATTGAGTAGATTGGCTTACCTTGCGATTCGAAATAGGTTCGGCTGAGCATTTCACCGATCAAACCCGACGACACCAGCTGCACCCCCGCCAGTATAAGCACGGCTCCGAGGAGCATCAGAGGTCCGTGATCGTCGAACAGGTGTGTTCCGTATAACAACTTATCGACGATCAGCCAAACATAAATCGTCATCCCAATGGTGGTGCTCAGCAATCCAATCGGTCCAAAGAAATGCAGCGGACGGGTCACGTACTTAAGAAGGAAGCGAATCGTCAACAGATCAAACAACACACGCATGGTTCGCGATAGACCGTAGTGAGAACGTCCATCCGGCCGCTCGATGTTCTTGATTGGCACCTCAACTATCGTTGCCCCGTTCCACGATGCTAGCGCCGGTATGAAGCGATGCATTTCGCCGTAGAGCTTGATCTGTTTGATCGTATCCTTGCGATAGACCTTGAAAGTGGTGCCGAAATCGTGAATGCCTACGCCCGAAAGCTTCGACATAAGCCAGTTCGCCACACGGGACGGCGCGCGCCGAAGTAGAAAACTGTCCACTCGCTTCTTGCGCCAACCGCTGACGATGTCGCACCCGGATTCTTCAAATGCGGCAAGCATAACAGGGATATCGGCCGGATCGTGCTGGAGATCTCCATCCATTGAGATGATCACGTCTCCCTCGGCATAGTCAAAGCCCGCGGCAAGCGCAACCGTCTGTCCGTAATTCCTTTTCAACCTGATAGCCACAACTCGCGGGTCGCTATTGGCAATCTCATTCAATATTTGACTTGTCGAGTCCGTGCTATGGTCGTCGATGAAGATAAACTCGACCGGCTCATAGCTGCCGGTCATTACCGCCGCGATTTGTTCGTACAAATCGCGCACGCTCTCCTGTTCGTTGTGAAACGGAACAACGACCGAATACCTCGGGCCTTCAACGTCGTTAACGAACATCTTCGTCATAGCTCCCGGTAGTCAATCAACTCGATTCCCCGCTCTTCCGCCAGACGTCGTAAGCTCGGATCGCATAGCGCGTCAAGTTCACGCTCTCGCTCGCGCTTGAGACGCGTTTGCGCCCGCTCAAGCTCCTCATCCCAAATGCCCGGATGACACATCAACTCCGCGGTACCTTCTCTCAAGGACTCCATAATACTTCTAATCGCCGCGCTGTGCAGCATCCCCGTCAGCCCCACACCAAGAAATCTGTCCGGCGTTCTTAGACTATGGTCCCGCGCGAGCCGTTTGAATTGTCTCGCGCCTGGTTTGATAGCTGCGGACAACGCGTATTGTTTGAGAAAAGCAAATCCAGGAAGTGAGCCGAACTGGGTCGGAACAGACATCGCTTCGAACGGATTTCGCACCCGCGTGATCCCGAACTCCGCAGCCACGCGCACCAGCGCCCTCATAACCTGAGGGTGGGTGTGTGAGTGCTTGTGGGTATCGAGGTGAGTCGGCCTGATGCCGGCGAGCATTATCCGCTCGAGCTGCGAGCGAAATTCAATCGCGATCTCGTCAGTTGAAACCGATCCACGCGCAAGCTTGATCATCAGCCTGGTGAGAGTGGCTGGAAGAGTCCCATCGCCGTCAACCAAAGATCGGACCCTGGACTTCTCAGCGATCGGCTGTCCTCCAACAACCGCAAGGTGGCATCCTACTCCGAGACCGGGATTTGCTCGAGCCAACTCGATTGCGTCTTCAAACGCTTCGCCGTTAGCCATAAGAGTCGTGCTGGTAACGATACCTGTCCTATACGCCCTCACTATCCCGGCGTTGACCCCCCGCGTGAATCCGAAGTCATCCGCATTGACGATCAGTCTCTTCATCACGATTTAAGCGCATACGGTTCCACGTGCTCGAACCGGTAGCAAGCAATCCCACGATTCAGGAAACTATCTGTTGCCCGTTGCATAGACCCGGGACGCGGCAACTCCGTCGTAGACGCTTGCCTGTACTATAGGAAAGTTCTTTTCGATGTAATTGAAATTCTGGAGGTTCTCGACGTAAATGCGCCCGCGCTGAAGCAACACGAAGTCCGGACGACCGCTGCTTAACGTAAAGCTCGGCTGAGAAATAATCTCAGAGCGAATATCCGGCCGGTTAAACCGCTCGAGGTAATACCCGACCACGCCAGGAATCTCACTGGCCATCTTCGCGGCCGGCGGCGCCGTTTCGGCAATAAAGCGAATGCTCTCCCTCGCGCCCAAATCGTAAAACTCGTCGTGAGGAAAGAAATAGCCGACGCGGTTTCTGGCGAACACATTTACATAGAGACTCGGATGCGATTCGCGCAGACAAATGACTGTCCCGATTGAAGGCGCGAGTATGAACGCGACGACAACCACAATAGTCGCGATAACGCGAGCCATCCTTAGGTCGGCCCGGGCTTTGCTGATTGCCGAAAACAATGATCGCCAGATAACCATGGTCCCGATCGCCGCGGTCATATATACCAGCGGCATCAGCGAAAGTGTGTAGCGCAGAAACTTGGTCCCAATCAGCGCTTGAGGAATAAGCCAGAACACAAGCATCATTCGCAAAAAGATGTAGCCGCGCGAGTACGGGTAGCTGCCTCTTCTCGAGAATATGTGCGCAACGCCGACCACAAACGCCACCAATACCGGCAGAGGCACTTTTATGCCCAGAAACAAGAAGTAGAAATACCAGGGGTTTCCGCCCGGGGTCTGCAAAAAGTCGTTTATGAACAGCTTGTCCATGACCACATATCCGTGATGTGTCAGCAACTCTTCGTGAACGTATTTCCACAGATACCGCCACGTTTGCGGGAAAAACACAAGCGGATTGAACATTACAAACGCAAGCAGCATCGCTCCAAAGTATTTCCCCCACATAGCTCGCGTAACTGGCCGGTTGTTTCTGCTGTCGTATCCGACAAGCGTATAGAAGAGCGCGTTCAACGCCCAGTAGTGCGGAAAGTATTTCGACGCCATCATCAGGCCAAAGGCGGCGCCGGCCAGAACATAGAGTCTATCCTGTCCACCTATGTCCGAGGCGTCCAGGTTTTTGGCCCGATGGTATAAATAGAATCCCCAGAGCATGAAGAACACCAACAGCGTGTCTTCTTTCACCGTCCGATTGAACCAGATCGCATCCAGTCCCAGCGCCCAAAACAGCGACGTGATCAATCCTACCCTTAATCCCAGCAACCCGGTGGCCAGCAAAAACAAGGGTATCACCGTCAAGGCTCCGAATGTCGCATTTGGCAATCGGAGAGCCGTTTCTTCGGAAATCTCGAGATGGAGCGATTTCCCCACTCCCCGGTTCCAGGCAGCCGCCGCATGCGTGGACGCGTAGCAGAACATTTTCATCACCATCGGATGTTCTGCGTTGGCTGTGAAATCGCCCTGCTCGTAAGCTCGGGCGGCAAATATTTTGTTTGCCTCATCTTCGGCAAAACCGGCGGCGTCGAGGCGATAGGCGCGGGCGCAAAAGCCCACCACAACGACGATGATAATTATCAGGAGCTTCCGGCGTTCCAGTCTATCGAACAGTCCCAGTGCGGGCTCTGGTTCAGGTTGGTCGATCTGTGCGTAGACTACGTCCAGTTCATCCGCTATGCGCATCTTCTGTCTCCGGCCGGTTCGAGTACCCGCTCGAACATCTGATCAGGCTCGAGCAGAGTATAGAAGAAACGTATCCGGAGGTGACGAGTGTGACCGAAACGGTAAGGTTCTACGACTTCCATGGAACTGTCAAAGCAGCGCACGGACCCTCCGATGGTGCCTTGGCGAGCTAAACGCATTCTAGAGAGCGCGGCCTGAAAACTCAACCGCCGACAATGTCAAATGTTCCCTGCTTTAACAGCGGAAAGGAAGTGGCTAAGTACAAATACTCATCGGGACAAAATCAATTGGAGCTCTTTCGAACAAAAAGGGCCGCTGTTCTCACAGTGGCCCCGAGCACGGAGGATAATTCGATGGCTAAGATCAATCCGCTTTTTTCCGGATAAACGCCGGTACATTTATGTCTTCGCGACGCAAAGGGTCGGCAGCGGCCCCCGGAATTCCGATTGGTCCGGTAACCCGACTCTCGGCCGCCACCGGTTGCGCAGCGGCAAAAGCTCGCGAAGGTTCAACGGCGGCGATTGCCTTGTCGAACCCGGTCGCGATCACCGTTATTTTCATCTCATTGGTCAGCCTCTCGTCCAACACCGCGCCGAAGATAATGTTGGCGTCGGGATCAGCCGAGTCGTGGATTATGGACATCGCTTCGTTCACTTCGAACAACGTGAGATCGGCGCCTCCGCTGACATTCACCAGCAGCCCCTTAGCGCCCTCGATCGAAGCCTCCTCGAGGAGAGGACTCGAGATCGCGCGTTGAGTTGCCTCCAGAGCGCGATTGTCCCCGGTTGCCGAGCCGGTGCCCATCAACGCTATTCCCATTCCCTCCATTATCGCTTTCACATCCGCGAAGTCGACGTTGATCAGTCCGGGCACGGTGATGATGTCGGATATGCCCTGTACCGCTTGAAGCAACACGTCGTCAACCAGTCTGAATGATTCCTGAAATCGGGTACCTTTGGGCACCGCGTTGAGCAGCCGTTCGTTCGGGATTGTGATAACCGTATCCACACACTCGCGGAGCTCGTTGAGGCCTTGCTCGGCTTGACGTTGGCGGCGGCGGCCTTCGAATCTGAATGGTTTGGTCACCACAGCGACGGTTAGCGCGCCAAGCTCGGTAGCCAGGCTGGCGATGATCGGCCCGGCTCCGGTTCCGGTTCCCCCACCAAGCCCTGCGGTTATGAAGACCATGTCCGCGCCTTCAAGAGCTTCGATTATCTTTTCTGTATCCTCAAGAGCGGACTGCCGGCCCTTCTCCGGATCGCCGCCGACACCCAGCCCGCGCGTCAGCTTTTCACCGATCTGAAGTTTTACTGAAGCCTGCGAAGCTTTAAGCGACTGGAGATCCGTATTGGCTACAAGAAACTGGACCCCTTGAATCCCCGCCTCGATCATTCGATTGATCGCGTTGCCTCCGCCGCCACCGATGCCGACTACCTTGATACTCGCGCCGCTTATGGGCGTTTCAGAATCATCAAAAACTATAGACCCGCTTCGGATTTCCCGATGTTGATCCACCGCCATTATTCATGCCTCCTGCTAGCAATGATGCTACAGTTGAGCGACCGGGCAAACGACGCACTGATGCGCAGATGTCGGTCGCACAAGAATCTACGTTCGCATTTCAATAGGTTCTTACACACTGCCGGATCATCCAAGTTCCGCAGTAGCGAAACTCCCACCCACCTGGGCGCTGGAGCCAAGCGGCCGTGCTCTAGGGGTTCTCCTAAACAGTGCCTTTGAGGCTGGCAACCGGTTGCTACAATATATGGTAGCCCAAGTTTCTGAAGACGCGCCAAATGGTAGCACAGTCGTCTAGCCCCTACAACCTTTTTTTTCCAAAACCGTCACGGTTTCAAAACAAAATTAACGGAACCACCGCTTCCACATGCTCGGCTGCTTGGGCGCTCCATCCTTCAACGAATGGATTTTTATCTGGTTCATCTGTTTGTGGAACCCGTACAGCATCGTACCCACAACAGTGGCGAAAGCCGGGCTATCGATCTCGCCAGTCAGCCCGCCCACAAAATCCGGCAAACCGTGACGCGCCGGCAGATCCAGCACTTGTTCCGCCATTTCCACCACGCCGTCCATTAACGCCCCGCCACCGATCAAAACCACGCTCGACAGGATTTGCTTGTCAAAGCCCGCCCGCTGTATCTCCTCAGCCGCATGACTGAAAATCTCCTCGGCACGCGGCTGCAGAATCTCGCAAAGTATTTGCCGGCTGAGCATACGAGGCTGCCGGCCGCCAACCGATGGCACTTCGACCATTCGCGAACGCTCGCCGTCGGCCATCAACCCCGCCAGCGCACAACCTTCGCTCTGCTTGATTCGTTCGGCCTCCGGTACCGGCGTGCGCAATCCCACCGCTATATCGTTGGTAAAGTGGTTTCCTCCCATTGGGAACACCGCGGTGTGCCGGATCGCGTCGCGAAAGAAAATCGTCAGGTTCGTAATATCCGCCCCAATGTCGACTACCGCCGCGCCGTATTCCTTCTCATCGGGTGATAGCGTTGATTCGCTTCCGGCAACGTGATTGACCACCGTATCGTTGACCATGATGCCGGCACGATTGACCGAGGTGATTACGTTCTGCCGAGCAGTAATCGGTGAAGTGACCACATGAACGCACGCCTCGAGCCTCATTCCGAGAAATCCGATCGGATTGCCGATGCCGTCCTGTCCATCGACCGTGAACTCTTGCGGCAGCACGTCAATGATCTCGCGATCGGTCGGCACGCTGACCGCGCGCGCCTGATCAATCACCCGATAGACGTCCTCCTCGGTGATGTCGCGGTTGCGACGACTGATGGCAATCACTCCTCGCGAGTTGATCCCCCGCACTTGAACGCCGCCCAGCCCCACATTGACGGAGTCAATTGGAAGCCCCGACATCATTTCGGCCTCTTCTACCGCGCGTTTGATCGCATCAACGGTAGCCTCTATGTTGACCACCACCGCTTTGCGAACTCCGCGCGAGGGCGCCCGTCCGATGCCGATTATCTCGAGCCTGTCGTTTTCGGTTACCTCACCAACAATCGCTCTGACTTCGGTCGTTCCGATGTCCAGCGCTGCGATATGCTTGTTACCTTTAGCCATTTCTATTCCTCCGGCTAAATAGGACCTATAGGGCCGATATGTCCTATTACTTATTTTTCTCCTGCCGAACAGCCTTTGCGCCGGGGGTGGCGATATTGACCACGATGCGGTCGCCTGACGCCGCATCGATGAAACTGATGTTATCGGCATTCTGAATCAGCCGATCGATATCCTGAACGCGGAATCGACTTAGCGATTCAGAATCTCTCTGCCTTACAGCTTGCAGCACCTGAAGGGCCCTTTCGAAGCGCTTTCGGAAGTCAGTGCTGCCGATATGGATCAGGACCGGCGGATGCGCCAGCCGCATATTCACGGACCTGGTGAATGTAAGATCAATTTGATCGATCAGAGTCCAGAGCGGGTTCGGCCCCTCGCTGAACTCCTTCTCGATACGTTTGTATATCCCTATCCGCTCGCGGTCTTCGGCAATTGCCCCCTGTGAGCGATTGCCCTCCGCGAAACCCTTGGCTATGGGTGGAACCTCACTGGCGGCTCCCGGAGTCGAATTTGACGCCGGCAATTTCACTTCCGAGAATTCGCCCACTTCAACTGCGTCTTCGTCGAGCCAAACCAGGCCCTCCGCTTCGCGCCTGACTAAAACCGCCGGCTTCCTTTCAACCACGCGCACGAAAATTCCGTCCGGCAGCACCCGCGCTACCGTTGCACCACGCACCCGGGGCATGGCTTCGATCTTTTGTCGCAGGCTCGCAAGATCAACTTCCATTAATCTGGTCTGTCCGACTGTGCGTCGAATCATCTGCTCGATGTCTGCTTGCAAACCTGATCCGGCATCGCTGATGGTGACTCGATTCAACAAGAACAATTCTGAGTTGGCCAGCGCGTTGTAACCTACAATCACCAGCACCAGGACAACTAATGCGGCAGCCGGTTTCGCAAATGTCGCAGTAGTGCGGAATATTTTTGCCAGATCGATTGTGCTTCGCCGGCGCGATCGAGTGCGATCGAGTCGTCGGGATGAACGCGGCGTAACGACCTGGTTGCGAACCTTGGGCTCATCTTTTGAACCTATTCCCACAGCGCCACCTCCCACTGAAGCGACTGGGCGAGTGGGGGACGGAGAGAGTGGGCGACTCGCGACTCTCCGTGTCGCCTCCTCGGCCAGTCTCCCGCTCTCCCTTCTTCACATTCTCGGTCGCTTCTTCATAGTATTCTCAGCAACTCGTCTCCTGCCTGATAGACGTTGCCGGCTCCAAGCGTGAGCACCAGATCGCCGGGCCTTGCGATCTCTTTGAGTTTCGTCGCTGCGCCTGCCAGCTCGCCGATGTATTCGACGTGGCGGTGGCCGAAGCGCTCGACTTGTTCGGCCAGTGCGCGGCTCGTGATACCGTCTATAGGATCTTCGCTCGCCGCATAAATATCGGTGATCAGCAAGAGATCAGCGCCATAAAATGAACGGGCGAAATCGTCCTTCAAATCGCGGGTCCGCGTGTAGCGATGGGGCTGAAACAATGTCACCACACGCCGCCCGGCGGTGCGCGCCGCCGCCAGCGTCGCTTTGATCTCAGTTGGATGATGACCGTAATCATCCACGATCAACACGCCGTTCTTCTCGCCTTTGATTTGGAACCTTCGCTCGGCTCCCCGAAACCCCGCGAGCACCTGGGCGATGTTTTCAAACTTCATCCCCAGATCGAGCCCAACCGCCACCGTGGCAAGAGCGTTGAGAACGTTGTGAAGTCCGGGCACCGGGAGCTTGATCCTTCCCAGATCGCCACCAAAAGCTCTCACTGTGAATTCAGAACCGAAATTTGCATCCAGATGGATCCCGGACGCCGACACATCCGCCTGAGCCGCCGAACCATAGCTGATCGTCCGGCGTGTCAGCTGAGGTATGATCGCCTGCACATTTTGATCGTCCAAACAAAGCACGATGGTTCCATAAAACGGCACGCTGTTGGCAAATGTGACAAAACATTGCTTGATCTGCTCTATGCCACCGGTGAAATGATCGAGATGGTCGGTATCAATGTTTGTTAACACCGCGATCGTCGGGGTCAGCAACAGCAGAGAGCCGTCCGATTCGTCCGCTTCGACGATGATGTACTCCCCGCGACCGTGACGCGCATTCGAGCCGAGAGAGGCAACGCGACCTCCCACTACAACCGACGGATCAAACCCTGTTCCGGTCATCAGATGCGCGATCATCGAGGTCGTTGTCGTCTTGCCGTGTGTTCCCGCAATCGCGATACCGTGACGATACAAACGCATCAACTCAGCGAGCATCTCAGCGCGCGGGATCACCGGGATTTGTTTCTGGCGCGCCGCAACAACCTCCGGGTTGTCATCGCGTACCGCGGAGGAAGTCACGATGACATCCGCTCCTACAACATTCTCAGACTTATGCCCTTCGGAGATAACTGCGCCCATCAATTCGAGACGCTCGGTGATTTGCGAAAGCCTTAAGTCGCTGCCGCTGACCCGGAAGTTCTCGCCAAGCGACAACAGCACCTCGGCGATTCCGCTCATGCCAATCCCCGCGATACCAACAAAATGAATATGTCTGAGTCCTCGAAAAAGCATCCTTAAATATTGGTCCTATAGGTCATATTGGTCCTATATCAATCCTATCGCTAAATCCACCGCCTTCTCGGTTGAATCCGCACGCCCCAACCCGCGGCTCGCCGACTCCATTCGATCGATTTCCTCCGGGTGCTCGATCAACCGGCTCAACTCCTCGACCAATCGGCCGGGAGTCAAATCCTTTTGAAGTATCATTCGCCCCGCTCCCACGCGCTCAAAGGCCTCGGCGTTCCGTCGTTGATGATCGTCAGTGGCAAACGGGAACGGAATAAAAATCGCCGCTTTTCCAGCCGCGGCTACCTCCGCTGCAGTCGTAGCTCCGGATCTGCAAATCAACACATCGGCGCGCGCAAACTGATCGGCCATATCGTGAATAAACGCCTTCACGTCAGCATCTTTAAATCCAGCTTCATCGTATGCGCGCGTGACCATCTCGAAATCCGCCTCGCCCGTCTGATGGGTAATCGCCAGTCTGTCCTTCTTTGCGGACAGCGACGGCAACGCTTCGATAATTGCCCTGTTTATCGCGCGAGCACCCTGGCTCCCGCCAAAAATCAATACGCTTAACTTCTCGCCGCGAGATTTCGGGTTAAGATGCGCGAAGTCTAAGCGAACCGGGTTCCCGGTCACAACCCCTCGGTCCCCGAAGTATTTTTGCGCATCTGCGAAGCTCAAAGCGGCGGCATTCACGAAGCGCGCGAGCACGCGGTTTGTGAACCCGGGCATCGCATTCGGTTCAACCACCATCGTCGGTATTCGCCTGAACGCGGCCATCAGCAGAGTCGGGCCCGACGAGTAACCGCCAACTCCAATCACCACGTCAGGCTTGAAGCGCCTAAGAATCCGGAGCGCCGCGACAAAGCTCATTGGGAGCCCAAACAAGGACCTTAATCTTTCAAAGATCGATACGCCCTTCAGCGCGCCAACGCGTATCAGCTCGAGATCGAAACCCTCGCGTGGAACAATCTTTGTCTCGAGCCCTCGGGCAGTGCCGACAAATAGGATTTGCGTCGACGAATCACGCCGTTTCAACTCTCGCGCGATTGCGACGCCCGGGAAAATGTGACCTCCCGTTCCACCAGCCGCGATGATAACCCTCATAGGAATTGCCGATTGCCGATTGCCGATTGTCGATTTCCGATTGCCGACCCGTTTAGTAGATTCTTTGCAATCCGCAAATTGGAAATCGGCAATCGGCAATCGGCAATTCCATCTTCCATCTTCAAGTTTTTCCGTGTTTCGACACGTTCAACAGCACGCCCGCGGCGAACAGGCTGATGGCCAGTGACGATCCTCCAGCGCTCACGAAAGGCAATGGGATACCTTTTGTCGGCACAAGCGACAGTGTCACGCTGATGTTAAAGAACGCCTGGGCGATGATCATCGTCGTCAGCCCGACAGCCAGCAACTGCCCGAACAGGTCCGGCGCAGATCGAGCCGCGCGGTACCCCCGCCACGCCAACAACCCGAAAAGAAAGACCAGCGTGCCCGCTCCGATCAGACCAAGCTCTTCGCCGATGACCGCGAAAATAAAATCCGTATGCGGGGCAGGCAAATAAAACAGCTTCTGCCTTCCCTGGGCGAAACCGACGCCCCCCGGACCGCCGCTTCCGATCGCGATCATCGACTGGACCGGCTGGAATCCGTAAGTCGTCTGATACTTCCATGGATCCAGAAACGCCAGCAGCCGCGCGAACCGCCACGGCTTCAAAAGCATATAAGTGATTGCCGGAACGACGGGCACCGCCAGAGTCGCAAAGAAGCGAACCGGCGTGCCCGCTTGAAACATCATCGTTACAAAAACCAGCCCCAAAGCCATAGCCGTGCCCAGATCGGGTTCAGCGCCAACTAACCCAATCAAAACCCCGGCAACGATCGCGGCGCGGACAAACGTGCGTTTGAAGAACTCGATCTCTCTTACTTGCTTCTCAAGGAAAAACCCCAAGAAGGCTATCAGAGCCAGTTTCGCGGGTTCAGAAGGTTGGAGCGAGAACGATCCATATCTAATCCATCTGTGCGTCTCGTTCACTCTCGGGAGAAACAACACCGCCACCAGCATCACCAGCGTCACAATGACGGCCGAGTAGATCACCACCGGTCGTTTGTAATGCCGGTAGTCAATCGCCATACCCAGGGCCATCGCCCCGAGCCCCGCCACCGCCCACAGCGCCTGACGTGAGAGAAAGTAAAATTGGCTACCATAGTTCTTCTCGGCCAGGATTGCGGACGCGCTGTAAACCATCACCGCGCCAAACAACGTTATGCCCAGGACGATGGCAAGCAACACCTTGTCGACCGGCAACTCTCGCCCACCGTGCGAGTACGAATTCACCCCTCGCCCGAAGGCCAGATCGGCCTCGCGCTTCCATCTCGGCACGGGAACTCTGTTAGTCGCCATCGTTAAATTGCCGATTGCCGATTGCCGATATCGGATTGCGGAACCATATAATCGCAATCCGAATTTGGCACAGCGGCATTCATGTTGTCAGCCTACCGGCCACACCGCTTTCAGCCCGGTTTGCCAGCTCGCGCACGACCTCTTTGAACACTCTGCCCCGGTGCTCGTAGTTGTCGAACATATCGAAGCTCGCACACGCCGGCGCGAGCAAAACAACGTCGCCTCCCGCCGCATTCTCCATCGCCTTGAGAACCGCGTCGTGCATCGACCCCGCACGAATCATCGGCCCCGCGCCTTCCAGATGTTCAGCGATCTTGTCGCTCGCTGCGCCGATCAAGACCATCAGCTTTACTCGGCTGCGAATCAGCGGAGCCAGCACCGTGTAATCGCTGCCTTTATCTTTACCACCCAGTATCACAATGATATTGCGCTCGAATGCTTCGAGTGCCTTAACGGTCGAATCGACGTTCGTCGCTTTTGAATCGTTGTAGAACCTTATGCCGTCAATTTCGGTTACAAATTCGATGCGATGCTCGACCCCCTTGAATCGCCTCATCGCGTCGACGAGCGACGGCAGGTCATTCACGCCTGTACCCATCGCGCAAAACGTGGCCGCCAGCGCAGTCATGACATTCTCGACGTTGTGCATCCCGGGAAGAGGTATTTCGTCGAGACCCATTACATCCACCTCGCCTTCACGATCGACCATCATCGTCGTGAACACCCGGCCGCCCCGAACATAGGTTCCGGCACTAACGCCGGTCATGGTTTCAGTCCCCTGCGTACTGAAGTAGACTTTTTTCGACCGGACTCCGTGTTCCGCGATCATGTCGGTCACGCCTCGATCCTGTCCGTTCAACACCGCCCAGTCCTCATTCGTCTGATTCATGAATATCCGGTGCTTGGCGCGAACATAGTTCTCGAATGAGCCGTGCCGGTCGAGGTGGTCCGGCGTAATATTTGTAACGATTGCGACATTGACCCGCAGGCTGTCGATCATCTCCAGTTGAAAGCTCGACAATTCGGCAACGGTCCAGGTGTTCTCATCAGACTGTTCAATCAAGCTGGTGAGCGGCGTTCCGATGTTGCCGCCGACAATCACCTCGGCGCCCGCGGCGCGCATTAACTCCCCGACCAGAGTCGTGACCGTGGTCTTGCCGTTGGAGCCTGTGACTCCAATCATCCGTCCACGCAGGAACCGGCCGGCAAGCTCTGGTTCGCTGATGATTTCAACTCCGGCGCGGCGCGATGATTCCAGCTGCGGAAGATCTGCCGGCACGCCCGGACTCAGCACAATGAGGTCGGCTTTGATGAACAAATCCTCAGGATGATCCCCGAGCGAAAGTGTGACGCCGAGCTTGCGCAATTCCTTAGCAGAGTCGCCAAGCTCGGATTCAGATTTGACGTCGTTGGCGACCACCATCGCGCCGCGTGACGACAGCAGGCGGGCAGCGGCAACGCCGCTACGCGCAATCCCGACCACCAGTATCTTTTTGCCTTCCAAATCCATTGCCGCGCTGTACTCATCTCAGCTTCAAAGTCGAGAGGCTAAGCAATGCGAACAAGATCGCGATAATCAAAAACCGAAACACCAGCTTCGGCTCCATGCGACGCGAGATCTCCGGTGGATACATCAACTCAAAGTGATGATGTATCGGAGTCATCTTGAATATCCTTCTGTGAAAAATCTTGAACGAAGCGACTTGCAAAATCACCGAGAGTGCCTCGATTACAAATACACCGCCTATCATAACCAACAGAAACTCCTGTTTGATCATCACCGCGATCGCGCCTATCGCTCCGCCGATTCCAAGCGCTCCAACGTCCCCCATGAACACTTCGGCGGGCGGCGCGTTGAACCATAAGAACCCGAGGCTCGCTCCGGTAAGCGCCGCGCAGAACACCGTCAACTCGTGTATGCCAGGGTTGTGCTCGAGCCCCAGATAATCGGCAAATCTCGCGTGACCACTCACATACGTAAACCCGGTAAGCGCCGCCGATGTTACCATCGTTACCGATATCGCCAACCCGTCGAGCCCGTCGGTCAGATTCACCGCATTCGAGAAACCAGCGACTACCAGCGGTGAAAAGGCGAGCAGGTAAATCGGCCACCAGATTTCAGGATTGAACGACTTGAAAAACGGCACGCTCAACCGGGTGTTGTAAGTTGTCAAATAATTCAGCGCCAACCCGAAACCGAACGCCACTATGAATTGCAGCAACAACTTCTGACGGCCGGTTAGCCCGAGATTGTGACGGCGCTTGACCTTCAAATAGTCGTCGGCGAAACCAATCGCTCCGTATAGAAGCGTAGCGAACACCGCGATCCACACATAAGCAACAGACAAATCGGACCAGAGCACCGTCGATATCACTACCGACAGTAGAACGAGCACGCCGCCCATTGTAGGCGTTCCGCGCTTTGCCTCGTGAGTGCGCGGACCTTCCTCACGAATATGCTGGCCGATCTGAAACTCTTTCAGCAGCCTGATCATGCGCGGGCCAAATATCAGGCTGATCGCCAGCGCCGTGATTGCGGCCCACGCGGCTCGAAACGTTACCTGCGAAAATACCCGGAGAAACGACAGCGCGTCGATGCTCTGAAGTAGTCTCAGGTAGTAGAACATTCCGCCTCTAAGGCCCCGCTAAAGCGCGACGAAACATCGGAGCTCGCGCCTCAGCATCTCCCGGTCGCGACGTCTTCGGTCTTTGTTCCGCTCGGATCCGCTAGCCTATGGAAACGCTTCATTCGTTCGACCACGACTTCAGTCTTTACACCCCGCGAACCCTTCACCAGAATCAAATCGCCCGCGCGCGCTTCGGGAACTATTATCTCAGCCGCCTCTTCCGGAGTTTGTGCAAACACCGCGGCCGCATCGCTCATTCCAGCTTCGCGCGCGCCCCGTACGAGCTCCTCGGCAAGTCCTCGAATACCTATCAGCTTGTCGACGCCGAGACGCGCTAGCTGCCGCCCTGCTTCCCGATGGAGTTCTGGCCCCGACGATCCGAGTTCGAGCATCTCACCGGCTACGACGATCTTGCGTTTGCTCTCCCGATTCGAGCACACCATCGAAGCCATTTCAAACAAGGCGCGTGGATTCGAATTATATGAGTCGTCAATGACCTTGAACCCGCCGCTAAAGGAAACTACTTCGCCGCGCATCTTTGGAGTGGGCGTTTCGGCTAACGCGGCCGCTATTTCTGCCAGTGGCGTTTGGTAGAGATCGGCAACAGTCGCCGCCGCCAGCGCATTATAGATGTTATGACGGCCCGGAAGCGGAACCCGCGCTTCGACCTGGCCGTGCCGTGTTGAAAGTAAAAAGCTGCTTCCACCAACACCTTCCGGCTTTATCTCGCTGGCCATCACATCAGCGTTGTGCTCGATGCCGAACGTCACGCTGTTGATATCGTCGCGCATCGAGGCCATCGCTGCTACACGCTCATCGTCGGCGTTGAGCACCGCGGCGCCGCCGGCTGTTATGCCGCTGACCATTTCGGACTTTGCCTGGGCGATCTCATCGATCGAAGTGAAGAATTCAAGATGGGCTGGAGCTACGATGGTGACTACACCGACATCCGGCGGAGCGAGCTCGGTTAGCCGCGCTATCTCGCCTTTGTGGTTCATTCCCATCTCGAGCACCGCAAAGTCAAAGTCTGCGGCGTGCCTGCCGTCGGATTCCATTTTCAGCACCGACAGGGGCAATCCGTAATGGTTGTTCAAATTGCCCGTAGTTTTAACTACGCGGCCTATCCGCGCAAGCATCGCCGCGATCATCTCCTTGGTAGTAGTCTTGCCAAGGCTTCCGGTTACAGCGACCACTTCGCCATGCCAGCTTTTGAGCACAGTGTAGGCGAGAAACTGAAGCGCTGCCAACGTGTCCTCGACCAGAATCAACGCCGCCTTGTGTGGATCGATCTGCCTTCCGGCATCAGAGTCCAGAAAATCGCGCGAGACAACCGCAGCCAGCGCGCGTTTGCCGATCGCATCACCGACAAAACGATGACCGTCGTAGTTCTCGCCGCGGATCGCAAAGAACAGTTCGCCCGCCCGCGCAGTGCGCGAATCGATCGAGTAGCCGATCGGCTCACGCTCGGCGAGTTCACTGGCGCCACGCGCGGCGCGGATGTTTGAGCCAAGGATTTCTGCAATCTCCCCGAGGTTCATATGACTAAACCCGTAGCACAGACTAAAGCCTATGCTACATCCGTCCCTTCATCGCTTCGCGAGCCACTTCGTGATCGTCGAAGGGGATTTTGTGTTCTCCGATGATCTGATAAGTCTCGTGTCCTTTTCCCGCTATCAAAACCACGTCGCCTTCGCGGGCCTCAGCAATCGCGTGAAAAATTGCTTCGCGCCTGTCGGTCAGTTTCATGTAAGGACGCGCCGTCTTTCTCAATCCGGCTTCGATATCAGCGATGATCGAGTCCGGATCCTCTGTTCGAGGATTGTCGGAGGTCACTATCGCCAGATCGCTCAAGCCTGCGGCAAGCTCACCCATTGGCGCGCGCTTTGTGCGATCTCGATCCCCTCCGCAGCCAAAAACCGTTATGACCCGTCCGGCGCCTGCCAGTTCGCGAGCGGTCTGTAATACATTCTTCAGCGCATCATCGGTGTGCGCATAGTCGACGATAACGGCAAACGGGATCTCCGCTGAACCATCGGGCGGCGTTACGTGTTCAAACCGTCCAGAGACTGTTGAGCACTCGGAAATACCGTTGGCGATATGATCCAAACTGGCTTCCAGAGCCAGTCCTGCCGCGATCGCCGCGAGGATGTTATACACGTGGAACCGGCCAACCAGATTCGAAATAACTTCAACGCTGCCCGCGGTCGTGTTTGCAGTAAACTTCAGGCCACGCGGGCTAAGCTGGAAGTCATCCGTGCCCACGTCAGTTCGGCGGCCGAAGCCGTAAGTGATCCGATCGCCCTTTGCGGTTTTGAACAGCCTGCGCCCGTATTCGTCATCAACGTTGATCACCGATGCCCCCGGTTGCGAGCCCAGGCTGCCGTTAAATAGCTTCTCTTTCGCCGCGAAATAATTCTCCATCGTCTCGTGATAATCGAGATGATCGCGGGTCAGGTTGGTGAAAACCGCCACCGCAAATTTCAAGGCGTCCGCACGATGAAGATCGATCGCGTGCGACGACACCTCCATCACCGCTGAACGACAACCGTCTTCAACCGCTAATCCGAGCATACGGTGGATGTCCGATGCTTCGGGTGTCGTGTTGAGCGCGACGGAGGCCTGGTTACCGACGCGGTGAGTGATCGTTCCAAACATCGCCGAGGTCCCCTCGCTTGCACGAATGATCGAGTCAATCAAATGAGCGGTCGTTGTCTTTCCGTTCGTGCCGGTGATCCCAACCAGCTTTAGCCGTCGCGACGGGTGCCCGTGTATCGTAGCCGCCGAACGGGCAAGAGCAGCGCGAGCATCACTGACTTGAATCCAGGCCGGCGCACTATCGATGCCGCCGGGCAACTCCGATATCACCGCCACTGCGCCCCGCTCAACCGCTTGCGGTATAAACCGGTGCGCGTCGAACTTCTCCCCTCGAATAGCGACAAAGATCGATCCCGGAACACAGGCACGCGAATCGTGGGTGACATCGAGCGCTTCGACGTCGAGTCGCCCGGTAGCGGACATCGCATCTATCTCCTGTGCCACATCATCCAGCTTCAAATTACTCTTCCTGCTTTTGGTGATCGACAAAAACTGAAGTTTGTCGGACTTGTCCGTCGGCTTCACTCGAGCGCGACCTTTCTCACCGCCTCCCTTGAAAGCTTGACCCGGCAGGTGGTCTCCTGCGAAACGAGGGCACCGGGCGAAGGGTTTTGCAACGAAACAACCCCGTCACCGGCCGCCTTCAGCTTGAGCCCCTGGGCCGAGCAAAGCTTGACCGCCTCGCGTATCCCTTTCCCTATTAAATCAGGCATCACAACGCTGGCGTAGCGCTTAGATGCGGATTCGACGCTTCCAGCTTCGGCAGAAACATCAAGCGAGGGTCGGGGATCGACTGGCTCGTCCGAAGGAGGCAGCTGCCTTTCAGCTGCAAATTCCGCTATGTCATAAACTTGAGAACCCCCGGCAAGCAGAGACTGCGGATCGTCCTCAGGCTGCACTCCAAGCACTCGAAGCGCGTCGGCTACAACTCGGGCAAACACCGGCGCCGCAACTGCACCACCCAGATGAGCGCCTTGCGGTTCGTCCAACGAGACCACGCACGCCACTTCGGGATTCTCGACCGGCGCGAACCCGGCAAACGACGCGACATATCGAGTCTGTGAATAGCGGCCGCTGGCCTCATCGACCTTTTGCGCGGTGCCCGTCTTCCCGGCCGCGCTGTAGCTTCCCAATTGCGCCGCCTTGCCCGTTCCATGGACGACAACACCTTCGAGCATCGCCTTCAAGGTGGTTGCGGTGGCTTCACTCACGACTTGCCGTTTTTCCTCCTGATGCTCGTTGAGTACCTCTCCGGCAGCGGACGTGACGCGGCTCACAATGTGAGGCTTCACCCATTCGCCGCCATTCGCTATGCAGGCGTAGGCAGCCGCGGCTTGTACTGCGGTGACGCCAATTTCGTGACCCATCGGAATCGAGCCGATGGTTGTCGGTCCCCACTCGCTGACGGGCTGCAGCAGTCCTCGCGACTCGGCAGGCAACTCGATTCCGGTGCGCCGGCCGAACCCGAAGCGTTCGATGTAGCTTGCGAGTCTTTCATTTCCCAACTTCATCCCGATCTTGATTGCAGCGACATTTGAAGACTTTGCGAGCGCCTTTGAGGCTGTCAGCAACCCGTACGGATGATCGTGAACTACCCGATCGGCGATGCGAATCTGACCGCCGCCGCAGTCGATCAGTGTATTGGGCCGGATAAGATGTTCTTCGAGAGCACCCGCATATGGGACCAGTTTAAAAATCGATCCCGGCTCGAAAGCGATCTCGACCGCTCTGTTGAGTCTTTGGGTTTCCGTGGTCTCGGAAAGCTTGTTCGGATCAAAGGTCGGATAATTGGCAAGCGCAAGTATCTCACCGGTAGCGGGTCGAATTACTACGATCTGACCGCCGCGAGCGCGGGTAGAACGAACCGCCTTGGCAAGCGCCCTCTCTACATGATGCTGAATTACCAGGTCTATAGTGAGCGAAACATTGGCGCCGGGCACCGGGTTCTCGACCGAGTGATCGTAGGGTTTGTTTAGTGCATCGACATCCAGCAGCAGGCGGCCGCCCTGACCGCGAATCACCTTATCGTAGGACAACTCAATTCCGCTGACACCTCGCTCGTCGATGTCGACGAAGCCGAGAACATGAGCTGCACTTGCCCCGCTGACGTAAAACCGTTTCATCTCATCGACATAACGAAGCCCGGGCAACCCGAGCTTATCAATCTTGGCAACTTCCTTGTCATCGAGTTTCCGCTTTACCGCTACCGCGGCGCGTCTGGACGTCAGTCGCTTATACAA
>Ga0075418_10001366_pt1 | contig 27533 bp, 22 predicted proteins | sample SoiMetdeltSBSDD2_FD_81776 | JGI IMG/M metagenome (GOLD analysis project Ga0075418, IMG submission 81776) | Bulk soil microbial communities from a Populus tree surrounding site in Tennessee, USA - Soil MetaG P. deltoides SBSDD2 | ecosystem: Environmental > Terrestrial > Soil > Tree plantation...
CTCGTCGAAGATGAGCAGCGTTCCGGTCGCCGCACAGCGCGCGTGCAGCGCGGCGAGCCACTCTGCGCCGAGGTCGACTGCACCCGCCACCCCCTGGACCGGCTCGACGATCATCGCCGCGACATCCGCGCCGACGACGCGCGCGATCGCGCCCTCGTCGCGCCGCGGCAGGAACTCGACGTCGAACGGTGCCTGCGGAAACCCGTACCACTTCTTCGCGGCGCCCCAGGTCACGGCACCCGCCGCCGCGGTGCGACCGTGAAAGCTGCCCTCTACGGCGACGACCTTGCGCCGGCCGGTGATACGCAGTGCGAGCTTGAGCGCGTTCTCGTTCGCCTCGGCGCCGGTGTTGCAGAGAAAGACCGTCTCGAGCGGCAGCGCCGCGAACCGGATGAGCCGCTCCGCGGCGCGCGCGCGCACCTCGAGCGGCACGGCGTTGCTTTGGAAGTGCAGCGATTCGGCCTGGCGGGCGAGCGCGGCGACCCAGCGCGGGTGCCCATAGCCCAGGGCCGCGACCGCGTGACCGCCGTAGAGATCGAGCACGCGCCGCCCGTCGCGGGTCGCGAGATGCACGCCCGACGCGCCGACGATGTCGAGCGGAAACTGCGCGTACACGGGCGCGAGGTGATCGGCCGGTCCTGCCTGATCGGATGCGCCGGCAACGGCGCAAGGATTGCTGGACATGACTGCGTCCTCAGGTCCAGCCCGGCGCGGGCGACATGAGACCGGCGGTCTCATCGATGTCGAGCATGCGGTTCATCCACTGGATCGCGCCGCCCGCGGCGCCCTTCACGAGGTTGTCGATCGCGCACATCACCGCGACAGTGCCATTTGCGGCCACCCCGGAGATCCGCGCGAAGTTGCTGCCGGTCACGTCCTTGACGCGCGGCGGCTCCGCGCCGACGTGCACGAACGGCGACTGCTCATAGCTCTCCGCGAGCGCCTCGATGAGCTCAGGCGTCGTGATCGGCTCGCGCGCGACCGCCTGCGCCGTGACGTGGATGCCGCGCGCAAAGGGCCCCGAATGCGGCACGAATGCGAACTGCGCCTCGACACCCGAGGCGGCCGCTGCGAGCGCGGCGATCTCGGGGGCGTGGCGGTGCGCGAGCGCCCCGTAGGCGTACAGGTCGCCGTGCCGCTGCGGATGGTGCGTGCCCGCCGTCGGCTGACGTCCGGAGCCCGTGCTCCCTGTAATGCCGGCGACGAAGAGCCGCGGCTCGACGAGCCCGAGCGCGAGCAGCGGCACGCTCGCGAGCAGCACGGCGGTCGCGAAACAGCCCGGGTGCGCGACGTGCTGCGTCGCGAGGTCGGTGGAGTGCTCGGGCACCGCGCAGCTGAACTCGGGTATGCGTCCGGGCGCGGCGTGTCCGTGCTTGTAGACGCGCTCGTACGCGGCCGCCGTCCGGTAGCGGAAATCCGCCGAGATGTCGACGACCCGCGGCTGCGTGCCCGCCGACTCCGCGGCTGTAAGCAGCCGGTCGATGAGGCCGGCCGAGACCCCGTGCGGCGCGGCGGAGAGTACCGCCGTCACCGGGTTGGCCGCGACGTACTCGACCACCTCGTCGTGCCCGACGAAGCGCAGGTGCGGCAGCACCGGCTGCAGATGCGGGAAGAACTGCGCCACCGGCGCGTCGGGCTGGCTGTCGGAAGCGACAGCGGCCAGGTCGAGACGCGGATGCGCCGCGAGCAGCCGCAGCAGCTCGCCAGCGACGTAGCCGGTGCCGCCCAGGACGATCGCAGGGATGCGCTCTCTCATTCGCTCACCGCCTGTGCGAGCCGGTCAGCGAGCCCGAGGCTCTCGAGGATGTGATCGCCGAGCTGCGCGCCCGACGTCATCGCGTTGCAGGCGTACACCCCCATCTGCTCCTCGATGATCCGTACGCCGACCGCGTTGTCGGTCGCGGGCCCGGTCACGGCGCAAGGCTCGATGTCGAAACGCTCACGCAGCAATTTCACGCCGCCCCACGCCGCGACCGGGTCGTTGGCCGACAGGATGACTGCGGACAGCGCCCGGCGTATGTCCGGCGTGGACAGGATCGCCTCGACACCATAGGCACCCAGGATTCCGTCACCCAGCTCGAACACGACGACGTCCGGCTTGTCCTGCGTCATCTCGGTCAGCATCGTGCGCGTGAGCGCGGGTCCGGTCGCGGCGGTGGTGGTCACCACGCCCAGGTCCGTGAAGATCATGCTGCGTCTCGCGCCCGCGTCCTCCATGGCGAGGATGTCGCGCCGCAGGGAGACGCCGGTTGCCTTGAAGGCGTTCACCGCGAGCCCGCGGTGCCGCATGCGGCTCACGATCGCGCAGGCGGCGGCCGTCTTCCCCGCCTCCATGCAGGTGCCGGCGAGCGCCACCACCGGGACGCCGCGCGCATCGAGCGCAGCGGCCGGGTCGAGCTTGCGATGTCCGATCCGCGCGGGTACGCCTATGCGCTCGCCGAGGAACGGAAACTGCAGCACTGCGCCCAGCACGCGGCAGTCGAAGGGCTTGCCCTTGTCGGGATTGATCGAGTCGCATATCCCGAGCACACCGCCGATGTTGAGCACCTGCAGCACATCGCCTGCCTCCACCGTGTCGGGAACATGCCCCGAATAGCCGAAGAGCGCTTGACGGTGTCCGAGCGCACCCACGATCACGTCGCCGCGCGCGAGCTTGGCCATGCGGCCGCTCGTGAGCTCGAGCGTGTTATAGGTCGACTTGTTGGTGAGGATCTCGACGACCAGCAGCACGCCTTCCTCGCAGGGAATGTCGCTGGTCGCAACGCGCAGCTCGTGCCCGAGCCCCGCGGCCTGGGCGATCGAAGCGATCTTGTCGACGACTAGGGTCTTCATCGGTCGGCTCCCGAACCTCTCACTGCTTGCCTGCACGCGTGTAGAAGATGCCCGGCAACGCCAGCATCTTCGAGTAGCCATGCGCCTCCGCCGCGGTCCATTCGCCCGCGGATTCTCCGTAGGCGCCCTTGGACGCCTTCATCAGCGAGTAGGGCGATTCGACTCCCTCGACGAAGGCCGCGCCGCTGCGAAGCAGTACTTGGACCTCGCCCGTGACCCGCCGCTGCGAGGCCAGGAACGCCGCCTCGATGTCGCGGCACACCGGATCGAGGTGCTGTCCCTCGTGGACGAGATCTCCGTAGGTCGCGGCGAGCTGGTCCTTGATCCGTGCCTGCCGCGCCGACAGCACGAGCTTCTCGAGCTCGCGGTGCGATGTGAGCAGCACCTCGGCAGCCGGCGCCTCGAAAGCGACGCGGCCCTTGAAACCGATGATCGTGTCGCCCAGGTGAATACCGCGACCGATACCGAACGGCGCGGCCATCGATTCGAGACTCTCGATCAACGAGACCGGCGACATCGGCTCGCGGTCGAGCGCGCACGGCACGCCGGATTCGAAGCCGATGGTGTGACGCTCGGGGTCGCGCGGCCGATCGAAGGCGCCGCGGCTGAGGACCCACGCCGACTCGGGGATGCTGCCCTGCGAGCTCAGCGTCTCCTTGCCGCCGATGGTCACGCCCCAGAGACCGCGGTTGACGGAGTAGGCGGCGCCGAACGGCGGTACCGGCAGCCCGCGCTCCTCGAGATATGCGACCTGCTCGGGCCGCTTGAAAGCGCGGTCGCGTACTGGCGCGAGGATTTCGAGACCGGGGGCCAGCGTCCGGAGCGCCACCTCGAAGCGCACCTGGTCGTTACCTGCGGCCGTCGAGCCGTGCGCGACCGTATCCGTGCCGAGCCGCGCCGCCCACTGCGCGACGGTCTGGGCCTGCAGCACGCGCTCCGCGCCGACGCAGAGCGGGTAGAGATTGCCCCGGCGCACGTTGCCCATGACCAGATAGCGCAGCACCTGGTCGAAATACCCGGCCCGCGCGTCGACCAGGTGATGCGCGATCGCGCCGAGCGCCCGCGACCGCTCCTCGAGTACGCGCGCAGCCTCGGCATCGATGCCGCCGGTGTCGACGGTGAGCGTGATGACCGGACGCTCACAGGTCTGCGAGAGCCAGGGCACGCAGAACGAGGTGTCGAGGCCGCCGGAGAAAGCGAGCAGGATGGGCGTGGCGCCCGTCGATGAGCTGGTCATGAGCGGTCTCAGCGGGAAAAACTGGCGCGCAGCCGCTCGGCGAGCCGGCGCTGCAGACGGGCGTTGCCTGTTGCGATGAAGATCGTGTCGTCGCCGGCGATCGTGCCGGCGACCTCGGGCCAGCGCGCCTTGTCGATGGCGATGGCGACGCTCTGCGCGCTGCCCACCATGGTGCGCAGCACCGTCAGGTTCGGTCCCGCGTGGCGGATCTCCTTGAGAAAGGCGCGCACGGCCTCGAAGTGGCTGGGAGTGAGCGCATCCTCGACCGCCGGGAGCAGGTACCGGTCCCCCGCCTTGGCGACGCCGAGCTCGCGCAGGTCGCGGCTGACGCTCGACTGCGTCGCGTCGAAGCCCTCGCGGCGCAACAGCGCCACCAGCTCGGCCTGCCGGCCCACGGCGGACTGACGCAGGATCCGCGTGATCGCGGCCCGGCGCAGCAGCGGACTGGGTTCGGTCGCCATCGACGGCCCGGGTTTTCCTATGAATAAAAACGCCGGTACTCTGCATAAATATGCATAGGCTGTCAAGCAAGACCGGCGGCGGGACGGCCGGGGACGTGCGCCGGCGCGCATCGCGGGCGACAATGCCCCGATGAGCGACCGACGACTCGAAGCCGTGCGCCGCCTCCACGCGCTGGCACGCACCGGCCTGCATTACTGCTCGGGGGAATACGACCGCGAGCGCTACGAGGAGATCGAGCGGATCGCGGCGGAGCTGCTGACCGACGGCGAGCCCGCCGCCGTCGTCCGGCTCACCGAGCTCTGGTCGCAGGAGGACGGCTACGTGACGCCCAAGATCGACGTCCGCGGCGCGGTGTTCCGCGGTGGCGGGGTGCTCCTGGTGCGCGAGCGCTCCGACGGGCTCTGGACGCTGCCGGGTGGCTGGGCCGATGTCGGGGAGACGCCCTCCCAGGCAGTGATCCGCGAGATCGAGCAGGAGTCGGGGATCCGCACGCGCGTCCTCGCGTTGGCCGCGCTGCTTGACCGCCGCCTGCACGGTCCGTCGCCGGGACTCTTTCACAGCTGGAAGGCGTTCTTCCTCTGCGAGATGGTGGGCGGCGAGCCGCGCGGCAGCTACGAGACCGACGCGGCGAGCTTCTTCGATGTCGAGCGACTGCCCCCCATGTCCCTCGGGCGGAGCACGCCGGCGCAGGTGGCGCGGCTGCACGAGCACTGGCGGAAGCACCCGCTGCCCGCCGATTTCGACTGATCGGGGACTGTCCCCACTTGGGGACCGTGCCCTCCTGCTATCGCTCGATGCGGTACTCCAGATCGGCGCTCTGGTCGAGACCCGCCTCGGCCTTGACCGACCATTTCTGGTTGAGCGTGTAACGGAGCTTGATCGTGTTGATCGCCTCCGCGATCGAGATGCCGTAGCTCACGAACAGCTTCGGGTTCAGGTACTTTCCCAGCACGACAGCGGCGTCGTCGGTGCCCGAGTTCTCGACCGAGAGCTCGTCGAGCCCGAGCCGCGTGCCGATGCCGCCGAGCAGCAGGCCGCTGCCGCCGATGGCGAGGCTCGACGCCGCGCTGTCGAGCGCCTGCACCTCGCCCGACTGGAGGTTGTCGACCGAGCGGCCGGTGAGCAGGTAGGACAGCGCCTCGTTCGAGGACATCGCCGGCGTCGAGGTGATCGTGATGAAGGGATGATCGAGCTGGCCGCGCACATTGACGGCCACTGTCACATCGTCGTCCTCGATGCGGCGCTCGGCCACGAGGTCCAGCGTCGGCTGTGACAGCGGCGTGTTGTCGTACGCCAGCCTGCCACGGGCGATGCGGACGTCCTGGCCGAAGGCCTTGTACTGCCCCGATACGACGTTGATCGCGCCCTGGCCGCGCGCGACGTCAGCCGGCCGTGTGAGCACCGTGACCGCGCCGCCCAGGGTCGCCTTGAGACCGTAGCTGTCGACCTTCACGTCATCGCCAAGCACGACGTCGATCTGGCTCCGGATCCGCTGCAGCGTCGAAGGGGCTTCGTCCTCGCTGTCGAGGCCGACGATGCGCTCGTCGGGCGAGGTGCTCACCGAGGTCGTCAGGTCCTTGGGCGCGATGAGCGCCGACGGGATCTGCACCTGGCCGGTGACGAGATAGCCGTTGGTGTTCGCCGTGACCGTGAGGTCGGGCGACGCGACGATGCGGTACTCCGGCGTGTCGGCGACGAGCAGCCGGTCGCCCTGGAGCCGCATCGAGCCGTTCATCACCCCCTCGGGCCAGCGGAACCGCCCGTCCAGCGTGACCGAGCCGCCCGAGGTCGTTCCGCGCCCCTGGAAGCTGAGCTCGTCGCCCTCGAAGCGCCCGGCGAGATGGGCATCCGCCAGGATGAAATTCGTGCGGTAGAACTCGAACCGACCGTCGCTGATCTCGAACTCGCCGTTGAAACGCGGCTCACCAAGCGTGCCGCCCATCGTGAGCTCGGCGTCGAGTCGTCCCGCGGAGCGGTCGATCTCGGGGACGAACACCGGCAGTGCGGTGAGCGCTTCCGACCCGCCGTGCAGCCGGCCCGAGACTGGAAAAGCCGTCATCGGCTTCCCGGAGACGCGCTCTACGCGCGCCTCGCCTTCGATCCGCGCATTTTCGCCGACCGACAGGTCGAGGTTCGCACGGATCTCGTGCTGCTCCGCGAACAGGTCGAGCCGTCCGCCGCCGAGACGCACTCGCTCGGTGCGGAACTTGTTGCGGGGTATGTCGAGGCTCGCCTTGTCGAGCAGGATCGTCGTGCCGGCGAGCCAGTCCTGTCCCGGTTCCTTGCCGATCCAGCCGCTCCCCTGCAGCAGCCCGTCGAACTCCCGCCAGCCGAGGAGCGAGGTGAGCAGGCGCTTGAGCGGCCAGTCCTGCGCGCTGTAGATCAGCCGCCAGCTCTCCGGGCGCGCGGACCACTGTCCCTCGGCGCAGAACAGCGCCTCCCCGGTCTGCAGACAGATCGGCGCCGCGCTCGCCGCCAACGGCGACAGGTCGAGTGCCGCGGGTTGCAGCAGCGTCGCGCTGCCGTCCGGAAAGCTGAGCCGCGTCGACGCCAGCTCGCCGTGCCAGCGCCGCCGGTCGATCTCGAACGCGCCACGCGCCGCCATCCGTGCCTCGAACCCTGCGAGGCGGTAGCGCTCGTCGCCGGGCGAGGCTGCCTCGAAGGACAACTCATGATCCGCGGTGCGCCCCGCGACGCGCAGTGCGACGCGATCGAACTGCAGCCTGCCGCTGTCGACGTCGGTCGCCTCCACGGTGACGCGTGAGTCACGCGTATCGCCAAGGTCGAGGTCGATGTCCGCGCGGGCGGCTCCGACGATGGCGTCCTGGTACTTGAGCGCGGCGATCGTGGCTTCGCCCACGATCGAAGGCCGCGTCGGCGTGCCCTGCGCGCGACCGATGGCCGTCAGCCGGCCGGAGAGCTCGGGGTGAATGATCGCGAGCGAGCGGATGTCTGCATCGAGTGTCAGATCGATCGTCTGCGCGTAGCGGCCGTCCAGACGCGCGTACGATTCACCGTTTGCGACGCGTACCGCGCGGAGATCATAGCCGCCCTCGCGGCGCGCGATCTGGCCGCTGCCTGTGAGGGCGCGACCCCAGAGCACGCCGCGCAGCGACGTGACCGTCGCGTCGAAGGGCGCCGTCGCGCCAAATCCGTGTCCCTCGATGGCGCCTTCGAAATCGACGCGGCCGTCCAGGTCCGCACGCAACCCGTGCAGATCGAGCGAGCGCGCCTGCGCCGAGAACCGCCAGGCCTGATCGCCCGTCCACGCCAGGCGTCCCGCGCCGTGGATCCGCCCGCGCAGCGCGTAGACGTCGACCGCATCGATCGCGAGGCCGTCCTTGCCGACCAGCCCGGTCGCTTGCCACGCGGCCGTCGGAAGCTGTGGGCCGGCGGTCTCCGCCTTGACCTCGTAGGCGTAGGGCAGGCTGCCGCCGATGCGATAGGTTCCCCCTGCGCTGGTGACGATCGGCGCGCCCGCGAGCGGCCAGCGCAGCGCCGACCACTCCCCGCTCAGGGCAAGCACGGGCGAGTCGGGGGCGAGATCGATGGTCCCGCCGGTGGTGAACGAAGCGGCGCTCCGCGGCAGCCAGACGCGGAGCGTGCTGATCTCGATGACCCGCTTCTGCCAGGTCCCGCCCCCCTGCAGCCGCAAGGGCTCGTCGATGACTCCGCTCGAGGTAAGCGTGCCGTCGACACCGATCGAGTTGCGCCCGGCGTCGACGGCGATCGAGCCGCTGACGCGCGGGAAGCGCCCCGCCGGGATCCACGGCGAACCGTCGAACCCGACGACGCGGACGGTTCCGAGCAGCCGCGGAGCACCAGTCAGGTCGAGAGCGTTGCCCGCGAAGCTGAGACGCGCGGGTTGCACGAGTCGCACGTCCGTGCCCAGGCGGTCGAGATCGCCGCGCACCGCGGCCGAGAACCGGTAATCGCGACCGTCGGGCAACCGCCAGCGCCCCGAGAGCGTGCCCGTCATACCCAGCGGTCGCGCCGCGCGCAGCCGCACGTCGCCGGTGAGCTCGCCGAGGTCATCGGTGATCCTGACGACCGGCGCGCGGAGGACCCAGTGGTCCATAGTCAGCGACCCGGTCACCGAGTCGACGGCGTACCGCTGCCCGCCCGCGAGCACGAGTACCACGCCGCGCAGGTCGAAGTTTGCGACAGCAAGCTCGAGCAGGTGCGGCATGAAGTGCGGCTCGGAGGGAGGTTGCGGCTCCCTGCGGCGGAGCAAGACCTCGATCGCGCCGGCCTCGGCGTGCGCGACGGAGATCGTCCGCGAAAGCAGGTTCGCGAGCTCGGCCTCGATACGCAGGTCATGGGCCTCGACGCGGACCGCCTCGTGATCGATGACCAGCAAGTCGAATTCGAGCGTTCCGGCGAGCGTACCGCGCGCGCCGCGCGCCATGATCGATACCGCAGACAGGGTTTCGAGCCGGCGCAACACGAAGTGGAGGCCCGCCTCGGTGTTGACGAGCCAGACGGCCCAGACCCCGAGCCCGGCCACGGCGAAGAGCAGCAGGATGCCGCCGATCGCGAGCAGCCGCCGCGTCACAGCAACACCTGCGTGATGTTGAGGTGCAGCCGCGGATTCTTGTCCGGCTCGGACAGCGCCTGTGCGACGTCGACGCCGATCATCAGCATCGGCAGCTTCCAGCGCACTCCGATCCCGACCGAGTTCTCGAGTTGCGGATCGGCCCAGTCGTTGAACGCGTTGCCGGTGTCGTAGAAGACCGCGACGCGGAAATCGCGCGGCAGGTCGCGCTCGATCTCGATGCTGCCGATCAGCTTGTTCTCGCCGCCGACACTCTCGGTCGGATTGCCGTCCGCATCGGGTGGGCCGGGCGGCCCCAGCTCGTTCAGCCCGAAGCCCCGCACGCTGCGGTCCCCGCCGGCGAAGAACCGCTGCGAGGCGGGCAGCTCGGAGAACTCGTCGACCCAGCTCGCGCCGACCTCGGCGCGCAGGCGCAGATACCAGGGGCCACTGATCCGCCAGACCTTCTCGGCGCGGCCGACCAAGCGCAGGTACGAGGCGTCCGATCCGAGCGACTGCGGGCTGCCGCTGAGCTCCAAGTAGTACGCCGCGTCGCGCACCCAGCCGGTGAGAAAGTTCGGCGGCAGGCTCGCGTAGCTCACGCCCGGGATCAAGAGCAGGTCGGTCTCGTCCGTCCCGTCGGGAAAGGTCGACCGCTCCTGGTTGAGCTTGAGGAACAGGACGCGCTGCCAGCGACCCATCGCCTCGGTGACGCCCCCGACGACCTCGACGCGCTCGCTCTCGAGATCGCCGATCTCCTCGTTGATGTAGGCGGTAGAGAACTCGAGCTTCTCGAGCGAGGGGTCTCCCACCGGGATGATGTACCGCGCGATCGCTTCGCTCTCGACAGACGAGGCCGTCACCTGGATCTGCCAGCGGTGACCCTGATGGTTGACGCGTCGGTTGTCCCACGTGAACTTGCCGCGCACCTGGGTGTCGGTGCCGTAGCCGAGAGCGACGCTGTACCGGTCGCGCTTGATCGGCTCGCCGCGGATCGTGACCGGCACCGTCAAGGTCTCCGGATCGCGATCTCCCGGTAGGACGGAGACGGTGGAGAAGTAGTTGCTGTCCTCGAGCGCGAACTGTGTGCTGCGGATGCGCTCCGGCGAATAGGACTGTCCTTCGGCGAACCGGATGTAGCCTGCGAACAGGCGGTCGCTGATCGCATCCTGCTCGACCTCGATCCTGCCGAACTGGTAACGCCCGCCGGTGGCGAGCGCGACACGGACATCGGCGGTCCGCGCCTCGGGGTCCACGGCCAGCTCGTGACGTGTGAGGCTCGAGTCCAGGTAGCCGCGCTCCTGCGCGCTGCGCAGCAGGTCGAGCTTCAGACGCTCGTACGCCGCGTGGTCGAGGCGTGCGCCGGGCTTCACGGTGCTGTTGTGGATCACGGACCCCAGCGTCGTATCGTCCTCGCCGGGACCCGTGAGCGCGACATCGATGGTGCGCAAGAGCACCGGCTCGCCGGGCACGATGAAGAGCCGCACGATCCAGTTCTCCTCGTCGCGCGTGGTTCGGCTGCGAACCGCGGGTGCGTAGTACCCGAACGGACGCAGCGCATCGGTTGCCTCGTCGACCGCGCGGTCCGCAAGCCGCCGGACCTGCGGATCGGTGAGATCGGAGCGCTGCACGTATCGGCCGAGCGTGAGATAGGACCGAACGTTGTCGGCGATGGCCCGGTCGACACCTTCGATCTCGATGCGGATCCGGTCCGCCGCCGGCACGGCGCCGCACCAGGCGAGCGCGAGCAGCGCGACGAGGATTCCGCGCACGCGGCTCACGCGGCTGGTGACGCGTGCGCCTTGGGTCATTCGGGGGAAGGGTCGCCGGCTGCGGGACGGGCCGTCGCGCCGGCCGCTGCGCGCCCGGGGGCGGCACCTGCACGCGTCATCGTTTCGACGGCGAAACCGAAGCGCGAGGCGCCGGTTTGCGTTCCGGCAGGATCGAATCTCCGCTCGAAGACCGCGATGCGCCCGTCGTGACGGGCGAGCACCACGGTCGAGCAACGGGTCCCGTATCGCTCATGAACGACGAACGGTGCGGACACCGCGCGTTCCCAGTCCTCCGGCAAATCGGTGTGCGGCAAATCCGCATCCCCGGCCGCCGTTCGATCCCCGAGCAACGCAAAGAGTTCCTCCGGCACGAGTGCACCGCCGCGACGCAACAGCGCGGCGAACCGCTCACGAGTGCGCGTGAGCTTGGGCCAGGGGGTGTCCAGCCACTGGTTCGAAAGTCCGTAGATCCCCGGGGGCAGTGAGCGCGGAGCATCTTCGCCGCGATTCGAAAAATAGGAGAGCGAGTCGCGATCGCCGAGCAGCAGATTGAAACCGCCGTACTCGCGCGCACGCGACTCGAGCAGGGCGAGATAGTGACGCGCGTCCGCGTCGCCGCGCAGGTACGACGGAACCAGCTCGCCGCGGCTCGGGGCGCCCGCCGACGGCGGGTCGAAGTCCCGGAAGTTGGTGACGATCCCGAAACGCCCGTCGCGCGCAAGACCGAGCCAGGTGCCGGAGGCCTTGAGGTCTCGTCCCGCAAGCAGCGGCGGTCCGTCGTTCCACCAGTCGAGTGCCGCCGCCGGCCGCTCGTGGAACTCGTCGCGGTTGCCGGCAATCACCAGCCGGCAATCCGGATGCGCATTCCACCCGATCATGAGCAGACACATGCAGGTAATTGTACGGGGTGGCAGCCACGGCGCTCGCGGCCGACCTGCGATCAGTCGGGGCGACTCGCATCGCGCGCCGCGCGGCGCCCGAACATCAGACGGCCCGCCTTGCGTGTTGCCCACACGAGCAGGACCACGACCGCGAGCAGGCAGACGAGCGGCAACGCGATTGCGAGCAAAGAGAGCCCCGTGGCGCCGACGGTCTCGACGGTGCTCACCACCGGATTGCCGAGACCGCCCGTGACGAGCCCCGATTTCGCACGCGCGATCGCCGCGCTGCCCTTGGTGAGACCCGCGACGCCACCGCCCGCTATGATCGCAACCGGCCACATCACGGCTGGCGGCACGTTTGCCATCACCGCGGCGCTTGCGATCACCCCGGCGGCGAGGGTCGCCGGACTCGCGATCACGTCGAGGACGTGGTCGACGCCCGGTATGTAGTACGCGAGGGTCTCGAGCACAGCAGCGGTCCCGAGCGTAACGAATGCCGGCGTGCTCGCGAGCCAGGCGAAGCCGTCGCTCAGGGGCAGCATCCCCGAACGGGCCGCGAGCGACGCGACCAGGAGCGGCAGGAACACGCGAAAGCCGGTCGCCGCGGCGAGACCCACGCCGAGCGCGATGCTGAGCAGCGCGTTGAAACCGATTTCCATCGCGGCCTTCCTTTTTCCACACTCACCGGCCGCGAAGCCGCGCGGCGCGCATCAGCGACCCGGACCCCAGCGCCGCACACCCGGCGTCGAGGCGAGCGGCACCGCCGCGCCGGCGTCGTACCAGTCCTCGATCAGCCGATATGACACTGATTGCGGCGGCGGCAGACCCGGCACGCCGGCAGCCATCTCGGCACGCGTGAACCAGCGAGCGTCCTCGAGCTCGTCGTCGGTGCAGATCGTCGAATCCGCGGGGGCAAGCGCCGTGAACCCGACCATGAGCGAGGAGGGGAACGGCCAGGGCTGCGAGGAGTGGTAGCTCACCTCCTGCACCACAACCCCCGTTTCCTCGAGCACCTCGCGGGCGACCGCGTCCTCGAGGCTCTCGCCCGGTTCCACGAACCCGGCGATGGTCGAATACCGACCCTCGGGCCAGGATGGCTGCCGACCGAGCAGCGCACGCTCGCCGTCGGAGACCAGGACGATCACGGCCGGGTCCAGCCTCGGGAAATGCTCGGCGCCGCACGCCGGATTGCTGCACTTCATCACGTGCCCGGCGCTCTCGCTCGACGTCGGCGCACCGCAGGCGCCGCAGAAGCGATGACGGCCGCGCCACAGCACCATTGCGCGCGCGTACGCGAGCAGCCCGGCCTCGTCCGCCGGCAGGGCGGCGCCTGTGAGGCGCAGATCCTCGAAGCCGGTCTCCGGCGGCAGCGGGACGGCCGATTCCTCGGCCAGCTCGGCCGCAAACACCGTGTGGCCGTGAAAGTGACCGAGCAGCACGTACTCCGTCCGCGGCACCGTGTCGCGGAGCGCATCGTCGAACGCAAGCAGCGCCGCGCCGAAGCCCGCGGGGACGCGGCGGACAAGGCTGCGCGACTGCCAGACGGGAACGAGCAGGGTGGACGGATCGCGAAGCGCGGTCTCGATAAATCCGCGGTCCTTGCGCAGGTGCGCAGCACGATCGAGATAAGGGCCTGCGAAGACGTTTGGGCGGCGCACGATCGATCCGGTTTGCCCCGGAATTCTAGCAATCGCGCACGACCTCCATCGGAATCGCGGGGGCCGGCAGCGCAGTCTCCGGCCAGCGGCAGGCGGCACACGTCGCGCGCTCGACGCAGAGGGTGTCCCGCACCCACAGCCCGTGACAATCGGGACAGTGGGCAAGCTCGTACTCGTCGTGGGCCGCAAGCGCGTGGCGCAGGTACCACGCGTGCTCGAAGGTGATGGCTGTCCGCGGGCAGACGGTGCGGAAGGTATCGTAGGCGTCGCAGAAGCGCGCCACCTCGTCCAGCGTCGGCCGCTGCAGAAGACCCGGCCGCGCGAGCAGCGCACATGCCCGCAGCAGGCTCGCAACGGTCGCCGCTTCCATTTCGAGCGCGGCGGACCTCCGGAAGAAGTCCATCTGCCGGGGAGATTTTCCGCGCCCGCGCCGCACCGAGAGCTCCGGCTGGGTCCGGATGTAGTCGCGGAAAAGCTTCCGGATCCGGTCGGCCGAGAGGCCCGTGCACTGCCGGATGGTGTGCGTGCGCGCCTCGTGTCCGATCAGGCGGTAGGCGACCGCCAGCCGGAGCCGGTCGCGATCGTAGCGGCTGTCCGTGATGCGCATGGCTGCCTCGGCTATTCGAGTCTTTCTGGCACAAATATGGTCTCACAGGACCAGATATTGAAGTCTATAAGCAAATATGGTCCGATCGGACCAAATCCGGAGAGTGCCATGACCCGCTTGCCCGATGGCCCGGACCGGTTTTCCGGCAACGATCCTGGACGCGGGTTCCTCACGCCCGCCATTCGGCGGGACGTGGCCGACGTCAACCGGCGGTTCCTGGATCTCGCGCTTGAGCCGGCGCTGGCCGGTGATCCGCGTTTTTCTCTGCCCGAGGACATCGTCGCGATCCTGCGCGCGAGCGGTGACGCCCTGCTGTCCCGCGTCGCCGCCTGCCCGTTCACGCTGTTCCAGGTGTCGCTCGCGAACGGCCGGCTGGGCGGGCTCGACCGTCCTCCTGGGGTAGAGGACACCCGACGTCCGCTCCTCGATGCGGTGACTACCGGGCGCGCGCTGTCGTTTGCGCACGTGGCCGTGTTCCTGGCCTGGCGGCTCGCCGACGACGAGCCGCTCGCGTTCCGCATCGTGCTCGGTCTGTCGGCAGGCGACGAGCTCCTTCTCAACCAGACCCCGACTGTCGACCTTCCGCGCCTGGCAAGTGCACCGCGGCTGATCGCGCCCCGGTGGATCGGTCATCCGCGCTACTGGCGGCTGCTGGTGCGGGCCGCCGCCGCCGGTGGCGACGCCACGCTTCAGCGCGTGCACTGCGCCGGGATCTGCATGGTGGTCGCCGATCTGTGGGGGCAGGACGGAAGGCCACCGGACAGGCCCGGGCGCGCCCGGCGTCGCTGACCCCCCCCGCCTTTCTTGCTGCGCCCCTCCGCGCGCATTACGCTGCCGGACCCCGTCCGGCCGCCTGGTGTCATGCACGCACTTTCCCTGCGTCAGCTCTCGAAGACCTACAAGACCGGCGTCCACGCACTGAAGGGCATCGACCTCGATGTCGACGCCGGGGACTTCTTCGCACTGCTCGGACCGAACGGCGCCGGCAAGACCACCGCGATCGGCATCGTCTCCTCGCTGGTGACGAAGAGCGCCGGTAAGGCCTACGTCTTCGGTCGCGACATCGACACCGAGCTCGAGGCCGCGAAGGCCTGTCTCGGGGTGGTGCCGCAGGAGATCAACTTCAACCAGTTCGAGAAGGTGTCGACCATCCTTCTCAACCAGGCGGGGTTCTACGGCATCCGCCGCGGGATCGCGCGCGAGCGCGTCGAGCGGTGGCTCAAGAACCTCTCGCTCTGGGACAAGCGCGACGCCGTGTCGCGGACGCTTTCCGGCGGCATGAAGCGGCGGCTGATGATCGCCCGCGCCCTCATCCACGAGCCGCGCCTGTTGATCCTCGACGAGCCGACCGCCGGCGTCGACATCGAGATCCGCCGCTCGATGTGGGAATTCCTGCGGCGCCTGAACGCCGAAGGCACCACGATCATCCTGACGACCCACTATCTCGAGGAGGCCGAGAGCCTCTGCCGCAACATCGCGATCATCGACGAGGGACGCATCATCGAGCAGGGCCGGATGGCCACGGTGCTGCGCACGCTTCAGACCGAGATTTTCGTGATCAACACTCGCGAGGCGATGGACGGCACGCCGCAGCTGCCCGGGTACTCGGTACGCGTGACCGACGAGCACACGCTCGAGGTCGAGGTCAGCAAGGAGCAGAACCTGAACGACATCTTCGCGGCGCTCACCTATCGCGGCATCGAGGTGCTCTCGATGCGCAACAAGTCGAACCGGCTGGAGGAGCTGTTCATGCGGCTGGTCGAAGGACGCGACGCCGACGGGACACCGACTCGCGCTGCTGCCGGCGAATGACGACCGAAGCAGGCACCGTGGCGCCGCCCGCCCGCGCGCACGAGAACGAGCACCGCTGGGTCGGGTTCAACACCATCGTCATCCGCGAGTTCAGCCGGATCATCCGCATCTGGGGCCAGACCCTGGTGCCGCCAGGCATCACGGCGACGCTCTATTTCCTCATCTTCGGCAGCCTGATCGGGCCGCGCATCGGCGACATGGGCGGGTACAGCTACATGCAGTACATCGCGCCCGGTCTCATCATGATGTCGGTTATCACCAACAGCTACGGCAACGTCGTGTCGTCGTTCTTCGGCGCGAAGTTCGGCCGTCACATCGAAGAGCTGCTGGTCTCGCCGCTGCCGAACTGGCTGATCGTGCTGGGTTACGTCGTCGGCGGCGTCATGCGCGGGATCCTGGTCGGCATCGTCGTGACGCTGATCGCGCTGCTCTTCACCCGGCTTCACGTCGAGCACTGGTTTGCCGTGATCGGCGCGGTGCTGCTGACGGCGTTCGTCTTCTCGCTTGGCGGATTCGTCAACGCGGTCTTCGCCAGGAACTTCGACCAGGTGTCCTTCATCCCGACGTTCATACTGACGCCGCTCACCTACCTGGGCGGAGTGTTCTATTCAGTCTCGATGCTGCCCGACTGGGCGGAGCGGCTCTCGCACGCAAACCCCATCCTGTACATGGTCAACGCGTTCCGCTTCGGGTTCCTCGGGCATTCGGACGTAAGCGTCGCGGTGGCCTTCACGGTCATGGTCGCGGCCCTGGTCGCGCTATTCGCGTTCTGCGTCTGGCTGCTCGACCGCGGCACCGGCATCCGCGACTGACGGCGACGGTCGCGCGGTCACGACCATGTGCGGGCGGTTCGCCTTCTACTCGGCGCACGAGGCGATCGCGCGCCTGTTCGGCGTCGCGGACGCGCCCGAGGTCGAGCCGCACTGGAACATCGCTCCGACGCAGTTCGTCCCGGCAGTGCGCGAGCGCGCGGGCGGCGCGGGACGGCGGCTCGCACTACACTATTGGGGTCTCGTGCCGTTCTGGGCGGAGGACAAGGCGATCGGCGCGCGGATGATCAATGCGCGCGGCGAGACGCTCAGGGACAAAGCCTCCTTCCGCGAGGCGTACCGCATGCGGCGATGCCTGGTGCTGGCCGATGGCTACTACGAGTGGCAGCGCAGCGGCGCCGTCAAGCAGCCCCATTTCATCCATCTCGCGAGCAGCGAGCCGTTCGGCATGGCGGGACTGTGGGAGAGCTGGCGCGACCGCGCCTCGGGCGAACGGCTCGAATCCTGCACGATCGTGACGACGCAACCGGCCGCGTCGATTGCGCACCTGCACGACCGCATGCCGGTCATCCTTCCGCCCGCGGTGCACGCCGAGTGGCTCGACCCGGGCAACGAGGACGTCGTGCGGCTCGACCGGCTGCTCGTGCCTTACGATGTCGCGTCGATCGCCGCCCGTCCGGTCAGCCCGCGCGTCAACAACGCGCGCAACGAGGGCGCGGAGCTGATAGAGCCCGTCGCCGCGCAGCAGGAGCTGATCATTCGGTGATGGGGCGGCGAAGCTCCGCCACCGCGAACGACAGGAGAATCATCAACACCACGACCTGCGCTGCGTGCACCTGCGGCCGTCGCGAGACGATGCCGGGCAGCAGCACCGCGAGCGCGACGAGGCGGACGAGGAGCCACGATTCCCCCGGTGTCCAGCGGTCGAGGATGAGCCCCGCGGCCAGGGTGGACAGCACGACGGCGAGCGCCAGCAGACCCTGCAACAGGCGATGATGATCGTAGTAGTAGCTGCGCATGTCGTGCTCCGCGCCGTCCTCGAGTTCGGGCACCGCCAGGTGGCTGACAAGATAGAGCGCGATCGGCACAGAGAGGAGGAGGAGGCCCTCGAGCAGGGTCCAGGACGGCACGTTGCGGTAGCTCCAGAGCTGGAACCAGACGATCACGTAACTCACCAGCATGATCGCGAGCCAGCAGGTGTGGACCCAGTAGAGCCGCGTCTTGCGCCGCGTTTCGAGCATCTGCCCGAGGCTGCGTATCAGGAGCGTGAGTCCGAGGCCGGTGACGATCGAGTAGAGCGTCACCAGGAATTCGAACAGGCTCATGGGCCGGTCGTGTCGCGCATGCGGGCGCAGTCTGCGGCTGCTGGGCGGCCGTTGCGACCGGCGAACCGGGCGGGCTGCGGCGTCAGTCGGCTTCCTCCCGCGGCTTGAAGGCTGCGATGAGCTCCTGCTGCCTGCGGGCCGGCACCGGGTCGTAATGCGACAGGTCCATCGTGTAGCTGCCCTCGCCGCCGGTGATTGCCTTGAGCCGCGACAGATAGTCCGTCAGCTCGGCGAGCGGAACCAGCGCGCTGATCTCCGCGCGACCGCCTGGCAGCGTGTCCTGGCCGTTGATTCGCGCACGCCGCGTGGCGAGATCGCTGGTGATGTCGCCGATCGCGCTCGCCGGCGAGGTGATCGCGACGCGCACCACCGGCTCGAGCACGATGGGGCCCGCCTCGCGGATCGCCGTGATGAAGGCCTTGCGCCCCGCGGCGACGAATGCGACCTCTTTCGAGTCGACCGCGTGATGCTTGCCGTCGTAGACGCTGACGCGCACGTCCTGCAGCGCGAACCCGGCGATCGCGCCCTCGTTCATGACCTGGCGCACGCCCTTCTCGACGGCGGGGAGGAACTGCCCCGGGATGGCGCCGCCCACGACGTCGTCGACGAAATCGAAACCCGCGCCACGCGGCAGCGGCTCGATGCGGAGATACACCTCGCCGAACTGCCCCGCACCGCCGGTCTGCTTCTTGTGCCGGTGATGCCCCTCGGCGGGGCGGCTGATCGTCTCGCGATAGGGAACGGCCGGCGGGCTGGTCTTCACCGCGACGCCGTAGCGCTCGGTCATCCGCGCCAGCATCACGCGCAGATGCAGGTCTCCGAGGCCGTAGAGCACCGTCTCGTTCTGCGCCGCGTGATGCTCGACCCGTACGCAGGGATCCTCCGCCACCAACCGGTGCAGCGCCTCGGAGAGCTTCTGCTCGTCGCCGCGCTTCTCGCTGCGGATCGCCAGCCCGAGCATAGGCGGCGGGAATGTCACCGACTTCAGGTGGTGATGATCCTCGTCGTGCGAATCGTGCAGGACGGCGTCGAAATGCAGCTCGTCGATCTTGGGCACTGCGCAGATGTCGCCCGGGATCGCCTGCGGTATCTCCGCATGATCCTTGCCCTGCAGCTGGTAGAGATGAGCGACCTTGATCGGCTTGCGAGCGTCGCCGACCAGCAGCTGCGCGCCGGCGCGCACGCTCCCCTGGTGGACCCTGAAGATTCCGAGCTTGCCGACGAAGGGGTCGATCGAGACCTTGAACACGTGCGCGATGACGTGCTTCGCGGGATCGGGCGACACCGCGACGCGCTCAGCGTCCGGACCCTCGCCCTTGAGGAACGGCGGCGGATTCCCTTCGCCCGGGTTCGGCATCAGCCTGAGCAGCACCTCGGTCAGCTCGGGGACTCCGGCGCCGGTCTCGGCGGAGCAGAAGCAGACGGGCACGAGGTGATCCTCGCGCAGTGCCTGCTCGAACGGATCGTGGAGCTGCTCAGGGGTGAGCTCCTCGCCCTGCTCCAGGTAGAGGGCCATCAGCTCTTCGTCGACCTCGACGACCTGGTCGATGATCTCGGTGTGCGCCGCCTCGACTGAGGAGAAGTCGGTGTCGCGGCCGCGCGGCTGGAAGAAGCAGTCGACGACGGCCTTGCCGCCGTCGGCGGGGAGATTGAGCGGGAGGCAGGTCTTGCCGAAGGCCTCGTGTATCTCTTCGACGACCTCGGCGGTGCGCGCCTCGCGGCTGTCGATCTTATTCACGACGATCAGGCGCGCGAGACCGCGCGCCTTCGCGAACTCCATCATCCGATGGGTCATCGGCTCGACGCCGTTCACCGCGCTGACGACGATCACCGCCGTCTCCACCGCCTCGAGTGCAGACAGCGTGCGGCCGAGAAAGTCCGGATAACCCGGTGTGTCGACGATGTTGACGCGGCGGCCCTGCAGCTCGAAGCCGCAGATCGCGGCGTCGAGCGAGTGCAGCAGCGATTTTTCCTGGGGATCGAAGTCGCACACGGTGGTTCCGCGGGCGAGCGACCCCTTCGACCGTATCGCACCCGAATGCGCGAGCAAGGCTTCGGCCAGCAGCGTCTTGCCCGCGCCTGCCTGGCCCACCAGCGCGAGGTTGCGGATGTCGGCGGTCGTATAGGGCATGTCCGTCTCCGGATTGGAACTGCGTCACGGAAAGCATACCCCCGCTGTGGCATTGAGGCGGAGTTGTCAAGCGGGATTGGCTTGGATCCGGGTTCAAGGTAGAAAGCGCGTACCAAACGGTGGCGTGCCGCCACCCATCCCGCCAGGGGTAGAACGCATGATGGGCAAGCGTGCCCTGATCGTCGACGATTCACGCTCGGCGCGAGTGATTCTGAGCCGGATGCTCGAGCATCACGGGATGGCAGTCGACACGGCGGAGTCCGCCGAGCAGGCGCTCGAGTTCCTCGCCCAGAGCCGTCCCGACGTGATCTTCATGGATCACCTGATGCCGGGCATGGACGGGTTCCAGGCCGTGCAGGCGATCAAGAGCGACCCGCAGACCGCCACCATCCCGCTCATGATGTACACCTCGCAGGAAGGCGAGCTCTACGTGAGCCAGGCACGCGCGCTCGGCGCCGTCGGTGTCCTGCCGAAGACCGTCCGGCCGGTCGATGTGTCGCGGGTGCTCTACCAGCTGCATCTGCTCCCGGATCGCCGGCAGCACCGCTCGGCGCTGTTCGAGGGTCCGCGCCCTGCGCCGACCGACGACGTCTCGCCGGTCGCGAACAGCGATGCCGTGCATGACGAGGACACGGACGAAATCGGCGCACCGGTCGCAGCGCCACTCGCGACGCCCTCGATCGCGCTGGCGGAGCTGCAGGGCAACCTGCGTCAGGCCATGCAGCAGCAGCTCCGCGACCAGCTCGCCGAGCAGCGCCGCTTCATCATTTCCACGGTTGAAGCCGTGGGCCGCCGCGTGGCCGCGGAGCTCAAGGATGCCCTGAGCAAGCTCCCACCGCCGCCGACGCTTGAGATTCCGCCTCCACCGTCGCCGATGCGCTGGCCGGTCGCGGTGGCGGCGCTGCTCGCCGCCGTACCGGCGCTGGTGCTCGGTGCGCTGCTCTGGCGCACACTCGAATCGAATCAGGCGGCGGCGCGCGAGATCGCCGAGCTCAAGGCCCGTCCGGCGCCGGCGCCGTCGGCGCAGGCAACGGCCTCCGGCGCTCCGACGGTTGCGGCGGGCGGAGCGGGGCGCGAGCTCGCCACCGCGGTCGAGTTCCTGCCCTATGGCGAGCCGCCGTTTGACGGCGCGCGGCTCGAGCGGCTGCGCACGATCGCCGGCGCGCTCGAGGCGCAGGGATTCCACGGCCGGATCCTCGCCGAGAGTTTCGTCGGCGACTTCTGCCTGACCGGGAACGGCGACGAAGGCTTCTCGGTGGCCGATCCCGACCTGCCCCTCTCCAAGTGCGCGCTGGTCGGCAATCCGCACGACGACGCGCTCTCGCCCGCGCAGCGCCAGTCGGTTGCCTTCGCGAATTTCACCGCTGGGCTGCGGCAGCGGACCAACGGCGCCATCGTCGTCGAGGTGGAGAACGGGGGTCGCACGGACCCAGTCCAGTACCCCGAGCAGCGCGAGGGTATGACGGCCGGCCAGTGGAACGGCGTCGCGACACAGAACAATCGTGTCGAATTCCGCGTGATTCCGGGCGCCTGACGCGCCCTTAGGTCCAGAGATGACAGGAGATGCGCACCCGGCCGCGCCGGCCACGGATTGCGTGACGGCGGCGGATTTCGTCGCACCCGGCTGGCTGGCAAACCACCACCTGCAATCGCTGTGGCCGAGCCTGCCGCTGCGAAGACGCCGGGTGACGCGCCGCTGCGACGCGCTGATCGCCGCCTCGCGCCCGGTGCTGCTCGATTGCGGCGACGGCGTGCGGCTCGCGGCCCTGCACGCGACTCGCGACGCCAACGGTCACCCGCCCGCCACGCGTCTCGCAGTGCTGCTGCACGGCTGGGAGGGGAGCGCGGACTCGCTCTATGTGCTGTCGCTCGGCCAGTACCTCTACGACCGCGGATACGACGTGCTGCGGCTCAATCTTCGCGACCACGGCGACAGCCATCATCTGAACGAGGGGATCTTCCACTCCTGCCGGATCGACGAGGTGGTAGGCGCCGTGCGCGCGATCCAGGAGCGCAACCCGCACCACGCGCTGAGCCTCGTCGGCTTCTCGCTGGGCGGTAACTTCTTCCTGCGCGTAGGCGCGCGTGCGCGCCCCGCCGGCCTCGATCTCGATCGAATCGTCGCCGTCTGCCCGGTGCTCGACCCCGTGCACACGCTCGCGCGCCTGGAGCAAGGGTGGGCGGTGTACCGCCGTTACTTCGTCTGGAAATGGCAGCGCTCGCTCGCGCGGAAGGAGCAGGTCTGGCCCGGCGTCTATGACCTCGCGACGGTGCGACGCATGGCCAACCTGACGCAAATGACCGACCACCTCGCCAGGGTCTACGGCGGGTTTCCCTCGCTCGAAGCGTATCTCCGGGGCTACGCCGTCGTCGGCGGCGCGCTCGCTCCGCTCGACGTCCCGACACGCATCATCGCGGCCGCGGACGATCCCATCATTCCCTCCGCCGATCTCGCCCAGCTCGCGCCGTCGCCTGCGCTCCAGGTCCTGCGCACCACCCAGGGCGGTCACTGTGGATACTTCGACGGCGCGGACGGCGGCGGATGGCTCGAGCGTGAGGTGCTCGCGACGCTCGAATCGTCACGCCGCTCCGGGCGTGCGGGTTGACGCGCCGCGGCGCGCCATCTCGCGGCGCCAGCCGAAGAAACGCGCGTTGAGGCCGCTCCCCCCTGGCGTAAAGCTTCGATCGAGCCGTGGCTCCGTCCAGCGGGCCGCGTCTCCCGCGGCGAGGAAGGCCGCGCCGCGAGCGGTTCCTTCGCGAAGCGCAAGCCGCCTGACCGGGAGGAGCGCGACGTCGGCGATCGCCTGGCAGAGATAGTCGTTCCGCGCCAGGCCGCCGGTCATCAGCACCGATCCCAGCGGTCCCGCGTCGCGCATCAGCTCGAGATTCACCGCGACCATGAACGCCACGCTCTCGATCACGGCCGTCGCCTGCGCGAGCTCATTGCCATCACCGCGGAACTCGATCGGGAAGTCCGGCCTCCACCACGGAGAACCCAGTCCGCCGACGCCGTTCATGAATAACGGCACGCGGGCCGGCGCATGCACCGGCAGTGCCTGCACCGCGCGGCCGACATCGAGCGCGACCCGCGTCTGCAGCCAATCGAGCGCGCTCGCCGCGCCGTTGACCGTGGCCTCGAGGCTGTACACCACGCGCGAGCCGTCTGAGAAGAGCACGCTCTTCAGCAGTCCGTCCGGCGGCCGCGCGTCGGCGGCAATGGCTCGCTGCAGGAACGCACCCGTGCCGGCGTTGAGCCATACCTGGTCGGGCGCGGGCTCGCCGCAGGCGAACACCGCCGCTGCCTGGTCCCCGGTGCAGGCGGTGAGCGGAATGCTGCGCGATCCGACACGGAACGTCCCGTAGTCGTATCGCGTCGGGACCGGCAGAGGCAGCACGTGCCGCGGCACGCCGAACGCATCGAGAAGCTCCGGCACCCAGTCCTGAGTCGCAGGGTCGAACAGCAGCGTTCGCGCCGCGTTCGACGGGTCGACGCACACCGGCTGTTCCGGGAGCAGCCGGCTCGCCAGAAAGCTCGCCAGCGGACCCGCGGCCAGCCGGTCCGATGCAGCGGCTGCCCGCACCTCGGGCAGCGTCTCGAGACACCAGCGCAGCTTGTTGGCGCCGTAGTGTGGGGACAGCACGAGGCCGGTGCGTTCACGGATCCATCCGGCGCGGTCACGCAGTCGCTCGAGAAAGCCGGCGTCGCGACGATCCTGCCAGGACAGCGCGGGCGACAGCGCGCGTCCGTCGGAGCGGTCCCAGCACACCACGGTCGAGCGCTGGCAGGCGAGCCCCGCGGCCACGATGTCGCGGCCACGCGCGGCCGCGCTCTCGCAGACATCCTGCGCCGCCATGCGAAGCGACGCCGCGAGCTCGTCGGCATCGTGCTCGACGCGCTCCGTTCCCTCGCGTCGTGTTGCGACCGGGACGTGCGCTTCCGCGACGTCGTGCCCCGCCGCGTCGAAGAGCACCGCGCGGCTCGCGTGTCCACCCTGGTCGAGCGCCAGCACCAGCGCGTCGCCAACCGCCCTCCGATCGCGACGCCGCGCCGCGCGCTCCTCGCGTTCGAGTTCCGCGTCGAGCCTCATGCGACCGGCTTATGCATGCCGGCCGCCGCCGCCACGGCGAACGCTCTCCGCAAGCTGCGCGCCCAGGGTCCGCACCGTCATCGTCTCGACGAAATCGGCGCCGCGCGCGTGCAGGGCCTGCGCCGTCGCGGCGTCCCGGATCTCGTAGATGGCCCATTCCCAGGGACCGGACCAGAACGGCGCGTCGCCGGCCGGCAGCCGCTCGAGATCACAGAACAGGAACTGTGGTGCGAGCGCATCGGCCGCGGCGCGCGTGGCGACGTCGTAACCATCGATCACCCAGCCGATCCGCGCCGATCCGGCGCGCTTGAGCTCACCTAGGCAGGCGCGATCGAAGGAGATGATCACGCAGCGATCGCGCACGGATTGCAGACACGCCATGACCTGCCCGAGCACGAGCGCCTGGCCGAATCGCCGCAGGCTCGCGCGCTTGATCTCGACGAAAGCGGTGACGCCCGGCCAGCCCGCCAGCGCCGTCGCAAACTGTGTCAGCGAACAGGGGCGAAGCTCCCCGTACCGGCTCCCGAAGCGCGCCGGCTCGCCCATCGGCAGGCTCGAGATCGCCGACCAGTCGAGGTCGAATACGGAGTCCGCATGGCCGCTCATGCGGCGGAAATCCGAGTCGTGGAGCAGGAGCGGCACCCGATCGGCGCAGAGCTGCACGTCGAGCTCGAGATGGGTCACGCCGAGGTCGACCGCCGATCTGAGCGCCTCGAGCGTGTTCTCGGGAAACTCGGCGGCGTTGCCGCGGTGAGCGACGATCGTTGGGCGCGACGGGTCCATGCGCACGGCATCTTACTTAACGCAGGCCAGGCAGACGCCTCCGCATGCGTGACCTGCCGCACCAAGCGACAAGCGCTGACGGCCCGCTGACCAAATTGGTCACCGGAAGCACGGCCGCGAGCACGGCAAGTGCGTGATTTTCAAGCGCTGTCGCCGTGGCACGCAACTTGCTCCCGTATCGCCTGCGAGGGGCGCAGGGGCGCAGGGGCGCCGTTTGTGAGGCACATGGATCTCGAAGTCATCGCATTGCTGTTTCCGGAGCCGAGCCGCGCCAAGGAGGGCGCAGTGCAGTCCGTGCTTGCGCTTGTGCGCGACGAGCAGGGCTTGATGGAGGTCAAGAACCTGCGCCCCGACATCGCGCTGATCAAGCGTGCGCGGGTGACCGGCCGGGTGAACTGCGGCAGACCGATCCACGACCCCGTCACCCGCGAGGTGATCGGCTACGAGATCGAGCCGATCGTGCTGCCCGCGGCCTGATCCACACACCGCGAGCCAACTGATTCCAGCAGCGCCTGCGCTATAGTCCGCGCGGCTCCGGGCGGCTCGCCGCCCGCCGGTACGCGGAGTTCCGATGCGCAGTTCGCTTGCGTTGCTGCTGATTGCGGCTCTTGTCCAAACGTCCGTCGCGCAGACTCCCGACATCCCGGAGGAACTGCGTGGCTGGGAAGGCTGGGTACTGGACGGGCGCGAACACCTGCGCTGCCCGATGCACGAGGACGGGGGCGTCAACGCGCCGGACGGTCGCATCTGCGTCTGGCCCGGGCCGATCGAGCTCGACGCCGACGCAACCGGCGCGCGGTTCGCGCAGCGCGTCGAGGTCTTCGCCCCGGGGATACTGGCGCTGCCCGGCGATGCGACGGCGTGGCCGCAGGACGTCGCGATCGACGGTCGCGCCGCGCCCGTGGTCGAACGCGCCGGAGGGCCGCATCTGCGGCTCGCGCCTGGAACGTACCGTGTCACCGGGCGTTACGCGTGGCCACGGATGCCCGAGGCGCTCGCGCTGCCGGCATCGGTCAGTCTGGTAGAGCTCACGGTCAACGGTGCGCGCGTGGTGCTGCCCGAGCGCGCCGGCGACAGCCTGCGTCTGGGTGCGGTGCGCGAGCAGACGCAGGTCGACCGCCTCGAAGTACAGATCTACCGCCTGCTCATCGATCGGATTCCGGGTCTACTGAGAACGCGGCTCGTGCTCAACGTCGCCGGTCGGCCCCGCGAGGAAATCGTGGGGCCGCTCCTGCCCGAGGGTTTTGCGCCGATGCAGATCACGGGACCCTTGCCCGCGCGACTGCAACCGGACGGGCGGTTGCGCATCCAGCTTCGACCGGGGACCTGGACGCTCGAGCTCGAGGCGCGGAGCGCGTCCGCGCTTGCGACCGTGCGCGCGCCGCAGTCCGGTGTGCCGCAGGAGGTGTGGAGCTTCGAGCCGGTCGATCGTCTGCGGGCCGCGGCCGTCGAGGGTCCGGGCAGCATCGATCCCACGCAGGCGAACGTGCCGAGTGACTGGGCGCATCTCCCGGCGTATCGCATGGCACCGGGTGACGAGATCACCGTGGTCGAACGGAGTCGCGGACCCGGGGCCGAGGACCGCAACCAGATCGCCGTCGAGCGCAATCTCTGGTGGGATTTTGCCGGCACGGGCTACACCTTCCAGGACCTCGTCAGCGGACAGATGCTGCAGGACTGGCGTCTGGAGATGGTGGCTCCCTACCGGCTGCAGGGCGCCCGTCAGAACGGGCAGGCGCTGCTCGTCACGCAGGGCGACGAGGGCACGGCGGGGGTGGAGCTGCGCTCGCCCGCGCTGGGTCTTGAGGCCACCGGGCGCCTCGAATCGCGGCTTGGCACGCTGCCGGCGACCGGATGGACGACACGCCTCGCCGGTCTTGCGATGACGCTGCGGCTGCCGCCCGGTCATCGACTGCTGGCGGCGCCCGGCGTCGACAGCTCTCCATCCGCGTGGCTCGACCGCTGGCGCCTGCTCGACATCTTCGCGGTGCTGCTGGTGGCCGCGGTCGCGTTTCGCGTCGCCGGCGTGCCCGCCGCACTGTTGTCCCTCACGGCCTTTGCGCTGACGCATCACGAGCTGCCGGCGCTCACCTGGGCGGCGCTCAACCTGCTGGTCGCGATCGCTATCGCGCGCGCCATGCCGGAAGGCCGCGTGCGCGCCTGGCTTGGCCATTGGCGAGCGGTGAGCCTCGCGATCGTCGTCGTGATGCTGGTGCCGTTCGCGTTTTCGCAGGCGCGCCTCGCGCTGTTCCCGCAGCTCGAGCCAGCGGCGTGGCAGGGCGCGATGGATACCGTCGGTTTCGCGGCCGCGCGCCCGGGAGCGCCGCCTCCGGCGCAGGCCCTGCCGGAGACATCCTTGGAGGCCGTGCGCGACGCGGCGGTCGCTGGCGTTGCGAAGCGGGCGGACCTGGAACAAATCGTGGTAACGGGCGCAAACGCATCGCTCGGCTCGTCGATCGGCGAACGATATGCACCGGGGACACAGCTCCAGAATGGCCCCGGGGTGCCCAACTGGAACTACCAGGTGCACCGACTCGAGTGGGGCGGTCCGGTTGAGCCGTCGCAGACCATGCGACTCCTCGTCCTCACGACCGTGTGGGTGAGCCTGTGGCGTCTGCTCGGCGTCGTGCTCGTCGTCCTC
>Ga0075418_10001369_pt1 | contig 27497 bp, 23 predicted proteins | sample SoiMetdeltSBSDD2_FD_81776 | JGI IMG/M metagenome (GOLD analysis project Ga0075418, IMG submission 81776) | Bulk soil microbial communities from a Populus tree surrounding site in Tennessee, USA - Soil MetaG P. deltoides SBSDD2 | ecosystem: Environmental > Terrestrial > Soil > Tree plantation...
ATCGGACATCGCTTCTACGCAGGCTGTCAGAACATCGACACGGTCGAGGCCGTTGCTGCCGAGCACGCGCGCGAGCTCTTCGATGCCGAGTACGCCTACACCCAGCCGCATTCCGGCATCGACGCCAATCTGGTTGCTTTCTGGGCCATTCTCGCCAACCGCATCGAGCTGCCAGAGCTGGCCACCCTCGGTGTGAAAACGGTCAATGACCTGACCGAGGCGCAGTGGGAGGAGCTGCGCCACAAGTTCGGGAACCAGCGGGCCCTCGGTATGTCACTGGACGCCGGTGGCCACCTCACTCACGGCTTCCGGCCCAATATCTCGGGCAAGATGTTCCATCAGCGCTCCTACGGCACCGATCCCGAAACCCAGCTGTTGGACTATGACGCGGTACGGGCCATGGCCCAAGAGTTCCGTCCGCTGATCTTGATCGCGGGCTACTCCGCCTATCCGCGGCGGATCAACTTCGCGAGGATGCGAGAGATCGCGGACGAGGTGGGCGCGACGCTGATGGTCGACATGGCGCATTTCGCCGGACTGGTCGCCGGGAAGGTCTTCACTGGCGACGAGGATCCGATACCGCACGCCCACCTCGTTACGACCACGACGCACAAGTCCCTCCGCGGGCCGCGCGGCGGACTGGTACTGGCGACCAAGGAGTACTCGGACTCTGTCGACCGCGGCTGCCCGCTAGTCCTTGGCGGGCCGCTCGGCCACGTGATCGCTGCCAAAGCGGTGGCACTCGCCGAGGCGCGGAACCAAGAGTTCCGGACATACGCGCAAGCGGTCGCGGACAACGCCAAGACATTGGCTGAGGGGCTACTGCGGCGCGGCACGAAGCTGGTCACCGGTGGAACCGACAACCACCTCGTGCTGATCGATGTGTCAACGTTCGGGCTGACGGGCCGGCAAGCTGAGACGGCGCTGCTGGATGCAGGGATTGTCACCAACAGGAACGCGGTGCCGGCCGACCCCAACGGCGCCTGGTACACCTCAGGCGTACGGATCGGCACACCAGCCCTTACGACGCGCGGATTCGGTGCGGAGGAGTTCGACAAGATAGCCGAGTTGATGGTGAACGTCTTGAAGCACACCACTCCGGCGATTGCGTCGAGCGGTCAGCCGGGCAAGGCTAAGTATGTGCTCGCCGAAGGCGTGGCAGAGGCTACCAAGGCCGCGGCGGCGGAGCTGCTGGACGCCAACCCGCTCTACCCAGGGCTAACTCTGTAGACACTGACTGGTTGCCGAAGGACCCAGGCATGGAGACGACGACTATTACGACGATCTGCCTGATCCTGTTTGGCGTCGGCATCACGAGCTGGGCCCTCTACTTATGGTTCAGCGATTGGCAACCGGAGGTGCGCCGGTATATGACCGAGGAGGAGCGGCTCGAGGCTGAGATTCAGGTTGCCGTACGACGGATGCGGCAGGCCATCGAGGATTATGAGCGAGGCGAGCGACACCTTTAGTCGGCATCCTGCCTCGAGAGCGCACATACCCTCTGTGTATGCGTCGTGTCATTGTTGCCACTCTCCTGGCTACTACCTCTCTCTTGGGACTCGCCTCCTGTTCCCAAACCGACCTCAATCCGGCGGACGTGTACAAGATCGGTTGTCCCGCAGTCGATGCGGCTGTCGAGGGCGGCTCGGTAGTGAGCAAGGTGACGGTGGCGGGCCTTAAGAAGCTCAGCCAATCGGGCAAGCTCGATGCAGAGGCACAGCGCTGGGTGGATGCGACGATTGGTCTGCTGGATTCCAAGGACCCCAAGAACCCACCATCCGACGCGAAGAAGTTGATCATCGACGGCTGCGCGAAGAACGGCTACACGCTACAGAACGTGCACTGATCAAGCCAGCGACTACCTGGAGAACAGGCTCCCGGACACGACGGTCACGAAGTTCCTCATGGAGTCTGGCAGGTCGCGCATGTGCCAGTTCCCGGGTCCGTGATACCAGGAGAGGTCATAGGAGTCTGGATGCTCATCGACATCGCTCGCAACGATGGCGTCCAGCCAACGGTCGACACCGCCGAGCACAATCGCGTACGGCAGCACCTCGGAGATCTCGCCCAACTCGCGCCCCGGCGGCATCTGGTTGGTCGGGTGACTCAGCAGATCTGAGCGCAAGGCTCCCAGCCCGCCCAGCAAGGCAGCTCCCTTCGCCGTGCGCGACGGCATCTCCTGCGCAACGAAAACCAAACCTAGAGACACCACGATCAACGCCAAGCCGACCAGGCCGAAGGTCGTGAATGCGGCCAGCACACCCGTCACGACAACAGAGATGATGAGTGCTGCCAGTGCCAGCTGGGTCCAGCGGTTGCGCGTGTCATCGGGTCGGCGCTCATACCAACCATTACTCACCATTTCGTCGTAGAGCGCATTCTGAACTCCTCCGACGGACTCCTGCACCCTGCTGGCCAGCTCCGAAACGCGCACGCTCCCACCTGGCGAGGCAATGCCGTCGAGGAGCTGCTGCTCGAAGGGCCGCAGGCCGTCGGGCGCTCCGTCGACACGCTTGATCTCCCAGTCACTCCGGGTGAATTCGCTTTCCCGTGGCAACTCGGTGATCACCAGCTGTCCGCGTACGGCCAGATCGACCAGGGTGGCAGTGATGTCGATCGGATCGACGCGCTCGTCGGCAACCGTGCCGACATGCCCGGGGCGGATATCGTCGACCACTCGGAACTCCGACTGCCCCGCACCAGTCGGCACAAATTCGCCCACCTTGCTGACCTGGCCGTCTGGGCTGATGTCGACGCCGGCACGCCGATGGAGGCCGTAGAGTGCGACAGCGCCGAGGGCCAGCAGGCCCAGCGAGAGCGCGAGAGGCAGCGGCTCAGCGGAGAAGGCACGAGCGAGTGTCCATTTGTACTCGATCACCTCGTTCGAGGCGATGCCACCCGGAGGGAACCCGATGTCGATCGTCACCACTTCGCCCTCTCCGCGCGGTCCGTCGCGGAAGGTTGGGATCTGGGAGCCCTCGGTGCCAGCAGCAGCAAAATTGCAGGGGACGGTGGAGTTTGGGCTGCCCGCTGTGCACTTGATATAGCTGAACTGGGTAGGAATCTGCACCGTCGCGGTGAACTCCGCGACCGAGGCGCTGAGACCCTGCAGCATGCCCCAGCGCAACGCCGTGCCGCTGTTTGTCTTGACCACCGCACCGGTAACCGTGTAACTCATCACAACCTCGGTGGCGCCGTTCGTCGGCACCGCTACCGTTGTAAAGCGATCATCAGTCTTGATCGTGGGCTGAACCTGAGCGCCTTTTACGGTCGCTGTGATATCGGAGAGCTTCTGGACATATTGCCGGTCCCCGACCAGGTCTTCCCGCGTCTCGAACTTCTGCGAGAGCTCCGGCGGCACAGCGCCCGCGAGTGTGATCGTCTGCTTGACTTTCAGGGTGCCGTCCTTGGACAGATTGCCCTCGGCGATGAATGACGACGCATTGCCCTCGGCGTGCGCCGTTAGGGCCAGCGGACCGGCTAGCAGACCGCAGGTCAGGAGGCAGAACGCGATCATCGCCCCAATGCGATGAAGCGTCCTTGAGAGGTTGGCGAGCACGAGGTACAGCCTTCCACTTGTCTTTGGGAGCCGTGGCTTCATGCCTAAAACGTGATCGAGAAGCAAGCCCGAGGCCGGGCATGCCCGGTTATCGTTGCGCGTGTGAGCCAGCAGCAGTGGCGGGGTCCTCAGTACGCACCACCCCCATCAGCTCCCCAACAAGGCTCACGTCCATATGGCACTTATGGGTCGGGCGGCGGCTGGCAGCCGACCGTACCGGCGGGCGGCTACTACCAGCGCTATCCCTCCTCAGGCTTCGGCCCGTCCTCACGGTTCGGCCCGCCTTCCTTCGGTGGCGGCGTGCCACAGTATGGACCGCCGCCGCAGATGCCTGCGCCGCGCAGGCGGAATCCGCTTCGGTTCCTGGCCCTCGTCATGATCATCGTTGCCCTGGCCGCGCTAGTTGGACTGGTGATCACTGGCCTCAGCTCAAGCTTGTCGAACGTGGCCTACCAGAACGAGGACTACCAGGTTCCGCCGCCCGAGAAGAACCCGCCGCCGATACCGGTACCTCAGACGTACGCCGAAGCCGAGCAATTGATCACCAACAATGCGTTTTACGGACAGAGCGTGCCCGCACCGGTGCGCTGCAACTCGCAGCCGATCAATGTCACGACGGCAACTGATGCCCAGCTGAAGTCGCATTTCGAAGGCCTCATGGAGTGCTTGGTACGGGTCTGGGAGCCACCGGTCACCAACGCCGGCTGGATCATCGTGCGTCCGAGTGTGACCATCTACGGCGAAGAGCTCACCACGAAGTGCGGCCGCAGCGGCATCAATGCTTTCTACTGTTCCGCCGATCAGCAGGTGTACTACAGCAATCTGCTGCCGGAGGCGATTCCGACCGTACGCAGCAACAAGTGGACCGCAGATATCGTCATGGCCCACGAGTTTGGCCACGCGCTGCAAGCTCGAACTGCCATTTTGATCTCTGCGCACGCGCTCGGTCAGGAGTCTGACGACAAGCCCACCGAACTGCAGTACATGCGCCGGCTCGAAACGCAGGCTGACTGCTTCTCCGGAATGTTCATGCGCGCCGTCTCACAATCCATGGGAGTGCAGCAGCAAGACGTCGATGGGATCCTGAAAATCTATCTCGCCATTGGGGACGACAGTCTTTCCGGAAAGCCCGACATCGTTGGAAACCACGGGCTCGGCCAGTCGCGCCAATACTGGGGAAACACCGGGTTGAATAACAGCGAAGTTGCGAAGTGCAACACCTTCGTCGTCCCGTCTCGGTTCGTGCGCTAGCTGGGAGTTCCACGACCCAAGGCCCGTCGTGGTGAGCTCAGATCAGGAGCGCCGTCGCTATTGCGGCGATGCCCTCACCCCGCCCGATCAGCCCGAGGCCATCCGTGGTGGTCGCCGAGAGACTGACCGGAGCGCTAACGGCCCCACTCATGATCAGCTCGGCCTCAGCCCGACGAGCCCCGAGCTTGGGACGTTCACCAATCAGCTGGACCGCAATGTTGGCGATCTCGAAGCCAGCCGCTCGTACGCGGGCCGCGGTTTCAGAAAGAAACGCGGCGCCCGGGGCGTCTGACCACTTGGGATCAGTTGTCCCATAGTTACTGCCGAGATCGCCGAGGCCGGCAGCACTCAGCAATGCATCACAGGCAGCATGGGCAACCACGTCACCATCGGAATGGCCAGCTGGGCCAACTTCGTCATCGAAGAGCAGGCAAGCAACGTTCATCGGCCGGCCAGCAGCCAGCCGATGAACGTCGATGCCGATTCCGGTACGCCCAGGGGGTGCTTGCGAAGTCAGGAAGCGAGAACCTCGTCGAGCAAGACCTCAGCCTTGTCCTCCTCGACGCGCTCAGCAAGAGCGAGCTCGGAGACCAAGATCTGCCGAGCCTTGGCAAGCATACGTTTTTCGCCGGCGGACAGCCCACGCTCTCGCTCGCGGCGCCAGAGGTCGCGAACGACCTCGGCAACCTTCAAGACGTTGCCGGAGTGGAGCTTCTCGAGATTGGCCTTATACCTGCGCGACCAGTTGGTCGGCTCCTCGGTATGGGGCGCCCGGAGGACACCGAAGACTCTTTCCAATCCGTCGGCGTCAACCACGTCACGGACCCCTACCAGGTCCAAGTTGCACGCAGGTACGCGAACGACAAGATCGGTCTGACCAACAATCCTCAGCACCAGATAGAGCTTGTCTTCGCCCTTGATCTGGCGGGTTTCAATGTCCTCGATGACGGCAGCTCCATGATTGGGGTAGACCACCGTTTCGCCGACTGTAAAGGTCATATTGTTTTGTACCCCTTTCGCGCAACCAAGTTTAGCACGGCGATAAGTCCGCCTTGGCAGCGTTTGCGCTAGCCAGAGGCCAGTATTGGGGTGATGTCGCGCTTGACAAATCGGTCACGAATGTGCCTTCGCGGCGTATTGTGTCACAACATTCTCACGTGACATCGACGAGGCATGCACGAACAGCAACGGTCTCGATAGGCTGCTCGCAAAGTGTTCGTCCTCCAGGCAGGAGTCGGCCATCGTGTCGTGGGAACCGAGTCGAGCAAATGGTGTCGGCCGTATTGCGATGCGGACGCGCGCGCGAAGAGCAGCACTGCGTGGATCGGCACTGCGTGGATCGGCCCTGCGTGGATCCGCAGTATGCCGTGCCGCGAGCTTGCTGCTGGTCGCCGGTCTCCTCTTCTTTGCGGGCGCATGCGGCAGGGCCCAGACCAGCCAGCCCTATACCCCTGGTGAGGGGGTCAATGTCGACATCGGTAACCCCGCAAATCCCAACGATGTGGTGCACGTTCGCAACCTCGCGATCATCAGCTGGGCACCGGGAGAGGGCGTTGTCTCCGGCTCGATCGTCACGGCTGGCCGCGATTCGTTGACAGCCGTAACCGGCGTGCCCATCAAGGCTGACGGAACCGAAGGTGCTCCGTTCACTGGGACGATCCCATCGACGGTCTCAGTCGCGAACGGCTTACAGGTCGTACTCACCGACCAGCCGCCGATCGTTGTCAAGAGTCCGGACATCATGGCTGGGCTCGACGCGATTGTGACTCTGCAGTTCGCGAACGCCGGCGAGGTGACCACACGGGCGCCGATCCTCGATGGCAATGTGGCGCCGTACCAGTCACTCAAACCGTCCGAAGCGCCTAGCCCCTGACCTCATCGGGCCCAACTGAAGCCGACACGCCCGACTGCTAGAGCCGGCTAAGCCTCGAACTTGTAGCCGAGTCCGCGAACCGTGATCAGATAACGCGGATCGGCCGGATCGGGCTCGATCTTGGTACGAAGCCTCTTGACGTGGACGTCCAGGGTCTTGGTGTCACCGACGTAGTCCGCACCCCAGATGCGGTCGATGAGCTGACCGCGGGTCATGACCCGACCCGCGTTGCGAAGCAGGATTTCCAGCAATTCAAACTCTTTGAGGGCTAGCTTGATCCGGTCGCCATTCACTGACACCTCATGCCGCTCCACGTCCATCCGAACGCCTGCGGCCTCGATGACATCCGGCATAAGCTCGGCGTCCTGCCCCCGACGAAGCACAGCGCGCATGCGTGCCACCAGCTCTCGGTGGCTGAACGGCTTGGTCACATAGTCGTCGGCGCCCAGCTCAAGGCCGACCACCTTGTCGACCTCGGTGTCTCGCGCCGTGACCATGATCACCGGGACGGGGCCGCGTACTCGAAGCTGGCGGCAGACCTCGGTGCCAGACATGCCTGGCATCATCAGGTCGAGCAAAACGATATCTGCCCCACGCCGATCAAACTCGGCGAGCCCGGTCGCACCGTCATGTGCCTCGATCACCTCGAAGCCTTCCTTGGAAAGCATGTAGGACAGCGCTTCGCGGTAGGACTCCTCGTCCTCAACGATCAACACCCTGGTCATTGAGCGATCTCCTGTGGCTCAAACGTCGGCTGATCCGGCGGCCGCTCGCCATCGGGAGACACAGCCCGGCGTGGGGCGGCGGGTGCAGCCTCATGCAGATGCGCAGGGATCTTGATCGTGAAGGTTGATCCATGACCCACCTGGCTCCACACCGACACATCGCCGCCGTGGATAGCGGCGATGTGCTTCACGATTGCAAGCCCCAGCCCGGTGCCTCCGTTGGCCCGACTTCGCGCGTAATCGACGCGGTAGAAGCGTTCGAAGATTCTGTCGACCTCGGCCGCCGGAATCCCGATCCCGTTGTCCGAGACTGTGATCTCGACGTAGTCGTCGTCGCTTCTGGCTTGCACATGGGCGGCCACCACGACGCGCGCGCCCGGGTCGGAATAGGCCATCGCGTTCTCCACCAAGTTGCCAACCGCGACTCCCAGCTGACGAGCGCTGCCCAGCACCCGGGTCCCCGTGACACCAGCAACGGTGAGTGTGATGCGATTCCGCTCGGCGTCCAACCGCCGGCGGTCGACTGCCTCGGACAGCACGTCGTCGATGTCGACAGGCTCCGGATCGACCAGCGGGTCGTCGGATTGGAGTCTGGACAGCTCAATGATCTGACTGACGAGATCGGTCAGCCGGGCAGACTCGATGCCCATCCGGCTAGCGAACTTGCGAACGGCGGCTGAGTCGTCTGCGGCGTCTTCGACCGCCTCAGCCAGCAGCGCGATGGCACCGATCGGGGTCTTGAGTTCGTGGCTGATGTTGGCGACGAAGTCCCGACGGGTCTCCTCGATGCGCCGGGCGGCGGTCTGGTCATCGGCCAGCACGAGAATCAGGCTTTCGTCCAGTGGCGCGACGCGAGCGGTGAGGTAGGTGGAGGCAACGCGTGCGCCTCGATGGATCTGGAGCTCGACGGTCTGGGCGTCGCCTTGTCGGCGAACGTTGCGGACCAGCTGCAATAGGTCGGGCACCATAATCCGGCTGCCCCGAACCAGACCGAGGGTTCTCGCCGTGGGGTTCGCGTCGAGTACCTCGTCGTGCGGGCCGACGACGACACCGGCGGAAGGCAGCGCGGCGAGCACCTCGGCAACGCCGGCCGGGACCACCGGCTCGGCGACGTCGAAGGTCTCCGGCTCTGCTTGTGGTCGTCGCAGCAACGCCCAAGTGATCAGCGCGCCGATCCCAAGGGCGACAACAAGCGCCACGCTGGCGACCCAGAGTGGGATCACGACACGATAGTAGGGGGTCGGATGACCGATAGCAGTCTTGCTGCCTGCCGCTCGGACGCAGGTCCATCAAGGGTTTGGCACTTGTTCACAGTCTGTTAACCACCTGCCCGACTCGCTGTAGGGGCCAGACATAGGGTGCCAGACATAGGGTGATTGGTGCTGAACCCCAAGAGACAGACGGGACTTACTGATGCGCGACCTCTACCGGGAGCAGTTGGACGACGTCCTTGCCGACCTGGTGCATATGGCACAGGTGGTTTCATCAGCGGTCCGGTCGGCGACGACCGCGCTTCTCGAGGCAGACATTCACCTGGCTGAACAGGTGATAGGCGAAGATGAGCAGATCGACGAGAAGCAGGCGGAGATCGAAGGCCGGGCATTTTCGCTGCTCGCGCGCCAGGCACCGGTCGCAGGTGAGCTTCGGACCGTTGTCGCGACCTTGCGGATGGTGACCGAACTGGAGCGAATGGGTGACCTCGCTGCGCATATCGCCAAGATCGCCAGGCTCCGCTACCCCGAGATCGCCGTGCCGGAGACGCTGCGGCCCAACTTCGTCCGCATGGGTGATGTCGCGGAAAAGATGGTGATCACTGCCGGGCAGACGTTGAACGACCGCAACATCCAAAGCGCCCAGGAACTGCGAGCCCGGGACGAGGAGATGGACGAGCTCCGGCGTACGCAGTTTCGGGTGATGCTCAGCGACGACTGGGCGTACGGCGTAGAGGCGGCCGTCGACGTGGCGCTACTTGGTCGCTATTACGAGCGGATCGCCGACCACGCGGCCTCGATGGGTCGCCGCATCATCTACGTCGTGACCGGCCAACTCCCCGAGGACGGGAGCTGGCCGCAGCCGTAGGCTGGCTCCACCTCTAATGACTGTCCCCTGCCATGTGGGACGTCGTTTCGCAGCACAGGCGTTAAAAGAACCGTCCGACCGGCCGTGCCGGGGGTCGTTTCGCGGCACAGCCGGCGAGACGCTCAGGCCCCGACGATGTGTCGCGCCCAATCGGTCTTGAAACGGCGGCGTACGCCCACCATGCCCCGATCGATCAATGCATCCCGTGCGCGACACAGAACCTCCTCAGGAGTGTCGTAGTAGTCATGTCTGGTGACAACGATGATCCGCCACCCCATCCGGTCGAGGGCCTCACGGCGTCTCAGGTCATGTAGCCACTGCTCGCTGTCCTCGGCATGCTGCCTGCCGTCGTACTCGATGATCAGCTTGAGTGACGGATAGCAAAGGTCGAAGCGCATCCACCAGCTCCCGTCCGGATAGCGTAAGAGGAAGTTCACCTCGGGTACCGGAAGGCCAGCGAGTAGGAGCAGCATGCGCACGCGCGTCTCCATTGCTGAGTCGACGCCAGCGCGAACGTAACGCGCCGCCCGGCGAGCTCGCTTTGCGCCACGACCACGCCAGACGAGTGCGGCGTCGCGCAGAGCAGCGGCATTTGTTCTGGCTCCCTTGACGAGGCTGTCGCCAAGCACTACGAGCGCCACCAGATCCAGACCCGCTGCGAGATCGAGAAAGGTCTGCTCTGGACTGCTGATTGGCAGATCACGGAAGCGGGTCAGAGCCGCACCATCGACGCCAGCGTGTGACATGACACCCTGGCGCGAGCTCCTCCCGGACTTCCCCGGCACTGTCACGTGAACGTCAGGTGTGTCCGGGACCAGCCCGCCCCAGAGCCGCGCCGCCGTGGCATGGCTGACGTAGCTGCCCGGCGGGGAGATCCCGAGTACTGCCTTGGCCCGGAGCCTTGTCATCAGCGGCACGCTCGACGACACGTAGCAGTCGTAAAAGACCTTGTGAAAGCGACTGCTCAGCAGCGTCTTCGGGCCGAGTCCAGCCGCGCGGGCCTCCGCGCGGCTGAATGGTTGCCTCGGGTCAAAGGTGCGAGCCTGTCGTGCGGTGATAGCCATCCGCAGATGCTGGACGGGCGAGCATCCTCAGCGCTACAAGAAGCGGTCATTCCTGTGGATAGCTGTGGACAACCTTTCGCCATCAGCGCGGAGATCGTTTGAACGGCTGTGCTGCGAAACGCACCTACGTCACCAGCCTCCTGGGTGCGTTATGACGGCTGTGCTGCGAAACGACCCCCCCAAATGAGGCCGAGTCAAGATCCTGAACCTTATTTCCTGCCCTGCATCTTGACGGCTTCGATGGAAGCTGCAGCCGCCTCGGGATCCAGGTAACGGCCACCGATTTCGAATGGCTTGAGATCGTCGTCGAGGTCATAGACGAGGGGAATGCCGGTTGGGATATTGAGGCCTACGACGGCTTCATCGCTCATCTTGTCCAAGTGCTTGACGATGGCACGCAGTGAGTTCCCATGAGCCGCAATCAGCGTCACCTTTTCGGCGCGCAAATCGGGCACAATCTCGTCATACCAATACGGCAGTGCGCGATTCAGTACGTCCTTCAGACATTCGGTTCGCGGTCGGGCCTCGGTTGGCAATCCGGAATATTTCGGATCATCGAAGTTCGCATATTGGTCGCTGTTGTCGATCGGCGGCGGCGGAATGTCGTACGAGCGCCGCCAAAGCATGAACTGCTCCTCACCAAACTCCGCGAGAGTAGCCGCCTTGTCCTTGCCCTGCAGGGCACCGTAGTGACGTTCATTCAGCCGCCAGGAACGCTTGGTCTCGATCCACATCCGATCAGCGATGTCGAGTGATATCTGCGCAGTTCGGATGGCCCTCCGGAGCACCGAGGTATGGACGACCTCGGGTAGCAGGTCGTTCTCAACGAGCAGCTCACCGCCGCGAGTGGCCTCGGCCTCACCTTTGGCGTTCAGATCAACATCGACCCAGCCCGTGAACAGGTTCTTGGCGTTCCACTCGCTTTCGCCATGGCGCAAGAGGATCAAGGTTCCTGTCATCGCACACGCTCCCGCGTCGTATTCATGGCAGCGAGCCTAGTGGTCAACTTGCCGCGTGCGCTGCACCCAGATCAGCTTTTCGGACGCTCGCCGGGGTCCAGATGAGTGAAGGCGGCCAGGTTCGCTGTGGACTCCCCATGGGACCGCCGCCAGGCCCATTCCTTGCGGATGCTCTCTGCGAAACCCAGCTCCAAGATCACATTGAAGCTGTCGTCCGCGGCCTCAGCCACCGCGCCGAGGATTCGATCGACCTCCTCGCGCGTGACGAGCTCGACCGGTATCCGACCAGTCAGGTAGATGTCGCCCAGTGCGTCGAGCGCGAAGCCGATGCCACGCAGTTTCAGGTTGCGCTCGAGCAGCCAGCGATAGACGCCGACATTGTTCTCATCGGGCTTTCGGGCAACAAAGGCCCGCACGCTCAACCCATGCCGTCCGACTTCGAGGGCACATTCTGTGATCAGCTTGCGGGTGCCAGGCAGGCTGACGGAGAACAGTCCGGATGCCGATTCCGACCATTCGAGGTCCAGCTCAGACAGCTCGGCGCGGATCTCGCTGATCGCCGTGTCGCGAGGATCGCTCACGTCTGCTGCACAAACCAGCGCACCTGATACCCGTCCAAAGTGAGCTGCCCATTGGTCAACGGAGTCTCCTCGGTCAGCGCATCCCAGGCCCAGTTGCCGAGCGGAATCACCCAGCGCGGCAGCTTCTGTGATTCGGTCGTTATGTTGTAGACACCGACCATCGTTTGGGTCGGGAACCGGCGTAGAAACACCAGGACTGCCGGATTCACCGGATCGAGGATTTCACTCTCGAGAGAGGCGTCCAGACTCGGCAGCGAGGACCGCACAGCGATAATGTGCCGCAACCCATGCCAGATCCGATACTCCACCGTGCCTACCATGTGCCGGCGATCCACCGAATGCCATGGCATCGGCGGCCGGTGGACCCAGCGATTGTCATCGGCGTGGTCCGGTTCATCCAAGAAGTCGTAGTAGTTCAGCAGGCCGAGCTCATCGCCCATGTAGATCAGCGGCAGCCCGCCGAAACCCAAAATGAGGCTGTAGGCCAGCAGATAACGACGTATGGCGAGGTCGAGATGGATTTCGTCACCGCTGTTCAGGGCAGCCTCGATGCCGGCCAGCGATGCCGCACTTCCGCTGATCCGGCGGTCGCCGGTGAAGAGATTCTCCTGGAACACCATGCCGCGGGCATCGCTCATCGGATAGAGGCCGGCGTAGTACTCAGCGAGGAAGCGCCGATGTTCGAAGCCGTTCAGGCCGACCGAGGCCGCGTCACCATCATCGACCGCCCAGCCGATGTCGTCGTGACAGCGTAGATAGGTGCCCCACACGGTCGTCGGCGGCTTTGCGGGGAACCGATTCATCGCAGCGCAGAACAACCGAGTGTCCTTCGCTGCCAGCGCAGACCAGATCTGGACCATCAAGGAGTTTTGGTACGCCAGGTCGCTCACCCTGCCAGTATGTTTGCCGACGCCCAAGTAGGGCGCTAGGTCGGCGGGGCCGACGATCGCCTCCGCTTTGAAGATCAACGCCGGCGCTGCGATCCGGGCCACCGTACGCAGCGCCTGGGTGATCGCATGTACCTCGGGCTGATTCTGGCAGTTGGTGCCCATCCGCTTGTAGATGAAGGCAATAGCGTCGAGGCGCAAGCACTCCACGCCAAGATTGGCCAGCCACAAGATCAAGTCGGCGAACTCGTAGAAGACGTCTGGATTGTGCCAGTTGAGATCCCATTGCCAGCTATTGAAGGTCGTCCAGACCCAGGAATGCGACTCCTCGTCATAGGTGAAGTTCCCAGGCGCGAAATCGGGAAAAACCTCAGGCAGCGTTCGCTCGTACGCGTCCGGGAGCGTGCGGTCGGCGAACATGTGGAAGTAGCTCCGGTAGAACGGGTCCCCGGCCCGCGCGTTCACTGCCCACTGATGCTCGGCGGCCACATGGTTCAGAACAAGATCAAGAGTCAACGAGATCCCTCGGGAACGCAATACCGTGGCCAGCTCGCGAAGATCATCGATGCTGCCGAGGTCCGGGCGTACCGCCCGATAATCCATGACCGCGTAGCCGCCGTCGCTCTGGCCCGGCCGAGGCTTGAGCAGCGGCATCAGGTGGAGATAGGTGACGCCGAGTTCGGCGAGATAGTCCACCCGATCCGCCACACCTTTCAGGTCACCTGCGAAAAGATCGGCATAGGTCGCGTAACCGAGCATCTGGGGGTGCTGAAACCACTGCGGATCCGCATGCCGGCGCAGATCCAGCAGTCGCAAGTCGGCTGGCCGCTGTTGGAAGTTCTCCGCCGCGATCTCCACGAGCCGGTTGGCCATCTCGGGGGCATGGTCGGGGTAGGCGCCGGTGAGGCCCGTCAGCAGGTCCGGCCAATAGCGCTGCAGCCGTGTCGCGAAGACAACTTGATCATGGGGGGGCTCGCCCTCGAGCAGCGGGGCCAGATCCGGAATAGTCATTGCCCGCAGGCTATTGGAGCAGCTATCAGATTGTCAGCAATTTGCCAGACGCGCTGCTGACTGCGCTTCGATCACCAGGTCAGGACTCCCCAGCTTGCCAAAACGCACGGATCAGCCGAGCTTGCTGGAGTCGATGAGGTTTGGATCAGGCTCGGATGCCGTACGCAGCTCCTTGCGCCCCATCTTGATTCGCTTGCGGAACTCGTCCATGAAAACCTCACGGAGTTGCTCGTTGTCGACGACGGTGCCCGCAGCGCCGAGCTTGCCCTTGATCACCCGCTGGCAGACGCTTAGCCAGGCCTGACCCATGGCGTAGGTGAAGCTCGTGGCGACCCCCGCTCCGATTGCTCCGCCGACGAGGGTTCCCGCACCCGGGATCATCTTGAGCAAGCCTGTGAAGGTCGCCCGTCCGATTTGCGTTGCTGCCGTTGTGGAAGCGATCGCCAGCAGGACCGCGCGCTCAAACTTGATCTTGTAAATCTGGGCGATTCGGGCCATCATGCCAAGCTGAATCGGCACCAACAGGGCTGCATCGGAGAACGGGATTGGCGTGGCCGCGGCAGCTGCCGCGCTGGCGGCGGCAGCGGCTATGTACTTGTTGGCTTCCTGCGCCTTCCGCGCGTGATCGATCTCTTGCGCCGCGACGAGAGCTCCCTGGACACCTTCGGGCGCAACGCGAAAGGTGGCATCAAGCAATTCCTTCAGCCCATACGCCCCCTGGCCTGCGAACTCGTCGGCCTTGGCGTACGTCATAAACGGCCGCCCCGCGACGATGGGCAGCCGTTTCGCGATGATCTGCTCCGCCAGCAGCACAGCGTCCGGATGCAGATAGCTGTTGCGCATGGGCACCTGGGTCAGCACCACGATTACTGGCAAGCCCATATCGTCCAGCCGGCGGATGAAGTCCGCCTCGGCCTCCTCGAAACGTCGGTCCATTCCTCGAATGCAGTACCAGGCAACGTGGATCTGCTCCGACAGCGGGAGCTGCCGCATCTGGGTCATCGCCTTGTCCAGCTCGGACAAGATCTGCTTGTTGTCCTTGCCCACCTCGAGACCTTGGGTGTCGACGATGCCAAGATGCCCGACCTTGTCCAGGTAGAGGTGACTGCCCCGAGTCACCGGCTCGCCGATGCCAGTACGCGCCACCTCTTCACCGAAAATCGCATTGATCAAGGTCGACTTGCCGACACCGGTCTTGCCGAAGATCGCAAGGTTGAACCGCCCGATTGCTGCGTTCTGCTTTTCGTACTCGGTCCGGAACGAATCCCGAAACCAGTCTGTGCTGCGCGCCATAGGCCCAAGGGTACGGGCGACCAAAGTCTCGAGGGCAATTCCCCTGATCTGGCATAGGTGCGAAAACCAGAGCAAAATCTGTTCTATGGTGGCAGATGTTGCGTGTGGTGGCGACCACCAGCACGCTGCCGACCTTCTTACTCAAGGCATTGCCAGCTCCGACCTTGGGCATTACAGCAAAGCAATTACCCTGTTCGGCGAGGCAATGAGTGCGTTGCAGACACCCGTTCCTCGCAATGGCGCCGACTTCCAGTTCCCGGAATGTTCCATTGAGCACGACGGGCTCTCCGCGCGGATTCTGTTGAGTCTGAGCTATCCCACGCACGAGATGGGTCAAATAACGAAAAGTATCCGGCTACTGGTAAACGCCGAGCAGCTTGCCAGTCGTCGAGCTCTCGACCATCTGAGGGTCGTGACACGAGCGCAGCATGGTCTGCTGCTGCTGCGGGAGGGTCGGGCAGCAGCTGCGATCAAGCAGTTGGACGGAGCAGTTCAGCTGATCGATGACGCTGAGCCCGCAGACCAATGCAAGATCCTCATCAACCGTGGCGAGGCTCACGATCAGCTGGGAGATATCCAAGAGGCTATTGACGACTTCACCCATGCTCTAGTCCTGTGCAACCACTATGGATTCGCCGAGCTCGCATTCGCCGCGCGCCACAACCTCGGCTACATGCACTATTTGGCCGGCAATCTGCCGCGATCACTGGAATTGATGCCGACGGTCGAACAGGCTCCGTCCGATCACTACAAAGGTGTCGTCGGCATTGACCGATCGAGAGTTCTGCTCAGCGCGGGTCTGGTCGCCGATGCGGACAAGACGTTGGTCGATGCTTCGGCGGCACTCGAACGAACAGAACTGCTGACGCTGTTGGCCGAGGCAGAACTAACGCGCGCTGACGTCGCCTTGCTCGCCGGTAACTACCGGCTAGCTCAGAAGGTCAGCCGCGCGGCGGTGGCCAGACTGCTGCAGACCAACAACCGACGTGCGATCGCTCTCGGGGAGCTGGTCATGCTGCGAGCCGATGCGGAGGCTGGTATCCGTGGCGACAAGCTGGTCCGTACGGCCGACCGACTTACCACCACGCTCAGCCAGCTGGGATTGCGCGACCAGGCGAAACTTGCGCGGCTGATTGCCATCGAGTACGCCGGCCCCGGCCGGCGTGGCAAGCCGCGACCCCTGCCAACCATCTCCTCAGCACAGCCGCTCGACCTCCGGCTCTACGGCCGCCTCGTCAAAACGAAGCTCGCCTATGGCCGCGGTGACAGGGCAGCCGCCCAGCGACACGCGCGCGCCGGCATGGCTGAATTGATGAAGCATCAGGCGCGATTCGGCAGCCTCGACTTGCAGACCTCGAGCGCCGCGCACGGTGTCACGCTGGCAGCCCTCGCAATCACCGAGGAGATCGCGGCCGGCCGCCCGGCTGCCGTACTTGCCTGGCTTGAACGAGCGCGGGCTATTTCGAGTCGAGTGACGCCGGTACGGCCGCCTGAAGACAAGATCACCGCGGAGCTGCTGACTCAACTGCGCTGGGTTGCAAGCCAACTTGAACATGAAGACCCTGAGAGCGAGTACGGCGAGCAGTTGCGCCGACGCCGGCAAGTATTGCAGCGCGACATTCGATCTCGCTCATGGAGCATTCAGGGTTCGGGCTCGGTTGACCAGACGCCGAAGATCGGCGAGATGCGCGCGGCACTGGATGGAGCCTCACTGCTGACCATTTTCGGTATCGACGATGAAATCCATGGCATCGTTCTGACGCGCCGCGGCTGCTGGATGCAACGGTTGACCACCATGCCAGAGGCGGAACGGCTTTGTCGGCGCATTACCGCCGATCTCGATGCATTGGCACTCAGCTATGTTCCGGAGCCGCTGCGAGCATCGGCGCGCAACTCATTGTTCAGAGACCTTCGAATCCTCGACCAACTGCTGCTGACACCACTGAACCTGCCCGATGCTCCTCTTGTGCTGGTACCGCCCGGGCGGTTGGCAGCGCTGCCCTGGTCGGAACTGCCGAGGCTGAAAGGTCGACCGCTGACCATTGCGCCGTCCGCCGCCGCCTGGCTCGGCGCTCATGCGAGATTCCGTAACAACAGGGGAGCTGTCGTGGCGATCGCCGGTCCGGATGTCGGACGGGCCGAACAGGAAGTCGTCGGCGTCGCACACCACTGGCCGAGCTGTGAGACGCTCACCGGCGCTGATGCGACCGGCGAAGCCTTCCTGCAAGCCATCAACGGCGCGCATCTGGTTCATGTGGCGGCCCATGGCCGCCACGAGCGTGAGAGCCCACTGTTCTCCTCGATCAAGTTGGTCGATGGGCCGGTCGTCGGCTACGACCTCGAGCGGGTGACCCAACCGCCTCAACAAGTGGTGCTTTCCGCGTGCGAGCTGGGACAAGCGACCGTACGCCCTGGGGACGAGGCGCTCGGGTTGACCCGGGCCCTACTTCACAGCGGAACCTCGACGATCATCTCCGGGGTTGCCAGAGTCTCCGACGAAGGGACGGCAGACTTGATGGTCGACTACCACCGCCGCCTCGCTGCGGGCGCCGCTCCCGCGTACGCGCTTGCCGATGCCGTCGCCGCTGCCGCTGAGCCGATTCCCTTCGCCTGCTTCGGCGCCGGCTGGTAGATCAGGGCACAACCACTAGACTCGCCGGGTTGCCCTACGCCCCCAGAGAGTGGTTCCTGCGTGCCCGTCCGTTCTGATCTGCGGAACGTTGCGATCGTCGCCCACGTCGACCATGGCAAGACCACACTCGTCGACGCGATGCTCTGGCAATCCGGAGCATTTCGGGTCGGCCAGACAGTCCAGAAGAGAGTGCTCGACTCCATGGATCTGGAGCGAGAGAAGGGCATCACCATCCTCGCCAAGAACACCGCCGTGCGGCACCATCTGGCAGACGGTTCGACCGTCACCATCAATATCATCGATACGCCTGGTCACGCCGATTTCGGCGGCGAAGTAGAGCGCGGCCTGGAGATGGTCGACGGCGTGCTGCTCCTGGTGGACGCCTCAGAAGGCCCACTCCCCCAGACCCGCTTCGTGCTCCGCAAGGCTCTGGCCAAGAAGTTGCCGATCGTCGTGGTGATCAACAAAGTCGACCGGCACGATGCTCGAATCGCTGAAGTGGTCGAGGAGACCTACGACCTTTTTCTCGACCTGCTGGATGACGACAGCAGTGACGGTCTGGACTTTCCCGTGGTATACGCCTCGGCCAAGGCTGGGCGGGCGTCCCTGACCGCGCCCGGCAACGGCGAGATGCCCGACACTGCCGACCTGGCTCCCTTGTTCGCCACAATCCTGCAGCACATTCCCGCGCCCAGCTACGTCGAGGGAGCCACGCTCCAGGCGCACGTCACCAACCTGGACGCGTCGCCATACCTCGGACGCCTTGCCTTGTGCCGAATCTTCGCCGGAACCTTGCGGCGAAATCAAAACGTTGCATGGTGCCGAGCAGACGGCACCATCCGCACGGTCAAACTCACCGAACTATTGATCACCAATGCGTTGGATCGTGAGCCGGCGGAGTCGGCTGGTCCTGGCGACATCGTCGCGATCGCCGGGATCCCGGAGATCACGATCGGCGAGACTCTCTCCGATCCTGACGATCCCCGCCCGCTGCCTCTGATCACGGTGGACGAGCCGTCGATTTCGATGACCATGGGCATCAACACCTCACCGCTCGCCGGCCGAGCCGGGAGGAACCTCACAGCTCGACTGTTGAAAGCGCGGCTGGATACCGAGTTGGTGGGAAATGTCTCGATCCGGGTATTCCCGACACCACGACCCGACACCTGGGAGGTGCAGGGGCGCGGCGAACTCCAGCTGGCAATCCTGGTTGAGACGATGCGCAGGGAGTCTTTCGAGATGACCGTTGGGAAGCCGCAGGTCGTGACTCGAACTGTCGGCGGCAAGGTCCAGGAACCAGTCGAGCGGCTGACTATCGACATTCCAGAAGACTTCGTCGGCGTTGTGACCCAGTTGCTCGGACTGCGCCGCGGCAGATTGGAGCAGATGGTCAACCACGGCACCGGCTGGGTGCGCATGGAATATCTCGTACCTGCCCGCGGGCTGATCGGTTTTCGGACCGAGTTCCTGACCGAAACCCGCGGCACCGGGCTGATGCACCACGTCTTCGAGACCTACGCGCCGTGGGCCGGCGAGATGCGCACCCGGCCCACGGGCTCTCTCGTTGCCGACCGATCCGGCCAAGTCACCTCGTACGCACTTTTCAACCTGCAGGAGCGCGGCAGCATGTTCGTCACTCCCGGCACCGACGTGTACGAGGGCATGATCGTCGGCGAGAACGCGCGCTCCGATGACCTGGATGTCAACCCGACGAGGGAAAAGAAGCTCACCAACGTCAGGGCGTCTACAGGTGAGGAACTCGAGCGGCTGGTGCCGCCACGTCTGATGAGCTTGGAGCAAGCCCTGGAGTTCTGCCGCACGGACGAGTGCCTCGAGGTAACCCCAGACGCCGTACGTATGCGCAAGGTGGTGCTCTCTGCAGCGACGCGCGCGCGCGACCGAGCCCGCGGCAAGCAGGCCCTTGAGCCATGATCGGCTGCGGCCATCGTGGCGTTCCCATTTCGTGATCTATCGCCACGGACTTCGACACAAGTCGGTCACGACCGCGACGTCGGCCGGCGATCTGGGTCCGGCATCGGTGAAGATGTACTCGTTGCTGTGAACCGTCGGTTTCTTCCCCAACCGGAGGCGCGACGTGGGTCCGCGGGGTCGTCGCGAGATCGAGAAGGGGAAGGTCGATGGAGCAGATCAGTCAGTCCGCCCGTCATCGAGGCGGCCGCGCAACTGATCTTCGTACTGACCAGAACTCCGCCGATTCATCACATGCGCTCCGGTCGGCTAGGTCAATATCCATCAAAGGTCAGGTCTCCATTCGATCTGCGATGACAGCGGGACCGGTCATCGGCGGACATCGACTGGAGTTGTAGGCGGCCTACATCGCCCGGGGGGAGGCGAACTCACGCCCCATCTTTCTCGCCCGCGGGGGGCGCGAGCGAGAAGGTGGGGCGTGAGCGTCGCCTCGTCGTCCAGCTGATCTTTCGGGCTGATTGACTCGCCGGCCTTCTTGCTGCCGTTACTGGGTCTTCTTGCTGCCGTTACTGGGTGAAGCCTTCTTGGCTGGAGCCTTCTGAGTTTCGGAGGTTTGAGCAGCGCTCTGCGACGTGACCGGCTTCGCTGTCCTGGTGGATCGCTCTTGCGCTGACTTCCGGACCTCGTCCACAGCCTGCTTGCCCCGGCCGGCGAAGTCGCCGTAGGCGGTTGTCGCCTGAGCTATCAGACCGTCGGCCTGCTTCTGTAGCTCGGCGATTCGGGCCTTCGTCGCCTCCGGAAGATTCTTGAATTGCTCCGGCAGCGTGATCACGAAGGTACGCAGTTCCTCGGCGCCAGCCTTGGCCTGCTTGTTTAGGTCTGGTCGCTTGGCCTGTAGGTCACTGATGCGTTTGCTGGCCTTGAGTTGCGTGTCGGCAAGCGCGCTTTTGAGGGTTTCGGCCAAGGCATCCGTGAGCCCGGCGACCGCGTACAGCGTGGCGTAGTCGGACTCGACGGCCGACTTTCGTGTGTCGGCTGGGACTTCTTTGTGGGACATCGCGTTGCTCCTTCTCAGCGTGGATTGGGCGGGTTACTTGGGGGCTTGCCCGTTGCTTGCGGCCCTCTCGTTCTCGTTGACGAATGAGGTGTACACGTCAATGAGGACGCGCTTCTGCCGCTCCGTGATCGCCACATCGGCGAGCACAGCCATCTCCACCGACGTGGCGGGATGATCATCCGGATCAAGGATTCCGGCGCGAACGTAGAGCGTTTCTGCGGAGACCCGCAAGGCTTTGGCCAGTTGCTGCAGCACCTCTGCGGAGGGCTTGCGCAGCCCGCGTTCGATCTGGCTCAGGTACGGGTTGGAGATGCCGGTCTGCTCGGCAAGCTGACGCAACGACAACTGCGCTGCCCGACGTTGCGCGGCAATGAACTCACCGAGCGAGCCGAGCTGGTCCGCGATCTTGTGGCTTCGGATTCGTGCCATGTCCACCAGTGTGCTTGCAATTGCAAGCAAACGCAAGCTGGGAGCATGCAGTCCTTTGAGCGTTTGACCCTATCGGCCCAAGACGACTGCCTGAGGCACGGAGGCAGTGATCAGCGTCCCGTCGGGTCGGCGATCGACGGTCTTGGACGGCAGCGGACCTTCGATACACGGGCCCTGGTGAGCCAGTGGTACGCGCAACGGCCTGCCGGCTGTGACGGTGAAGTGTTCGCCGCGAACCGACAACTCGGCAAGATCGCCTTCGACAATTGTGAAGGCGATCTCCCGGCTGGTCAGGTCGACCTTGACCCGGGTGCCGCGGAGCAAGATCTGGAATGTCAGTCCTGGCCATGACTCGGGCAGTCGCGGGTCGAAGGTGATCTTGCCGTTGAAGTCGCGCATACCGCCGAATCCGTAAGCGAGGATGTTCCACACGCCGCCCGTCGACGCTACGTGGACCCCGTCGCTGACGTTGCCGTGCAGGTCAGCAAGATCGACGAACAGCGCGTTGTAGAAGTACCGCAGCGCAAGATCGCGGTATCCAACTTCAGCAGCGATGATCGATTGCCCAATGCCGGACAGCGTGGAATCGCCAGTAGTGATGGGGTCGTAATACTCGAAGTTGTTCCGCTTCTGCTCGTAGCTGAAATGATCACCTTGGAGGAACAGGGCCAGCACGACATCAGCCTGCTTCAGCACCTGGAACCGGTAGATCACCAACGGGTGGTAGTGCAACAGCAACGGCCGCTTCTCCGGCGGCGTGCGCTTCAGGTCCCAGACTTCCCGATCAAGGAAGTGTGCATCCTGTGGGTTGATCCCGGTGATCTTGTCGTACGGGATCGACATTGCATCCGCGCAGGCGGCCCACTCCTCGATCTCCTCGTCAGCAAGCTCGAGCCGTTGGGCCACACGCTGGTAAGCGCGGGGGAGTTCGCGCCTGAGTTGGCGAAGAAGCTCGGCTGCTTTGGCGAGGTTGTACCGAGCCATGACGTTGGTGAAGAGGTTGTCGTTCACGACAGTGGTGTATTCGTCAGGCCCTGTCACGCCGTGGATGTGGAAGCTGCGACGGCCACTGCCGTTCTCCCGCCAGAAGCCGAGGTCAGCCCACAACCGAGCGGTCTCGACGAGAATGTCCACTCCCTCGCGATTCATGAAGTCTTGATCACCACTGGCGGCGACGTACTTGCACAGGGCGTACGCGATGTCGGCGTCGATGTGATACTGCGCGGTGCCGGCCGCGTAATACGCCGACGCCTCCTCGCCGTTGACCGTGCGCCAGGGGAAGAGCGCACCACTCTGCGCGAGCTCTTCCGCGCGGCGGCGGGCCGCACCGAGCATGTTGTACCGGAAACGTAGCTCGCTGCGCGCCATCTGCGGCGAGGTGTAGGTAAGGAAGGGAACTACGAAGATCTCGGTGTCCCAGAAATAGTGTCCGCTGTATCCGGTCCCGGTCACGCCCTTCGCCGGCACGCCCGACTGCTCGGCGCGGGCGGCCGCCTGAGCGATCTGGAACAGATTCCAGCGAATCGCCTGCTGCAAAGCCGGCTGACCATGCACCACGACATCGGATCGCTCCCAGAACCTGTCCAGCCACTCCCGCTGGGCGGCAAACTCCGGTTCCACGCCGTGCTCGTAGACTCGATCAAGGGTCCGTCGGCAGCGATCAACCAGTTCGCGAGACGGCACTCCGCGGGAAGTGTGGTAGGCAACCACCTTGGTGACCTTGATCGGCTGACCCGCCTTGGCCTGCACCCGATAGACCATCTTGCCGGTGTCCTCATCGGCGCTGGTGAAGATGCGGTAATCGTTGTCGGTGTAGATCTGATGATCAACTCCGACCGACAGTGTCATCTTCGAGTTGGCGCAACGGTAGCCCAGAATGATCCGCTGGTCTTGCCACCAGTGACTCTGCGGCTCGAGCACTCGTGACTCGAAGGCAGCACCCTTACGCGGATCGGGGCCGGTGCCCATCGCGTGGGATCTTACGTGGTATTCGTCCCGGCCGTCTTGGCGGTTGAGGGTCTGTGAGGAGATCACCACCGGAGCCTCGGCATCCAGCATTGTGACCTCCATGGTCATGATCGCCAGGTGCCGTTGGGTGAACGAGGCCATGCGAGTGGAGCACACCTTGACGCGCTTGCCTCCCGGAGTGCGCCAGATGATGTCACGACGCAGCAAACCGTCACGGAAGTCCAGCGAGCGTTCGTACGATTCAAGATCGGCTACCGATAGCAGCATCGGTTCGTCGTCGACGTACAGCTTGATCGTTTTGTTGTCGGGCACGTTGACGATGGTCTGGCCCGTTCGCGCGAAGCCGAAGGCCTCCTCGGCATGCCGGATCGGCCATGTTTCATGGAAGCCGTTGATGAACGTTCCATGGGTGTAGGTCTCGCGGCCCTCTTCGACATTGCCTCGCATGCCCAGATAGCCGTTGCCGACAGCGAACAGCGACTCGGTGACACCAAGATCATCCGCGCTGTAGTCAGCCTCGGTGAACTTCCACTCGTCCACTGGGAAGCGGTTGCGATCCAGAGGATCGGCGGCGCTGATCGGATCGTCGGGACTGCGGCGTGTCATGACGCCAGCTCCGCAAGATCAGCAACAACCACGTCGGCCCCCGACTCGGTCAGGCGCTGCGCACCAACTCCGCGATCCACGCCTACGACCAGGCCAAAGCCGCCCTCGTGTCCCGCCTCGACACCAGACACGGCGTCTTCAAACACCACAGCGCGCTCCACCGGTACGCCGAGCTGGCTCGCCGCACTGATGAAGGTATCTGGCGACGGCTTACCGCGGAGACCCTGCTCGGCTGCGACGTTGCCATCGACGATGACGCCGAAGCGTGGGCGCAAGTCCGCGGCATCCAGGACTGCCCTCGCGTTGCGCGACGATGTCACGACCGCGACCTTGGTGCCGCGCTCCGCGAGATGATCAAGTAACCGGACGGACCCGGCGTAGGGTCGGACGCCTTCCTCGCGGAGTAACGCGCCGAAGAATTCGTTCTTGCGGTTGCCGAGGCCACAGATGGTCTCGACGTCGGGACTGTCACTGGGTTCACCATCGGCCAACTGCACGCCGCGGGAAGCAAGGAACGCACGGACCCCGTCGGAGCGCGGCTTGCCGTCGATGTAGTCGAAGTAGTCGCTTTCAACGTATGGCTGGTCGATACCGCGCTTGGCCAAGAAGTCACTGAAAAGCTGCCGCCATGCCCGCATGTGCACGTCAGCGGTCGGCGTCAGCACGCCGTCAAGGTCGAACAACGCGGCGTCGTAGGAATGCCAGTCCACACCATGAAGATTAGAGCGTGCCGAGCGCCTCCGCGGGATAACGCCGAAGAGCGTTCGCCTACCGCAGAATGAAGGGCCGAGAAGGTGATCAAAGCGTAATGTCAGGTCGTGGTCAGCCCCTTCGAATCCGATCCTGTACTGGTCGAGGTCGTCCGAAACGGCTTCATCGAAAGCGTCCATCGCGGGCGGGTGGCCATCACGAACCCCGACGGGAGTCTGGCCACGTCGGTGGGCGCCGACTTCGCACCGATGTACCCGCGCAGTTCCAACAAACCGCTCCAGGCGGTGGGTATGCTGCGGGCTGGTCTTGATCTTGATGGGGAGTTGCTGGCGTTGGTCTGCGCGTCCCATTCGGGCGAGGCCTTCCAGCTCGACGGCGTACGGCAAATCCTGGCCATGTCGGGGCTTGACGAGTCCGCGTTGCAGATGCCGGCCGAATGGCCGCTGGATCAAGATGCCAGAGAGGACGCGATTCGCGACGGCACCGCGAAGTCTCCGCTGGCGATGAATTGCTCAGGAAAGCACGCGGGAATGATCAGAACCACCGTCCTGAACGACGGGAACATCGCCAGCTACCGTGATCCTGATCACCCGACTCAGCTCGCGATCGCGCAGGCCATCGATGATCTTGCTCACGAGCAGGCCACCAATCTCGCGATCGACGGCTGCGGCGCCCCACTGTACGCGATCTCGCTCTACGGCCTGGCTCGCGCCTTCGGGCGCATTGCGAGCGCATCCGATGCCGCGGAGCATCGAGTCGCGACGGCGATCCGGAACCACCCGGAGTATGTCTCCGGCACCCGGCGGGACGAGTTCGATCTGCACCGCGCGATTCCTGGTCTGATTGCGAAGGCGGGTGCCGAGTCGGTCTATGCGGCAGGCCTGCCTGACGGCCGCGGCATCGCGATCAAGATCAGCGATGGGAATCCCCGCGCTCGTCCCGTGGCCATGGCCGGCGTACTCCGGCGGCTCGGATTTGATCATGAAACGCTGGATGAGCAGGTGAGCGCTCCGGTACTCGGCGCCGGCGAACGTGTGGGCGAAATCCGTCCCTGTAAAGAGACACTTACCGAACTCCGAGCCTGACGCGCCTGACCTCGCTTTCGTCGTGCGCCCGGACTCGCTGTCGGGAACGAACGTGCACGTTCGTGTCACAGAGTGGGGCGTACGTGGAGGCCGATGTCGGGATCGACCAGAGATTCCTGGGCTGCGGCGATGCCGTCGACCACCAGTTGGGCATCCAAGGGCGTACCACGTTTGATCAGCCCGAGGGCGATAGGGCCGAGCTCGTGGTGCCGAGCCGAGCCACCAACGAATCCGACCGCACGCCCGTCGAGCTCTAGCTCTGTCCCAGGCGTTGGCAGCGCATCGGCGCTGCCGTCCAGGTGAAGGCGTACGAGGCGGCGTGGCGGGCGTCCGAGGTTATGGACGCGGGCAACAGTCTCCTGGCCTCGATAGCAGCCCTTGTCCAGGTGTACGGCGACGCCGAGCAGGCCGATCTCGTTGGGAATGGTGCGGTGGTCGGTATCCAGACCGATCCGCGGCACACCGGCGGCAATCCGGCGGGCCTCGAGCGCCCAGGTACCAACTTGCGGACCGCGGCCCATGACCTCTTCGAGTCGATCCCGCGCGACGAAAAGCTCCCGGCCATCCAGGGAGTCGAGGCCTTCTCGGACCAGGTAATTGCCCGGCAACTGTCCAGCGGACCACACGACGGCGTAGTCATTGGTCCTTTCGCCGACCTCGACTCGCATCAGGAAACGCATGCCGTCGAGCCAACTGACCAACGCTGCTGCGGCGCCGGGTTCAGTGTGTGCCCAGAAGGTCTCGCCGTCATCGACGCCGTACAGCACATGTTCAATGTGGCCGTGTGGCGAGAGCACCAATGTGGTGATGCCGTGGCCGGACTCAAGCCCTTCCATATGTTGGGTAGTCAGCGAATTCAGCCAGCTCAGCCGGTCAGGTCCGGTCACGGTGATCACTCCCCGATGAGACAAATCGACCACGCCTTCGCCTGCATCCAAATGCCGCTGCTCACGCATCGGGTCCCCGTAGTGCCAGGGCACGCCGACGTCTGGTCCCGTCTGGGCCACCACCGCACTCATGGTCGCTTCAGCACTCCCGTCCATGCATTTCTTCCGCCATATCTGCCATCGTAGGAATGCGCCGGACGCCGCGGGCACTTGCGGCCGCAGCCGCGACGTTCGAGGCCGGTCGTCGACCGGTCGTCGACCGCAGGCACAACCCCAACGACACCGACAACCAGGCCCATACCGGTCGCGGTCGCCGCTATCGCAACGCGGGTCGTCTTGACCACCCGTGTCACGGTACCGATGGCACCCAAGCCAGGGGCCGAGCGAACCCACCCTGAGCCCAGGATCATTCGCAGAACCCTGGACGCTGATTACACCCGGCGCAGCCTGGCCCACATGTGTGACTGCAAGCCGTGCCCGTGCGCCGCCTTGTCGAAGGTCCACAGAAGTTCTCCAGCGACGTTCCCATACAGGCGCTGCCCGGCTGCGTAATCCTCCGCCGAAGCCGTACGCACCACGGCGTCGGTCACCAACTCGATCTTGGATCCGGCAACCGACCCGTACCACACTTCGGCGTATCCGGCCGGGTTGCACATGACGACCTCGAGGCTGCCATCGCTCTGCGGCCGCCAGAATCCGGTCTCCATCCCCAGCGGCCGGATCGCCATCCCCTGCTCGTCGACCTCGAATATCTGAGACAGGTAGTGCAGGTACCTGCCGCCGTTGTGGGCGAAGTCAATTTGCTGCCCGAACTCGAAGTCCTCGATATCGGGATAGGTTGCCTTGCCACTCCCCTCCCAGTGGCCGATCATCCAAGCGATGGGGGTGAGGTCCGGGTGCACGTCCTCCGA
>Ga0075418_10001370_pt1 | contig 27493 bp, 42 predicted proteins | sample SoiMetdeltSBSDD2_FD_81776 | JGI IMG/M metagenome (GOLD analysis project Ga0075418, IMG submission 81776) | Bulk soil microbial communities from a Populus tree surrounding site in Tennessee, USA - Soil MetaG P. deltoides SBSDD2 | ecosystem: Environmental > Terrestrial > Soil > Tree plantation...
CTGCACAGGGCAGGGAAAGCAGGAGACACCACAAGGAGACACCCCATGACGATGACCCAGTTTGACACCGACCTCCGCGCCCTGGCCGCGAAGGCCACGACCCGGTACCCCGGCGAGCAGGCCAGGATTGAGCGCGGGCTGCTCCTCGCGCTTAACGGCCATGTCGAGTTGCTGCCCAACGGCACGGCCACGGTGAGGAGCGGCAAGGATGCCGAGGTCGTCTACCGCCTGACCGGCGCACGCGGCTGTGACTGCCAGGACGCCCAGCGCCATGAAGGCGCCGTATGCAAGCACGCCTGGGCACGCGCCCTGGTGAAGAAGGCGGCACGCCCTCGGGTCGCCTACCGCGCCACCTACCATGGCGAGCCCGGCCAGGCGATCCGCGACGAACAGCTGCGCGTGTGGTTTCAGAGCGACGCCACCGATCAGATGACGCGCTTGTACGATGCCGACCAGCCCGACCTGCACCTCCATGGCCGGATGGACCTGGCGGCAGCGCAGAGCGTGGCCGATCTGGCCAACGCCACCTTGCAGGCCATCGCCCTGGGGCAGCGGGCTCCTGGCGGCCTCGCCTGCTAAGCACCACCGGGGGCCTCTGTGCCCCCTCACGACAAGGAGATGCCTATGAACCCCCTGGACCTGTTGATCCTCGCCGTGCTGGCGCTCGGCTACTTTTTCCCCGTCGTGGTGGCGGCCGGGCGTGACCATCCCCAGACGCTGGCCATTGGCATGCTGACCCTCTTGCTGGGCTGGACGGGCCTCGGCTGGATCGGCGCCCTGGTCTGGGCCTGTACGGCCATCCCGTCCGCGCACCACGGCTAACCTGTGAGGACCCCACATGCCACGACAATCGTATCCCCTGCTCGACATACAGCAAGCCCTGCTCGATGCCAGCCGCAATCTGGCGGATATCCTGGTGTATCTCGACCTCCTCGCCCACGACAGCGGCGGCACGTACCCGCCCGACGCCGACGTGCTCCGGAACAACGTCACCGCCGCACGAAAGCTCCTGCCGTACCTCCTGCCCAAAGGCGTCGCAGAAGCGATCGCCGCCGAACAGGCCGAGTACGATGCCTGTGAGCAGTACTGGACACGCGATGCCTAACCAGACAAGGAGGCACCTATGAGCAAGGACATCACCACATTGGACGTCCAGCGCACGCCCTGTGCGACGTGCATTTACCGCCCGGAGAGTCCGCTGGGCCTCGCGAGCCTGGAGGCAGCCATTGCTGATCCGCAGATGCCGGGCTTTTTTACCGGCTACCGCATCTGCCATCACAGCACCCGTGCGGTCTGTGCGGGCTTTTGGGCGCGACACAAGGATGCCTGTACCGTGGGACAACTGGCGCAACGGCTCGGGCTGGTGCGTTTTGTCCGCGACGATCGTTTTTCCACGAAGGAACCCCTATGACCCCACGTCTGCACGTCCTCACGACCACGGCCGCGTCCGATGGGAGCCGCCTGTGTCTGCTCCGAGAGCACGGCCGGTACCGGGTGGCACACGTCGCTGCGGACGGCCTTGTGACGCGCCTGCCGCAGCCGCCCACGGCGGACCTGGCGGAGGCGTATACACACCTGATTGCTGCCGTTCGCGTCCGCGCGAGGCAGCCCCACACCACGAAGGAGACCCGATGACCCGGACCACTCGAACGCTCGCCCTCGCCCTGAGTACGCTGCTCCTCGCCGCCACAACGACCCTGGCCGGGCCAAAGCGCCCACCCGCCACCGCCACCCCGCCGCTGGCGACGTATTTGACCCCCGCTGAGCAACTCTGCCAGCAGTACGGCAACGCAGCCTTGACGCTCGCCCGTTCCCGCGATAGCGGGATCAGCCGCTTCACGGCGCTGGCCATCGCCCGCCGCATTCAGGCCAGCAGCGGCATTCCGCCCATCTATTACACCATGTATGAAACGATCCTCACGCTCGTCTATGATTTCCCGACGCTCTCGCCCACCTGGATCCAGCAGCACCTGGAGCGCGAGTGCCTCAAAAGCGATCCGCCGCAGCCAGACGCCGCACGTCTGCGCTACTGAAGGAACGGCCAGGACCACGGGGGATGGCCCGCGTTTGGGCTTGTCCCCCAGCACCCTGCAGGCTAGGATGGCCCCGTCCCTGGCCTGCGACTCGAACCACCCGTGCGGTGAGAAAGGACACCCCCTATGCGCCAGCAGCACCGCTGGACCGAAGCCGATGCGATTGCCCACGCCCAGCGCCACGGGTTGGCGCTCGACCCGGCCCTCACCGTGCGCCCGCCGGACCTCCCCGACGACACGCCAGAAGGGACGTTGCTGGCGCGTGTCCGGCAGTGTGCCGCGAAGCTCTCGTACCTCACCTATCATACGCATGATTCGCGTAAATCTGAGGTGGGATTCCCTGATGTATGTTTGGCGAGGGCAGCAACGGCGACCAGCGCAGGCAGGTTGATCTTGGCTGAGTTAAAAACTCGGGACGGCAAAGTCAGTCGTGAACAGCATATCTGGCTTGATGTGCTTGCCCATACGATCCCGGGACTGGAAGTCTATGTCTGGCGACCTTCAGACTTCAATACTATCGTACAAATTCTCTCAAGAAAATGACAGGAATCCCCCATGCTCACCGACGACTGTTGGCTGTGTTGTACCCCGCCTGGCACCATGACGCGCAAGATTTGCGAGACGTGCTGCACCTGTGGCTTCGCCCTGTACGCGCACGGCTACGGCCACCCCCATGCGCTAAGCGTGGTAGGCTGTGCGGCCTTCCTGGCGGCGCTGCCGCTGCCACCGTACCCACAACCCGAGCCGGACGCGCAACCCGCGCTGTTCTGAGAGGAGAAAAAGAATGTCTGAACTCATGCCATTTGCTGTTCGGCAATTAGGCAGTGATACCGTGAATACCGTGAATGCGCGTGATCTCTATGGCTACCTGGAACTGACCAAGCCGTACGCCGATTGGATCAAAATGCAGCTTCGGCGCGCCCATCTCCTTGAAAATAGGGATTATGTAGTTTATCACCAGGAAGTGAAAAACCCCCAGGGAGGCCGCCCGGCTCACGAACATCATCTGACCTTTGACGCCGCGAAGCATATTGCTATGATGTCGAGTGCTACCAAAGGGCATGAGGTACGAGAGTGGTTTATCCAAAAAGAAAAGGAACTCGCCGCCACGAGGCACGGCGCCCTTGACCGCTTCCCCGAACTCCGCGCGATCGTCGAACTGGCGCAATCGACTGCCGAGGCACGCGTCCTCGCCGAAGAAGCCAAGGCTGAGGCGGCGCAGGCCACTGCCAATGCACAGCGGGCCTTAGAGTCCCAGCTTTTTTTGACCATTGCCGAATATGTCTATATCAATAAACTTCAAGCGCAGATCCCGGAATCGGCCTATAAAGCCTGTAGCGATCATCTGCGTGCGTACTGTCTCGATCACGGCATCCCGTTCCGCAAGGCGGCCGTGGGCGGGAAACGCTGGGAGGAGGAGTATAGCTTTCACACGAACGTCTACGCCGAAGCCTTACCAGGCTGGCTCAAACGTCGATTCTCGCAGGCCACGCTGCACATCATGCCGACAAGCTAGGAGCACCCCAAACTAGGCGCGCCGCTGGCGCCGTCTGAAGGAGCAACATGCATCAGCCACGGAAGGAACAGGGCGAAGTGCTTCAGGACACCTGGTCAAACTGTTATAATAGCAGTTGGGCCGGATTAATTTGTCCTGAAGCCTTCGCCCACTGAGGAACCCGGCCAAATTTTCCCGTACTTTGATCCAAACTATCTACCAGCACTGTCTCGAAGAGGGTTTTCTCCGCCCTGGCGACACCTGCGCCGATCCTTTCGGAGGCGTGGCATTAGGAGGATTAGATGCGGCACTCTCAGGAATACAATGGATTGGTATAGAGCTAGAGGCACGTTTTCATGCGATAGCACACGGCTTCGACTGTGGCGGCAGTGCGGCCAAGCACGAGGCGTGTAGCCAGCAAGGGGATCACGCGGCGCACCACGTCACCGGCAACCTGGAGTTGTGGAACAGGCGGTTCGGGCACCTACCGCAGTGGGTGGCGCCGACGCTCCTGCAAGGCGATTCGAGACGCCTGGGCGATGTGCTGCGGAAGCAGGTGGAGTGCGCAGTGAGTAGCCCGCCATTCCAGCAATCCCTCCAGGCCAGTGCGGGCATAGACCTTGCGAGACGCCGCCATGTCGCAGCCATGCTCGGCATACCACAGGCTGAAGTCACCCCTGTAGATATGGCAGAGCCAGCGCAAACGTCCTACGGCACCTCCCCCGGTCAGCTCGGCGCCCTGCCCCCCGGCTCGCTCGATGCGTGTCTCAGTAGTCCGCCATGGGCCGGAACAGCCGCGAGTGACTGGCATCTCGATTCCTCCCCTGAACGCTTTGCGAAGCTCTATGCCCTGTACCAAGCGCAGGGCGGAGGCATGACCGCTGAGCAATACCGTGCGGCCTGCCAGAAGCAACAAGGCGGCTACGGCACCGCCCCGGCGCAACTGGGGAACCTGCCGGCGGGGACGGTGGAGGCGGTCGTCGATGGTCTGATCTCGTCACCACCCTGGGACGACGGCGCACCGTCGCTTCCTCCAGAGCGCAAGAGAGAGACCAATCGCCGCAACGACCACGGCGGGCCTGGTCCCCAGTATCAGGCCATGGCGCAATTAGGCGAGCCTGACACGTTCTGGTCCGCAGCCGCCACCATAATAGCTCAAGTCGTGGCCCTCCTGAAGCCTAACGGCATCGCCTGCTGGGTCGTCAAAGCCTATGTGCGTGATGGGCAAATAGTTGATTTTCCAGGACAATGGAGAGCTTTATGCGAAAGCCTTGGCCTCGTCACGCTGCACGAGCACCACGCGCTCCTGGTCGAGGACCACGGCACGCAGGGCGGGTTGTTTGGTGAGGACACCACGCATAGGACGGAAAAAAAATCCTTTTTCCGCAGAATTTATGAGAAGGCTCATCCCGAAAATGCGATTAATCACGAGGTCATTTTTTGTATGCAGAAGCCGTCTTAAACGTGAATAAATCAATGCGTTATAGAGAAATATCGGTTACACTATGCGGGATATCTTGGATGTTCGCGCACCCAAGATACCCCTCACCATTTCAACCTATTCAGGAGGTTGCATGGCTAAGCCAAAGCCTACCACAGAAACACTCTCGTTATTCCCCTTACTCGACTCAACGCAACGTGCTTGTCTCGATTGTCGAAGACCTCTTAGTCGTAAAAGTAAAGGGCACTCAGTACGTTGTCAATCGTGTGCTGCCCGCGCTAGGTATGTCCAACGCCATGGCCATCCTCCAGAAATACGTATGGGCCACTGCGAAGTATGCAACAAAGAATGTATTGATTATGCCAGTAATCAGAAAAAGTCGAAGCACAACATCATGTTGTGTTCAAAAGAGTGTCGAGCCATATGGACAGGCATCCACAATTCTATTACTCATGGAGGAGATGGCATCCCAAGAACAAAGCAAGAGAAAGATCAAATCTATTATAGGAAAAACTCTGATCATATTCGCAAGCATCAGTTAGCTCTGTATGAGTTGAAACGCGAACAGATATTAACAGCAAGGCAGCAGAAAGATCGTGCATTAAAAGCAGAAGTCATTGAAGCCTACGGCGGCGAATGTGCCTGTTGTGGAGAAAAACATCTTGAGTTTCTGACTATTGACCATACGGACGGTTCAGGAGCTGAGCATAGAAGGCAAATGGGCAAGGGACGAAAGATTTATGCAGACCTTAAAAGCCAAGGCTTCCCAAAAGATCGGTATAGATGCCTCTGCCTCAATTGTAACATTGCGCTCGGCTTTTATGGCTATTGTCCGCATCAACCAGATGCCCGCCGATGGGTGGATCACCGCGCCAAGAACCCTGGCCGACCAAGGACTGTGGCGTAGCCCATCAGCCTAGCAAGGAGCCTCCCATGCACCACAGCCCCACCCCGCCTGTCCCCGCCGCCGACCCGCCGTGCTGCCCCTGGTGCGCGCTGGCCGACCTCCTCGCGCTGCTCATGGCGCACGGGCCATCGCTCCACGGCATGCCCCAGGTGCCAGAGGAGGGGGAGCCATGAGCCGCCCGGTCCGGCGGCGCACCCCCACGGCCAGGCGGCGGACCTATCGCGCCCTGCTGCGTGATCCGCGCTGGCAGCAGACGCGCCTGCGCATTTTCGCCCGCGATCGCTGGGCGTGCCAGGCGTGTGGGGCCACGACGAAGGAGCTCCAGGTGCATCATAAATGGTACCTCCCAGAAAGGATGCCATGGGAGGTACCCATGCACGCGCTCGTCACGCTCTGTGTCGACTGCCACCGGAAGCAACGCACAAGACGGTCCTGAAGGAGCCATGCCATGTCCCCGACCCAGCACCAGGCCCTCCCCGCCGCGCATCGGCGCCACCTGTGGTTGCCGGCTAGTACGACCACATTGACCCTCATGATGCCCAGTGGCGAGAGCTACGCCTTCCAGACGTGGCGCGATCCGGTGCGGCACCTCGTCTCGGATCACGTCATGTGTACGGGGGCACCGGAAGCGCATTGGATTCACCAACAGGTCCAGTCCGAAGCCTGGCTCCCACCGCCGCAGTAACACGCAACGGGGCTAAAGAGCCCCGTCACGATCCCCGGGTGCCACCAGCTGCTGGAACAAGACACGCTCGGGCATGACGTTCTCGCGCTTGGCTTTCTCGCGCAAGGCAATTTCCATCACAGCCGAATGGCTCAAACAGTGCAACTCGCTTAAGAGTTCCAGGAGCTCCTTCCCCACTTTCGAGAGCCGCACCGTGGTGTTGATGCGCTTCACCATATTTTCCCCTTGCTAACAGACTTCATTGTGGCTTAACATAGCGTTAAGTATGACACAAAATGAAGTGTCGTGCTAGGAGGTTTGCGTTTTCCGGCGCTCCTCGGTGAGCAAGCGCCGGATCATGGGCGAGAGCCGCTCGGGTTGATGTTTCGCCCACTCCAGTAACTCTGCGGGCAGGTGGATATGGGTATCGACCATCCCCCCCTGCTTCACCGGCCCAGGTTTCTTTGGCACACGCGCAGAAGGAGCCGTATCCATGGGATATAGAATAGCCATTAGTTGTCCCTCATGCAAGCTAGGGGTCGTCGCCACGTCCGCACCAGAGAGGATACACCTATGACCATAGCACCACCCCAGCCTGCCGTAACGTCTCCCATGCTCGAATGGGCGCTGTGGTATGCCGCCCTGGGGTGGCCAGTCTTTCCCTGTCGCGGGAAGCGACCCCTCACGGATCACGGCTTGCGCGAAGCCAGTACGGACCTGGAGCAGATCCGGCGATGGTGGACGCAGACGCCTCACGCCAATATTGCCACGGCGATGGATGAGGGACGCTGGGCGCTGGATGTCGACGCGAGCCATGACGGGCTGGGGACGCTCCACGACCTGGAGCAGACCTACAGCCCACTCCCACGGACCGTCACCAATCTCACAGGGAGCGGGGGCGGGAGTTGCCATTATTTGTGGACGGGCGAGGCGCACAACAAAGCCCATCTCGGCGACGGCCTCGATGTCCAGGGGCCAGGGTCCTATATTATCCTCCCTCCCAGCCGACATCCGACGACCCGCCAGCGCTACGTCTGGGAGTCGGACTTTGGCCCGGATGACCTGGAGGTGCAACCCGCCCCGGCCTGGCTGGCCGCCCTCGTGCATCCAAGCACGGCGAAGGCCGCCGCGATCCCCCTGTCTCCTGATGAGCCTATCCGTGAAGGACAGCGGGAAACAACCTTGCTGCGCCTTGCCGGCGCTATGCGCCGCGTGGGCACCCAGTTTGTGGCCATCCGAGCCGCGCTCGATGCCGAAAACGCCCGGTGTCAGCCACCACTGCCCGACAAAGACCTGGACCGCATCGCCAAGAGCGTCGAGCGCTATGCCCCAGCCGTCGAGAAGAATGGCCGGGGCCACCCCGGATGGCCAGGACAGGAGAAGACACCCAGCACGCCGCGCCCGCCGCGTGATCCCGAGAGTGCCGGCACGGACTGGTATCTGACCAAGGTCGCAAAATATACGAACAAACAAGGCATTGTTGAGGCCAATGACACCACGATTTGTGCGTTCTTACGGAACCACCCCTACTGGTACGGCAAACTGTGGTGGAATGCCCTCGCCAATCGCCCGATGGTGGACGATGAAGCCTTAGATGACCACAAGCTGACGCGCATTGGCGAGTATTTTGGCGAACACCACCATTTGCCCATCCGCACCACCGGCACAAAGCTGGCCAAATGTATTGCTGCCGTCTGTCAGGACCTGCAACGCGATCCGCTCCAGGAGTATCTCAGTCAGCTCCCAGGGTGGGATATGCGCCCCCGCCTGGAGACGTGGCTGTGCGACTGCGGTGGTGTCCGCAATACGGCGTACAGTCGCTTTCTCTCACGCATCCTGATCGTCTCCATGATCGCCCGGGCCTATGATCCTGGCTGTCTCTACCGCTACGTCGTGGTCTTGCAGGGACCCGAGGAGTTTCGCAAGAGCACGTTTGTCGCCAATATGGTGCCCGACCCGGCGTGGCAAGACACCATTACCGAGAGTTTTGACTCCAAGGACATGCCCGCCCTCATTTCGGCCCTGTGGGTGGCCGAACTCAGCGAGCTCGATAGCCTGTCGCGCACGGAAGAAACGCGGCTCAAATCCTTTCTCTCCAAGCGCAGTGATTCCTATGTCCCCAAGTGGGGACTCTTCCGGGTCTCCCCACCACGGCGCACCATTTTTATCGGCACGACCAATGAGCACGTCTGGCTGAAGAGCTCAACGGGCAATACGCGCTGGCTCCCCATCAAGATTCTGCATCCGATGGATGTGGAGGCGTTTGTCGCCATCCGGGAACAACTCTATGCCGAAGCCATCGTCTGGTACGGGGATCATCTGGCGGACTGGTGGAGTATGCCGCAGGAGGTGGAAGAGGAAGCGCGGGACGAGCGCGAAGAGCGGCGCGAGCAAAGCGTCTATGAAGGCACGCTCGCCCCCTGGCTGGACAAGGGACGCTTCCATGATGAGAAGTTGCTGCTGGCCAATATCCGACCAGGCAAAGACTACACGACCTGGGAGGAAATTGCGGTAGGGTACCTCAGAATGGAGACCCCGGAGCGCTGGAAAGATATCACCATGCAAAAGCAAGTGGCGACCGCGCTCAAAGCGCTGGGTTGGTATCAAACGGTGATCAAGGACGGCGACCGCCATAGCAAGCGGGTATGGAAACGTGAAGAGCCGATACCGTTCTAAACATTTGATTTTGAACGTGTCTACATTAAAAGTGCCTCATGTAGACACTCGTGTAGACACGTTTCGTGGCTCTATTACTACGCTTCCCCCCCTTGTCTACATCTTTCTACATGTCTACATAAAAAATAATACATATACATAGGAGAGTGTAGTAGTAGTAGGGGGGAGTAAAGAAATATACTAGGAAATAGGGAGACGTGTAGAAGTGTAGACGTGTAGACAAAGCTATAATTCATGTTTTATCAAATACTTATAGAGACTACACGTTTTTTTGAGGGGTACAAATAAAATCTTGTAACCATTTGAAATTTAAAGACTTGTCCTAAATAGGAAGTGTGGACATTTCCTGTAGACAAACGGCAGAAAAGAGGAGCACACTCGATGAGCCCAGCCCCCGACGAGCATCCCTGGTGTCCCACGCATGGCCCCTGCGGGACGGGCCGCTGCTGGCTCGTGCGCAGCCTGGCACTGCCCCGGCCGCGCCCCAAGCCCTCGCGCCTGGAGGTGACGTTTCGCCGCTTTGCGACCGGCATCGCCATGCGAGCGCCCGTGCCCATGCCACCGGCCGTCTACGATAGTGTGGTCGATCACCTCAGCCGCACGGATGTCACCGGCGCAACCCTGTGTTTCTCCGGTCCCCTGCGCGAGCAGGTCTTGGATCTGCTCATGGCCTGGCTCCGCACGTCCCGTCGTCCAGGCGACCAACTCACTCTGTTTTGAGGAGACACCGATGGCTGAGGAGACACCGATGGCTACCGAAGCGACCCTCTACCCCGCCTGGCTGACACCGGCGCAACGTGCTGTCTATATCGCGTGCGCCCATATCTCAAACCGCACGATGGCAGATGTGACGATCGCCGAATGCCGGGCCATCAATGCGGATGCCCACGTCGGCACGACCTACGCGCGCCTGAGCCACCTTGCCCTGACGGGTGACGTGCTGGGCACCCAGGCCGCCGCCCAGGCGTACAACGCCGCGCTGCGTGCCGCCCTGAAACGCGTAAGGGAGACACGCCGTGGATAGGGTCTACAAAGAACTCAGGCGCGAGGAGCCCCCCGCCATCCCCGACACGGCTGTGCGCGACTGCGTGCTGCGCCTGGCCCTCGTGTGTATGGCGCTCGACCCCACGAGCGCGCTGACGCCCGACCAGCGCGCCTGGGTAAAAGCGCTGCAGCAGCGCACGACGCCGTTTACTGAGGGCGAACGGACCCGGCTCAAGGCACCCATCCTCACCTGGGTCGGGGCGCGCATGCCGAGGTGCTTGGAGGTCGTGACAAAACAGTTTGTAGAGTGACAATGTAAAGACAAAAATCTGTTGCACGCACGCAAAAATGTAAATACAATGTAGCTATGAAACGCTTAATCAACTTCCGACTCTCTGATCAAACGCTGGCGGTCTTGGACACGCATGCCAAGATCCACGGGTTGACCCGTACCGGCATGCTCGAAATGATTGTGAACCTCTATGCCAGTAGAGCGATTGATGAAGCCTACTGGTCATTCACCACACATCCCGCTACACCCAAAGGAGCCCCCAATGAGCGAAACCGCCGTTAGTCGCAAGGCCGCGCTGCTGCCCGCCCCCGTGGTGAGCACCATGCGCGATCTCATGCCCGATGTCTACAAGCTGCTCCCGCCCGACATCACCAGTGAGCAATTCCGCGCCGCGTGCTGGCTGGAACTCACCGGCAACAAAGACGTGCCCGAGTGCGTCGTGGAGAGCATCCGGGATGTCATTATCTACGCCGCCAATTATGGACTCATGCCTGGCCGCGATTGCCACTTCATCAGCTACAAGCAAAAGAAATACCGGGGCCAGAAGGGCCTCCAATGTATCCCCAATTATTTTGGTATTCTGCGCACGCTGGACCGGACGGGCAAGGTGCGACGGGCCTTCGCACATGCCGTGCACGAGGGGGACGAATGGTCCTTTGATATGTTCCAGGACCGTCCCGTGCATCGCCCCGCCGTCACCTTGGGCAAGGCGCCAGGCCAGGAGCTGTTTTACTATGGGGCCGTCATGTTCAAGTCGGGCGACTGCGCCTTTGAAGTGGTATCGCTGGAGGACCTTGAGGCGATTCGCCGCCGCGCCCCAGGGCATGACAGTGGCCCCTGGGTCACCGATACGGTCATGATGAAGCGCAAAAGTGCCATCAAGCGGGTGGCGAAGTACGTGCAACTCACGCCCGACGTGCGCCAGTTCCTTGAGGCCGACGACGAGCGCGAGAAAGAGGACATCCCCCAGGCACGCCATCAGCAAAACGTGATTGATCTCTTTGGGGAGGGCAGCGACCCCACCGCCCACATCCCGGCGGCCGTCCCGCAATCCGTCCAACCCGACAACCCGCTCATCGTGCGCATTGAGGAGGTGCTGACGACGCGCGGCCTGGAGTATGACGCCCGGGCGGCCTGGTGGGAACGGATGGCGGCGACCTACCCCGACCTGGAGGAACCGACCACCCTGGCGATGGTCTATGCGGAGCTGGTCAGCGAGCATGCCCCTAGAAGCCACCAGGATGGCCCAGGAGCCACGAAGTCCCCAAGGGAAGGGGTGACGGACGTCAGAACACCACAAGCCCCCAGAGAGCCAGGCGAGGACATCGACTTCTTTTCTGAGTAGCTGGCAACGGCGGCTGAGACGTATCCATCAACGCACACTGAAGGAGCACGACCCATGCCCTGGACCAAACTTCCCGCGTGGACCGGGACTGTCCACCTTGGATGCCTGACGTGTACCCCGGTGCCGGACAATGCCCATCTCTGCCAACTCGACCGCATGCTGGCGGTGGGCTTTGGTGCGGTAACTGTCACCAAGAACGGCACGTGTCTCTACGACGAACAGGAGTGGGCGCACAGTCAGGGGCATCGCAACCCGCTGGCCATGACGGATGCCGAACTGGAGGCCGCCCTTGCCGTCGGCGGTGAGGACTTGGTGGAGTATCCAACACTCGCCACGTATGAGGCCCGCGCCGCCGCCGACCCGGATCATGATTGGCGCGTCTGCTTTTACGCCCCACTGCACGAAGAGGAGTACCAGCGCCAGGGCCCAGAGGCGTGGGTGCTCATCCGCAGTGGGGAGGGCTTCGCGTGAGCTGCACGACAAACGCGCGGTTGATGGACAGAGGAGCCAGTAGCCCTATGCCCTTGCCACACACCTATACGTGCCCCTGTGGCCGTCGCGCCATCTTCACCGGCCGCACTCTCCTTCGTCGCCGCTGGGGAACCATGGACTATGCGCCGTGGTTTCAGCACACCTGCGCTTGTGGCCGCGTCAACACCGTGCATGAGGGCGAGGCCCTTATGTCGATACCGGGCAGGACGCCCACACCTGCGAAGGAGCCCCAGGAGCCACGCCGCCGCGATGGAGCCCTGCATTTTTATGTGGCCGGCCGCTCAGCCTTTCCTGGAGTCTGGATGCTGCGCAGCCTGGGGCGCCTGCATTACTTCAATCCCTTTACCCGCACCTGGCGCGCGTGTCGGATCGGATGGGAGAGCAGCCGCTCACCGTGGACACCATCCTGTCCGCAGCAAGGAGGCCCCCATGCATCGCGCCCGTTTCTATGACGTTATTCGCCTGCCGCTCTTTAACGGGACTCTGACGCAGAGCCAGGTTGATGGCCTGGAATATCTCTTAGACTACGCCGAGCATCATGCGCCTGCTCTCGATCTGCGGCATGTCGCGTACATTCTGGCCACGACCCTGCACGAGACTGCCCGCACCATGCAGCCTATTGAAGAATATGGCAAGGGAGTAGGATACCCGTACGGTGTTCCTGATCCAGAGACGGGCGAAACGTACCATGGGAGGGGATTTGTACAAATTACCTGGAAAAATAACTATGCCTATCAGCAAGCGAAGCTCACGCTGCCCCTGCTCACAACCCCCGACCTCGCGCTCCAGGCCGACTGCGCCGCCCGCATCCTGGTCGAGGGCATGGCCGACGGAGACTTTACCGGGGTGAGCCTCGGGGACTATATCAACGACGTGCAGTGCGACTATGTGGAGGCCCGCCGCATCGTCAATGGCCTGGACTGTGCGGAGCAGATTGCGGGGTATGCCCAGGTCTTCCAGGAGGCACTCCTCCAGGCGACGTGCCCCTGCCTCTAACGGAAGAGGAGCACCGGATGAAGCACCCCACGACCCTGTGGCCCACCGCCACGGGGTTTGGCCTCAGCGATACGACGGCGGGCTGGGGACCGACCCGCCGCACGGGGGACTTCGGCACACTCTGCTTTGAGAGCGCAAGCCCCCACGCGGAGGAGGACCCCGCCATGCCGTGCTTCTGCCCCGCCATGTCCCCCATGCAGTACGCCCACAACCTTGCCCGCGCCCGCTATGCCACCCTGAGCCAGAACGGCTTGTGGGTGTATCTCTGCTGCGGCGACTGTGGCACACGCTACCGCGAGACCGTCCGTGTGTGGGAAACCGAGCTCCGACGCCGCGCTGAGGATGCCTGCGCGGAAACCGTGCCGCACGATCGCTTTTATCGCGCTACCATCTAACAGGACAATCCCACGCGGAAGGCGTATGCTAGCCCACGCGTGGACGTGTCTCATGGTGGATGATCCTACATACTCTGGAGGTCTCGTATGCGCATGCTCCTTCCCCTGCTTGTCGTCGGCTTCTTCCTTTCCCCTGCTCAGGCCCGTGTCTTTCCCTGCACGGCTGGCGACGCCGAGTGCATCAAAACGGCGATTGCCCGGAGTAATCTGCAGCCCGCCCGCGAGGACGTGATCGAGCTTGATGCCTCGACGTTTGTGTTTGATCGCCAGGACAACGGCGATGATCTCAACGGCTTTACCGCCACCCCCGTCATCGTCGGCAACCTCACCATCCGAGGTCAGGGCGTCTCCCAGACCACCCTGGCGCGGAGCGATGCCCTCGATACCCCCCTCTTTCGCCTCCTGCATATTGGCCCCTCGGGACGCGTCACGCTCGAAGGCCTGACCCTCCGGGGCGGGGCCGTCTCGCCCGTCTTCTTCAATCGCGGCGGGGGCGTGTTTAACCAGGGCGATCTGCTCCTCCAGGACGCCGAGTTGACCGAGAACGAAGCGTGGATTGGCGGTGGCATCCATAATGGCCTGACGGGGACGCTGCGGCTCGTGCAGTGTGCGATCACGGACAACACGGCGGACTTCGTGGGCGGCGCCGTGACCAGTCTGGGGCCCACCTTTATTGAGGGGTGCCTCATTGCCGACAACCTCGCGGAGTCCGGTGGCGGCCTCTCCTTTGATCCGGCCGCCGGCCGCATTCTCATCCGTAACTCCATTATCGCGGGCAACATTGCCTTTCGTAATGCTGGCGGGGGCGCGGAGGGGGTGGGCGAGCTCGATGTCGTGAACACGGTCTTTCTGGACAACGGCGCAGGCGTGCGGGGCGGGGCGCTCAACCTCGCGGGAGGGCAGCTGACGCTGCGGGCCGTCGCCGTGGTCGGCAACGCGGCGAACAACTTTGGCGGCGGCATCTTCGTGGAAGCCGGGACGGTCGAGGTGCGGCGCTCCACGATTACTCACAACCGCGTCGTCGTGGGTGGGGTTGGCGGCGGTATCCGCAACGTGGCTGGGACGGTCACCCTCCGTAACTCGGTCCTCGCGGACAATGAGGCGCCACTCGGGCCCGATTGTTTCGGCACGATTCAGGTGGCCGGGCGCACGCTGGTGGGTGATCCCTCGGCTTGCGAGGTGCAGGAGGCTCCGCTGGCGGTGGCGGAAGGGCGCGACCCCTCCCGCCCGGACAGCCTCGACTAGGAGGAGGACGAACTCGCGCTGTTGGTTTGGGACAGCGTGATCGTCTGGGAGATACTTCCTGGCCCGCTGAGACTTTGGGAATACGTGACGGACGACGACTGCGAATACGCCACGACCGCACCGCATTTGATGGTGGTCTTCACTTTCATGGACACTCCTTTGCGCTGGCACGGATGCCAGTGTCTGGGTAGAGAGGAGACTGCCACACAGGGCAACCTCCTCCGCTCGTTGTCTGGTGCGGGCACATTCCCGCACCAGACGTCCCCATGCCAGGACTGCCCTGGCACAGGTGTTCCTCCGATGGCGCCGCCATCGGCCTTAGCGTCGTCACGGACTCGCGGCGTTCGCCGCAATCGTCGAGGTGGTCCGTGGCGGCAGGGTGGGCTTTGGGGGCGGTGGTGGCGTGCTGGGGATGGGCGTCCGGCTCGGTTCGACACTCGCCCCCGTCCCCGGCGCATTGTTCGACGCCACCGTGCCGCTCCCCGTATCCAGGACGGCGTCGCCACTGCCGTTGCCCGAGAGCAGATTGTTGCGCAGAACCGTATTCGTCGCCCGGCTCCCCACCGAGATGCCATACGCCTGGTTATTGGTAATGGTATTGTTGGTCACCTGGCACCCATCGCATTCGTAATCCACCGCCACGCCTGAGAAATTGTCCGAGATGACGTTGTTGTCCACGATATTATTGCGACCGTGCGACACCACCACCCCACCGCTGCCCGGGCCATTGGCGCGCAGGCCGTTGTTATAGATCTGGTTGTTGCGAATGACGTTATTATCCACGGTGTTGGTGGTGGCACTATAGAGGTGCACCCCGTAGCCGCCATTGTCATAAAAGCTATTGCCGTCAAAGAGACTGTCGTGTCCCGCCCAGTAGGTCCCGTACCAATACGCCCCGTGGACCGTGTTGCCGAGGAACTCGTGATACCCGCCCCCGCCGCTAATCCCCATCGAGGGTGGATTGACAATGTCCGACTGCTCCAGGCGAATATGGTGCGTGTCAGGGCCGAGGAAGACCTCGCCCGCCACGCGGAGTTGGCGGAAGGTCATCCAGGCAAAACCACCCCCCTCGCCCAACGTGATGCGCGTCAGTTCGGGTGTTTCGCCCGGATAGGCGGCAATCGTGGTCCGCGAGGATTCCCCGCCGCCACTCGCCAGCGCGCCGGTCGTCGGGTTAATGCCGTCGTTATAGGTGCCGCCTCGCAAATAGAGCGTATCGCCTGGGCGGAGCGTACTGGTGCCTGTCCCCAGACTACAGGGTGCTTCCAGCGAGCAGGCGGTCCCTGAGCCGGACGGCGCACTATAGTAGGTGGCTCCCCAGGCCGCACCACCCCAGAGCAGCAGGGTAAGCCCCAGCCCGGCGCCTCCTCGTCTCCGCATCGTATGCCTCCTTGGGTCGTTCGCGCTCATAGTCCCATCCCCTGATCGCGGTCAGGATCATGCAGCCGCACGCGGAGTCTTCCCTGCGCGCGGGTATCCTCCACCTGCGCCACGAGGACACGCGTCAGCCGCTGGAACGGGCCGACCCGCTCCGGCATCCGACGAGGCGCCCTAGAGGGCTGGAGCAGCGATCGGTAGCGCACCGGCACCCGCTCGACCGTGCCGTGGCGCGTGAGGAGAATGTGGGCGAGCTTCTGGTCGTGGGGCATGTCCCGCGTGATGCCGAGGAACGCCTTGCGGGACTCCCAATACTGCCGGGCATTGTTCTGTTCGCGTGGTGGCGCTGTGGCGCGGGCCTGCCGGATGGCGAGGACGGTGGCCATCGTGGCACTGACCTTGCGCTCCTCCCGGTACTCTCGACTCTCTTTGGGAAAGAGTTTGGGCTCAGGCGCCCGGTCAATCCCACGGGCACGCAAGGAGCGCGGGTCTACCCGCACAGTTATGCCCTGCTGCTCCAGATGGAGATTGACCACATCCGCCAGCATCACCCGCAGATGGCGTTGCACAAGCCGCTCCGCAAAGAAGGGATCTTTCTGGGCACCGCCCTGCGCAGGATGGGTTGCGTTATATTTGCGAAAATGCTGCGCCGCGCTACGGGCAACCGCATTATCGGTTTGTCGCCGGGAGAAGATCACATGCACGTGCGGTTGCTCCTGCGTATCATCCATCGTCCGTGGCGCATGAAAGGCATAGGTGAGTGGCAACCGCTCCCCGGCAATCGTGTCCACCAGATTCCGGATGAGCGCGATGTTTTGCTCATGGGTTAACTCGACGGGGAGACCTATCTTGAGTTCCTCAAACGCGACCCACCCGACCCCTTCATGTTTCTCCGCTGCGGCGAAGTAGGTATAGGGATCGTTCGCACACCAGCGAGGCAGGTTGAGGCTCGCGCTCGCAAGGCAATCTTCTCGTGCTCCACTCACATACGCGAGCTGCTCTGCCGCCCGACTGCGCACGGGCTCGCGGGTGATGTAGGCCACCCGTTCGACCGCCTGCTGGCCCCCACTTTTGTAGACATCCCGACGCATATAAAAATGCACCATGCGTCCCGATCTCCTGTCCTCTAGATGCAGACTCCCACTGCCGTTGGCCCCTTCCTCCTCACCTCCTTTCAGTCGGATTCGTCGCAAGTCTCTAAGGCGAGGAGTTCGGAGTTCTCTCCCTTCGGTCGTAGGGGAAGGCAATCTTGGCGCGTTAAGGGTTTCGCGTTGCGAGACCCGCTGCGGGGACACATCCGGCCCCAGGCACGATATCCAGAAGGAGACTCTCCAGGACCGCGCCAGGGTTGGGCGTTTCCCTGAGCCTGGCGACGGCGAGAAACACCTTCTGGAGGTCGGTGTCACTCCACGCGAGCAGCCCCGCTTCATCCGCTAGGGCACCAACGTAGTAGCGGCGCTTGTTGGTGGCCTTGCGGGTCTCTTCGCGGACGGACGCTTCCGCCTGCATGATCGTTTTGCGCTGCGCAACGCGCTTCTCCTGAGCGCGCCGTTCTTCCTCGGCGAGTTTGGCTTTGGCTTTACGGACTTTTTCTGCCGCCAGTTCGGCTCTCGTCATGGTCGTCTCTCCTTGCCTTTTGTGTGCGGTGACGTAGGCGTGGGCTTGGGCGCCTCCTGTGGCTCCCCGTTGGCCCACATAGCCGGAAGCTTGAGCGGTTGGAGTAAGATGACGTTTCCAAGCTGGCCGGCTTCAACGGTTATGGTGGGTTTCGTGCTGAGGAGCGGTCCCGTGATGCGGGCGCCCGTCTGCGCGCCAACGCCTGCGATACTCGACGCGATGTGGCCCACGCCAGCCGCTTCGTTGGCGGCAACGGTAATCGACGTCGTCCCCCCTTTGAGGACGCCCTGAATGAGGACGGCCGCAAGGAGGCGGCCATAATGTTGGTTCACATCCCCGCCCATCCCGGACACACCTTCCTGATCCGTGATGGGTGCCTGCCCCAGGTCGATACTTCGGCCATCGGGGAAGGCCAGGGTGAGGGTCACCGTGTCGAGGCGTTCATTGCCATAGACGAGCTTGCTACTCTGCGTATCGCCCAGGATGGTGGAGCCCTGGGGAATGAGCAGATGGCGCCCCGTCGCCGTGTCGTAGATATTTGTCGTCACCCGTCCGGTGAGCTTGCCTTCCACGTCACTGATAATTTTTGTCTCGAGAACAAATGGGACTTTGGTAGCGCCAGGCGCGAGCGTATACAGGCGGGTCGTCTCAGGCGCGGGCGACGGCTCGACCTTGTTGGTAATGAGGAGGGGCGGCGACGGCGGCCTCGGGGTGTCCTTCTTTGGGGCCTGTCGGGGAGGGGTCGCGACCGCCGCTCTCGTCACAGGTGGATGTTGGAGGGTTTCCAGCTTGTGCAAGATGTCTTTCGACTGGCGCTCTAAGGCCTCCAGCCGTGGCCCAACCGTATCGGGAGCCGCTGCCGCCACCGTGGGCAGTGCCTGGACCGTGATATCGCGGACGATGGGATCTTTCTCCAGCGGGGGATAGACGCTCTGACTCTTCCAGGTCCGCACCGGCTTTTCCGCTGGCAGCTTCTCCGTGGCAGACGTGCGGCGGAGGTACAGGAACCCGGCGCCGGCGGCGAGCGCAAGGATCACAAGCACGACGAAGGCGCCAATGAGGCGCCCAAAGGCGCGCCCGGTGACGGGGGGAGGAGCCATCGGATTGGTGTAGACGGCACCTCTCATGGCTTCCTCCCGGCGAGCTGCTGCGCTGCAGCGGGAAACTGGGGACACTCCGCAGCGTCGGGGCACTGGATGGTGCGCAACCGTGCGCGCGTCACCGTCACGACTTCCGCCTCGGCACCAATCCCCACCCGGAGCTCCAGGCGGCCAGCGAGTTCGTCAAGAATGACGACGTTGAGGTATTGCCGGGCGTTAATAAGTTGCGGTCCGTTCGGGCCAATCTTGCGGATCAGCGGCACCTCAGCAAACAGCGTGACCTCGGGGTAGAGGACGTACATTTTTTTGCCATCGTCATACACGCGCGGTAGCCAGTCGGGGGCTTGCGCCTGCGAGGACGCCAGGACATACCCCACATGCCACCGCTTCGGCTCGGCAGGATCGGGCAGTAAGCTGGGCTCTTTGGGGTGGCGGTCTGTCCCTTCAGCCGGCGCGGGCTCTTCCTTCCACCGGAGGACGCGGATGGGCGACTTGGCCACACTTTCGAGCGTGATGTAATACGTCTGCTTCGTGGTCGTGACGATGAGGCCATTCCGCAGCCCCACCTCGCTCGCGGTAATGAAGACATGATGCCGTTTCTGCGCGCCAGAGCCTTCTTCACCCTGGAGCACCTGCCACTTACGGGCCTTGCCCTCCTCCTGGGGCGTCCGGTCGCCATCGGTGAGCGTATGGACTTGTTCCCCCGGGCCAAACACAATGTCCAACGGAAAGCCCAGGCTGACGGGTGCTAGGTACGTCCCCCCGCGTGTGTAGGCATAGACTTTCTCGGCAGGGGTCGGGGGGACCTCTTTGACCTGGGACGTCTCGGCGGCGACGTGCGCCGGCGCCGGGTTGACCACTTCGGGCAGAGTCCATAGCGAGAGATCATCAAGCGGCGGCGGCACCAGGGGTGGCGGCGGGGGCTCGGCACACCCCGCCAGCAGGCACAAGACACACACAACAAGCACACGCATACAAAACCTCTTAGGTCGCATTCTCAGCCGTATCGAAGCTGGCCACACAGATCCCCAACCGGTTATCTTCGGCATCCGCCAGCGTCTTCAAGGCCAGGCGTCCCACGGTAAACGTGGTGGTAAACTGGGCGGGCTTGCCTTTGGCGTCGGTCCCCGTGGTCACTTGCTCCCAGAGCACTTGATAACTCTTGGGCGTCGGGGTTTTCGTGATGCTCAAGACATTGACCTGCACCCGTGTCGTTACTTTTTTCCCCGGCTTCTGTTTGGCTTTGAGCCCCGCCAGGAAGGGCCGGGCACTGGGACAGGTGTGCAGTTCCACCCAGCGCCAATCGTGCAACTCCGCCTTGGCCACGTCATCCCCCCGCCAGTAGACCCGCCTGAGCCATTCGGCCAACATATCCATGTACGGCGCGTCAGGCGGGGTATAGTCGAGCAACTTTTGCGGCACCCCAATTTGCACAAGGCGCCCCTCGTCCAGTTGCACCACCTGCACAAAGGCCTGGACGTCGCGGCGCTCATAGACCAGCCAGGCGACGATGAGGAGCGTCCCGAAGAGGAGGCCCCCCAGCCAGAGGGCAAAGCGATGCCACAACCAGGCGTGCTGCTCAGCCGAGGCATCGCGGGCATCGAGGTCGGCGCGCGTCTGTTTGATGACCGCCTCGATCATGGCGGGCCACGCTTCGAGTTCGGGTGGCAAGGTTGGCAGGGCATGCCCGTTGCTGCTCCCGACTGCAGGGATGACCTCTGTTGCCATCATCGTCTCCTCACGCGCCCACACGTCGCAGCATGGCTGAAGTGCCACGCACCGCCCCGGCCCCCATCTGGACAAAGCGGGTGGTCGTCATGGCGGCCGAGGCAATCGTCGAGCCCGTAAGTCCCAGTGAGGCCCCGCCCGCCATTCGTGCCGCCTTGGCGGGCAGCACCCAGGCCAGGACCGCAAAGATAATGCTCCCGATGACCGGCGTCGCGGTCTGCACGTAGGTCATGACATCGAAGGCGCCCCCCGTCGCCGGCAGGGGCAGGCGCAGTTGCTCAAACAGGGGAATGGAGAGGCCAATCATCGTACAACTGACGAGCGCCCGAATGAGTGCCCCCGTAATCCACCCCAGGCTAAACTCGGCAAAATGCGTCGTCGTGCGCCAGATACCCCAGCCAATGAGGACCTGGCCGCACATGAGGCTCAAGTAAAACTCCACGAGCATAAAGAGGTGGTGCACGGCAATGGCCGTAAAGGCGAGCGTAATGGCGAGCACCTGCAACCATTCACTCGGCGCAAAGGCCAGGCTTAAGCCCTGCCAGATTTTCTGATACCAGGTCGCCTGCTCGGCCAGGGGGAAGGCCACGCGAAGGCCAATGTCCAGGATAAAGCCGGGGTTGCGGAGTTGCTCGGCCGTGAGACCATTGGCACCCCCCAGCATGCCCCAACCGGCAAACGTGTCAAAGGCGGCCTGGCCCATTTCCCACAGGTGGATGAGTACCCACATATAAAAGCCCGTCGTCACCGCCAAAAAGAGCAAGTGCCCGAACACCTCGCCAAGCTGGCTCCCCCCGCTCAGCATGACCGGCCACCATTCCCGATAGAGTTGGATGAGCGCGGCGACACTCAGGATGGGGATCGCATACTGGGCCAGCGCACGGGCACCCGCTTCAAGGGCACTGAGATACGCGCCAGCCAGGAGATTGATGAGGGCTTCCATGCGCTACTCCCAACGGGGCCAATCGGCTAAACGGTGATCGCCAATCCGGCCCATGCTTTCCCGCACCATGTCCGCTGTCGCCCGGTCGACCACGTCGGCCCGTTGCCACGCCGCCGTCTGCGCGGCCAGCACCGCCAGGGTTTTATTCTGCACCTGCTGCACCTCCGCGAGGCGTTGCTGTCCCGAGAGATTGCCTAAGAGCTGCTCCACATCGGCAAACAAGGCGCGCATATGGTCGCCCGTGCGGATAAGGGTGCGAATGAGGGTCTGGCTGCGAAAGGCAAAGGTCAGGGCTTTCTGCTTCATGGTTTTCAGTTCGGCCAGGCGGGCATCCAGTTCCGAGCGCGTGCGCGGGGCCTGCTCTAGATCGAGGAGCACGGCAATCTGGTGCTCCAGGGTCTGCACATCGGCGGCGATGGCCTCGGCCTCCTGAAGGATATTGCACATGAGTTCAATGTCCTCGACAATGCCTCCCGCAGCCGTGAGGGAGCGAACCGGGGTCAGATCTAGGATTTGGTTGGCTTGAATTAAAGTAGTCTGGGCTGCCGTAATGACATTCTGGATAGCGCTTATTGTGGACTGGGTCAAATTGGCCCCTACCTCAACGACCGGCATCACGCCCGTGCCAAGGACTTGCGCGTGACCAGGAACTGCCAGGGCCAGGAGCATGACAGGAGCCAGGAGGAGACGAGGCCCATTCATTGTTTGACCTCATTCGTGCTAGTGCTCACACATTTGCCGTCTTTCAGCGCCTCGGGCCGACAATTCAAGCCATGGAGTTCATTCATCCGGTAGCCAAAGTCTGTACAGCCAGCGAGCGTCAACGCGAGGAGTACCACCCCCGCCAGCATCAGGAGGAGCGTGCCCGCAACCCAGATACCTCCCAGCAGCGCGTGGCGATTCATACGTTCCCTTTCTAGCGGAGCACGAGCCCCGCAATGGCACTGACAATGGTTAGCAGCACGAGGAGCGCCACCCCGAGCACAATCGTCTCCACCCGGTAGGCATCCCGCGCTTCCCAGACCTCCATCGTGCGGTCCCAGTCACTCCGGGCGCGGCGTGGAGCAAAGTTGCGGAGACTGGCCTCGGCACTCGCCTGCCGGATCGCCTCCCGTTCACGCTCGGGCAATTGGAGCCATGCGCTTCGCGTCATCGTGATACCTTTCCACAAACGTGGCCGCCTCGTGATTCCCGAGGGCAGCAAACCAACGTGCAGCAAAGTTGTGCTGCCCTTCCTCCTGAAGAAGACGATCCATTAAAGCGTGGTCACTCGCGCTATTACAGGCCACGGCTTGCAAGACACCCCGTGGCAGGGGCAGGCTCACTAACTGTTGACCCAGCTCTCTTTGTACGAAAAACACATCCCGTTGAGGTTGCGCGCGGGCCACTAACTGAATCGCCGGGTCCGTCAGCCCCAGGCGTTGATAGACGGCATAGATGTCTGGCTCCAGCGCGGCGCCGTTGGGCAGCATGAACCGACTCGGACAGGCTTCCTGGAGGAGCGTCCCGAGGGGCCCCCCAAACACCTTGATAAGACTATGCGTCGAAAAGCCCAGGCTCACGGCTTTCTTCGCTTTCGTTTGGAGATAGGTCTGGACCTTTTCTTCGCGCCGCGCCCCCGCCATACCGGTCATGTCCTGCGTCATGGAATCCGCCATCCACGAGACCGCCGCGTCATCCATGGCGAGGAGCATCGGCGCCGCCGTACTCATCTGAGGCTCCACATGCAGATTGAGGATATAGCGCAGCACTGGAGCCAGGATGGAGGGTCGGTGGAGCAGGTGCGCCATCTCAAACGTCTGCACCGGATGGGCCGTCAGCGCGTCCGTTGCCGCATCAAAGAGCCCCTGATAGACGCCGCGCTGCGTAAATTGTTCGAGCGTGCGGTGGATGGCATGGCGCGTATTGACCAGGGTCATGAGCGTTTGATCGGGGTGGGCGATCCCGTGAATATCCCGACTGCCAGTGCGGGCGCGCTGCGTGGCGGATTCCCCTGCGGCCACGAGGATGCTCAGGAGCGTCGTCATCGTCCGCTGCGATTGCGGCTGCTCCCGCAAGGCGGCTAAGCCGCGCCCCAGATGGCTCACCACCATGGCATCCCGCGTAATGCCGTAATCGAGCAAGAGATCGAGGAGCCACTCCTGCACCAACCCCAGATGCTCCGGATCCTCCAGGCCCTGAAACGGCGCATACTGCACCCCAGGCGCCCCCAGATCATGCCACGCGCCACCCAGGAGGTGGGTGAGCAGCCGACCGTGCCCATCCAGATCAAAGAGCATGGCTTGCGCGCGGGTGTACTGCATCCAGGCTGCCCGCAAGATATTGAGGAGGGTGCTCTTGCCAGCACGGGTCGCCCCAAGCACCAAGAAGTGCCCCAGGTCACGGATATGGTTCACAATCCTGATGAGCGTATTGCCACGACTGACGGCATAGAGCCACGGCAACCCCCCGAGATACTCGTCCCGCTCTGGCCCACGCCAGGCGGCATTGAGCCCCGGACAGAGGTGTTCCAGCGTGAGCGAGGACTGCGGCGTGCGCGCCACATGATCCAAGCGGTTCCCGGGATGCGTACTGAACCAGGCGGGCGTACTCTCATCCGTTTCCACCGCCGTGGTAAAGCCACGATCTTGGAGGGCCTGGCGCACGGTTTGGAGCTTCAAATCCGCCTCGGCAGGATCGCGGTCCCACACCATAATGACCGTGGTAAAATCGCCGTAGGCCACCAGATCATGCCCGGTTTCTTGCCGGGCCGCATCAAGCTCGGCGGCTTTGTTCAAGGCCGAGCTATCCGTCACGCGGGCGGCGTCGCCCCCCAGTTGTTCGGCCGCGCGCTGCGCCATGGTTTTCTCCTGGCCGACCCAGGCGTGATGGCGCCGGCGCAAAATGCCTTCCTGGAGTTGCCGGTGCATGCCCTGCCAGCGTACCACCCAGCGATACTCCACTTGCGCCACATCGAGCGCCTGCATGACGCCCACGACCGAGCTATGCGGGTAGCCCATAATGGAGCAGAGCCGCACTTTCCAGGACTGCGGGTCATCCGGCCGTCCCCCCAGGCTTGGATAATGCTCCCCGTACCAGGGGGAGGTGCCCAGCTGGCTATCAATGCCGTTCCAGTAGGCTAGGGTCCCCACGGGATGCCACTGATCCGACACCGTGGAGTGCAGGTACGTAAACGTCTCTGCGGGCGTGAGCACGCGACACTCGGCCAGCATGCCACTCAGGAGCCCCATAAAATAGTCCACCTGCGTGACAAACTCCTGTTCGGTGCGCTGCCGTGCCGCATCCGCCGTCTGCCGCGTAGCACCGGGGCCATAGAGAAACCAGCGGAGGCCCTGGACTGCAGCTTCGGGCGGGGGCCGGTAGGTCGGCGTCATGAAATACTGCGTTTCGTAACTCCCAGGATCGACCAGGAGTTGCTGGCGACGACAGGCATCAATCCACGCGGCCACCGCATACCCCTGCCAGTCCGCCTGGGGGAGCGAGGTCACGCGGCGGCGCTGCGCTTCAGAGTGCAGCATCCACTGCCCGCCGAACTTCTTGAGGACATCATTGGCCCGCAGGGCTTGCGTGCCCAGTTCTTCGGGGGTCAGGCCCGTCACGTCGGTGCCGCGCACGGCATAGGAGCGTTGCAAGCCCTTGTCTTTCTGCAGCACGACGTTGGGGGCCACCATGGCGCGCCAGCACAACATATCGGACACCACGGCAGGTTTCTTCCGAGGCGTGGGATGATATTCGGTATAGACCGCCATGAGGATGCCTCTCAACCAGCGCGGTAGAAAGGTTGATATTTGCGTCGCCAGCGGGCCAGCAACGCACTATCCCAGTTGACATTCCAGTACGTGAGGCCCATGAGCAGGAGTTGGACGCTGAGCCAGACGACACCGATCGCCGCCGCCCAACGCATGCCCAGCTTCATCCAGGTGACCAGGCCCACCCAGATACAGGCAATGAGCCAGGTGTAGCTGTACATGCGGGGCGCCCCCAGACTGAGGAGGCGCTGCCAGGTGCCTAAGCGGATTGGGGCTTCATAGCCCAGCGTCCCCCACCTCTCAGCCATGGTGCTAGTCTCCTTTCTGCACGAGGAAGAACAGCCCGGCGACGGCGCCACAGGCACCAGTTGCCACCGTGGTATAGCGCATGGCCGTCGCCATAAAGCCGTTCAGATCCTCGCCTACGGGCAAGGGTGGCCCGAGCCCAGACGTGGCAAAAATCCCCTCCAGAGACGCGAGGGACGTGAAGACTCCCAACATCACCGTCACGATCCCACACGGGAGGACCAGGCGCATACTGGCAAACCCCAGGGCGCCCCAGACGTCAGTCAGGAGTACCTTCCACGGCACATCCCTTGTCTCCGTCGGGACGCTAGGGCGGTAGTTGGCCGGCAGCATCTTCTCTGCCGCCGCATGGACCGTGCGCCGCCAGGTCCGCCCTGCGCCCGTTGGCTTGCGGCGCCCCACCAGATCGTCGGACATGGGTCGAATATCGCGGCGCTCGTGCCTCGTTTCCTCTGTGGTTCCGTGCGGTGCCATGCTAGGCCCCTAAGAGCAGGGCGCCACTGACGAGGCCCAACGCCCCGCCAATCGTGGAGAGCCCGCCCAAAATACCGCCTTTGACGAAGAGCGAGAGATACCCACTCAAAAATTGCGCGTAGGCATTCTCAGTCATCGCCACGATCGTTCCGATGCCTCCCGCCAAAAAGGCGATGAGGCCCAGAGAGACCAAGGCTGTTTCGAGATCCCCGAGAAAGCCATCAAGGGCAATCCCCAGGGTAAAGGCGCCAGCCTGACGGGCCACCAGGAGCCCGCCTAGTACCACCACTCCAACCTTCGTATTCTGCTTCGTCTTGCTCACCACGGTGCTTCCCCTTCCTTCTCGCACTCCAGCCTACGGGGCTGGCGCCGGGCCCCCAGGAGCCATCACAAGTCGCACGAGTATCCACGCCAGCCCAAGGACATTGCTCCCAACGACGGCGGCAAACATGACATCAAAGAAGCGCACGCTGTAGGACCGTGCGTAGCTGGTGCACATATCGAAGACGGCGAGGCCGAGGTGCACAAACAGCACCCCGACAGTTATGACTGCGGCAACCGCCAACGGTGTGTCATCTGCGCCAAAGGGCATAGGGCTCTCCTTCCTGCTCACGCGCCAGCCTTTTGCGCTGGCGCCGCATGCCTGCCGGCATAGTCTGGGTCGCTCAAGCAATTCACCTTGCCACACAGAATGGGCCGGAGTCCCGTGCGGTAGACAATCGCCGCGCGCGGGTGCATGGCCCGCAGCTCATCGGGGGTCATGAGGGGTCTGCCGACTTGCTGGTACGAGACCGAAGCGCGGGACAGGAGGCCCTGTGGCTTCGAAATGACGGGTTGTTCGACCGTCTCTTTGCCCAAGAAATTCTCACTCAGGCGCTTCGCCGCGATATCGTTATCTGGGGCAAAGAAAATCTTGGTCGCGCTATTGCCCCAGACGCTATTCTCGCGCCCAAACGTCGTCTCCAGTTGCGGGATATCTTGCGCCACAATGAGGAGCTTCACGCCGTACTTCGCCACTTCCGCACTGCCTTTATCCAAGAACCGGCTATACCCATAGGCCGGGGCCTCGTCCGCAATGACCAGCAAGCGATGCCGGGCGCTGCGCGGGGGGCGCTGTTCGAGTTCGCGCATGGCCATGTCCGAAATAACGCGGTAGACCGGGGCGAGCCGTGTTAAATCCGTCGTACTAGGCGCCACGAGATAGAGCGACAGCGGCGTGGGGCCATGCTGCAAC
>Ga0075418_10001371_pt1 | contig 27493 bp, 22 predicted proteins | sample SoiMetdeltSBSDD2_FD_81776 | JGI IMG/M metagenome (GOLD analysis project Ga0075418, IMG submission 81776) | Bulk soil microbial communities from a Populus tree surrounding site in Tennessee, USA - Soil MetaG P. deltoides SBSDD2 | ecosystem: Environmental > Terrestrial > Soil > Tree plantation...
AACAAAGGATAACCGCGTAGCGGTGTCCTCTCAGTAGCTTGCGTGGAGTGGGCGACACCCCTGGGCCGCGTAGCGGTTACCTCTGGGCGTCAAAATCGGATCTAGTCAAAATAGGTAACCGCTACGCGGCCCAGGGGTATCGCCCACTCCACGCAAGCTACCGAGAGGACACCGCTACGCGGTTACCGCCAACGCAGTTTGTCGACGAGAGACTAAAGTTTTGTCCAACCCCCAACTGAAGTTGGGTGTTCTATGAAAACTGGGACACTGAATCAACCGCTACAGAAATTCGTAGTCAGAAAAAGCTCCAACAACCAGCGCCTTCTTCGGACCAGCTACACAAACTCGTAGCTGGATTCCTCGCCCGTAGACCACCTGCCCTTCGACTACGAATTTGCGTAGCAACACAGCACGCCGCCTAGCCGATGAGCAGCTCCTGCCCTTTCAAAACAGCTACATAGTTGCGCGGTGACCGGCATTACGAATTGAAGTATCTTGGGCGCGCAGTCGGAAATGAGGATCAGCTCAGGCTGGAGACATCAAATTGAAGGAGACCGGAATGATAAAGCTAAAGTCAAGCATAGCGCACACCGTCGTTTGCGTAGTCTTATTGACCGGCAGCGTCGCTCGAGCTCAGACGCCTGCGACTCGTAATCCCGCCCCGAACGAAGCATATCGATCGGAATTTCGAATTGATACGTTGTTGGCGCAGGTCCGCCCATCGCGTCGGGCCGGTTTCAGCCTGATGGGGCCAACTGCTGCGGGCGTCGGGCCGATGGCGGCAGGCGGATTGAACATTCCTGTGGTCGGTGGCGGCACAATCGGAAGGCTTCCGAAGTGGACCGGCTTCACTAGCGCCAATTGGGTGATAGGTGACTCGACCATCTTTGAAGACAAGTACGGGCTGGTTGGCATCGGCACCGATACGCCGACCTCGAAGCTGACGGTGCAGGGGATGATTGAAACAACCATGGGCGGTTACAAGTTCCCTGACGGCACGGTGCAAACTTCGGCAGGTCTCTCGGCAGGCCAGGCGGTCATGAGTCTCAACGGACTCAAAGGCGATGTGACGCTGAAGGCTGGCGTCAATATCTCGATAAGCCAAAACAACAACCAGTTGACAATAGCGTCCACCGCTCTAAACCAGGTACTTCACGACGAGACGTTAACAGGCGATGGGACGAATACGCCGCTTCGAGTCTCTGTTCCGTTGGTACTGGCGGGGCCGGCCGGGGACATAAACAGTCCCCAGGCGGTTCTACGAATCGCTAACTTCACAGAAAAAGGTCCAGGGATGATCGTGCGCCCCGGAAATAGCGAAAACGATTTTGGCGGTGATGGTATTTCCGTGTCAGGCGGCAAGAGCACCAATCTTGTGGGCGGCACGGGCGTTCGTGCGTTTGGGGGCAGCGGCAAGCTAATGGGGGGTGAAGGCGTCGTCGCGGAAGGCGGTATAGTCGACAACGCTCCCGGCGTTATTGGCGATGGCGGCCCAGGGATACGCTCTGAAGGCGGTGACAGCAACACCGGAGATGGCGGTGATGGCGCGCTGCTTCGTGGAGGCACTGGCACCGGCGCAGGCAAATTCGGAGGCATTGGGGTGATTGCAATCGGCGGTATAGGTGAAAAGGGCGCAGTCAAAGGATTAGCCGGCTCTTTTGTAGGCGATGTCGAAGTAGAGGGCAACTTCAATGTAACCGGCGGTGGCTCAAAAAACTTCAAGATCGATCATCCGCTCGATCCGGAAAACAAATATCTCTATCACGCCGCAATTGAATCGTCCGAGGTTCTGAACATATACAGCGGAAACACCAGGCTGGACGGTCGTGGCGAAGCGACTGTAAAGCTTCCGGAATGGTTTGAGGCATTGAACAAGGACTTCCGATACGCGCTGACACCTATCGGCGCCCCGGGAGCGGGCCTCTACATCGCACAGGAAGTTTCCAGTAACCAATTCAGGATCGCGGGCGGACTCCCGGGAACAAGGGTCTCGTGGCAAGTGACTGGCATCCGTTCGGATGCAGCTATTCGCTACCGCCCATTCAAGCTCGAAGAGGACAAAGACCAATCAGACCGCGGCTATTACCTGAGTCCCGAAGCACATGGTCAGCCCGCCGAGAGGAGCATTATGCGGTCTCGAAATCCCGAGACTACTAAACGCCTCGAGCAGCAAACACTCGACCCAACGCACAATAGGAGTCAGAGATAGGCTCTCAAACTATCACAACCCTGGAGTGACAATGATTTTGAGGCGCTGTCACTCCAGCACCTGAAAATCCTGACACATCACAAGCGACTAGGCGGTTCTGGAGTTTTAGTACCGTCGGCAAGCCAGGTGTGTGTCGAACTAATAACCAAATGCAAAAAGATTGAGAAGGAGACGAAATGAAAAGCAACCTAAGATTCACGGTTAACGCTCTGTTGGTGCTTGTGGCGGTCTGTGTAGCGAGTGCCTACCCACAGGAGAAGGGAAAGCCGAAAGATCCTGCAGAGAAGCAATCTGCCCAGATGCAAATCGCAGCCGGAGGAAACCAGGCCGTACAAGGCAACGGCACGATCGGCCGGCTGGCAAAGTGGACGGCACTTAAGAACATTGGCGATTCAATCGTTTTTGAAAGCAGCAACGGTCTGGTCGGCATCGGGACCGACACACCGACTTCGAAGCTGACCGTCCAGGGAATGATCCAGACGACGATGGGCGGCTACAAATTCCCTGACGGAACCGTCCAGACTAGCGCGGGCTTGCAGTTCGTAAATCGAGATTCGACGCTGAGTGGCAATGGCACGCAGAACGACTATCTTAGGGTCGCAGTTCCACTATTCCTGACCGCCACCCAGGATTCAATCACCGCCTTAGATGTCAGAGGTGGTGACCTTTCGGCCCAGCAGGGATTTGGCGGCTCAGGGTTAAGCGCTCGTGGAGGTGATGCGAAGAACCCGTTTGGGGGCATCGCGGGCGTCGGACTGACAGGAATTGGCGGCAATGCGACTGGCGTAGCCAGCGCAGGAATCGGTGTAAGTGCTAGAGGTGGTGCTGGGGGGGAAGGCATTGGGCTTCTTGTCGAAGGCGGAGATCCCCTCGTAGGCTTCGGTGGAAGTGGCGGCGACGGTGCCAGGATATTCGGCGGCGACGGGCGTGGCGTCTCCCACCAGGGTGGCGATGGCATACGCGTTTTCGCCGGCGCTGGCACTAACGGCGCGACCCCGGGTAACGCGGGAAGTTTCTTCGGTACGGTTGATGTAGCCGGAAACTTCAACGTAATTGCAGGCGGAACAAAGAACTTCAAGATCGATCACCCGCTTGATCCCGAAAATAAGTACCTCTACCACGCGGCGATCGAATCCTCGGAAGTCCTCAACATCTATAGCGGCAACGTCACCACCGATGAAAGCGGCGAGGCTGTGGTCACTTTGCCGGATTGGTTCGAGGCAATTAACCGTGATTTCCGTTATCAGCTCACAGTTGTCGGCACCTTCGCCCAGGCCATCGTCGGCCAGAAGATCAAAAGTAATCGCTTTCAGATAAAGACCAGCGCGCCGGGCATAGAAGTTTCCTGGCAAGTAACCGGCATTCGATCCGATGCCGCTATCCGCAAACATCCGTTCACGGTTGAAGCGGACAAGGCAAACGACGAACGGGGTCTCTACCTTTCTCCAGAGGCGTATGACCAGCCGCAAGAGAAGGGCATCCAGTGGGCTCGCGATCCTCGAAATAACAAATCAAACCAAAGACCAGCGACTGACAATCGCTGAGTGTTATTCACGAGAACGCAGGCGTCTGTCCCTGAGGAGGTAGGAGAGATGCCTGCGTTCCAGTGTCTCAACTCAATAAAAAAGACAAACCATAGAGCTGCAGGTATCAACGCCGTCAAGCTCACCGTCAGTGAGGCAGGCAGGATGCCTGCGCTCCCAGGGAGATTACTTCAATGAGAAACATATTCTTCGAACACAAATCTGCTAGATCCGAAGCGAGCAAGTCCAGGTTCTTTATCGTTGCAGGGCTCGTAGCGCTGATGTGCGCCGGGACCGTTGCAGCCAATGTTACATTTGTCCTCAAGTGGGGAAGCGGCGGCTCGGGTGATGGAGAGTTCTTTGCTCCCGCGGGCCTGGCCGTTGACACCACCGGCAAGATTTATCTCGCCGACGCTTTCAACCACCGCATCCAGAAATTTGACGCGAACGGAACCTTCGTAGGCAAGTGGGGAAGCTTTGGGAGCGGAGACGGGGAATTCTATTATCCCTATGGTGTTGCGGTAGACATATCCGGAAACGTCTTCGTCGCCGATGCGAATAACCACCGAATTCAAAAATTCGATGCGACTGGGAACTTCGTCACCAAGTGGGGCGCGTCAGGCGTCGGTGACGGGCAGTTTGATTTCCCGGTGAGCGTTGCGGTGGATGCGGCGGGCAACGTGTTCGTCGCGGACCCCAATAACAACCGCATTCAGAAGTTTGACTCGAACGGAAACTTTCTTGCGAAGTGGGGCAGCGCCGGGACGGGCGACGGTGAGTTTGCCTATCCCCTGGCTGTCGCTGTTGGTCCCGACGGCAAGGTTTACGTCAGTGATCAGTTCAACCAGCGCATACAAAAGTTCGACTCGAATGGCGTCTTCATCACCAAGTGGGGCGGCGGGGGCACCGGCGACGGCGAATTCAACAATCCAGACGGTGTGGCGGTTGATTCCCTTGGTTATGTTTACGTCACTGACCAATACAGCCATCGAATCCAGAAATTCGACTCGAGTGGAAACTTTGTAGAGAAATGGGGCAGCCTCGGTTCCGCAGATGGCGAGTTCGACGGACCTTACTCGGTGGCCGTAGACGATCTGTTCAACGTCTACGTAGGCGAGCTTGTCAACGTGCGCGTTCAGAAATTCAGCCAACTGGTTCCCAACCAGGGTGGCGAGTGGGTAACCGGAGGTGGGTGGATCAACTCGCCGGCGGGCGCGTATGCCCCGAATCCGTTGTTGACCGGAAAAGCCACGTTCGGGTTTGTTTCGAAGTATGAAAACGGGGCTAATGTGCCAACCGGACAAACAGAGTTTCAGCTCAAAATGGGCAGCATCAATTTTCACAGCTCAAGCTACGACTGGATGCTGGTTGCCGGCGCAAAGGCGTATTACAAAGGCAGCGGGCGGATCAACGGCAGCGGCGACTATGCATTCATCATCAGCGCAATTGATGGCCGGATCAACGGGGGCGTCGGTCCAGACAAAATCCGCATCAAGATCTGGAACAAAGGCAACGGAGCTCTGGTCTACGATAGCCAACCGGGGAGTGGTGATCAGGCTGACCCGACAACTGTCCTGGGCGGCGGCAGCATTGTCATTCACCACTAGAACGAAATCCGGACGGCGCCCAGGTCGTTTGCACTCAGAGGCTCGCTGGCGTGAAGCGGGGAATTGTTAGAGTGTGGGTACGCCGTGTACTGGTTGTAGATGTAGCGTAGACTGTCCAGTCTGCGCGCGCCATCTGATCGCCTATAGCTTCGTTAGACGCGCGCGGACTGGACAGTCTACGCTACATTGTGTGACTCGGGTGAAAACTGATTGGAGGAATCGACTGATGAAACGCTCAATTCTCGCAGCTTCTCTTTTAGCATTTCTTAGCGCATCTGCATTTGCGCAGAACAATCAAAAGGTTGATGAAGCCGGCCTGCAGTTCTGGGCAAAATTTAAGGCCGCGGTTGCTGCAAACGACAAAGAAGCTGTCGCCTCGATGACCCGGCTCCCGTTTTTGTTGCAGGGCAAGGAACTCTCGAGAGCCGCGTTTATTCAGAAATTCGGTGTGCTGTTTGACGCGCGGGTGAAACGCTGCTTTGCAAAGGCCCGGCTAGTGAAGGAGAACGATGGTTTCGAGGTGTTCTGCGGACAGCAGATCTTTCTCTTTGGAAAGGTGAACGGCGCTTATAAGTTCACCGAGATCGGCGTTAATGATTAGCAATCAGGATTGCGAGCAGACCACCGGGTTCAGCCGGTGGTGTCGGGATCACTCAGCCTGTTCGCAGGTTGAAATTGAAGTACCACCGGCTGAAGCCGGTGGTCTCAGCGTTGTGCTGGCCGTAGTAGGTTGAAATTGAAGTACCACCGGCTGAAGCCGGTGGTGTCTGAACCCACTTCAGCCTCTTCGTAGGCTAAAGTTGAAGTACCACTCGGCTGAAGCCGGTGGTGTCTGAACCAACTCAGTCTGTTCGTAGGTTGAAATTGAAGCTCCACTCGGCTGAAGCCGGTGGTGTCGGAATCACTCAGCCTGTTCGTAGGTTGAAATTGAAGTACCACTCGGCTGAAGCCGGTGGTGTCTGGACCTGTTCGTAACTGAGAATATAAGAAAACTCGGCTAAAGCCGCTGGTGTCTGGATCACTCACTCTGTCGCGGAGCGCTAAGCATTGACGCTCCATCGCGTCTGTTGTTCTAATAGGTCCTTCGATTCCGCGACCCTAACTCCTCAGGAGGCACCAATGACTGCTCAAAACCCGAGCCCGCAATCGTCCGCCGCCAGCCTTATCGCGAAACAGAATGAGTACATCTGGCCCTGCGCGGCGACCTATTACGAACATCCGCTGGCGCTCGATCGCGGCGAAGGGATGCACGTGTGGGACACCGAAGGTAACCGCTATCTGGACTGTTTTGGCGGTGTGCTTACAACCAGCGTCGGGCACGCCCGGCCGGAAGTCGTAAAAGCCGTAAGCGAGCAGATCGGTAAGATCGCACACACCTCGACTCTTTACATAAACCAGCCGCAAGCCGATCTGGCCGAGAAAGTCGCAAGCATCACGCCCGGGAATCTTAAGAAGAGTTATTTCACAAACAGCGGGACTGAGGCCGATGAGACTGCAATGGTTCTTTCGCGGATCTACACCGGCCGCACCGAGATAATCGCCTTGCGTCACGGTTATCATGGGCGCTCGGTCACAAACATGACAGCAAGCGGACACGCGCCGTGGAAGCACGGGCCGTCAATCGTGCCCGGGATCGTTCACGCTCACGCGCCTTACTGCTATCGTTGCCCGTTTAATCTCAAACCCGAATCGTGCGCAATGGAATGCGCGCGGGACGTCGAAGAACTCATTCAAACCTCAACCACCGGGCAGATCGCCGCATTCATCGCCGAACCCATCATGGGAGTCGGCGGGTTTATCACTCCTCCGAAGGAGTACTTCAAGGTGGTAACCGATATTATCCGGCGCTACGGCGGAATCTTTATTTGCGATGAAGTTCAAACCGGCTGGGGACGAACGGGGGATCACTGGTGCGGAATCGAGCACTGGGAAGTTGAGCCGGAAGTCATGACGTTTGCGAAAGGCATGGCCAACGGCGCGCCGATCGGGTGTACGACTGCGATCCCGGAGGTCGCTGACAAGTATCCCGGGCTTACCTTCTCTACGTTTGGCGGAAACCCGGTGACCTCGGCGGCGGCGCTTGCGACGATCCGGGTCATCGAAGAGAACGAGCTGCCGAAGAACGCTCGAGTGGTTGGCGATTATCTGCGTTCAAAGCTCGAGGAGCTGAAAGACAAGTACTCGGTAATCGGCGACGTTCGAGGGATGGGCCTGATGCAGGCGATCGAGTGCGTGAAGGATCGCGCGACAAAAGAACCCGATCCGCAATCGGTGCTGCGGGTGTTTGAAGAGACGCGGCGGCGCGGCGTGTTAATCGGAAAGGGCGGGTTGTACGGTAACGTGATCCGAATCGGCCCGCCGCTGGTCGCGACGAAGCCGGACATTGATCAACTGATCTCGGCTCTTGATGGAGCGTTCTCGAGTCTGACTTAGGATTAACACCCAACTTCAGTTGGGCATCGCTTGGGATCGGGCGAGCGGAGTGAACACCCCACTGGAGTGAGGTGTTAATGATGAACTCCGGATTGGATTAATTGGCGAGCGACGCACACATCTCCCTCAAGTGAGGGTCGAGCTTCCGCGCGGACCGAGGCTTCACTTCTTCCGAACCGCGCAGACTAGACAGTCCACGCTACATCTTTTTCGAGTTGGCAAGAAATCCGCACCGGACCCAGGGCAACGAATGCGCGATGCTCAACGGCAGAATTACTCCGCTTTCTTAAGTGTTTCGCTTTTTTTCCTCCTCGCATTTTCCGGCGCAGGGCACGCCGAGCGCTTACCCATTAAGACATACACTTCCGCTGACGGACTCGGCAGCAATGCCGTAAGCTTTGTCATGCGCGACTCACGCGGGTTCTTGTGGTTTTGCACACGCGATGGTCTGAGTCGTTTTGACGGCTCGCGCTTCGTCACCTATCAAGTCGGCGATACGAACGCACCTCCCGGCATTGAAAATATCCTCGAAACTCGCGACGGTATTTACTGGATTACCACGACTGGCGGTCTCTACCGCTTTGACCCAAACGCTCCCATCACTGGTGGAATCCCGGACACAGGCCGGCCGAAGCTGAACGCCAGGTGGATGACCGACCGGCGCGGCTTTCTCTACGAAGACCGCAGGGGCAACGTGTGGTCCGGAGGCGCCGCGCTTTATCGGATGACGGAGAAAGACCAAAAAGTCTCTTTCGAGCGCGTCGAGTTGAATTTGCCCGCAAATCCGCACGGTACGTTCGGCCTTCATGACCTTTGCGAAGGGCAGGACGGCAGCCTGTGGCTCGTGACCACCTGGGGGCTTGTACGACTCCTGCCCGACGGACGAAGAGTGTTTTACAACCACGAGGCATCACGCACTGATTTGCTGACGTCGGCTCTTGAAGACCGCGACGGCAGAATCTGGGTTACGCGCGGATCGGGAGTTTATGTCATCAAGCCGGAATCGCGCGATCAGCTGGCGCGACTTGGTCCTTTGACTGTTCGCAAGTTGGATGTCTTAGCTCGGATACGACCGCGCGATGAGAATCCAGTGCTCCTGCCTGAAACCCCCGGGGAGATCATTAAGTTCGCGGATCCCAATCGGCGCATCCACGATAAGTTCCTGTACCAGACAAGTGACGGCCACATATGGATTTCCGCGGGTAACGGTGTGGTTGAGTACGATGGGCGCTCGTTTCTTACACACACTTCCGAGCGAGGGTTGCTCGACGGCCAGGGACGCATGGTTGAAGATACGCGCGGCAATCTGTGGCTGGGCTTGACGACCGGTCTGTCTCGGCTCGATCGACGCGGTCTAACCACTTACGACCTCTCCGACGGGCTGAAGTCTCCTACCATTGTTAACATAAGTGAAAGCCGCGACGGCAAACTATATGCGGCGAGCGACAATTTCTTCTTGAGCCAGTTCGACGGAAAGGGGTTTCAGACTATTCGTCCACAATTGCCGCCGGACGCAAGGCGTTTGTGGAATTCAAAGATAGCCTTCCAGGATCACGCCGGCGAGTGGTGGCTTCTGACAAATGAAAAGTTGTACCGCTTTGCTGCTCCGCGGGACTTCGGCGCCCTGGCAAGGCAGCGCCCGCTTGCCACTTATTCATCGCGAGATGGTTTGAAGGGCGATCATCTGTTTCATATCTTTGAGGACTCGAGAGGGGATTTGTGGATTAGCGTTCGTAGCGGTAACCCGGAAGAACGGGGCTTATCAAAATGGAATCGCGCGACGGCAAAGTTTTACACCTTCTCGGCTGCCGACGACTTTCCCTCTGATAAGTCGCCTTCCTCGTTTACCGAGGACCGTAGCGGTGCAATTTGGATCGGTTTTTATGAGGGCGGGCTGGCGCGTTACACCGGAGGACGCTTCACCGACTTCACAACTGCGAACGGTTTGCCGGACGGGCTCATCACCGCGTTGCACCTGGACCAGGCAGGGAGATTGTGGGTGGCGTCCGCTTTGGGCGGGTTGAGCCGCATTGATGACCCTGGCGCAAGCCGCCTTAGCTTTATCAATTTCAGCACTGACAACGGATTAGCGAGCAACAACGTCCGCTCGGTCACCGAAGATCTGTACGGCAACATTTACGCAGGTACGGCGCGCGGAATTGATAGGCTCTCGCCGGGGACTACCGGCATCAGGCATTATTCGGTCAAGGACGGATTGGCCGGTGATTTTGTCAACGTCTCCTTTCGTGACCGCAGCGGCGCTTTGTGGTTCGGCACTCCGAACGGTTTATCGCGCCTCATTCCAGAAGTCGAGCACAACACGACCGCGCCGACGGTGAGGCTGGGCGGGCTTCGCATAGCTGGCGAGAGCCGTTCCGTTCCCGAACTCGGAGGCGCAGAAATCGCCGGCCTCGACCTGGAACCCACCCAGAACAATTTGCAGATTGAGTTTTTCGCCATCGACTTCAATGCGGGCGAGGGTTTGCACTACCAATACATGCTTGAAGGCGCGGATAACGATTGGAGCCCGCCGACTGAACAGCGCACAGTCAATTATCCGAATCTTCCGCCTGGCGCTTATCGATTTATCGTGCGAGCCGTAAGCGCGGACGGCATGCTGAGCGCATCGCCAGCCACCGTCTCATTCAGAATCCTCCGACCTATCTGGCAGCGCTGGTGGTTTCTTCTACTCGGGATCGTCGGGCTAGCCACAATGATCGTTCTGTTCGAGCGATACCGCGCAGGAAAAGTAAGGGTCCTTAAAGAAAGCGAGGACCGTTTTCGCACACTTGCTCAGACTGCTTCAGATGCGATTATAACCATCGACGAAAAGAGCGTAATCATCTTTGCAAACCCGGCAGCCGAACAGGTCTTCGGGCACACGGTGGACGAGATGCTTGGCCGCGACCTCACCATGCTGATGCCCGAATACCTTCGTCACCTGCACAAAGCAGGTCTGTCGCGATACGCCGAATCCAATATCCGGCATATAGCCTGGGAAGCAGTCGAGTTGCCGGGGCTTCACAAGGATGGCCGCGAGATTCCGCTTGAGCTCTCGTTCGGTGAGTTCATGAGAAACGGCAAACGGTTTTTTACAGGCGTCGCCCGGGATATAACGGAGCGCAAACGCGCGGAAGAAGCATTACGGAAGAGCCGCGAAGAGCGAATTGTCGAGCTCGAGCACGTGCGCAGGCGAATAGCCACCGACCTGCACGACGACATCGGGTCCAGCCTCTCGCAGATTTTTCTGTTGAGCGAGGTTGCGCGCCAGCGAATCGGACGAGATGACAATTCGGTCGAGGAGCCGCTGTCGATGATCGCAAACGCTTCGCACGAGCTAGTCGGATCGATGAGCGACATCGTCTGGGCCATCAACCCGCACAAGGACCAGCTCAGCGATCTCGTGCAGCGCATGCGCAGATTTGCGAGCGAGTTGCTCGAGGCTCGCAATATCGAGTTCACATTTCGCGCGCCCGATCCGGAAGAGAATGTTCGTCTCGACGCCAGCATCCGCCGCGAGGTCTTCCTGGTGTTCAAAGAAGCCGTCAACAACCTGGTCAGGCATTCTGGTTGTCGAACCGCGGACATCGAATTCCGGGCATCGGACGACTCTTTGACGCTCAGGCTAAGCGACGACGGCCAGGGCTTTGACGTAACGCAAGAGAGCGAAGGACACGGACTGGTCAGCATGCGTGAGCGTGCAACAGCCATTGGCGGCACGTTTTACGTGAGCTCGTCCCAGGGACAGGGCACAACCGTTACGTTGGCGGTTCCGCTCGACCAGCCGGCGTCAAACTCTCAGGTGACACCTACCTGATTAGGTGGGGACTAGCAGGATGGACCGGCATAGACTGTGCTCATCGGGACTATGTTGGTCTACGGAAGATCGGGGTTGGGGAGTCAGGAGCGGATCATGTCTGAATTGGATCGTCTGGGTTCGACATCAAAATCGGGATCAGCAGGCGCTCACTCAGATGTGATAAAGGTGGCTCTGATCGAGGACCGCCGCGAAATCCGTGATGCTCTGGCGGCAATAATCGAAGGCACCGAGGGGTTTCGCTGCACGGGCAGCTTTCGAACGATGGAACAGGCGCTTTCCGAAATCGGCCGCGATCTCCCGGATGTGGTGCTGTCGGATATCGGTCTGCCTGGAATGAGTGGCATCGAAGGCGTAGGCATTTTAAAAGAGCGTTATCCGGCTATGTTGCTGTTAATACTGTCGGTTTACGAAGATGATGAGCGGATCTTCGACGCGCTCTGCGCGGGGGCGTGCGGGTACCTGTTAAAGAGAACGTCGCCGGCGCGGTTGCTCGAGAGCCTCAAAGAAGCTGTCCAGGGGGGTTCGCCGATGTCGCCCGAAGTCGCCCGTCGAGTGGTTGCGCTGTTTCGAGACTTTCGCCCGCCCGAGAAAGCTGATTATCAGCTTACGCCGCACGAAACACGATTGTTGAAACTGCTTGTGGAAGGACACACCTACAAGACCGCAGCTTCGGAGTTGGGCGTGAGCATCAACACGATCGCGTTCCATATGAAGAATGTCTATGAGAAGCTGCAGGTTCATTCCAAATCCGAAGCAGTAGCGAAAGCGCTGCTCAATCGGCTTATCTAAGCGCCCGATTCTCGGATAGTTCCCAACCCAGAGGTTTGGGATATCACGCCACCCTACATGCGGAAAAGCCGGGTGACTCACCCGTAATTCCCCAATCGGCAGGTTGGGGATACTTCACGCCAGCCTACATCGAAACAGCCTGCGGTTCGCCCCGCTGCATGAGAGGTCTGCAGGCGGTCCACGTCCCCACGATTCCCTAAGTAGCATTGACTGCAAATGCCTACCTGACCAGGTGGGGACACCAGCCGTGCCTTTCGAGTATTCCTTTACGCGTGACATTGATGACATTCGAAAAGGTCATGAAGGTTCTTGAGAAAAGGAGAGACAGCAATGACAAAGTTACAAAGAATCAGCGGATGGAAGATGCGCCTCGTCCTCGGCGTTGCCGTTTGCGCGGCGATGATGGTTGGGACCTCTGTACGGCCGGGGCTCATCCCTGCCTCAACATCCAAAGCAGCACCTTCCTCGACAGACTTAGGAAAGGTCAAAGCCGGCGGTGCATTCACCGCGGATTTCGCGCTGCCTGCCAATACACCTCCAAATATTGTGGCCCCTCTCATAGAGCGCGACCGCATGTACATGGCGGCACGGCGCGGCATGCAGAACAAGTACCTTCCTCTCAAATTTGAAGCCGGAACGGGGAACCTGCTGAGCGGTGGGCGTTATTTGTTCGACACCCAGCATGACGCCGAACAGTACAAAGATTGGGTCGAGAACGACTTCATTCTCGACGGCATGCACTTCTTTGCCAGACCCTTTTTCATCAATCCGGATTTTCACTCGTGGAAAGTGATCGATGCTCATCATCTGGACGAGCTCGCCAAACGAGTGATTGTACGGACTGAACGTTGGAGCGTGCCGATCAACAATCAGGTTGATACGCTCAAGCAAAAGTGGGACGGCATCCTGGACGAGGCTCGAACACGCGGATTGACCAGCGTCTGGCTTCTGTACAACGCGGAGGAGCGACTGGTCCAGCTTGTCTACTTCGCCAACCGCACATCGCAACAAGGCTCGACGCCCTATGACGCAGGCCTTACAGCGCTCGAGTCATCGAACCCCCTGGGTCACCACTTCGATGACTTGGCGTGGACAAAGACCTTTGACCGAACGCAGTGGGTGTTAACCATCTGGTTCCCATTCGTGACCGGAGACAACGGCGAGCCGTCACTCTGGCCGCACTCGCCACCGTTCCCGTCACCGATTTGCGGCGATGGCGTTTGCGAGGTTAGCCGTGGCGAGACAAACGCAAACTGCCCTGGCGATTGCCCGCCGACCGCCGGGAACGGCAAGTGTGAGCCTGGCGAGAACACGATGAATTGCCCCGGAGATTGCCCGCCACAGTGAATCAATCAGGTAGTGGATCAATGAAGGAAGAGATGTTCAGAGTCCGGGCTTTGCTGATAATCGAACTCTGAACCTTTCTCCCCTGATTGACCGCTACCCTTAACCAAAATCAGAAAAAGGAGACATTACGATGAGAATCTATCTATCAATCAAAGCGCTGCTGATCCTGATACTCCTACTGCCGACCGTTGGCAGGGCGGCAGTCGAGATCAACATCCTGGGCGTAACGCCGATGTTACCGCTCTATGAAACAGTCGGAGACACTGCCCGATTGAATTGCGAAATGACGTTCGAGAATAACAGATTTCCGCTCGAACTCGTTAGCTGGAAGGTGCGGGCATTTTATACCGGTCACGCGCCGGTCGATTTCCCAGGCACGCCGGAAGATTTCTGGTACAACGTTCGGATTCGCAGCCTCAATAACGGGTTTAAAGACATCACACCCTATTGGGCAGGCTTCTTCGAAAACGGCGTCTACAATCAGGGCGCATGGAAGATACCTAAGCGTACGCGTGTATTGTTCTACCTTCCTTACACCGACTATCCGTTGAGCGATCTGCCATTGAGTTTAACGGTTTATGTGAAGGTCCGCGACACGATACTGCACGAAGAGCGAGAGCTTATATTCCCTATCAGGCCGAGGCTTCATTCAACCGACCTGCTCTATATCTTCCCAGTCGGGTTTGATCGATTTGAGCCAATGGCCCAGAGCCTTGACTGGTTCATGGGCGATCATCAACCGCTGCTTGGGGATATGCACGGCAGCGGCCACGAACTCTACGCAGCGCATCGACGCGTCCACAAATGGTGGGACGGGCTGGATCAGCCGGTTCTTTTCAATCAGAGATACGCTCACGATATAGCCATAAGAGACGCGAGTGGAAACACGCACGCACCATTTCCTGCGTCGGGTTTCAAAACGGTTCAATCCTACTATGCCTGGGGAAAAAAGGTCTTCGCGATGGCGGGCGGCACAGTCGTTCACGTCGTAAGAGACATGGGTGATAACCTCATTGCAGGAGTCATCACCCCAGATGGAGGCGCGGGCAATCGGGTCATCATACAACACCCGAATGGCGAGTCTTCCATCTACGCTCACCTTCAGTTCGGTTCCATACCTGTTGAAATACAAGAAGGCGCAATCGTGTCGCAGGGACAGTTGCTTGGAAAAGTTGGGAACTCCGGCAACTCTTCGGAGCCTCATCTCCATTTCACGCTTCAAAACAGGCCGGTCTATGAAGAGCATGACTGCTTTCCGATCCGGTTCGTCAACATATCGATACGACGGGACGGCGAGCCGGATTTTCAGCCCTGGACGACCAGCCTCCCTTCAGGAGTGACGATCAGGATCAATTGAGAAGTCCAGAAGGTTCAGAGCGCTGACCAGTGAAGAACTCACAGTCTTTGAAGATATCAGTTCAAGCGTAGCGGCTCGCACGAGCAAGCTTGGTAAACATTAACTCGAAACCGAAATCAGGAGAAAGTCATGAAAATACGATATTCATCAATGAAGTTGATCGCTCTAGCGGCGATCGTGATAACGGGAGCGGTGTGGGGCGCAACCAGTGCGAGCGCAATCAAGGAAGTTGATCCGCGCGCCCAGTCCGGGATGGTGGGCATCACCGCGGGACAAACAGCGCGGCTCAATGTGTTCCACGACGATCCTTTTTCCCGCGATGATCCCTTCTTCAGAGTAGAACTATCAATTGTGGATGGCGAGGGCAATATCCTTGCTCAAAAAGTCATTGATCTGAATTCGGGCAAAGCGGCGTTCCTCGATTTGAGAGGCAGCGAAGTACCGCCACGAGACACTAACCGCACTCAGATCCGCGGCGTGGTTCGATACGTGGGAACTCCTGACACTCGGACGTATATGTGGACTCCGACGCTGGAAGTCTTCGACAACGCAACGGGAGAAACGAGCCTACTCGTCTCGGCCGTTCAAAAAGTCCGAATCGCTTACGAGTGAAGCCGGCGGTTAAGTTTGATTAAAGCGGAACGGGGCTGAAGCTTCAGCCCCTACCGCCTTGGCTCGCAGACTCGCTTTAGTAGACAAGCAATTCCGACACGCCTGACAGAAGCGCGTCCCCAATATCTCGACAGAAAGGACAGGTGGAGACATGAATACTACGATTTTCAATCGCCCGGCTTCAGTAATTCTAGCTACTGTTTTACTAGTCTTAAGCGCGAACTACGCCAGCGCGCAAACTACCGGGTTTACCTACCAAGGCAAATTGAGCGAGGCCGGGACTCCTGCAAACGGAAGCTATGATTTTGAGTTCGCGCTGTATGACGGGCTTACCGGTGGCACAGCGCAGGGCCTTCCCGTGCAACGCCTGAATGTAACGGTCACCAACGGCATCTTCACGGTGCAGCTTGATTTCGGCAATCAATTCAACGGCGCCAATCGCTTTCTTGACATCAGCGTAAAAACGGCGGGCAGCGCAGCGTTCACTCCGCTGACCCCGCGCCAGGAGGTGACTTCGAATCCTTATGCCATAAAGAGCTTGAATGCCTCGACTGCCGACGGACTCTCCGTCGCATGTGTGAGCTGTGTGACGAGCAGCCAGATCCAAAGCCTGCAAGGCTCGCAGGTCACTGGTTCGATTACCGGCAGCCAAATATCCGGTGCGATCCCAGTCGCCAGCGTTCCAGCGGGCAGCAGCAACTATGTTCAGAACACCAACGCCTTGCAAGCCGCCAGCAACTTCAATATTTCAGGCAACGGCACTGCGGGCGGAACGTTATCGGCCGGCGCAATCACGTCGGCGACGCAGTACAACATCGGGTTCAACCGAGTGTTGAGCATCCCCGGAATAAGCAACGTCTTTGCGGGGTCTGGAGCTGGTGCAGCTAACGTGGGCAACAGCAACGCGTTCTTCGGCACAAATGCGGGCGCGACGAATAGCTCCGGCAACTTCAATTCGTTTTTCGGGACCAGCGCAGGCGGGTTAAACACGACCGGATTTAGCAATGCCTTTTTTGGCTCGAGTGCCGGCGCGGCAAATACGACCGGGCGCACCAATGCCTTTTTTGGCACGACCACGGGCCAATCGAACACGACGGGCGTTGATAACTCGTACTTCGGAATTCAAGCAGGGTTTTCGAACCAGACGGGCAACAACAACTCCTTTTTCGGACGCAGCGCGGGACTTTCGAATACGGCAAGCGATAATTCTTTCTTTGGAATGTTCGCAGGCGAAAGCAACACGACAGGGACGCGGAATTCATTCTTCGGACGTTCGGCTGGTGATGCCAACGTTACGGGAAGCGACAACGCCTTTTTTGGGTATAACGCGGGATTAGCCAACACCGCCAGCTCAAATTCGTTTTTCGGCTCTAAGGCGGGGGACTCGAATACCGCAGGCAACCTCAATGTCTTCTTCGGCACATCGGCTGGACAGACGAACACCACCGGCAGCCAGAACGCTTTTCTGGGAGCGAACGCGGGCACTGCCAACACTACCGGCGTTGCCAACACGTTCATTGGGCGCTCCGCCGGAAGCGCGAACACGAACGGCAGCAACAACACTTACATCGGCGCCTTCGCCAGTGGCGCAGCGGGTATTAGCAACGCAACTGCCATCGGCGCGAACGCAACTGCCACCCAGAGCAACGGAATATACATAGGCACCTCAACCGAGACAGTCTTCGTCCCCGGCAGCGTTTTGATTTTTGGCAGGCTCACGGTCTTAGACATCGCGCTGGCCGGCAATCTCTCGGTGTGCCGCACAGTCGGGAACGAACTCGCCAATTGTTCGTCGAGCTTGCGCTACAAAACCAACATTTCGCCGTTTAGTTCAGGTTTGGGCCTGGTCAATCGCCTGCGTCCGATTACCTTCGATTGGAAAGCGGGCGGGATGCGCGATTTTGGTTTGGGCGCGGAAGAGGTCGCCGCGATCGAACCTTTACTTGTTACCTACAACAAAGCCGGGCAGGTCGAAGGTGTTAAATACGACCGCCTCGGTGTCGTGCTACTCAATGCCGTCAAAGAACAGCAAACACAGATTCAGCAACAACAAAAACAAATCAAACAGCAGCAGATTTTGATTGACGGTTTGAGACAACTTGTCTGTCAAACAAGCGGTCTATCGGACATTTGTAAGGAGAACAAATAAAATGAAATCGAATGTCGAGACATCAATGCGAACCCTGATCGTTGCCGCTTGCGTTTTTCTGGCCGGAGCCCTTGTCTGTGCTCCCTCAGCTTCTCTGCAGCAGGGCGGTACCTTCACCCTTAGTCCCACGGTTGTACCGGGCGGCAGCGGCGCAAGCTCGAGCTGCTCAAAGCGCGTTGAAGGCTCTATTGGACAGGCCATTGTTAGCAGATCCAGCAGCGCAGAGTTTGAGGTCGAGTCGGGGTTCTGGCCGAACAGCGTAACCTGCCCGCTGGCGCTCTCTCCGATCACTCAGTTCTACACGATGGCAGGAGGGCCAGGAAGCATCAATATCATTGCTACCGGGACCTGCGGCTGGACTGCATCAGTCACCGCTGATTGGATCGTCCTCACTTCCGCGGACTCGGGCATCGGGAAAGAGGTCGTTACGTTTGAGGTGCGGGAGAACTTCACCGGCAACCCACGCCAGGCTTCGATCAATATCAACGGCTTCGCTCAGAGCATCGTCCAGGATGCAGGATTAGGAGCGCAATGCAATTCTTCGTTTAATCCTCGGCTTGAATCATTCGCTGCGATTGGCGGCTCGGGAACAATCAACGTCACGGCTGATGGCCAATGTGCGTGGCAGGCGTTTTCAAGCGTCGGTTGGATAACGATCACTTCAGCGAGTGTCGGTATAGGCAATGGGACACTGGCCTACTGCGTGGAAGCCAACCCCGGTCCCTCGGGTCGCGCCGGCTCGGTGATCATTTCGGGAAAGAAGTTCTCGGTGAAGCAGAAAGGAAACTGAGCGTGCGAGGTCTGCGCGCTTGAAAAGTGGGATCCCTGGCACGCGCAAAGAATTCCAGTTTAGACGCAGTCTTCCGCTGCTCGGAAGTCTTTCGCCGGTCAGGGTGTGTTTGACGGAGCCGCAAGTTTTATGTGACGGCTCCAACTCCGCGATTGCCGGTGGGGGAGACCTACGATATAGAAGAGCAACGCCGCGTAGAGGATCAAGCTTCCCCCCAGCATTTCGAAGAGCTCTTCAATGGCAACCTCTACTTGATACAGCCGTGGTGTTGTTACGCTGCTGAGCATTTTGTAGCCGATGCTCTCGAGCCCTGCAGCACCTGTCAGGTATATCGCACATCCTCCGGCAGCAAGCAGACTAGCTCTGGTCGATAATCGCCAAAGTCCGATGATCTGCGGATACGCTGCCTTGAGACAGGCGACCAGCACGAGCCCGCATACGATCGCTTTACCCGGATGACTGCCGAGATAGCCCGGCACCCAATCGACGTAACGTTTTCCAAGCGATTCAGTGATCCGCTCGTGAAGCAATGCGCTTTCGTCGATCGACAGCAACAAAAAGAACCCTCCGCACACTCGCAGAAAACCGCGCGACGGGCGCCCGGTTGCTCGGAAGCGAACAGCGAGCATCCAGAAACCGATTGCGATCAAAGCGAGCTGGAAGGACGAGAACCACGCGGGCAGATTCCCTTCGGCGTCCAGGTCAATCAGGCTGTGGGGTTGTTTCGTCGCTCCCTGGACCCAGGCGTCTGTTCCATAGACTACGACGAAAAGCAGATCGAAGGAGATTAGTGTGAGGAATAGATTGCGTGCTTGTCGACGTGAATGGATCATAGTCCACCTTTATGGCGACTCTTGAGTCCATCGGTCAGACACGCGCGTGCGGAGTTTCGGATGTCAAATCCTGGGGGAGGGTTGCTTATCGTGCGGATCGAGCTCTCATCAGATTTGATCCAGAATCACTTTTGCTATCGTGAGGTAGATCAACAAACCGGTTGCATCAACCAGCGTGGTGATCAACGGCGCCGAGAGTACCGCCGGGTCAATTCCAAATCGATGCGCCGCGATTGGAACGATTGATCCGACCGTGGTTGACCAGACACAAATTGCGCAAATCGTCACCGCTATCGTGAGCGCGAGATCGAACTTGCCGGTCACCCACCACGCCTGGGCGAAAGCGATCGCTCCTATCAGCAGACCAATGAGCAATCCGGTCGCCGCCTCACGCAATGCGACGCGCCACGCGTGTCGAACGCCGATCTCGCCCAGCGAAAGACTGCGGATGACGGTCATCACGGTTTGGGCTCCGGCGTTGCCTCCAGTGCCGATCAGAAGCGGGATAAAAAAGTTCAGCGCGACAACCGTCGCCAATTCATCCTCGAAGCTGTGGAGCACCTTGCTGGTAAGCGTTCCGGCAACAAACAGGAACAGCAGCCAACCAATACGCTTGCGGACAACCCGCAGCACCGGGTTGTCGAAGTATGGTTTGTCGAGGGCCCCCGGTTCGACCGCCGCCATGCGCAGGATGTCTTCGGTCTGCTCTTCGATCATCACGTCGATTACGTCGTCAACGGTTACGAACCCAACCACGCTGCCGTCCTTTTCGAGCACTGGAACCGCCAACAAATTGTATTTCGCAATCTTGTTGGCTACGGATTCCTGATCCTCGTGCGCGTCGACAGTGGCCGGCTTGCGACGCATCACTACAGAGACCGGCTGATCGAGCTCGGCCATCACCAGATCTCTCAATGAAAGGGCTCCGAGCAGTCTCCCGGTAGTTGGTTCAAGCACATAACACGCGTAGATCGACTCCTTCTCTCGGGCGACCGAGCGAATGTGCTTTAGCGCATCGCCGACGGTCATGTGCGGATCAAGCCGGACAAACTCCGTCGTCATGATTCCGCCCGCGGTGTGCTCTTCGTATTGAAGAAGATGTTCGACCTCCGTCTTGACCGCGCTGCTGAGCTTTGTCAGCACCCGGCGCCGGTCGTGCTGGTTCATTCGCTGGATGATATCGGTGCGTTCGTCGGCGGAAAGCCCTTCAATAATTTGAGCAGAGCGTTCGGGTGTAAGGTGTTCCAGTATTGCTCCGCGACGGGTCATCGTTGGCTGATCGAAAAGCTCAATCGCGCGGTCTAGCGGCAGCATCATTAATACGCCGGCTGCTTCGGTCAGCGTGAGCTGATTTAGGAGCTCAACCAGATCCGCGGCTGGCAACTCGGCGACCTGATGACTGATGCCGACGAAGCTCTCATCGAGTCTAAGATTGATGCGTTCCCGCAACTCTTCCAACGTAGGCACTCGATCACCTCATTTCGGTCCGTAATATCGCCAGAGAGTAAACAGAGCTTTTCCCACGACTGGGAACGGTCGTCAAGCGAAAGGGGGGAGTAGTTCAGAGTCCAGGGTTTCTAGTTTCTGGTTTGTAGTAGGAAGTTCAGGGTTCAGGGTTCAGGGTCTAGGGTTTCTAGTTTCTGGTTTCTAGTTTCTGGTTTGTAGTGGGAAGTTCAGAGTTCAGGGTTCAGGGTCTAGGGTTTCTGGTTTCTAGTTTCTGGTTTCTAGTTTCTGGTTTGTAGTGGGAAGTTCAGAGTTCAGGGTTCAGGGTTCGCGTTGGAAGCGTTCAGAGTTCACGGTTCGCGGATTAACAATGAACAAGCCAGAAACCAGAAACCAGAAACCAAAAACCAGAAACCATGAACTCGCTTCACGGCAGCGACCCTTCTGCAATCAGCCAAGGGTGAACGTCTACTTTTAATCGCCCCGCTTTGACCGCCGGATCCGATTCAGCAAGAGCCTTTGCTTCGTCAAGCGAGGCAACCTTGAAAATAAATACTCCCGCGTATTCACCGGCCTTTTCAAAAGGACCGGCGATTACCAGTTTTCCGGTCTTTGCCATCGCGTTGATGTTTGCCATGTGAGCAGCTTGAAGGTTTTCTGTCTCCGGCGTTTTTTCAGCCGTCCACTTCGGGCCGCGCCGAAGAAAAGTGAAATAGTATGTCACGTGTTTGAAAGGCTGCGCCGGCGGCTTCATTATGCCTTTTGCCGCCCACCACTTTAGGACTTCAACTGACAACCCGCCTTCTTTAACCAGGGGATCGGCTTCTTCGATAGCGCGCGCCTCTTCCGGCGACGACGCATTGATCACAAAAAGACCAGCGATTCTGGTGTCATCGCCAAACGGGCCGGCGATGGCTGCCTTCCCACTCGCTATGAGCCCCTGGACATGCTTGAGATGGTTTTGTATGAGCTGTTGAGGTACCTGGCTGAGCTTAAAGTTCGCCGGCTTGATCAGTAAACAAACATAAAACGTGCCCATCTCGTACTTAGGTTCCTGGCCGTAAGCAATCGATCCGTGCGAAGTCGCACCAATGAACGAGCAAAGAACCACAAGAGCGGCACTCAGCTTTGAAGCTTTTTCGAGGCGATCCACTTTTAATGTCATTATAGATTCTCCTGACCAATCGATTCTTATCTTCTATTAAACCATCGACGCGATTTCTTTAGCGACCGGCACATTACCACGGAACCCCTAACGCGCGCTTGGGTTCGCGTGAACCTGATTCGGCGGCTACACTAGCGTTGGAGACACAAATGGATCGCAAATCCCACCACGTGCAACTCATTCACATCCTTCAAGGAGCTTACTCCGGTGAACTTGCGGCCGGCTTTGCCTACCGGGGCCACTGGAAATCGGTAAAGAACGCCGACCAACGAACCGCGATTCAAAAGATCGAACAAGAAGAATGGGTTCATCGGGGGCGCGTCGGTGAAATGCTGGCGAGCCTGGACGCCACGCCCCGGAAGCTCCGCGAGGCAAAGCTGTGGGTGATTGGACGGACGATTGGACTTGCGTGTCATTTGATCGGGTGGTTTCTTCCGATGTATTTCGCTGGACGGCTCGAAAGCGGGAACGTGATCGAATATCAGGTTGCCGCATCCCACGCGGGTGCGTTGGGGCTGAAAGAGTTCGAGGCCGATCTGCTTGTGATGGCCGGCGTTGAAAAAGAGCACGAGCTTTTCTTCTTAAACGTGATCGCCGGTCATCGTTTGCTGCCGATGGTGAGCGGCGTGTTTGGGTGGGGTGGGATCGAGCCGCCAAGCGCGGAGGCAGTCTCCGAAGCAACGACCAAAGCCGACTAACCGCGTAGCGGTGTCCTATCGCAAGTTTACGGATTCATGTTGACCGCTGGGGTAACCGCGTAGCGGTGTCCTATCGGTAGCTCGCGAGATTCGTGATGACCGCTGGGGTAACCGCGTAGCGGTGTCCTATCGGTAGCTCGCGAGATTCGTGATCACCCCCTGGCCGCGTAGCGGTTACCTGCGTCGATATTAGATCTACAGAATCAATAGGTAACCGCTACGCGGCCAGGGGGTGATCAAATCTCGTGAGCTACCGATAGGACACCGCTACGCGGTTACAGTCCTTGACCGGTGTACCGCCCGACAGTAGGCTCACCCTGAAGGCCTCAAGTTGAGACTTGGTGCCTGACCGCATTTTTCAATGTTTGTCGATTCACATGCCCATATTGAGGGAGCCGAGTTCGACGCCGATCGCGAAGCAGTCATACAACGGGCGATCGACGCCGGCGTCGAAATCATCGTGTGCGTCGGAAACGGTGAAGTGGCAATCGACTCGCACGCCGCGGCCTTTCGGATTGCCGAAGAACATTCGTTTATTTACACCACAGTGGGCGTTCACCCGCACGAAGCCCGACTGCTCGACGATCAGCTGTTCACGCGGCTCCAGGATCTCGCCCAGCATCCGAAAGTAATTGCCTGGGGTGAGATAGGTTTGGATTACCACTATGACAACTCGCCGCGTGATGTGCAGCGCGAGGCATTCAAACGGCAGTTGCGCGCGGCGCGCGAGCGGCAGCTCCCAATCTCGATTCACACTCGCGAGGCCGAGGCCGATACGTTGGCGATCCTGATCGAAGAGTGGACGGATTCGACGTTAGGCGGCGTTATCCATTGCTTCACCGGCACCCGTTCGTTTGCCGAAAAGGCGGTCGAGCTTGGCTTTTTGATTTCGTTCTCGGGCGTGGTCACATTCAAGAAAGCAGAGGACCTGCGAGAAACAGCTCGCCTTCTGCCGAGTGACAAAGTACTGATTGAGACCGATGCGCCGTTTCTCGCTCCGGTGCCGTATCGCGGACGGCGCAACGAACCTGCTTATGTTATCGAAACCGCTCGAGCCCTGGCTGAGATCCGAGGAACGACCGACGAAGAGATCGGTCGCACGACTTCAGAGAATTTCAAGCAGTTGTTTAAACTTCAGTAATCGTGTCTAAGAATAATTGAACTGGAGGAAGTCTCTCGTTTGGACACAAGCCGTTTCAGCCGTCGCGACGCGCTCCGGGCAGTCGGTTTGCTAGTGGGCGGGGTTACGCTCAATTCAGCCTGTGCGCGCCGAGTCCGGCCCTATGTTATCGACCCACCCGTAGGCATAGGCCGCAATCCGACTCGCTTTACGCCAGTCAACGTAGCGCGAGATCGAGTAATCAGAACCGTTGTCGGCTTACGGCCATTCCGGCCATCCGGTTTCGTCGTGCGTGCCGAGCCTCTGGCTGACAAGCTCCTGGTGCACAACTATGGTCACGGCGGCGGCGGGGTCACCCTCTCGTGGGGCACGGCTTATTTGGCGGCGGATCTTATTCGCGAATCTGGCAAGACCGGTGCCGCGGCGGTGGTTGGTTGCGGAGTCGTTGGATTAGCGACTGCACGGACTCTGCAGCGGCGAGGATTCGATGTAACGATCTTTGCCCGAGATATGCCGCCTGAGACGACTTCCAACATCGCCGGGGCGAGCTGGTTCCCGTCGAGCGTGGTCAACGAGGGGCGGCGAACGCCGGCCTTCAACGCTCAGTTCGAACGCGCCGCGCGGATTGCGCATCGACAATACCAGTTGCTGATCGGCGACGAGTACGGAGTTCACTGGAGACAACAATATGCTCTCAGCGATGCGGATAACGACGACGGCGGCGGTATGTCCTGGGACTACGCGATGCTGCGAGATTTGTTCCCGGCATCGCACGAGCTCAAGCCGTCTGAAAATCCCTTTCCTGCAAAACACGTCCATGTAGACACCATGATGTTTATCGAGCCCTCGGTTTATCTGAATGCGCTGCTTCGCGATTTCTACATTGCCGGCGGACGGATTCGTCGAGTTGCGTTCGAGGATGCGCGCCAGCTTGGAGGGTTGTCGGAACCGATTGTCGTCAACTGCACCGGGCTGGGTGCACGCGAGTTGTTCGGTGATCGGGAGCTTGAGCCAGTCAAAGGTCAGCTCACGGCGCTGTTGCCGCAGCCGGAAGTGGACTACGCGATGGTGACGGGAGGGTTGTACATGTTTCCCCGGCGTGACGGGATCATGCTCGGCGGAACATTTGAACACGGAGTTGAGACGCTCGAGGTGAATCGTGAAGCCGAGCAGCGGATTCTTGACGGCCACCAGCGGATCTTCAGGGGGATGCGTTGAATGAGAGTTTAGGTTTTGAGCCCGCGTAATGATTGGATATCAAACATCTATTAGAGGCTTTAGAATCGTTGAAACGGTTCTGTCTGAGACTGACTGCGATAACTTAAGCTCGAGTCTTGCGAACTCCAACATTATCAGGAGTCGCGCAGGTGCGAGGCATCTCATGGCAGTCCCGGAGGTGATTAGAATCGCGAACGACAACCGCCTCCTGGAAATCGCGCGCCAAGAGCTTCACGGCCAGCCCCATCCTTTCCGAGCAACGCTCTTCGAAAAGACAGGAAAAGCTAATTGGCTTGTCGTCTGGCATCAAGATACCGCGCTCCCGTTGCGAGAACGATTTGACGCACCCGGATGGGGATCATGGTCAGTAAAGGCCTCGGTCCACTATGCGCACGCCCCTGCCTCGGCGCTGTCGCGTATCGTATCTCTAAGAATCCACCTTGATGCATCCACCGCAGACAACGGACCGCTTCGCGTCGTGCCGCGATCTCACGTCCTTGGTGTGCTGGCCGACAGTGACATTGCCGGCATCGTAAAGCAGCATGGGTTTGTTGAGTGTCTTGTCCCGCAGGGTGGAATCCTGGCGATGAGTCCGCTTATCATTCATTCATCGTCGAAGTCTCGGAGCGAGGCTCCCAGACGTGTGCTTCACCTTGAATATGCAGCGTCGCATTCGTTGGGTCAGGGAATTGAACTAGCGGTCGCGTGAGAGCTTTGACGGTCGCTGACGAACCGTGCGGTAAGACGAATGGAATCGGTCACAACAATCCTCTCACACGACGAGATCAGCCTTTTGCTGTTCGCGCTCCAGGGCGGCGCGGCCGCGGCGGTCCCTGATGCAGAGTCCTGTGAAGAAGCGTGTCCCGTCGTTGAAAGCGTCGAAGAGCTGCTGTGCGGCGGGCAGCTCGATCCCAAACAGCAGCTCGTAAGGCATCTGAACAATCACCTCCGCGAGGCAATGATCGAGTGCGGTATGTTCGAATTGATGGCTGCTGCGCAACCGGGATCAGCTCAGCCCGTATCGCTTGAAGATCCGATAAAGCTTCGGCAGATCAACAACCGGCTCGCCGCGTGGACCTGTCAGATAAAGCTTGATGACCACGAGCGGAGACTACTTTACGAATCTCTTTTTTGGCTGCCGCGTTCATCCTGGTTCTTGATGCCGCGAACTATGTGGCGGCTAAGAAAGAAGCTCAAAGCAGGATAGCGCAACGTAATTCCGCTATTAAACTGATAAGGCCACGTTCACACGTGGCCTTATCGATTTGGCATAGCCCATACATCTGCGGCGTGCAGGTCCAAGTAGTAACGAATTTATTCGTTTGACTAATCTCGACCGTGCTTGATCAGGTGGTACAGCGCTCCGCCTCCACCGCCAAGAAGCGCGCCGATGCCTGCGCCCTTACCGCCCTTTGCGATCGCTCCGATACCTGCTCCAATTGCCGCCGGTGCGGCGATCCGCAGGATCATATTTCTTGTCGAATGACCGCGACGTGCCGGCGCATAATATGTCGTACCCGCGACCCTTGCCCGGGGACTGTAACTGCGGGCATAACTCGTGCGCCTGACGCTGCTGACGCTGCCGACGCTGGATGAAGCCTGGGTGGTCGAGCAATCCTGATGACCATCCCGGTATCCCGCGCGGTAGCCTTCTTCGTAGCTCGTTTGGCCCGCGGGCGCGTTCGCGTTGCCCGTTGCTTCATACGAGCTCGACTGCGAAGATGCCGGTACCTGACTCGTCTGAGCAAGAGTTGTTGTCGGAGCCTTGCGGCTACTCCCGCTCGATAGCAAAGTCAATCCGCCCAACGCCAGTACAACGGCAATCAAAGTAGTAATGAAAGTTTTACCTGTTTGCACGTACATGGTACATTCCTCCATTCAGGCAGTTTGTTGTAACTGCTTGATGATACTGCCCGCCGAAAAGATGCCCTCAAAATCCGCCCAGTTCCGGGCAAATCCAATGCCAGAGGGACCAGTCAATCGCGCTCAATCCGCAGTTTGCAGAAACAAAGGCCCAACGCCAGGGCGTTGGACCTTCCATCGAACTTTAAATTGTTCTGGCCGCGCTGGTCTCTCTATTTGGCCTTGGCTCTCACCATCACCGCCGGAACGTCCTGTTCTCGTACCAGCTTGTTAAACGCAGGGAGGTCAGTGCGAATAATGTCTTCGAGCTTCTTCAAGTGCGCGTTGATCTTCGCAACTAAATCCTCATAGACGGCGTAGGACTGATCGGTTGGAGCCGAGTCCGATCCACCCACCACTCCGTTCAGCGCCGCCAGCTTGTTGTTCAGACGAATCGGATAATTCAGCGGGTCCTGACTGCTCTGGTTCTTGGTTTGATAGAGCTCCTCTTCGACCGCTGTGAGTTTTCCGTTTAACG
>Ga0075418_10001377_pt1 | contig 27433 bp, 24 predicted proteins | sample SoiMetdeltSBSDD2_FD_81776 | JGI IMG/M metagenome (GOLD analysis project Ga0075418, IMG submission 81776) | Bulk soil microbial communities from a Populus tree surrounding site in Tennessee, USA - Soil MetaG P. deltoides SBSDD2 | ecosystem: Environmental > Terrestrial > Soil > Tree plantation...
GGCAGGGTACCGGCCGCCCGCCGCGCTGCCCGGCCGGCTTCCGCGTACCTACCTCGTCGCCGGCACCGAGGAACCGTTCTTCCTCACCAACGCGACCCGGTGGGCGGGCGCGTTACGCGAGGCCGGTGGGGACGTTGTCATGGCCCAACGGGCCGGCTCGCACGGCGACGCCTTCTGGAAACACGAGTTTCCGCTCATGGTGGCGTGGGCGTTCGGACACTGACCTACACGACAGCTCTCATCGGCATGAGAGTGCGATTCGAACGACGAGGCGAAGGCGGGGTGCCGTCATGACCTGACCGACTCGCGTGGACGGTGCTACAGCCGCTGTTGCCTGCGGAAACGGGTCGAGGGCGACCGCGCAGATGGGCCAGCGGAGACATCATCGATGGGATCCGGTGGCGGGTGCGGACCGGGGTGCCGTGGCGGGACGTGCCGGAGGTGTACGCGCCCTGGCAGACGTTGTATCGCTGGTTGCGGCGCTGGCAGTGCGACGGCACGTGGGCGAAGGTCCTCACAAGGCTGCAGACCGTGGCGGACGAGGGCGATGACGGGTCGGCCGGTGAGGGTGTGAAGCGTCCAGCCCGAATGGTCGTCGGCCCCGCGACGGTAACGCCGGCTGATGCCCAGCAGCTGCTACGTCGATCCGGACGTCGTTCGTCCGGAATGGATGCGAGGCTGCCTACATGAGTAGGCAAACCGAGGCTTCTGTCACATGGTCACAGGCGCTGGCCTGGCGGATGCAGCGACAGTTGCTGGACCCCGTAGGGGCTGGGTCGGTCACGGGGTCGTACGCCGGCTCGGCGCGGTGCTCTCGATGGACGAGTCGCTGGCTGAGCTGGCTGTCCGGACCCGTTGTTCGACGTCGCGTCCAGGTGAGCTCGCCAAGGCCCTGACTGACGGTGAGGTGATCCAGGCATTCGCGTTCCGCGGGGCCATGCACTATCTCTGTCCCGAGGAAGGCGGTATGTACCTGGCCATCCGATCGGCCGGCCGGCAGTGGGAGCTGCCGAGTTGGGTGGAGCACTACCGGCTGGCTGCCTCGGACTGGCCGGACTTTCGGGCCGCGGTGCGCGCGGCCCTGAGCCACGGACCGTTGACCGTCGTCGAGCTAGGGCAGGCGCTGTGCAGGCACCGCGCGTTTGGGCACCTCAAGCCGGTCTTCGACGAGGGCGCAGCAACGCTGATCAAGTCGCTGTCCTGGCAGGGGGACCTGAGCTTTGGCCCGCCGCGAGACGGACGGCGCACCGTGCAGCGCCTGGACAGCAATCCAAAGTGGCGGGGCATCCCCGACCTCGACGAAGCGGGACCGCGTGCCGTCTTGGCGTACTTCCGCACGTATGGGCCGGCGACCATCGACAACCTCCACTACTGGCTCGGCGACTGCCTAAGCGCGGGACGCAAGCGCCTCGATTCCTGGTTCGAAGGGCTCGGCGACCGGCTGGTCGCGGTCGATGTGGAGGGGAGCGTGGCGTATGTCGCGCGCGAGGACCTCGACGCCCTCGATGGCACGCATCCGTCGGAGGCGGTGCGATTCCTGCCTGGGCACGACCAGTGGGTGATGGGTCCTGGCACCAAGGACGCCCACGTCACTCCGTCGACGCGGCGAGACCTCATGACGCGCAAGGCCAACCCAGTGATCGTCGGCGGTGTGGTATGCGGAACATGGGCTCGAGAGGGCGACGAGATCACGGTCACCTGGCTCGACGAGCGACGCCGACCACGCAAGGCGATCGAGCGGGAAACCTGCCGCTTGGCAGCCGTTCTCGACAGGGATCTGCGCCTGACCTTGGCCTCGTAGCTGGCCACCGACGTGACGCAACGGCGCGTCCGTCAGTTTAGAGTGGCGCCGGCTACATGAAGATCAAACGTCCTCAATTCGGCATGAGCGGACGTTGCATCGAGGATCGCTTACGGCCATGATCGGCGGCCCGAATCCGTTGTCGCCGTGTGGAGCGGTAGTGGGCCGCCACTGACGGCGATGATCGTTTTCGCATTTTGGTGCGCCAGGCCCACTCATCTGAACAGGGCAAACGCCTCGATCCCATCGATCGGTGCGAGGCACCAAAACCAAGGTGGACACGGTCAACGCCGCGCTCGCCTTCGTTGCCGAACGCCGCCGCGCCGAGGTCTTCGACGACCCGCTGGTGTGGGGAAGCCCCGACCTTGCCGACCCTGACATCCGGGCGGCCGCACGCCGGTGACCACCCCATCGGTCGGCATCCAAGCGGGGATCCCTGCTGGCTTGTATCTGGGCGACGCCGGCGCCATCGCCCGCGTCCACCACGACCCGGTCCGCGCCGAACTTACCCGCCTGGGCAAAGCCGGCCTATTGGCTACCTGCGTCGTGGTTGACCTGCAAGTCCTTTACTCCGCCCGGGATCCGGCCGAGTACACCCGCACCGCCGCTTTACGCGCCGCCGGGTTCACCGATCTGCCGCCCACACCGCAGATCGCCCACCGGGCCAGGCAAATACAGGCCATGCTCGCCCGGCGCGGCCAATACCGCGCCGCCGGCTGCGCCGACATCCTCACCGCCGCCATCGCCGAACACTACGGCGCCATCGTGCTGCACTACGACAGCGACCTCGACCACATCGCCACCGTCGCGGACCTTCAAACCCGCTGGGTCGTCCCACACGGCACCGTCCCGTGACACTGTCTACAAACGACAGTGTTAATATCGTTTGCTCACCGCTTAACCTGGCGATGTGGGCGACTCGGTCCGACTGCGGCAGGCCTCGCAGGTGCGTGATCGGATCCGCAGCGGGGACGAGATCCGCGACTGTCTGCGCACGCAGGTGAACAACCAGGCAGCACCAGGCCCCGCCCGCCGGTTGCACGCGTCGCCGATTCTGGGGTGAAACCTTTGACCGCACCGGCGCGTGTTACGGCGTGACCACGACACTTGGGGGAGGGCCATCCGTGACGCCGCCCCCGCCGCCCCCTGAGGTGTCGCGGCGCGCTGCGCAGGGCTTCAGCGAGTTCTATGCCGCCACCTATAACTCGATCTGCGTACAACTCTATGCGCACACCGGCGAGATGGCCGAGGCGCAGGACGTCGTGCAGGAGGCGTTCTGCCGGGCCTATGACCGGTGGCGCACACTGTCCACCTACGACGATCCCGTGGCCTGGGTGCGCAAGGTCGCCTGGAACCTGGCGACGAGCCGCTGGCGCCGGATGCGCACGGCGGTGGCCTTCGCCAGACGGCACCGCGAGGAGTATGTGCGGGAGCCCGATCCCGTGCGGCTCGACCTTATGAACGCGCTCGCCCAGTTGCCGGAGCGGCAACGCCAGGCGGTCGTGCTTCATTATCTCGGCGGCCTCTCCCTCCAGGAGATCTCGGAGGTTACCGCGGCGCCGGTCGCGACGGTCAAGACCTGGCTGCACCGGGCACGCACCAAATTGGACAGGCTCCTGGAGGTGCGCGATGCTTGAGTCCGATCGGGCGGCCGCCGCCTTCGAGGAGCTTCGCGCCGGGATCGCGCCCCAGATCCGCCGGCCAGCCGAGGCGACGATCCAACGGCTGTCCGTCAGGCGCCGCCGGCGCCGGATGCGTGCGGTGGCCTCCGGGATGGCGGCGATGATGGCGGTCGCCTTCGCCGTCTCGGTTCAGCGATTCGAGCCACCGGTCACACCCACACCGAGCGGGAAGCCGTCCGCCACGGCCGAACCCACGGCCGAACCCACGCCCACACCTGCGATGTCGGAGTCACCATCGTCCGATCCGGCCTCGGCTCCCCCGGTCGGGCAGCCGTCGAGTGGGCAGTGCTCGACGCGGGGAGTCCTCCGGCCAGGCGCACCATCCGGCGACTTCTCCGTCTATACGGTGAAGCTGATCAATGTGGTGTGCCCCGGGGTCAGGGTGCGGGTGTTGTGGGCCACCTACTCGGCCACCGACTACAGCACCCCATCGGAGGTGCAGACCCTCTACCGGCAGGGGACGGTCTACCTCGACCGGGACCGGACCACGCTCACCTTCCCGCTCGCCAGCCCCGCCACGTGCTGGAGGGGCTATGTCGGCTACGGCAACGTCTCGGCCCCAAGCGTCATCAACGGCCCGGTCCCGCCTGGCAACGACCTCGGCAACCTCGGTTCCATGTCACACAACTGCTGATTGGTGGAGGATAGATGAGGCTCAAACTCGCCCTGCCGCTGCTCGCGGCGCTGACGATCCTAACCGGACAGGGTCCGGCTTCGGCGGCCACAGTCCCGCCGCCGCCCCGGCCCGTCCCGCAACCGTTCACCGAGTGCCACTCCCGGTGCACCTCCCCGGCCCTGCTGAGGAGCTCCACTCCACAGGTACGGATGCTCCTGCCCGCCTCCAGCCCGAGCCGCGCCCTGATCCGGTTCGAGCTGCGCGCGGCGGGCGGGCGCACGGCGATCACCACCGGTGAGAGCGGACCGGTCTCGCCCGGCAACGTCGCGGCATGGCAGGTGCCGGACGGCATCCTCCTAAATGGAGGCTGCTACCAGGTGCGGGCGTTCAGCCTCGACGAACGCGGCCGGCGCAGCGATTGGACGGACTGGGTGCGCTTCGCCGTCGACCTCGATCGCCCGCAGGCGCCGACGGTCCACTCCGGACAGTATCCGCCCGGCGAGCCGGGTGCGGTGCTGGGTACCCCCGGAGAATTCGAGATCTCCACAACGAGCCTTGACGTCGTGGCGTTCAACTGGCACCTGATGGCTGGGCCTGCCGCCACCGTCGCGGCCACAGGCACGGGTCCACGCACCGCCTTGGTCGTCACCACACCGCCCCGGGAGTTCACCGACATCTTCTCCGCCGAGGCGATCGACGCCGCCGGGAACACCAGCGACACCACAGCCTATCTCTTCAAGGTGACGCCGCTGCCGAATGCGTTCGCGCACTGGGCATTCGACGAGACCGGTGGGAGTGCCGCCGCCGACTCCGGTAACCTCGGGCTGCCCGGGACCCTGACCGGCACCGCGACTTTCGCGCCCGGATATGTCAACGGCGGCAACGCCGTGAGGTTCGACGGCGCGGCGGCTGTCACCACCTCCGCGCCGGTGCTCGACCTGACGGCGAGCTTCACCGTGATGGCCTGGGTCTACCTCGATGATCTCGGTACCGGCCGGCAAACCGTTGCTGTGCAAGGCGACCTGGCGCTGACGTTCGACCCGGCCGCCAACGCCGGTGCCGGCGGCTGGTGCGCCACCATCACGACCGCCGTCACGGCCTGCTCCGATGGCTCCCGGGTCGGGCCACCCGTGGCCGGACAGTGGACTCATGTGGCGGTCCGCCATGACGCGATCGTTCACGAACTCGCCGTCTTCGTCATGGGCGACCCGGATAGCTGCGACGGCGAACGATCCACGACCGCATCCGGCGGCGCGCCCGCACCGGGCGAAGCCTTCGCGATCGGGCAGTCGTGGCATGGACTCATCGACGACGTGTACGCCTACCGGCGCGCCCTCGCCGGTTCCGAAATATGTATGCACGCGTTGTCCTGATGATCGATCCGGCTCGGCATCGCTAACATTCGTTCGGGGGTGGCGATGCCGAGCAGGTCGAGCCCGTGCGCGAGGGTCCGCCGGGTCAGGCCGCACAGCGCCAGCCGGCTCGCTCCCAGCGAAACGGTTGTCCGCCTTGAGGACCGGGAGAGACCACCGACAAGCAAACGAGAGTCTGCGCCGCGGTATGCAACACGATCCCGTCTATTGCCCGAGTGGCCCGCCGGCGAGCTCAACCACAATGTCCAGGTGCCCAAGGTGGCGGGCGTACTCCTGCAAAAGGTGAAACAGGACCCGTTCCAGGGGCGGTGGGTCGGCGCCGTCCCACCGCGGGCTTGGCGCGCCAATAGACGTAAGCTGATTGCGCGTGAGCACCCCGCGGGTATTTTCGCCCTGTGCCAGCAGTTCGGCCGCGAGTTGCTCGCGGGTCTCGGCCGGGGTGACATACCAGCGGCCGCCGCGCCGGTCACCCCACGGCTCGGGGACCGCCTGACCTTGGAAACCCCACTCGATCCAGCGCAGCTCGACGTAGCGCAGATGTTTGAGCAGCTCCAGCGGCGTCCACCCGGACGGAAGGCGGCTGCGGCGCAGTTCATCGTCTGCCAACGCGGACATCTTGGCCACCACCCTGACCCGCAAGAACTCAAGGTACTGCAGGAATACCTCGGCACGGTCGGGGATCGGCGTCGTCGGCAGCGGAGGTAACACTTCGTCGGTCATGGGTCCGACCTTGAGGTCTCCGGTTAGGGGAGAGTCAAGAAGCCTCGATCTCGGGCTGTGTGGGACGTTTCACGGCTTTCACGGCGCATACCGTGCTGTCATGAGCGATCATGATCTTGATCGGTACGAGCGACTGCATTGGGCGGCAAGGCCGAGGTGTATGAGCGGAGCTTTGCCAGGATGTGCGCGTTTCCGGCCGGTGAGTTGCTGGACATGGCCGGAGTCGGGGCCGGGACCAGGCTGCTCGATGTGTGGGCGACCCGGGCGCGGCGGTGACGGAGCTGTGGCGGGTGACGGCCGAGGGCGGAAGCGTCGCGGTGAGCCTCTGGCCCCCGCCCCAGGCCGGGGCGGCGCAAAGGCCGGAGATGGTCGCCCGGATCAAAGCCGAATACGAGCGGATCATGTCCTCCTATTTGGACGGTGCGGGAAGACTTGCCCTGTCGCTTGAGGCACTGCCGGGAGTGGGGCATCGCAAGGTTTGACCGGAGGGTCAGCCGACATGTTTGCGACAAGGGCTGGCTGTTCTGTCCCGTGAGGTGTGGGTACGCGGCCGGGGCGGCCGGAAAATGTGTTGAGCCGAGGCCGGGTTGCCCAACATGCTGGAGGCTCATCTGACTTTCGGGGGCGGGGAGAATGCGTCTGCTACGCGACCTGTGGACCACCGCGCCTCGGCGTACCGCGATCGTGGCATGCCTGATCCTGCTCGGGGCGGCGGGCGCGGCGGTCGCCGCGGCGCTTGCCGGGCCGGTACTGGTGAATCGCTCGGCGCTGGCGTTCGTGGGGCTGGCCTGTGCGCTGGTGGCCGCGGTGCTCAGCGACCTCGCGATCGGGCTGATCATGGCGAGGCTGGCCGCCGATTGGGCGGCCGATGTGCGCAGGCGGCTGTGCCGGGTCGCGTTCGGGCAGGACTTGCCGACCTTGGAGAGCACTCCAGTGGGCGAGCTGCTCGACCGGATCGACGGTGATGTGTATCAGGTCGCTTCCGAATTGCGCAACAGCGGTGTGCGGCTGAGCCAGTCGATGGCCGCGGCGGTGCTGTCCGTGGTGACCGCGTTCGTGGTGTGGTGGCCGGCCGGGCTGGCCATGGCCGCGATCACGATCGGGCTTTCCGTGGCGTTGCGCGCGCCGACCCGGCGGATCGCCCCGGCCCGTATGGACGAGGAGGAGGCGTGGTCGGATCTGGCCGCTGTGATGGAGGAGTCCGTGCACGGCCAGGACGACGTGCGTACCAGTCTGGCCCGCCCTTATGTTCTTCAGCTCTACGCTCGCCGGGCGAGCCAGGTGCTGGCCAGGGGCCGGATCGTGTGGCGCTTGTCGTCGCGCGTCACGGTGACCGCCGCGGCGGTGACCCGGGGCGTGGGCATCTCGCTGGTCGCATTGGGCGGGGTCTGGGCGTTGGTCAGCGGCCGGATCGAGGCGGCGCAGCTAACCGGGATCTGGTTGCTGGCCATCGGGTTCGGCATGACCGTGGAGCACATCAGCCGGATGGTGCCCGAGCTGCAGTACGCGTTGGGTGCGTGGAACCGTATCCAGCTGCTCACCAACGCACGGCAGGAACCGGCCGGCGGCCGTATGCCCGCCGACGGCGACCTTTCCATCCGTGGGCTGACCTTCCGCTACCACCCGGACGCGGCCCGTCCGGCGTTGCGCGACGTTGACCTCACCTTCCGCCGTGGCCGCTCGTACGCGCTGATCGGCCGCACCGGGTCGGGGAAGTCCAGTCTGGCCAAGGTGTTGACCCGGGCGGTGGAGGTGCCCCGCGGCACGGTGTTCCTCGGGGGCACCGATCTGCTCGATCTCGACATCGAGGCCCTTCGCCGGTGGATTGCCGTGGTGCCGCAGAGCACTGAGATTGTCGCGGGCTCGCTGGCCGAGAACATCGCCTTCTACGACCCGAAGCTGATGGAGCGGGCTGAGGGCGCGCTGCGCGAACTTGGGATCTGGTCATGGGTGGAAAGTCTGCCCGACGGGATCGCGACCAGGCTTGGCGACGGCGGCTATGTGCTCTCGGCCGGTCAGGAGCAGCTGGTGGCCTTCGCCCGTATCCTGGTGCGCGATCCGCATGTCGTCATTCTCGACGAGGCGACGGCGCGGCTGGACCCGGTCACCGAGCAACGGGTGCAGCGGGCCACGGAACGCTTGCTGGGCAACCGAATCGGGATCGTGATCGCGCACCGGCTGTCGTCGGTGCGCCATTGCGATGAGGTGGTGGTGCTCGCCGATGGCGCGGTGGCCGAGGCCGGGCCACTCATGAAGTCGCAACGTTTCGCCGCGCTGCTTGCCAGCAGTGAGACCGCGCTGCTTGCCAGCAGTGAGACCCCGGCGGCCGTGGCTTCGCTGGATCTCGTGTTGGCCGGAGCCGGCGCGCCGGCGCTATCCGCGACCCGCGGTATCGGCTTACCGATGCCGGCTGTGGAATTCGAGACAACGACCGAGCTGGCGGCGCCCCCGAAGACCGATCCGCCACCGTTACCGCCGGCGCCAAGGGCGCGGACTTTGCGCGAGATCTTCCGCCTGATGACCAACAATTCTCGCTTCGGGCTAACCGCCGTCGGGCTGTGGATTCTGATGGTCCTGTTTGGACTCGACGGTGCCGTCTTGCCCTTCCTCTGGGCCGATGTCGTCGATAGCGATGCCAACGGCCCGCTGTGGCCCGCGGTGGGCATCGTCGCGGCCCTGATTCTGTGCGTCCCGGTCTCCTACTTCACCGGGCGGTGGTTCCCCGAGTGGTGGGTGCGGCAGATGCTACGCATCAATATGCGGCTGGTGCACGGGCAGACCGGGCCGCGCAGGATCAGCAAGCACACCCCGGCTGAGGTCGTCGCGCAGGGCGGCGACATCGAACGCGCCGTGGTCCTCGCCGACAACCTCATCGACCAGTTCATTTCAGCGTTTGCCTTGATAGCTATGACTGTCGTGTCCGGCTCTCTCGTTCCCGGCTGGTTTTTCCTGGGTACCACGCTCGCCTCCGCCGCCGCGGCAACGTTGGTCGGTCCGCGTCTGAAACGGCTGGCGCAACGGACCGTGGCGGCTAGAGCCGCCTTCGCCACCGGTCTGGTGTCCGCGTTGTCGGCAGCCCGTTCGGTGAAGCTGGCCGGCGCCACCGCGCCCGTGCTGGCGCACCTTGCCCGTCTCGACATCACGCGCAGCGAGCAGCAGCGCCGCGAGATCTCGACTCAGGTGATGGCTCGGTCCACGCCGGCGATCCTCAGCGGGCTGCTGCCCGTCGCCGCGTGGGCGATGTACCTGGGCGGCGGCCTGAGCGCGGCGGCCACGCTGATCGCGGTGGCGACGCTGGGCTCCGCCCGCTGGTTCGCCTGGACCACGGCCTCGCTCATCGCCCAGCTGCCGTCGGCGCGCGTGTGGACCCAGCGCACGGTCGCCATGGCGGGCGTCGGCGCGTACTCGGCGATGGTGCCCGGCGTCGACCTGTCCGCCGGCACCGCCCCGGCGCCGGTGGTGCCGGGGCGTAATCCGTTGCGCAGCTTGGATCTGTCTGGGTTCACCGCGGTACACGAGGATGGCACCATCGGTGTGAAGGACATAGACCTGACCGTCCAACGTGGACAGCTGGTCCTGGTCGTGGGCCCGGTCGGCTCGGGCAAGTCGTCACTGCTGCGGTCGCTGGCCGGGATCGTCCACCACACCGGTACCCTGCGCTGGAACGGGCAGCCCATCACCGAGCCCGAGGTGTTCCTGCGGCCGAACCAGGTCAGCTACGTGGCCCAGCTGCCGCGGGTGCTCTCCGGCAGCGTCGGTGACAACATCTGCCTTGGGCACAATGTCGATGTATACGGCGCGGTCGCCACCGCCCAGCTGGAGCACGACCTGACCGCGGCCGGCAGCGGCCTGGCCCTGATGATCGGGCACAAGGGTACCCGGCTGTCGGGCGGGCAACTGCAGCGCCTCGCGCTCGCCCGCGCGCTCGCACCCGGCACGGAGTTGCTCATCGCCGATGATGTCTCCTCCGCGCTCGACGTCATGACGGAGCTCGATCTATGGCGAGCCTTGCGGGGCAAGGGAATCACCGTGGTCGGGTCCACGTCGAAAAGGGCGGCGCTCAGCCGCGCCGACAATGTGGTCGTCCTCATCGGCGGCGCGGTGGCCGGACAGGGGAAGTGGCAGGAACTCGAAACGCGCTGGGGACACCTCGCCGGATAGGCTGCGCAACCTTATCCAGACGCACCACCGCACTGGCCCAAAACGAGGTAGCGAACACACCGGCCACAAGCTAAGAACGGCCCGCCTCCAACATCTCGATGGGGCGGGCCGTATCTGTCCAAAAGCGATAGTCGCGCGCTACTTGGTGCTTATGGGTAGTCCTCCGGAGCGAACTCCGCACGTCCACCAAATGGCTCGATGGATCCATCCCAACCGTTCCAACCCTCTTGTGTGATCTGCCCGTCAGCGTAGGTGTAAGACCACTGGGCACCGTCTTCGCCGTCAAAATGGATGACTCCGGAGTGAACGAACGGCGCCATCGCAACGTAGAACGCCGTCGCTTGATGCGACCACTTGGGATCTCCATTGCTGGGACCAAACTCGATCCAGTCTCCATCGCGCGTGATTGAGGCCGCGCCCACCCACGCCATGTCGGCCAGTGTCTGGCTTCGAGAAGACTGATCCGGGTCGAACCAACCCTTTTGCTCGGCGCAGGCAGCCCGGACAGCGGCGAGAGCGGCGTCGTCGTCCGCCTCCAAGACGTTCAGACGGCCTGAAGGCCCCACGTTGTATCCCACGATGCTCATCCTATGGCGACCATCAATGGCCAGCGCACCGAGGGCGACTGTGCGGCGGCATCGTCCTGTTCGGAGGGAGCCCCAGTTGCCAAATCAGACGGCTCACGCCACTGACTGTCCAGTGTGGACGTCATCGGCACCGGCGGTGCGCCGGCCTCCGCGCCATTTCGTGATATACGGCAGCGCGAACAGGTACGAGCCAGAAAAGAAAAGCAGAGCGAGCGGCAGCAGCGGCACGTACGACACCCAGATTATGGGCTCCTTCTGCACCAGGGCGATGACGGTGGCGATGACGGTCGCGGTGAAGGCCACGGACAGCCAGCGATGGGTTTTCCGGATCCACTTGTTCCAGCTCATGGTTTCCTCCTCTAACGAATCCTGTGTGGAAACACTAACCGCGGCCGCGCGACCCGCGCTTCTCCAAAACTGACGAGTTAGATCCGCGTCAGGAAGTGTTCCGCCCCCTTACTCTGACCGGATGCGGGTTCCAAGGTTCTGGGCCGTGGCCGAGGGTTCGGCGGCCGGCCGGCGCGGGGAGCGCTTGTTCCGGCGCACATGGGGATGGTCGATGTCATCGGCGGCCGAGGCGCTTTCGGTCGCGCACGAGCGACTTCAGTCCGCCTTGACCGAGATGCGATCCGGTTCCCGGGAGGGCGGCTACTACCCGCGGGTCCCATTGCGCGAGCCCATTCTGGACGAGGTCCTGGTCGACGATGAGCAAGCCCTCGTCGTGACCCGCAACCGGTACGGTGCCGAGATCCTCAACACCGACCGCCTCCTGATAGCCGACATCGACCTGCCCCAGATTTTCGGCGGCGGCTTGCTGCGGTGGTTGTTCCCTCGGTACCCGGCCGAGACCGCTGCGGCGCTGGAGGAGCCTACGGTGGTGGTCAAACGCCTCCGCAAGGTGGCGAAGTGGGCGGCGGCCAATCCGGGCCTGGGTGTCATCGCTTACCGCACCGCCTCCGGGCTCAGGGTGTTCGTCACCGGGGTGGAGGAACCCGCGACATCGGAGCAGGGGCAGCGGATCCTGGCCGAGCTGGGGGCCGACCGGATCTATCGCCAGTTGTGCCGCACCCACGGCACTTTCCGCGCCCGCCTCACCCCCAAACCGTGGCGCCTGCCAGGCATGAAGGCACCGCACGGCCGCTGGCCGTATCCCGACGGCGAAGCCGAACTCCGTTTCCAGCGATGGCTTGCCGACTACGAGGCCGCTGCCAGCCGGTACGCGGTGTGCCGGCGCCTGGCGACCCACGGTCGGGCACCGTCGGCATTGGAGTCTCAAATAATCCGGCTCCACGAGGAGCGCACCCGCGTATCGGTCTCCCTCCCACTTGCTTGAGAGAATCAATCCAGGAAAAGGCAGAGCGGATGTCCCGCCGGATCGAGGACGACCCTAACGTCGTCACGGTTCTGCGGCTCGGCCAGCACGCCACCGAGCGACTCGGCGAGCTTGAGCGCCGCGTCCAGGGCCGCTTGGCCTTCCGCTGCGGAAAACCCATCCGGGGCGCCGGGCGGGATGACCCGCAGATCGAGGTGAATCATCTTCTGCTGGCGGTCGGCCTGCTCGGGCCACACCGGCCGCTGGTAATCCTCGGTCTGCTGGAACGACAGGCCGGTGCCGCCCTGAGGATTGCGCATCAGCACCCAGTCCGGTTCCACCGCCGTCGGCTCCCAGCCGAGCAGCCCGCCGTAGAAACGCGCCATCGCCTGGGGATCGGCGCAGTCGAGGTTCACCGTGCGGAGTTCTATGAAGGGCATGGCCTGACTTTACCGTGAATCGATTTGACGCTGTCGTCATTGGACGCTCAGGATGTGGGCATGGGTGACAAGATCGAGAAGTTCGTGGACCGCGCGGTGTTGGTCGGTGTCTCCGACGGGGCGCGGCGGGCGCTCGGGTTCGCCCACCGGCACCCGGAAAGGGTCAGCCGGGCTCGAGGACTACCTGGGTACCGAGCTCGACCCGCCCGTGAAGACCCGCTTCACGGAGATCACCACTCCGATCAGTGTCCTCGTGGGCGGGCACGACTTCAAGGGAACCCAACTGTGGGGCCCGGCGGATCGTCAACGACGCTCCCAACGCGAGTTTGACTCTCGTCCCCGAGGCCGACCACTTCCCGATGTTCTCGGCGCCGCAACAATTCGAACGACTCGTTCGTGAGGCTTTGCCAAAGATGTGATAGTCGCCGGCACGGCGTGAAAGGATCTGCAGACATGGCCAACGCATCTCCCGGCATGCCGGTCTGGGTCGACCTCGCCACCTCGGATCTGCCCGGTGCCACCGAGTTCTATACGCAATTGTTCGGCTGGACGGCGCACGTGTCGCCGGAGCCGGAAGCCATGGGGTACACCATCTTCAACAAGGATGGCAAGGCCGCGGCGGGCATGGGTCCGCTGATGGGTGAGGGCGCACCGGTTGCCTGGTCCACACAGATCCATGTCATCGACGCCGACAAGACCGCGCAGGACGTGACCGCCAACGGCGGCGAGGTGGTGCTGCCGCCGATGGATGTCATGAAGTTCGGGCGCTGGGCGATCTGCCTCGACCAGGGTGGCGCCCCATTCTCGCTGTGGCAGCCGTACGAGATGAAGGGCGCCGAGATATTCAACGAGCCGGGCAGCTATACGTGGTCCGAACTGACCACCCGGGATCCGGAAGGCTCGAAGATTTTTTATAACAAGATCTTTGGCTGGGTACCCAGTGACCGCGCCGACGGCCCGGTGACCTACACGATGTTCATGCTCGATGGCGTCGCGGCCGCGGGCATGATGCCGATGGCGGGCGAGATGTGGCCGCCGGACCTGCCCAACCACTGGATGGTTTATTTCGCGGTGGCCGACCCCGACCAGACCGCGGCGAAGGCGATCGAGCTGGGCGGCGCCGCGCCGGTGGCGCCGCAGGACATCACGCCCGGCCGGTTCGCGGTCCTCAACGACCCGCAGGGCGGCCACTTCTCCATCATCCGGATGAGCCGGGATTTTCAGATGTGACCGCCGAGGGCACCGTGACACACTGACCGCCTATGGAAAGTGCCCTGATTGTCGCGGTGCCGGAGGCCGAGCCCGCCGTGCGGGACCTGCGGTCCAAGTTGGACAGAGCCTACGCGTGGGGCGTGCCCGCCCACGTGACCGTGTTGTACCCGTTCGTGCCGCCGGATCAGCTCACCGCCGCCGTTCTGCGCGAGGTGGCGGCGACAGTCGTTGCCCAGCCACGGTTTCGCGTCACGTTCGAGCGGGTGAGCTGGTTCGGCGAGGATGTGCTGTGGCTCCAGCCCTCCCCGGATGATCCATTCAGAGCGCTGACATCAGTTATATGGCAACGTTTTCCGTCGTGCCCACCCTATGGTGGCGCGCACGACGACGTCATCCCGCACCTGACCGTGGGGCACGATCACCCCCTGCCGATCCTGCGCGAGGCGGCCGCCACCGCCACGGCGCGGTTGCCGATCACGGCGCGGGTCGGCGCGGTGCGCCTGATCGCCGGCACGGACGAGCCCGGATCCTGGCACACGCTGTGCGAGTTCCCCCTAGGTCAGCCCTGAGCGGCGGTCTCAAGAACAGTTAGGCAAACCGATGCCTGAGGTTCACCGCCCGCGAGTTGTACGATGTCGAACGATGTCAAACGCTCGATGTCTTGCGACCACATCTGGCGAAGGGCTGGGAGGGCGCTTATGACTGTCCAGGCGGCGGGCGACGGCAGCACGCTGGCGAGCGAGCTCGATCGGATGCGCCGGTGCGCCGGGCTGAGCTTCCGCGACCTGAGCAGGCTCACCGGACACCCGGTGAGTACCCTGCACAACGCGCTGACCGGCCGGGTCTTTCCCCGGCTGGACACGGTCCTGGCGATCGTGCGGGCCTGCGGCCAGGACGAGGGACACTGGCGGGAGCGCTGGGCGGATTTTCCAAATTCTTCCTTGGTACCCAAAACGCCGCGCGAGCTGCCCCGGTCGCCCCGCGCGTTTGTCGGGCGGGAGCTGGAGACGGCCCGGCTGGCCGCCCTGGTCGAGCGGGAGCGGGACCACGGGGTGGGAATCGTTGCCGTGTATGGGATGCCGGGCGTCGGCAAGACCGCGTTCGCGGTACAGGCGGCGCACCAGCTGTGCGACCGCTTCCCGGACGGCCAGCTCTTCATCGACCTGCGCGGGCACCGGGCCGGCGCCGAACCGATGGCGGCGGCCGAGGCGTTGTTCACCCTGCTTCGCTCGCTGGGTGTCGCCGCCCACAGCATCCCGGCCGCGCTGGACGGCCAGATCCGGCTCTACCGCACGGTGGTGAGCGAGCGCCGGATGCTGGTCGTGCTCGACGACGCGCTCAACGACGAGCAGGTGCGGGCGCTGGTTCCCAGCGGCGCGGGGTGCATGGTGATCGTCACCAGCCGCCATCGCCTCGACGGGATCCTGGCCCTTGACGGTGCGCACGCCTTCAACCTCGACGTCCTGTCCGAGGCTGAGTCGCGTACCCTGCTGGCGAGCCTGCTCGGCGAGCACGACAGCACGGAACTCTCGGAATTGGCGAAGCTCTGCGGCTACCTCCCGCTGGCCTTGAGAGTCGCCGCGGCCAACGTCGCCATCCACCCTCACACCCGCGTCGCCGAGGCGGTGGCCGAGCTGACCGGCGATCCGATGGAGCGGTTGCGGATGCCGGCCGACGGCCAGGTCGCGGTGCAGGCGGCGTTCGCGCGCTCCTACCGGCGCCTGTCCGCGACGGCGGGGACGCTGCTGCGCCGGCTCGGCGCCGCCCCATGTGGACAGTTCACTGTGGACAGTGCCGCCGCCTTGCTGGGCCTGCCCGCCCGCGACGCGCAACAGGCGCTCGACGAAATCGAGGCCGGTTGCCTGATCGACCGGCGCGCCGGGCGCCGCTACGGCATGCACGATCTGGTGCGCCTGTTCGCCCTGGAGCGGGCGCAGGACGAGGAGGACGGGGCGAGCCTGGGCGACGCGTTCGACCGGTTGCTCGAGTGGTGCCGCTGGACGGCCGACGCCGCCGCCCGTGTGCTCTACCCGGAGAGCCTGCGGCTTCCCACCAAGGCGGCCCCGCCCACCGCCACGATCTTCGACGACCGGAGCAAGGCTCTGGCGTGGCTCGACGACGAGCTCGAAAACCTTGTCGCCGTTGTGGTTCACGCGAGCCGTCACCGCCCGCAAGCGGCCGCGTGGTCGCTGGCGGACTCGCTGCGCGGCTATTTCGTCCTGCGGTTCCGGCCTCAGGAGTGGAGCACGGTCGCCGAGGCCGGGCTGCGCGCGGCCGAACTGCAGTCGGATCGGCTGGCCCAGGGTGCCATGCGCCACAGCCTCGGCGTGGCGCACGTCATGCGGGGCGAGCACGCGGCCGGGGAACAGAACCTGGCCGAGGCGCTGGCCCTGTATCGCGCGGCCGGCTGGGCCGACGGTTCCACCGCGATCCTCATCGGGCTCGGCGGCTCCTACTTCCACGAGGGTCGGCTCGACGAGGCTTCCCGGGCGTTGGAGGAGGCGCTCAGCCTGGCCACCCGGCACAACCTTCCAATCCGCGAGGCCGCGGCGCTCGGCGACCTCGGCGAGGTGTACCGGGACCGGGGTCTGCTCCACCGCGCCCACGACCACCAGGTGCGCACCGCCCGGCGGTGCCGGGAGTTGGGGATGGCGCGCGGGCAGGCGATCGCCCAGCTCTGCCTGGGCCTGGTCTGCGTCGAGCTGGGCGAGCTGACCGAGGCGCGGCGGCATTTCGACGATGCGCACCAACGGGTTCTGGCGCTCGGTTCCCGCGACGGCGAGTCATACGCCGTGCTCGGGCTGGCCGCAGTCGACCTCGAGACCGGTAAGCCGGATCAGGCTTTGGCGCGGGCCGAACAGGCCCTGGCCGTGGCCGAGTCCATCGCCGAGGACAGCCTCGTGGTGGAGGCGTGCCTGGTGCGGGCCGAGGCGTTGCGGCAGCTTGAGCAGCCGGGGGCGGCTCTGGTCGAGGCCACCCGGGCCGGCGGTCTGGCCGAGGCCAAGGGGTACTTCCGCGGGATACCCAGGTCGCTGATCGTGCTGGCCGGGGTGGAGTCGGACCTCGGCCGGCTCGGCGACGCCAGGGCCACCTGCCTGCGCGCGCTGGATTTGAGCCGGCACAAGGGGTACCAGGTGGCCGCCGGCCGCGCGCTGACCACGCTCGCCACGATCGACCACGAGTCCGGCGAGGAGGAGCTGGCGACCAAGCACGCGCACGAGGCGCTGGCTCTGCACCGCCAGACCGGCCACCGCCTCGGCGAGGCCAAGACGCTGCTGTTGCTGGGACGGCTGTGCGAGTCGACGGGCGAACACGAAGCGGCGCAACAGCATCGCCGGGCATCGCCGAGACGATGACAGATCACGCCGGTGCCCCTGGGATCGCCTCGGAATCGCGGTTGACGGCGCCATCCTTGTCGCCTGAGATGGACCCGTGCTGGTGCTGCGTACCCCTCAGGAGCGGTTCGCCGCCGTAAGAGGCTTCGACCTTGCGCCGCAACATGTTGAGCTCGGCGGCGGCCTGCGTATGGCCTACGTCGAGGACGGGCCGCCTGACGGTCCACCCGTCGTACTGCTGCACGGCGAGCCGACGTGGTCCTACCTCTACCGCCGGGTGATCCCGGTGGTGGCCGCCGCCGGTTGCCGCGTGATCGCACCGGACTTGATCGGGTTCGGCCGCTCCGACAAACCCGCCGAGATCGGCGACCACACCTATGCCCGGCATGTCGAGTGGGTGCGCGCGTTCCTCATCGACCGGCTCGGGCTCAGCGATGTCACCCTCGTGGGGCACGACTGGGGCGGCCTCATCGGCCTGCGGGTGGCCGCCGAGAACCCGGCGCCCTTCGCGCGGATCGTGGTCACCAACACCGGCCTGCCCACGGGCGAGGCCACGATGCCTGAGGTCTGGTGGCGCTTGCGCCGGTGGATCGAAACCGCGCCGCAGATCGACGTGGGGCGGCTCGTGCACGGCATGACCGCCGACGGCCTGGCCGGCGAGGTGCTGGCCGCCTACGACGCCCCGTTCCCGGATGACACCTACAAAACCGCGGTCCGGGCGATGCCCCAACTGGTCCCCACGACCCCGGAAGACCCTGCCACCCAAGCGAACCGGGCCGCGTGGGCGGTGCTGGCCGCCTGGCGCAAGCCCTTCCTGGTGGCGTTCAGCGACAACGATCCGATCACGGGCGCGATGGCCGCGGTCTTCCGCCGGGTGGTGCCCGGCGCCGCCGGGCTCGACCATCCGGTGCTACCCGGAGGGCACTTCCTGCAAGAGGAGTGCGGCGAACAGCTCGGCCAGGCCATCGCCCGGTTCGTCCGGGGATCGCGGTGACCGACCTGCGGCGCGGCCGGGTCGCCACGTCGTTGTTGTTCTTCCTGTTCGGTACGGCTCTGGGGGCCTGGACCGCACGCATCCCGGCGGTCAAGTCGCGGCTGGCGCTCACCGACGGCCGGCTCAGCATCGCGCTGCTGGCCTTCGCCGCCGGTTGCATCGTTGGCATGGCGGTGCTCGGCCGGCTCACCGACCGGTTCGGCACCAGGCGGGTCATGCTGCCGGTGGCCTTCGGCGAAGGGTTGCTGCTCGTGCCACCGGCCTATGTGGACAGTCTAGTCCTGCTTTGCCTGGCCCTGTTCGTCTTCGGGGCGGTGCACGGCACGCTCAACATCGCGATGAACGCCAGCGCGGTCGAGGTGCAGCGGGCCTGGGGTGGGCCCATCATGTCGTCGTTTCACGCCATTTACAGCATCGGCGGATTCGTCGGCGCGGTGGTGGGCGGGCTCTTCGCGCGGGCCGGGTTGGGCGCCGGAGTGACATTCGTGTGTGTCGGCGCGGGTGTGGTGCTTCTGGCACTCTGGGCTTCGGCGTGGGCATTGCCGTCCGCGTCGCCGCGGACGACTGAGGTTTCCGGTGAGAATTCAAGGCTTTCTTGGTACCCCTTGATAATTCTGGGTTTATTGGCAATGTGCGCGCTCGTCGGCGAGGGCGCCGCGGCGGACTGGAGCGCGGTCTACATGCGGGACAACCTGCACAGCAGTGCCGCCGTTGCCACATATGCGTTTGCCGCCTTCTCGGCCATGATGATGGTGGGCCGGCTCGTGGGGGACCGGCTCACCCGGTGGCTCGGACCGGTGTGGCTGGTGCGCGCGAGCGGTGTGCTCGCCTCGGCCGGGCTGGGCGCCGCCCTGCTGATCGGCCATCCCGTCGCCGGCATCGCCGGCTTCGCGTGCGTCGGCGCGGGCATGTCGTGCATCGCGCCGCAGGTTTTCTCGGCGGCCGGCAACCGGGATCCGGCGCGGGCCGGGCGCGCGCTGTCGGTCGTGGTCAGCCTGGGTTACCTGGGGTTCCTGCTCGGCCCGATCCTGATCGGGGCGGCCAGCACCGCCGTCGGGTTGCCGGCGGCGCTTGCCATCCCGGCGGTGCTGGCGCTGTTCGTGTCACTGGGTGCCGGCTCGCTGCGCCCGCGTTGATCCATGTGACGCTCACAGCGTGGAAACGGGTTTGGATCACCGTGAGCGCCGCATGGATCGCGCACCCGCTAAATCAACACCCGGACTTGATACCGCACCCCACGCTTCTGGCCCATCCGGACCGCCGCATCCGTGGGACAATAGTGACATTACGGAACGCTCCCTAGGGGGGTTGATCATGGGAGAAGCGCGTACGGTGATGGATCGCCTCAACGATTCGATCACCAAGGACAAAGATCTCAAGGCCCTGGCCGAATGCTATGCGGAGGACGCGATCCTGCACACGCCGGACCGCGGTGAGATCAAAGGCAGGGCCGGGCTCGTCGAATGGTGGCGCCAGATGTTCGAGGCGATACCGGAAAACACTTATGAGCCACTGTTCCAGCACGAGGCCGGCGACACGGCGATCGACGAGGGTTATTGGGGCGGCAAGAACACCGGCCCGCTCGTCACGCCAACCGGTGAGAAGTTGCCCGCCACCGACAAAACGGTGCGGATCCGTTCCTGCGACGCCGCGAAGGTCGAAAACGGGCACATAGTGGACCACCGGCTCTACTTCGACCAATTGGAGTTTATGACCCAGCTAGGCTTGGCCCCGTCCTGAGCCTGAACACGACCACCAGGGCCGGGTGATCGGTGGTGTCGCCCATCGGCACCACCTCAACCGCGGCGGCGTCGAACAGCTTGCTGGACAGCGCGTGCTGCACGGCGCCGTCGCCGTTGTGCGACCAGCCTTCCGGTGCGCAAACCTGGACGCTATATCTGGCGGCCGGATCGGCGCCCAGGTTCAGGTCGCCCAGAAACACCGTGGGAAGGCCGGCTGACACGGACGTCAAGAGGTACCGGCACTGGTTTGACGCCACACGCTCCTGTTCCGGGGTGCCGGCGCCCGTGGCCGAGGGGTTGTCGAGATGGGCGGTGCACGCCCGATAGATCTGATTGGCCTCGGCGCAGACCCACGAGCGCAGCTCCGCGTGCGCCCGGTCCTGCAGTTCGCCCGGGCTCGGCCGGTCGTCCGGGAACAGACCGCCCTCGAAGGTGAAGCCCGGCCGGGCCTCGGTCAAGAGCCGGCCCACCGCGCCGTTGCCGAACCGGCCACGCTCCTTGCCCTGCGCGTCCGGCGTGCACCGCACCGGCTCGCCACTGCCGCGATGGGCGGCGGGAGCGAACGTCCAGAAGATCCACTCGTTGGGGTACAACGCGAGCATCGCGGGCAGCAGCCTTTCGGTGACGTCGGATTCGCAAGCCTCGTTGACCGTCACCAGGGCGGGTACCCGCTCGAGCACCGTCTGGGCCGCCTTGGCGCCGGCCCGGCCGGTGTAGCAGCCGGCGATGCCGCTGTTACACAAGTTCATCTGGACCGCGGTGAGCGATGCCGCGCTGCGCGGCCGAATGCGCACCCCGCTTTCCTGCCTTCGAATGGCGATGCCGCCCACCGGCGCGGCCGCGGTGCCGCCGCCGAAATCAACGTCGTCGAGCTGGAACTCATCGCTAACCGGGTCGTACATTCCGGCTCGCGAGGCGGTGCCGGAGGCCGGTACCTGGGTGCACCGGGCTCGCGGCCCGAGTTCCGTGGTTACCAACGGCATGGCGCAGGAGAGCGTGGTGAATGTGCTAGCGCCGGTGACGTCGGCACGAGCCAGCGCGACCTGTGCCACCGCCAGCGTCGCCACCAGGCAGAAGATTCGTAGCCCGCGCATCCCTTCGATTGTCGGTGGCGGATGCCAACATGACCAGATGAGGTACCAGATGAGATACGGCATCGACATAGCACCGCTTGGCGGCCTGGCCGAGCCCGCGCGGATCGTGGAGCTGGCCCGGGCGGCCGAGGACGCCGGGTGGGAGGCCCTGTTCGTTTGGGACCATCTGGCCTTCGTCTGGGGCGTGCCCTGCCCCGACCCGTGGGTGGTGCTGGCCGCCGTTGCCCAAGCCACACAACGGATCCGGCTCGGCACCGCGGTGACGCCGCTGGCGCGCCGGCGCCCGCAGGTGGTCGCGGCCCAGGTCGCCACCCTCGACCGGCTCAGCGGCGGGCGCGTCATCCTCGGTGCCGGTCTCGGCGGGGTCGAGGTCGAGTTCACCGCGTTCGGCGACGACGGCGACGCCCGGGTGCGGGCGGCCAAGACCGACGAGGCGTTGCGGGTCATCACCGCGCTGTGGTCGGGCGAGACGGTCACGCATCACGGCCGGCACTACCGGGTCGAGGGGGTTCGCCTGGCGCCGCCTCCGGTGCAGCGGCCGCGGGTGCCGATCTGGATCGGCGGTGACAGCCCGGCCGCGCACCGGCGCGCCGCGCGGTGGGACGGCTGGATCGTCGGCGGCGACAACGAGGAGGGCGAAATGGCGGTGCCCGCCGGTGAGCTTGCCGCTGCAATTTCTTCCTTGGTACCCGCGGACCGTGCCGCCGCCGAGGGGTTCGATGTCGCGATGACCGGCGTGTCGACCGGCCCGGACGACAAGGTTTTCGAGGCCTACCAACAGGCCGGGGTCACGTGGTGGCTGGAGCACCTGCACGAGCGCCGGGGCACCTTCGACCAGCTGATGGCCCGGATCGAGGCCGGCGCACCCTCGGGCGATGGAGTGACGACGCCTGGCCCGGCAGCGCCGCGATAGGCGTTGCCGGGCCAGGCTGTCTCGGAGGGATCACTGTCCAGGTTGGAGGGTGACCGGACAGGTGGGGGCCACGGCCCACCGGTTGCCCAGCGACACGATCGGCTGCGGGAAGTTGCCCGCCACCGAGCTCTCGCATTGGAGCGAGCGCACGCCGCCGACCGAAGAATTGAGGGCCACCGTCACGCCGAGCACCGGGTGCGGGCTCGCCGCGATCCGCACCGCCGCGAAGTAGGTGCTTCCCGTGATGGTGTTGCCGGTGACCATCACACCGTCCATGTCGGCGACCGTGGCGCGCAAGTAAACGCCGTGGCCGTTGGGAGCCGGGTCCACAAACGTGATGTCGTTGTCGCGTATGCCGATGTGATGCACGCCCTCGGCCGCGATCCCGTTCGAGTCGCCCTCCACGATGATGGTGTTGTTGGAGACCGTTATCTGCTGCGGGATGCCGCCGCTGTGCGGCATGATCCTGATGCCCGAGCCGGGCGCGCCGTGCCGCCGGATCACATTGTTGTCAATCTTCACCCCGCTGGCCACGTTGCCCGTGTTGACCACACCCTCCTCCGACACGGCCGTCACGTCGAAGGTGTTGTCGGCGACCACGACGTCCTGCGTGCGGTAGAGCGACAGGCCACGCCCGGAGAAGTTGTTGCCGGTGATGGTGGCGTGCCGTTGGGAGGTCAGCGTCGCGCTGAAGGTGGTGGGGCCGTGAGCGAAGGAGTTGCCGATCAGGCGCAGGCCGTCGTCCCAGCCGCCGCCCGTGGCCTCGCCGTCGAAGGCCGTATCGCCGATCACCCCGTCGAAGTGGTTGCCCAGCACGGCAAGCGAGTTCACGTTGCGCTGCACCGCGATACCGGAACGGGCACAGTTGATGAACGACGAACCCATGATGGTCGCCCGCAGCACCTGGGTTGCCTCGGTGTTGCCGACCAGCCGCACGCAGTCGCCCTTGCGGAATCCGGGCAACGGCGGGTGGACGAACCTGACGTCGCGCACGGTGACATCGGAGATCGGCATGGAGCAGGTGCCGTTGGTGTCGGTGCAGACCCCGGACCCGATCTCGATGGCGTGCGTCTGCTCGTCGGTGTTGGTGGCCGCCGAGGTGTCGATGGTGAGGCTCTCCACCACGATGTCGTTTGCTCCCGGGTCGAACGACAGCACGAAGGTCGCGCTCGCTGCCTGGTCGCCCACCAGGTCCAGCACGGTACCCGGCCCGGTGCCCCTGATGGTCAGGTGCGCGGAGTGGGTCGACAGCGCGGCGAAGCGGTTGTACGAGCCCGCCGGGGCCCGGTTGAGCGTCCAGTGGCCGCTGCCCAGGCAAACGGTGCCGCCGCCGGCTGAGGTCGCCGCGTCGATGGCGGCCTGGATAGGTACACGATCAAAATTGGCATCATCAGGAACAGCTCCGAACGCGACGGGGTCGTAGCAACCCCCCACCCCCGTGCCCTGGCTCAGCGAGAGCGAGGCGGCGGCGCCGGTGCCGGCGAGCAGCACCGCGAACAGTGCGGCGCTTACGCCGAGGATTCGAGTCGGCTTCATACCCGCGACGGTGAACCGGATCTCTGATGCGCCGCTGAAGCGGGCGGTGGCACCGCCGACCTAACCTCGGGGCATGGCCGCGACAAAGCGCGTGTATGGTCCTAAGTTGCTGCTGCTCGCTGCCTTGGTATTTACGGCCTACTTTTTGCCCGTGGCGGTGTCGACCGGACGGGATGCCGACAACCTCGACCGCCGTGGAGCCGTCACCGACGCCCGCGTCGTGGAGGTCAGGCACGGCCGGAGCCGCACCATCGTCGTGAGGTATGAGGTGCCGGGGCGCGAACCCGTGACCGCCACTTGCGACAGCTGTGATGACCGGCTTGACGTGGGTGAGCGTGTCCAGATCCGTTACGACCCGGACGATCCGACCATGCACGTCGAGCAGGTGGGACGGGCAAGTCACCGCTCGGTCTCGGTTTTCGGCTGGTGGGCGGTCGGGTTGATCGGGGCGACCGCGTTAGGCATCCCCGCCTGGCTGGTGCTGAGGAAGCTGCGCCGATTGCACTGGTGTTAAGTATAGGTTTACACTGCGTGCTTAGATAGCGATCGTTCAATAGCCGCCTTCAGCAGCTGTAACCGCTCCTTGGTCGTCCAATTTGGACGCGACGCCGGCGGTAAGTACTGCTTAACGCTAGAAGGGTGGGTAGAACATGCGCGTTAGAGCCGCCCTCGCGGCAGCGACCGTAGCGACAGTGCTGCTCGGGCTCGTCACCGCGTGCGAGAAGAAGTCAGGCAACGACGGCGCCACGCCCGTCGCCAGCGGCGAGCCGATCGTGGTCGGCTCGACGCTCTCCCTCAGCGGCGCCTTCGCCGCGACCGGCATCATCCACAAGATCGCCGGGGAGCTCTTCGTCGAGAAGCTCAACGCCTCGGGCGGCCTGCTGGGGCGGCCCGTCCGGTGGGTGGTGCGCGACGACGAGTCCGACCAGGCCAAGGTGAGCACGCTCTACGAGCAGCTGATCTCGCAGGACAAGGTGGACCTCATCATCGGTCCATATGCGACACCGAACATCCTGTCGGCGATGGCCGTCGCCGCCCGGCACCGTTACCTGCTGCCCCAGCACACAGCGGTCATCGCGCCGCTGCTGACCTACGAGTGCCAGTTCCCGGCCTGGTCCATCGGGCCGACGCCCAACGAGTTCGTCCCCAACCAGCTCTTCGACGCGGTGGCGAGCCTGCCCACGCCGCCGAAGAAAATCGCCATCCTCACCAACCAGAACGGCTCCACCGACTTCGTCTCCTACGGCTCGGCCAACGCCAAGGGCGGGGCCGTAACGGTTGCGCCGCAACGAGGCCTGGAGGTGGTGCTGGAGAAGCGGTACCCGCCGAACACCTCGGACTGGTCGTCGCTGGCCGCCCAGGTGCGCGACGCCAAGCCGGACCTGCTGTTCAACAGCGGCATCGCGGTCGACCCGGTGAACCTGTTGCAGGCCATGGCGCAGCTCAACTACAAGCCGCCCATGATGTTCAGCCTCTTCCCGGCGCCCGGCCCGCCGCTGGGGCTGGGCCCCGCCGCCGAGGGCCTGATGTCGGTGAGCATCTTCGAGCCGAACAAGTCCACATTGGACAAGTTGGGTGCGAAGGCGGCGCAGATCGTCCAGGACTTCGAGACCCGCGCGACCACCGCGAAGCTGCCCTACACCGTCTTCGAGACGCAGGCGGCCGCCTCGTGGAACGCCTGGGAGATCCTGGTCGCCTCGGTCAAGGGCGCGGGAAAGATCGACCATCAGGCGATGTGCGACTTCCTGCACCGCAGCGGCGCCGAGACCACGTTCAGCGGCAAGCTCACCTTCGAGCCCAAGCAGAACAACTTCTGGCCCACCACCCAGTTGATCAAGCAGATCCAGAACGGTAACTGGGTGACGGTCTGGCCCCGCGACCGCGCGGCGGCTCAACTTCGAGGTCCGGCCACATGACGGTAGTCCAGGCGGCGCTCAGCGGCGTCCTGCTCGGAGGCTTGTATGCGTTGATGGCCGCGGGTGTCTCGGTCACCTGGGGCGTGCTGCGGATCATCAACCTCACGCACTTCGGGCTGATGCTGCTCAGCGCCTACCTGACCTTTGACCTGGCCACGGTCTGGGGCATGGATCCGCTGCTGACCGTGCTGGTTACCGTCCCGGTCATGTTCGTGCTCGGGGGCGCGCTGCAGTGGGCATACGACACCCTGCGCGTCTCCGAGCTGAACTCGCTGCTGCTCAGCTTCGGCCTGCTGATCATCGTGGTACAGACGGTGAGCAACCGCTGGAGCGCCGACTTCCAGCGGATGCCGTTGGACGTCAACCCTTATGCGACCGGGTCTGTCCCAGTTGGACAGTTCGCCTTCCCCACGCCGACACTGATCGCCTTCGGCGTTGCGGTTTTCCTTATCGCCGGCGCGCATCTGGTGTTGCGGCGCACCTTCATCGGGCGGGCGCTGCGCGCCTACGCGCAGGATCGAGCGGTGGCGGCCACTTTCGGCGTCGACCACCGGCGCGTCGGCGTGCTCCTGGCCGCCGTGGCCGGCGCCACCGCGGCCGTGGCGGGCATGCTGTACTCACTGATCAACGCGCTCACCCCGGCCACCGCCTACGAGTGGTTCGGCATCGTGTTCGCGGTGGTGATCCTGGGCGGGGTCGGCCACCTGATCGGCACCCTGGCCGCGGGGGTGGTGGTGGGCTTGACCTCGGCCGTGGTGTCGGTGGTCCTCTCCCCGGCGGCCGCGCCGCTGGTACTCTTTACGTTGATTGTTCTTGCTTTGCTGGTACGGCCAACCGGGCTCTTCGCGGTGAGGACGTCCCGATGATCTGGCGTGGGGTGATCGGCTTTCCGGTGGCGCTGCTGTCGCTTGCCACCCTGTCGCTGTATCGCGAGACCCTCGGGTTCCCTTTGTTCTATCTCGCGCTGCTCACCACGATGCTGTTCTGGATCACCCAGGCCACGAGTTGGAACATCCTATCGGGCTACAGCGGGTACTTCAGTTTCGGCCAGGCGGCCTACGTTGGTGTGGGCGCCTACACCACGGCCGTCCTGTTTGGACGCCACGGCATCAACTTCTACCTGACTCTCCTTGCCGCGGCCGGGCTGAGCGCCGTGCTGGCCCTCGCCATCGGCGTCGTCGCCTTCCGCCTGCGCGCCCTGCGCGGCGAGATCTTCGCCCTGCTGACCCTGGCCGTGCCGTTCATCCTGGCCGCGGTGGCCCGCATCAACCAGGCGATCGACGGCGGCCAGGGCATCATCGTGCCGATCCCGCGGTTCCCTTCCGAGCTTGGGCGCTTTCAGGATTTCCTGTACCTGGTCAACCTCTTGCTGGCGGTGAGTGCCGTGGCGGTCGCCTATTTCATCAGGCATTCCCGCTTCGGCTGGGCGTTGGCGGGCATCCACGACGCCGAGGATGTGGCCGAAGGGCTGGGGGTCGCGACGTTCCGGTACAAGCTTCAGGCTCTGGTCGCCAGCGCCGTGATCGGGGGCGTGGGCGGCAGCCTGTTCGCTCTGCAGATCGGTTTCGTGGCGGTGGACAGTGTCTTCCACCTCACCGTGCCACTGTTCGTCATCGTGATGAGTGTCCTGGGTGGACGGTCGCACTGGCTCGGGCCGGTCGCGGGCGCCATGCTGATCGTCCTGTTGCAGGATCGCCTCACGGCATCGGGCCTCGACGCGTGGCAGCTGATCGCGCTCGGTAGCATCCTTGCGGTGCTCGTAGTCGTTGCGCCGGAAGGGCTTTATGCTCGGTGGCGGGGCCGCCCGATCCCGGCGCTGTCCGCGGCGGTAGGGGTGACCGCGATCGTCGGCCTGCTGCCCCGAATGGAGCCACTCGACGCCCTCCTCGCCGGCGGATTCGCCGCAACCGCCGTCGCCATGCTCCCCCGCCGCACCCCCACCCCCGCTTCCCCCGCTCCCGCTTCCCCCGCTCCCGCCGCCCCCGCTCCCGCCGCCCCC
>Ga0075418_10001378_pt1 | contig 27432 bp, 25 predicted proteins | sample SoiMetdeltSBSDD2_FD_81776 | JGI IMG/M metagenome (GOLD analysis project Ga0075418, IMG submission 81776) | Bulk soil microbial communities from a Populus tree surrounding site in Tennessee, USA - Soil MetaG P. deltoides SBSDD2 | ecosystem: Environmental > Terrestrial > Soil > Tree plantation...
CCGATGCCGGCGTCGTCGTGACGCCATTGCCGCTCTACCACGTGTATTCGCTGACGGCGAACCTCTTCTGCTTCGTCGAGCTCGGTGGGCACAACCTGCTCATCACCGATCCGCGCGACTTCAAGGGCTTCATCGCGCTGCTCAAGAAATACAAGTTCGCGTTCATCACGGGCGTGAACACGCTGTTCAACGCGCTGCTGCACACGCCGGGGTTTGCCGCGCTCGATTTCTCGGCGCTGCGAGTCGTCATGGGCGGCGGTATGGCCGTGCAGCGCGAGGTCGCGAACCGTTGGCAAGCCGTCACGGGGTCCGTCATCGCGCAGGGCTACGGTCTCACCGAAGCGTCGCCGATCGTCACCGGCAATCCGCTGCACTTGAAGCAGTTCACCGGCTCCGCGGGGCTGCCGTTCCCGTCGACCGAGGTCGCGATCTTCGACGAGCAGGATCGCGAGCTGCCCATCGGCCAAGTCGGAGAGATCTGCGTGCGCGGGCCGCAGGTCATGGCCGGCTACTGGGGCAAGCCCGACGAGACGGCGAAGGTCATGCTCGGCGACGGTTGGCTGCGAACGGGCGACATCGGGCGCTTGGACGCTGCCGGGTACCTCTTCATCGAGGACCGAAAGAAGGACGTCATCGTCGTGTCGGGCTTCAAGGTCTATCCGAACGAGATCGAGGACGTCGCGACGCTGCAGGCGGGTGTGCGCGAAGCGGCGGCGATCGGCGTGCCGGACGCGCAATCGGGCGAGGCCGTGAAGCTGTTCGTCGTGCGCGGCAACGAGTCACTGACGACGGCGGACGTGCTCGCACATGCGCGCGAGCATCTGACGGGCTACAAGGTGCCGCGCCACATCGAGTTCGTCGTGAGCTTGCCGAAGTCGAACGTCGGCAAGGTACTGCGGCGTGAGCTCAAGGAGCGCGAGAAGGCTCAGGAAAACGCGAGCGCGCCGAAGTAGAGCGCGAGCCCGACGAGGCCGCCGACGAGCGTGCCGTTGACGCGGATGTACTGCAGGTCGGTGCCGATGTTGAGCTCGATGCGCCGCGACGTCGCCGCGGCGTCCCAGCTTTCGATGGTCTCCGACACGATCTCGGAGAGCGGATCGCGATAATTGTCGACGACGTGCAGCAACAGATCCTTGAGCCACTCGTCGAGCTCGGCGGCGAGCTTCGGGTCGGCGCGCAGGCGCGCCCCGAGCGCGCCGATCTCGCGCGTGAGGCCTTGTGCCAGCGGCGAGGTCTCGTCCGCGAGCGCGGCGCCGAGCTCGCCGCGCAAGCGTTGCCAGAGCTCGAGCGCGTAGCTTCTGACAGCGGGGTGAGCGACGAGCTCGTCCTTCAACGCGCGGCTCTTGGCGGCGAGCTCGGGATCCGCGGCCAACGCGTGCTGCATCGCAACGAGCCGCTTCTTGATCTCGTCGCGCGCCGGGTGCGCCGGGTCGGCGGCCATCGCTTCGAGCAGCTCCTCGAGCCCGCCGACGAGCTTGTCGAAGATTTCCTGATCGACGAATTTCGGCAGCCACCACGGGCTTTGCTCGTGGATGCGCACGCGGATCATCACGCGATTCTTCTCGAGCTCGGTGCGGCCGAACGCGACGAGCTGATCGATGATCAGGTTGGCACGCTCGCCGGTCGTCAGCACCTCGAGCAGCGTGGCGACGGCGCGATTGACAGGAACGTCCTCGAACGCCGAGCGCAACGTCGCGCCGAGCGCGCCGCGCAGCTCGCCGCCGTCGCCGTCATCGCGCAACGCCCAGGCGAGCGCCATTCCGAGATCGCGGCTCACGCGCTTCGCATTCCCTCCGTCTTCCAGCCAGGCGGCGAGCCGTGTGGCGAGATTGGCCCGCTTGAGCCGCCGCTCGACGGCTTCGCGCACGAGGAAATGGTCGCGGATGAAGCGCGCCAGCGCTCGCCCGATCTCGTTCTTGCGGGACGGCACGATCGCGGTGTGCGGAATCGGCAGGCCCAGAGGTCTCCGAAACAGCGCCGTCACAGCGAACCAATCGGCGAGCCCGCCGACGAGCGCGGCCTCGGCGAAGGCGCGGATCGCTCCGAGGTAGGGCGAGGGGCTCGCGAGCCACGTCGTCCCGACGAAGATGATGCCCATGACGGCCAGCAGCGCCGTCGCAAATAACCGCGTGCGGCGTAAGCGGCGTACGAGCCCGGGATCCTCCGCGCCGCGTCCGCCCGGCGGGCTGTTCATCCAAATACGCCGGCAATCTCCTCTTGGATTGCCGAGGCCGCGCGATATGGATCGGCGGCATCGCGAATGGGCCGGCCGACGACGATGTGATCGGCGCCGGAGCGAAACGCGAGCGTCGGCGTGACGACGCGGCGCTGATCCTGCGTGCTGGCGGCGTCGGCCGGCCGGATGCCGGGCGTCACGATCAGCGCGCCGGCGGGCAACGCCGCGCGAAGCGGCGCGGCCTCGAGCCCGGAGGCGATCACGCCGTCGCAGCCGACCGCGACGGCCTGCCGCGCGCGCCTGAGCACGAGCTCCTCGATCGTGAGTGCAATGCCGGAGTCAGCGAGATCCGCCTGCGCGACGCTCGTCAGGACGGTCACCGCGAGGATCTTCAAGCGCTCGCCTTTGGCTTGCGCCGCGGCCTCGGCGACCCCGCGGTCGCCATTGACCGTGAGGAACGACGCGCCGGACCGCGCGAGCTGGCGCACGGCCGCCGTGACGGTCGCCGGAATGTCGTAGAGCTTCAAGTCGGTGAAGACTTTCTTGTCTTGCCCGATTAGCCAATCGAGCAGCTCGAAGTAATGGCGCGACGTCGCGAGCTCGAGCCCGATTTTGTAGAACGCGACGCTGTCGCCGAGTCGTGCGACGAGGTCCTTAGCACCTTTGAGGTCCGGCACGTCGAGCGCGAAGATCAGGCGCTCGCGATTGGCGATGCGACGCGGAGTTTCGATTGCGGCTGCCACGAGACGAATTCTAGCAGCCGTTACCGGTCGGCGCGCAGCGAATCCCGAGTCTGCAGCGCGAAGCGGTCCGTCATGCCGGCGATGTAGTCGGCGACGACGCGAGCGGCGCCGGCCTCGTCGCCGGCGGCGGCGCGCTGCCTCGCGCTCGCCGCGTGCTCGTCGGGCATGCGGTCGTAGTCGGCCGTCAACGATTCGAACAAGAGTCGAACCGTGTCGCGCGCCTGCGCCGTCATTTGCTGCACGCGCGGATGCATGTACAGCGCGTCGCGCAGGAACTGCTTCAATTGCAGCCGCTCTTCGCGCAGCGGCGCACTCGATTCGATGAGGCCGTGCGGCAACGCGCGCACGTCGTCGATGCTGCGCGGTGCCGCGGCCGCGATGGCGGCCGCGCTAGCGGCGACCAGGTCCGCGACGAGTCGGCCGATCATCTCGCGAACGAGCTCGCTGCCTTGCAGCTGCGGCTTCAACTTCGCGTGCGCCTTCTTGATGCGCCGCAATGGCTCGTCCAAGAACGGCAGCGTGGCAAGCTGCTCGAGCGTGATGAGGCCCGAGCGCAGCCCGTCGTCGACGTCGTGATTGTTGTAGGCGATCTCGTCGGCGATGTTCGCGAGCTGGGCTTCGAGGCCCGGTTGCGTGCGATCGAGGAATCGCCGGCCGACGTCGCCGAGCTCGCGCGCGTTCTTCACCGAGCAATGCTTCAAGATTCCCTCGCGCGTCTCGAACGTCAGGTTCAGACCGCGAAAGGCCGCGTACCGGTCCTCGAGTTGATCGACGACGCGCAGCGACTGCAAATTGTGCTCGAAGCCGCCGAGGTCGCGCATGCACTCGTTCAGCGCGTCCTGACCGGCGTGGCCGAACGGCGTGTGGCCGAGATCGTGGGCGAGGCTGATCGCCTCGACGAGGTCCTCGTTCAAGCGCAACGCGCGCGCGGCGGTGCGGGCGATTTGTGCGACCTCGAGCGAGTGCGTGAGGCGAGTCCGATAGAGATCGCCCTCGTAATTGACGAAGACTTGCGTCTTGTAGACGAGTCGGCGAAACGCCGTCGCGTGAATGATGCGGTCACGGTCGCGCTGAAACTCGGTGCGCAGGGCCGGCGGCGGCTCCGCATGAAGACGACCGCGCGAACGCTCGACTGTGGCGGCATACGGAGCGAGCTCGGCGTGCGCCTCTGTCACTCGAGCTGCTCGACGAGCACGGCGCGTAGGGCGTCCTCGGCCGGGGCGCGAGTGACGACGGATTCGCCGATCGCGCGGATCAAGATCAGCTTGAGGCCGGCACGGTCCGCCTTCTTGTCGCCGCGCATGTGGTCGAGCAGCTCATCCGGATCGACGCCGGGGGCTTTCGTCGGCAACCCCGCGCGCGCCAGGAGGCGCTCGATGCGGTCGCCATCGCGCGCCGCGAGCCAACCGAGCGAGACCGAAGTCCGTGCGGCGAGCACGATGCCGATCGCGACCGCTTCGCCGTGCAGCCAGCGCTCGTAATTGCCGATGGACTCGAGCGCGTGGCCGAACGTGTGGCCGAGGTTCAGCAACGCGCGCCGGCCTTGCTCGCGTTCGTCCTCGGCGACGATGGCGGCCTTGATCTCGCAGCTGCGCCGGATCGCTTGCGTCAGCGCGGCGGCATCGAGACCCGTGAGCTCGTCGACGTGCTCCTCGAGCCAGGCGAAGAACGGCGCATCGACGATGACGCCGTACTTGACGATCTCGGCGAGCCCGGCGCCGAGCTCGCGCGGCGGCAGCGTCCGGAGTGTGCTCAGATCGGCCACCACGGCGATGGGCTGATGGAACGAGCCGATCATGTTCTTCGCGCGCGGATGATTGACGGCCGTCTTGCCGCCGACCGACGAGTCGACCTGCGCGAGCAGCGTCGTGGGCACCTGCACGAAATCGACGCCGCGTTGGTAACTCGCTGCCGCGTACCCCGTCAGATCGCCGACAACGCCGCCGCCGAGCGCGACGAGGCAGCAGTCGCGGTGAAAGCGGGCGTCGATGAGGCGATCGATGACGGCGGTGAACGTCGCCAAGGTCTTGTGCCGCTCGCCGTCGGGAACGATCACCGTCTCGAGGTCGCGTCCGGCCAGCGCGGCTTGCACCGGCTTCAGGTACAGCGGCGCGACGACGTCGTTCGTGACGATCAGGACCTGCTTCGCGGCGATGCCGTAGAGCTCCGGCATGGCGAGCAAGTCCGGCCCGATGTGGATCGGATAGCTGCGCGACCCAAGTGCGACGACGATGGTTTCCACGCGCCGAAGGTTCTCAAGCGGGCCCGAGCTTTGCAACGCACTCTCGCAGCCGCTGCTGGATGTCGGCGGCGACGGCGCGCACCTGGCGGCCGGTCGTTTCGATGCGCAGGTCCGCTGTGTTCTCGTACAGCGGCCGGCGGACGAGCATCATGCGCTCGAGCACTGCCCTGGGGTCGTCGTTCATCAGCAGGGGGCGCGTCTTGGTGCTCTTGGTTCGGCGCACGAGCGTGTCGACCGTCGTCTCTAGATAAACGACGGTGCCCGTCTTCGCGAGCCGCTCGCGGTTGGCCGGATCGAGAATGACGCCGCCGCCCGTGGCGATGACGACGCCCTCGAGCGCGGTGAGGTCGGCGATGACGTCGCGCTCGCGCTCGCGAAAACGCACCTCGCCTTCCTTCTCGAAGATGTAGCGGACGTCGACGCCGGTGCGCTTCTCGATCTCGGCATCGCTGTCGATGAACTCGATGCCGAGCAGGGTCGCGAGCCGCCGGCCTACGGCGGTTTTTCCCGAGCCCATGGGGCCGATCAGATAGACGTTACGCCGACCGAGCATGCCTCTTAAGGATACTGAAACGAGACGGCCGCCCAAAGGCGGCCGTCAGGTCCAGTCTCTTGACTGAGGGTGACTAGTCGACGCGGGTTCCGTCCCGCAGGATCTTCGGCGTCACGAAGATCAAGAGCTCCGCGTTGTTGTTCGTCTGCGAGTTCTTGCGGAACAGGTAGCCCAACCCGGGGATGTTGCCGAGGCCGGGGACCTTGGTTGTGCTATGACGCAGCTCGGTCTCGTAGACGCCGCCGAGCACCACGGTCTCGCCGTCGGCGACGACGACCTGCGTCACGAGCTCGCGCGTGTCGATGCTCGGGATGAAGCCGCCGGCGTTGCCGCTCGACACGAGCTCGCCGACCGAGTCCTTCGTGACCGTCAGATCCATGATGATGTGATCGTCGGGCGTGATTTGCGGAACGACCGTGAGGCTCAGCACCGCCTCCTTGAACGAGGTTGTCGCGGCGCCGCTCGACGATGACTCTTGATACGGAATCTCCGTACCCTGGAGGATGCGAGCCTCGCGCTGGTTCGTCGCCACGATGCGCGGCGTCGACACGACGCGGCCATCGCCTTCGGCCTGCAACGCCGAGAGCTCGAGATCGACGAGGTAGTCGCTGCCGAGGATCGCGAGGGCGATCGAGCCGGCAGGAGTCGCAACCGGCAGATTCACGTTGTAGCGGGCGGGGCCTGCGGGAACCCCAACCGGCGTCGCCGGAGCGCCCGGGCCGCCGATCGTTGCACCGCCCACCATGCTGCCCGCGCCGAGAGCCGTGCCCGTCATGCCGATGAGCCCATTGCCGCTGTTGTCGTTCACGGCCGTCGCGCCGAAGCGAACGCCGAGCTCGCGGCTGTAGTCGTCGTTGACGATGACGACGCGGCTCTCGATCAGCACCTGCTGCACCGGAATGTCGAGCGTCGTTACGAGGCGGCGAACGTTGGCCAAGCTGGTTCCCGTGTCGTTGACGAGCAGCGTGTTCGTGCGCTCGTCGATCGCCACGCTACCGCGGTCCGACAGCAGCGAGTTCATGCCTTCGCCCTGGATGAGGTTCGCGAGCTCGGCTGCCTTCGCATAGTTGACTTGTATGAACTCGGAGCGCAGCGGCTCCAACGTCTGCAGCGCCTGCAGCGCCTCGAGCTCGGCCTGCTCGCGCGCCGCAATCTCCTCGGCGGGGGCGACGATGATCACGTTGCCGTTGCGCCGCATGTCGAGGCCCTTCGTCGTCATGACGATGTCGAGCGCTTGATCCCACGGCACGTTCTGCAAGCGCAGCGTCACGCTGCCCTGCACGGTGTCGCTAACGACGATGTTGAGACCGCTGAAGTCGGCGATGAGCTGGAGAACCGCACGCGTCTCGAGGTCCTGGAAGTTCAGAGTGAGCCGTTCGCCTTCGTACTCGCGATCTTCGCTGAACCCACCCGTCTTGTTCTGGGCCTGCTGCGGGGGCGGCGGCTTGAGCTCGAGGGTGAATTGGTTGTCGGTTTGATAAGCGACTTGGTCGTACTGGGCCGCCGCCGTGACGAGCAGCCGCGCATCGCTGTTGGCGCGCACTGCGTCGACGGTGAAAACCGGCGTCGCGAAGTCGGTGACGTCGAGCCGCTTCAGCAAGTCTTGCGGCAACGCTGTGTCCTTGAAGTCGACGACGATACGGCCGCCTTCCTGGCGAACGTCGACGGTCGTGCGCGGGTCGTTGAGATCGACTACGACTTGGCCCGCGCCGTCGGCGCCGCGGCGAAAGTCGATTCCGCGGATCGAGCGATCGCTCGGCGCGGCAGCGGCCGCGCGCGGCGCAGCGCCACCCTGGCGCGGTTGCGCGGCGGCGACGGCGGCGCCTGAACCGGCGCCCTGGCCGACCAAGACGACGACGCTATTCCCCTCGACTCGCGTTTGATACGGAACCATCGAGCTCAAGTTCAACACGACGCGCGTACGGCCGTTCGCTTCGGCGGCTTGCACGCTCGTGAGCGGGCCGACGTTCGCGTCCTTGCGGCGCGACTCGAGGCCGAGCGTCGTGTTCGGCAAGTCGAGCGAGATTCGCGCGGGGTTATCGATCGTGAATGCCATCGGCTCCGGCGCGGGGCCGCTCAGGCGCAGCCGCAGCTCGACCTGTTGCCCCGGCAACGGCTGAACGTCGATGGCCTCCAAGCTCAGCGCGTTTTGCGCTGTTGCGGCAGAGGGTAGGAGTCCGGCGGCGAGAAGCCAGCAGAGGCTCAATGCTTGGCATAGCCACTGCAAAAGGTTCTCGCGACGGACGGGCGCTGACATATTCATACAGTTCACTCCCTAAGCTCCCCTGCGCTTCAATCGGCCAAGCCAATCGCGGCGGGGCGTTCCAAGTACCCGCCAAGGCCGTCGGAGATGATCTCCACCAATTGAATCTCTGAATCCGAGATGGCGACGATGCGGCCGTAGTTCTGGCCCATGTGATTGCCGACGGTGACCCGATGCACGAGCCCTTCCTTGTCTTGAACAAGGCCGAAGCTGGAGCGCCGATCGGCGAGCGTGCCGACCATGCGCAGCGTGTCGAGCGGAAATTGCTCGAGAAACTCGCGCGGCCGATTGCGGTCCGGTCCCTCGACAGCGTTCGGATCGTTGCTGACCCGCCGCTGCGGCTCCGGCGGCAGGAACGGCGACCGACGCGTGCCCGCCTCATAGGCGAACGTCGGAGCCGGCTCGACGGGCGGCAGCGGATCGATTCGGCCGCCGGGCCGCGCCTTGACCTCGTCGATATAGGCGCGCAAATCGTTGTTTGCGCCGCCACACGCGCTCAGGCCCGCGGCAAGCAGGCCTACAGCGATCCAGCGCGTCGATAATGCGCTACGCATCTCCATTAACCTCCGGTCGCTTCCTCATCGAGGTAGCGATAAGTCTTTGCCGTCACGTCGAGCGTCAGCTCGTCTGGGTTCGTTGCGTTGACGGGCTTAATCGAGATGTCATGTAAGGTCACAATGCGAGGCAGCGCAGCGATGCCGCTCACAAAATTGCCCAACTCGTGGTAACTACCCGTATAGCGCAACTTGATCGGCAGCTCGGCGTAGAAGTCCTTTTGGATCTCGCCCAACGGCGTGAACGTCTGCTCCTCGAGGCCTGCGCCGAGGCCGGTCTGCGAGATGTCGACGAGCAAGCTCGGGACCTCCGTCTTGCCGGGCAACTGCCGCAACATCGCGCCAAAGTCGCGCTCGATCTCGGCGAGCTGGGCGCGGTACGCGTCGAAGTTCGCGGCCTTTCGCTGCCGGTCTTCGAACTGCGCGCGCAGATCGATCTCCTGCTGCTCCGCGTTGCGGAGCGCCGGCATTTCCGCCTGGATCACGAACATCCAGATACCAAAGGCGACGGCGGCAACGAACGTGATCGCGACGGCGCCCGCGCGAATCGGCAGCGGCCAGCGGCCAGGATCGCTGGTATCGAGTGAGCGAAGCTCGTCGACGATACTCATTGCGGTACTCCTTTGCCCGGCTCTCCATCAGGCGCCACCATGGGCACCTGCTCGGCGAATACGCGGAACTGCGCGTTGCGTTCCGCACCGGCCGTGACGAAATCGACGCCCTCGAGCCCGGGTCCTTTCAGCCAATCAGAATCGTCGATGTTGCGCATCAACGCGGACACACGCGTGCTCGACTGGGCGTTGCCTTTGACCTGGACGCGCGTCCCCTGCTGGATGACCTCGGTCAAGTACACGCCGTCGGGCATTGCGTTGACGAGCTCATCGAACAGGTGCACGACCTCGGGGCGCGAGCGCTGCAGCTGCGTGATGACTTGCATGCGTGCGACGAGGCGATCGCGCTGACTCTCGAGACCGCTGATCTGCGCGATCTGCTCGTTGAGCGCCGTGATCTCCGATTTCAGGACCTCGTTGCGCGTTATCTGGTTGCTCGTCCAACCCTGGACCGTGAGCTTCGAGAGATAGACGACGCCGACGGCCACGATGAGGCTGCCGCCGAGGGCGATGAGGAATTCTTTCTTGCGCCGCTGGCGCTGCTCTGCGCGCCAGGGCAGTAGATTGATTCTCGGCATTAGTCGAAGCTCCTCAATGCGAGACCGCACGCGGTCAACAACGCTGTGGCGTCCCGGTCCACGCCTTGCGACTTGGCGCGGCCCGAAACCTTCATCTGCCCGAGCGGGTCGCCGATCTGGGTTGCGACGCCTACGCGGCTGCCGATGACGTCGGCGACGCCCGGGATGTTGGCGCAGCCGCCGCAGATCAGAATCTGATCGGGTTGCTCACGGCCGCTGCCCGAAGCCAGGAAGAACTGCAGCGAGCGGCTGACTTGCTGCGACATGTCGTCGATGAAGGCGTCGAGCACCTCGGGTTGATAGTTGCTCGGCAAGCCACCTTCTTTCTTAGCGCGGCCCGCATCTTCCTGGCTCAACCCGTACGTACGCATGATTTCCTCGGTGAGCTGCTGCCCGCCGAACGCGAAATCGCGCGTATAGATGACTTTGAGATCCTTGAGCACGCTGAACGTCGTGGTGCTGGCGCCGAAGTCGACGATCGCGATGAATTTGTCGGCGCCGGCATCCGGCATCTGATGTGTCAGGAGCTGGCAGGCGTTCTCGACCGCGAAGGCTTCGACGTCGACGACGCGAGAGTGCAAGCCCGCCGCCTCGACGGCGACCTGACGCTGCTCGACGTTCTCGGTGCGCGTCGCGACGAGCAACACGTCGACCATCTCGGGATCGCGCTCGCTGTCACCGATGACCTCGAAGTCGAAGCTGACTTCTTCCATCGGGAACGGGATGTATTGATCGGCTTGCAGCTCGACCTGGCCTTCCAGGTCGCTCGCGCTCAAATGCTTCGGCATTTGGATGACTTTGGTGATCGCGGCGTCGCCGCTGATCGCGATCGCCGCTTCGCGAGTTTTCGTGCCGGCGCGCTTGTGGGCGCGGCGGATGGCCTCGCCGACGGCCTCGGCGTCGACGATGGCCTTTTCGTTGATGGCGTTCGGCGGCGTGGGTTCGGCTGCGTAGGCTTCGACGCGATAGCCGCGTCCGCTTGCTACGAGCTCGATGAGCTTGACCGACGAGGTGGTGATATCAAGGCCGACCAAGGATCCTTTACGACTCGTGGCAAACACTCTATTTTCCTTTCCAACACGAGAGGTTGGGTTAGAATCCTACACGTGCCTTCAACTGCCCAATTTAACTATATCTCACCCGAGATGCACGCCGGTGTGACGTGTCTCGCGATATCACGATCGAGCCTAAACTCGTCGCTCGGGGCTCGCCGTCGCGGAATCTCGCGGCTATGACCGGATTCCCTACTCGGCCGGGACGAGCGTTCGGTGCAGCGGGTGAGTGTCGCGGAGATTTGGTTGTCGAACCGTCGAGTCGGTTCCAAAAATGAGAGCCCGATTCTCTACAGCTTCGGCAACCCCGCTATCCTAGTTGCGACCGTGGTGGCCGCGCCCGTAGACCGGAGGCTTTGCGTCCCCACCTTTCGATGGGTTTGCCCTGACGCGGCGGACTATGCACAAAGGCCTAAGGTGTGGCAAGGGCGTACAATGCAACTTCGCCGATGAGATCTTACTCACAGATTTTGTTGACAATCCTGGCTCTGGCGCTCGGATTCGCGCTGGTCGTAGCGGGACTTTTGATCGGCGTGTACTACTACGTCGAGCCCGGGCTGCCGCAAGCGGCCGAGCTGCGCGACATCAAGATGCAGGTGCCGCTCCAGGTCTATAGCCGCGATGGCCGGCTCATCGACGAGTTCGGCGAGCAGAAGCGAACTCCGGTTGCGTACGAGCACATTCCCCCGCTGCTGATCAAAGCTGTCCTCGCGGCCGAGGACGAACATTTCTTCGAGCACCCAGGCATCGACTGGCGCGGTGTCGTTCGCGGCGCGATGAATGAGCTGCTCGGTCGGCAAGGCGGCGGCAGCACGATCACTCAGCAAGTGCCGCGGACGCTCGAGGTTCTCAAACGGGCCGGCCTGAACAGAGGGACCGTCAGCCGCATTGTCGCGAAGTACAAGGAGATGATCCTTGCGTATCGCATGGAGCAGGAATTCTCGAAGGAAGAAATTCTCGAGCTCTATTTGAATACGACGTTCTTCGGTCAGCGTGCCTACGGCGTCGCGACGGCGGCGCAGACCTATTTCGGCAAGACGCTCGACGCGCTAACCATTTCCGAGGCCGCCATTCTCGCCGGCATTCCGCAGCGCCCCGCCGAGTGGAATCCGCTCTACAGCACCGAGAACGCCGCGACGCGGCGCGCCTACGTGCTGCGGCGCATGAACGAGACCGGCGCGATCAACGAGGCCGAGTACGAAGCGGCGCTCGCGGAGCCCATCCGCGCCCAGCGGTTCGGCACGCAGTCGCAGCTCGAGGCGCGGTACGTCGCCGAGATGGTCCGCGCGGAGATGGTCGCGCGATTCGGCAACGCCGCGACGACGGCGGGGCTCAAAGTCACGACGACGATCGACAGTCGGCTGCAGGCCGCGGCGAATCGGGCGATGCACGCGAACCTGATCGCTTACGACGAGCGCCATGGGTATCGCGGGCCGCTCGCGCATCTCGAGCTGCCCGCAGGAGCTGCGAACGCGTCGGACCCGGTGGCTCCTACCGAGGTCGACGCCGAGGCGCTGCGCAGGTTGCTCGACGACTATCCCTCGTTGCTCGACTACGAGAGCGCGATTGTGCTCGGCGCCGACGACGTCGCCGCGCGCGTGTTCTTCGCGGACCACGGCGAAGAGTCGATCGGGCTCGAGGCCGTCGAGTGGGCGGGCACCTTCGTCAACGACGACCAGATGGGCCCGAAACCAACCACGGTCGCCGAGGTTTTGAAGCCGGGCGACGTCGTGCGGTTTCGAAAGACGGCGGAAGGCGGGTGGCGGCTCGCGCAAATCCCCGAGGCGCAGGGCGCGTTCGTCTCGGTCGATCCATTCGACGGAGCCATCGTCGCGCTGAACGGCGGCCTCGACTTCGGCCTCAACAATTTCAACCGCGCCGTGCAAGCGCGCCGCCAACCGGGATCGGCGTTCAAGCCGTTCGTATATTCCGCGGCGTTCGAGAACGGCTTTACGCCGGCCACCGTCGTGCTCGACGCGCCGCCCGATGTCGGCTACCAAGCGGAGCTCGAGCGCGTCTGGCGCCCCGAGAACTTCAACGGCAAGTACTACGGTCCTTCGCGATTGCGCGAGGCGCTGCTCGAATCGATGAACGCCGTGTCGATTCGTATTTTGCAGGCGGTGACAGTTCCCGTCGCCGTCAGTCACGTCAAGCGTTTCGGCTTCGACGACGACGCGGTCCCGAGGGACTTGTCGCTCGCGCTCGGCGCCGGCGGCGTCCCGCCCGTGACCGTCGCGGGCGCATACGCGACGTTCGCGAACGGGGGCTACAAGGTCACGCCGTACTTCATCGACCGCGTCGTGGCCGCGAATGGCGACGTGCTCTACGAGACGAAGCCGCTGTACTGCCCCGACTGCAACACGCCGCCCGAGACTCCGGTGCAGCTAGCGGCCGTGGAGCCTGAGCTCGTTGCCGACGCGACGGAGCTCTATCCGCAGCAACGCGCAGCGCCGCGCATCATCTCGCCGCAGAACGCTTATCTGATCGGCGACATGCTTTGGGACGTCGTGCGACGCGGCACCGGCGCCCAAGCGCGGGCTCAGCTGCAGCGCAACGACCTTGCCGGCAAGACTGGCACGACGAACGACGGTCGCGATCTCTGGTTCGTCGGCTTCAACGCGAACATCGTCGGCGCGTCGTGGGTGGGGTTCGATCAATTCCGGCCGCTCGGCGCAAACGAGCAAGGCAGCCGCGCCGCGCTTCCGATGTGGGTCGGCTTCATGCGCGAGGCGCTTGCGAGCACGGCCGAGCGCCGCCCGAAGCGGCCGCCCGGCATCGTCGAGTACCGCATCAACCCGGAGACCGGGCTCATTGCGGGCGACTGCAGGCCGAACGCGATCTTCGAGAAGTTCGATGTCGATCACTTGCCGGAGCATGAAGACTGCGGGGTCAGCGCGCCGAGCGATTCTTTCGACACGAGCTCGATCTCGCGGCCGTCGGACAATCCCTTCGGTTTCCAGTAGCGCGGTCAATGGAATGGGCGGGCGTCGTCGATCTTCGCCGTGGGCCTCGTCGGACCTACGGCAACACCTAGCCGATGAGGCCGCTCGGCTGATGGCCGAGCACGGCATCCAAGATTTCTCGATGGCGAAGAGAAAAGCCGCCGAGCGGCTCGGTGTGCGTTCGAGTGAGGGCGCGCTGCCGAGCAACGCGCAAATACAAGAACGACTCGTCGAGCGGCAACGAATCTTCGAGCCCGACGACGTTCACGATCGGCGGCTCGAGAAGCTGCGGCTCGTCGCGTCCGACGTCATGGGCGTGCTCGACGGCTTTCGACCGAAGCTCGTTGGCTCGGTGCTCGACGGCACCGCGACCGTGAACTCACCAATCGAGCTGCACGTCTTCAGCGATTCACCGGAAGCGGTTGCCGCCGCGCTCGAAGGGCGCGGCTTCCGCTTGCACGACAGCCAGCGGCGCTATCGTTTCGGCCGTGAGGAGACGACGGAGATTCCCGGCTACGACCTCATGGTCGACGACGAAGAGCTGCAAGTCATGGTGTTCCCCGAGCGGGGACCACGCCACTCGCCATTGAGCCCGATCGACGGCAAGCCGATGCGGCGCGCATCGCGCTCCGCCGTCCTCGCGTTACTCGAGCCGGACGCCTCGGATTCGTCTAACCGAGGGGCCGAAGGAATCTAGCCCGCTGCCTTGGCGTAGCGCTTGCGGAACTTGTCGACGCGGCCGCCGCTGTCGACGATCTTCTGTTTGCCCGTGTAGAACGGATGGCAAGACGAGCAGACTTCGACGTGCAGGTCTTGGCCCAACGTCGACCGCGTCGTGAACTCGTTGCCGCAAGAGCAAACGACCTTGATGACGGCGTAATTCGGATGGATTTCTGGCTTCATGATCGGGCTCCCGAGCGGGCGCGGAAGGATAAAGCCGGCCCGCGGCGAACACAAGGCGGCGGGCCAGCCCCGACCGCTTATCCACACAATCTGTGAATAACTCTGTGGAGATCGAGGGCCGCCTGCCGCCCGGTTGACAAGCCCACGCGATTTCAGGGCATTTGGTTAAACAATCTTTGGGTTCGCAATTCGCGCCGTTTCAGCGACTTACCTGTGGTTTCGCCTTCGAGCCCGGAGAAAGAGCACGCAACACGCTTGTTTCGATATGGGCCCTGGTCGCGTGTGCATAAATTGCGGCCCGAAACCGCTTCGCGGGGCGCCAACCTATCGATTCTTCGAGAGTTCATTTTTCAACAGTTCGACGAGTCGCCGGATTGCGACACCACGGTGACTTACGCGGTTCTTTGCGTCGGCGTCGAGCTCGGCGGCCGTGCAACCGAGCGCCGGATCGAAGAAGACGGGGTCGTAGCCGAAGCCTCCGTGCCCGCGCGGCACGTGCGCGATCTCGCCGGCCCACGACCCGCTCGCGATCAGCGGCACGGGATCCTCGGCATGCCCGAGCGCTACGAGCACGCAGTGAAAGTAAGCTGTGCGATCCGAAGTCGAGTCGAGCGCTGCGAGAAGCTTCGCGATGTTCGCGCGGTCGTCCGCGTTCTCTCCCGCGTAGCGCGCGGAGCGAACGCCGGGAGCGAGCCCAAGCGCCGCAACGACGAGACCCGAGTCGTCGGCGATCGCCGGGAGCCCGGTGAGGCGTGCGGCATGCCGGGCTTTCGTGAGCGCGTTCTCGACGAATGTCGTGCCGTCTTCCGGCGGCGCGCTGACGCCGAGCTCCGACTGCGACGTGACGCGCAGTGCGAGGCCTGCCGCATCGAGCAGCGCCGAAAGCTCCGCGACCTTGCCGCGATTCGCGGTCGCGAGCACCCAGTGCTCGGGCAGAGTCACTTCGGTAGGACGGCCGCTTGGGCGGCGAGCAATTGCTCGATGCCGACCGCCGCGAGATCGAGCAGCACGTTGAGCTCGCTGCGCTGCAGGGCGTGGCCTTCGGCCGTGCCCTGGACCTCGATGAACCCACGCGCGTCGTTCATCACGACGTTCATGTCGGTCTCCGCTTCGGAGTCCTCGACGTAGTCGAGATCGAGCACAGGCTGGCCACGGAAGATGCCGACCGAGACGGCCGCAACCTGTCCATGAATCGGACTGCGCGCGATCTTGCGGCTCTCGACGAGTCGCGCACAGGCGAGCGCCAATGCAACGTAGCCGCCCGTGATCGCGGCCGTGCGCGTGCCCCCGTCGGCCTGCAGGACGTCGCAATCGATCGTGATCGTCATTTCGCCGAGCGCTTCGCGGTCGACGACGGCCCGCAAGCTGCGACCGATGAGGCGCTGGATCTCGAGCGTGCGGCCGCTTTGCGAGCCGCGCGCAGCTTCGCGTTGAGTGCGGCTGTGCGTCGAGCGCGGCAACATGCCGTACTCGGCCGTCACCCAGCCTTGTGCCTTGCCCTTCAGAAACGGCGGCACTTTCGGCTCGACGGAGGCCGTGCAAAGGACGCGCGTATCGCCAAATTCTGAGAGAACCGATCCTTCGGCGTGGCGAGTGAAGTGCGGCGTCAGCCGCACCTCGCGCATTTGGTCGCGCCGGCGTCCGCTCGGCCGCATGAGAGGCTCCGTTAGAAGCGAGGTGTCTTCGAACAGCTTACCAGCTCGCGCGAGCCTGGTCGGCAACTCGCGCTATGGGCCGCGCCAGCGCGCGGCGGCGACGCTCGTGTTGTCGCTGTGCGGTGCGTTGTTCGAAACGGCACGCTCGGCAAGCGAGCGGACGATGTAGTCCATGGGCGTGCGCTCGTCGCGCGACGCGTTGCCGACGTCGCTGTCCTCGACGCCGGACCAGAGGCCATCCGTGCAGACGAGCAGCACGTCGTTCGGTTCGAGCTTGTTGCGCGCCGTGATGCTCATGTCGGGCAACGGCACGTCGCCTCCCAAGCAGCACTCGACGAAGTTGCGCATCGGGTGATTGCGCATCTCGCTTTCGGCAATCAGTCCTTCGCGCAGCAACAGCTCGATGTGGCTGTGATCGCGTGTGCGCGCTTTGATCGCGCCGCCGCGCAGCTGATAGATGCGGCTGTCGCCGACGTGCGCCCAGTAAGCGCCGCCATCTTGCACGAGGCACACGGCGCAGGTCGCGCGCGGCTTGTGATCGAGCGCGACTCCATCACCAAGCTTCACGACGCGGTCGTGCGCGCGCGCGAGCGACAACGTCAAGAAGCCCTGCGGATCGAAAACCGGGTGCGGCACTTCCGCGAACGCTTCCTTCAGAGTCGTGACGGTCACTTCGGCGGCACGTGCGCCGTGCGCATGCCCGCCCATGCCGTCGACGACGATCAGGAGCAGGGATTCGCCGCCTGCGACGACGTCCAGTCGATCCTGGTTTTCAGTCCGATGACCCGGCAGAGTCAGCTTTGCATGATCGACGCGCACTCTTCGTTACCGCCCTCGTCCCCCTGATCAGTCGGCGAGCGCCCACCGAGCACTGTGGGCGCAGCCGGGCCGCAAACTCGCTGATGTACACTCGAAGTCGCGGCGCGAACGGCGCCCAGATTGTCTGAAACCACCCCCGGACTCAATCGAATGCCTCACAGCATGACCGGATTCTCGACGGCGGAGACGCGCGTAGGGTCGTTCAGGCTCGTTTGGGAGATTCGGAGCGTCAACCACCGGTATTTGGAGCTCGGGTTCCGGTTGCCGGACGAGCTGCGGGCCGTCGAGCCCGAGTGCCGGGAGCTCGTGGCTGCCGCCATCAAACGGGGCAAGGTCGATTGCTCGCTCAAGATCGGCGCCGATGAGCGCAGCGCGGTCGCCGGCACGATCGTCGCCGGGGCCCTGGAACGCCTGAGGACACTCGAGGAGCAGGTCCGCCGTGTGTTCCCGCAGGCTAGCGCGCTGACCACAGACGAAGTGCTGCGCTGGCCCGGCGTGCTCGAGGAGCCGGCCCGCAACCTCGAGGAGCTCGGCGAGGCGGTCAAGGACTGCCTGGGCGTGGCGCTGCGCGCGTTGACGGAATCGCGCGGCCGCGAGGGCGCCCGGATTGCCGAGATGCTCGAGAAGCGTAACGCGGGGATCACGGCGCTCGTGGCCGGCGTCAAGCCGCTGCTCGACGGCGTGCAGGTTCGGTATCGAGAGCGACTGCGCGAGCGCTTGCAGCGGCTCGATGTGCAAGCGGAGCCGGAACGGTTGGAGCAGGAGCTCGCGCTGATCGCCCAGCGTTCCGACGTTGCGGAGGAGATCGACCGGCTCGCGAGTCACGTCGCCGAGGTGCAAGCGATCTTGCATCGCAACGAGCCCGTCGGCCGGCGGCTCGACTTCGTGATTCAAGAGCTGAATCGCGAAGCGAACACGTTCGCATCGAAGGTGCAGGAAGAGGCGTTGACGCGCGTGGCGGTCGAGCTGAAGGTGCTGATCGAGCAAATGCGCGAGCAAGTGCAAAACCTCGAATGAGCGCGGGCGCGACGCGCAATGGGCAACTCTGGGTCATCGCCGCGCCGTCGGGCGCCGGCAAGACGTCGCTCGTCCGCAAGTTGCTCGAGCGCGATTCGTCGCTGAAGTTCTCGATCTCGTACACGACGCGCGAGCCGCGCGCGGCGGAGATCGACGGACGCGATTACTTTTTCGTGCCTAAGCCCAAGTTTCTCGAGATGACGAGAGAGGACGCTTTCCTCGAGTATGCGTGCGTGTTCGACAACTGGTACGGGACGGGACGCGAGCACGTCGCGAAGCTGCTGGCGGCCGGGTCGTCGGTCGTGCTCGAGATCGATTGGCAAGGTGCTCGGCAAGTCCGCGAGCGAGCGCCGGACTCGCACAGCGTGTTCATCCTTCCGCCAAGCGTCGCGGAGCTCGAGCGGCGGTTACGCGGTCGGAAGACGGACTCGGAGGCCGTGATCGCGCGCAGGCTCAGGGACGCGCGCAGCGACATGACGCATTGGGACGAGTTCGAGCACGTCATCGTCAACGACGACTTCGCCGGTGCGCTCGATCGCTTGGCGGCCGTGATCGCCGGCCGTGAGCGCGGCGCGCGCACCGACTTGCCCGAAGTGCGTGCGGCCGCGGCCGCAATCCTGGCGGGCTAACGCCGCTAGACGCTTCGTAGGTCCTTGGGCACAGGGCATGAAGCTGGCCGGCCCGGGGGGTGCTGCATTAGACTTACAGGTCCGGTGCCCAAGGAGGGCCGTCCGCAATGGCAAGAATTACCGTCGAAGACTGTTTGGAGAAAGTCCCGAACATGTTCCAGCTCGTGCTCGTGGCCGCAAAACGAGCGCGCCAGCTTGCCAACGGCGCCCATCCGATGGTCGATTGGGAGAACGATAAGCCCACCGTCGTAGCGCTCCGCGAGATCGCCGAGGGCTACATCACCGAAGAAATTTTGACGCAGCGCGACAAACCGGTCGAAGACATACTTGCAGCCGACCTCGCCGCGGTGACCCCGATGTCGCCCGACGATTTGCTCGGCTCGAGGCCGGTTTCGATCGGCGACTGAGATAACGAAAGAGGGCCGGCCATGACGCCGGTAAGCTGACCGCCATGGACTATGGTGCCGCCACGCTCGAGCGCATTGTGTCGTCGGTGTGGCGGACCGACGACTTCGGCCGTCTCATGGGGCAGCTCGAGCGCTACCTGCCGAGCAACGACCTGCCGAGCATCAGCGCCGCCTACGAGTTCAGCGCGAAGGCGCATCAGGGCCAGCAACGCCGGAACGGCGACCCCTACATCTCGCATCCCGTTGCCGTAGCCGAAATTCTCGCGGCGCTGCATCTCGACTCCGGCTCGATCAAAGCTGCGCTGCTGCACGACGTCGTCGAGGACACGGCGAGCACGCTCGCGGAAATCCAGCAGCTGTTCGGTGACGACGTCGCGTTGCTCGTCGACGGCGTCAGCAAGATCGACCATCTGCGCTTCGACAGCGCGGCCGAAGCGCAAGCCGAAAGCTTCCGCAAGATGCTGCTCGCGATGGCGAAGGATCTGCGCGTGATCCTCGTGAAGCTCGCGGATCGGACGCACAACATGCGCACGATCGGCTCGCTGCCGGTCGAGAAGCAACGACGCATCGCACGCGAGACGCTCGACATCTACGCGCCGATCGCGAATCGGCTGGGCGTCTACTCGATCAAGCTCGAGCTCGAGGACCTCGGGTTCAAGACCGTCTATCCGTATCGCTACAAGGTGCTCGAGCGCACGTTGCGGCGTGCGAAAGGCAACCAGCGCCAGTTGCTGCGCAAGATCGAAGCGAAGCTCACCGAAGCGCTCGCGGCGAACAAGATCTCCGCGCGCGTCGTTGCGCGCGAGAAGCACCTCTACAGCATCTATCTGAAAATGCAGCGCAAGGCGGCGCACCTCTCGGACATCGTCGACGTCTACGGCGTGCGCGTGATCGTCGACGACGTCGACAGCTGCTACCGCGCGCTTGGGATTACGCATCAGGTCTTCAAGCCGATGCCGGGCCGCTTCAAGGACTACATCTCGATCCCGCGCGTCAACGGCTACCAGTCGCTGCACACGACGCTGTTCGGGCCGAACGGCTTGCCGCTCGAGGTGCAACTTCGCACCGAAGGCATGGACAAGGTTGCGGAGCGAGGCATCGCGGCGCACTGGCAATACAAATCGCCCGAGAAGGACACGTACAGCACCGAAGAGCGCGCACGCGAATGGCTGGCCGGGCTAATGGAGATGGAGCGCGCGGCGAACTCGGAGGAATTCCTCGAGACCGTCAAAGCGGATCTCTTCCCCGACAAGGTCTACGTCTTCACACCGAAGGGCGCCATCATGCGGCTGCCGCGCGGCGCGACGACCGTCGACTTCGCGTACGCCGTCCACACCGACGTCGGCAACCGCTGCGTGGCGGCGAAGGTCGACCGGCGCGCTGTGCCGCTGAAGACGCAGCTCGAGAACGGCGAGACCGTCGAGATCGTCACGCAGCGCGGCGCGCACCCGAATCCGAGCTGGGTCAACTTCGTGACGACGGCCAAAGCGCGCAACGCGATCCGCGGCTATCTCAAGGGCTTGAAGCGCGACGAGGCGCAGGAGCTCGGGCGGCGGCTCATCAATCAGGAGCTCTTGTCCTACTCGCTGAGCTTGAAGAAGCTGCCGAAGGCGCGGCTCGCGCTACTGCTGAAAGAGCTCGGCCTCGCCGACGAGGACGCGTTGCTCGAGCAAGTCGGCTTGGGCGAGCGGCTCGCGCCCGTCGTGGCCGGCATGATGGCGCAGGAGCCCGACGAGAGCGGGGCGACGGAGCCGGCGCCGCGCAAGCCGCTCGAGATCGCGGGCACGGAAGGCTCGGTCGTCAGCTACGCGCACTGCTGTTACCCGATCCCGGGCGACGAGATCGTCGGCTTCATGTCGAGCGGGCGCGGCATCGTGATTCACCGCGATCGCTGCCGAAATCTCGCCGAGTACCGCAAGCAGCCCGCGAAGTGGATTCCCGTCAACTGGACTCGCGGTATCAAGGCCGAGTTCGAGTCCGAGATCCAAGTCCGCACGCTCGACCGCGTCGGATTGCTCGCCGAGGTCGCCGGGCGCATCTCGGCCGCGCACACCAACATCGAGCACGTGCGCGTCGACCGCGAGGGCGACGCCTCCGCGCTCGCGTTTCGTCTCAAAGTGCGCGACCGGCGTCAGCTGGCACTGGTCGTCCGCAGCATCCGCACGATTCCGGGCGTCGTGCGCGTGTCCCGCAGCGCCAGCTGATCTCGAAGGAACCACATGCCAAAAGAGCCGATTCACACGCCTAAGGCGCCCGCCGCGATTGGGCCTTACAGTCAGGCGATCCGCGCCGGCAGCACGATCTACTTGTCGGGCCAGATTCCGCTCGACCCGAAGACGATGGAGCTCGTGAAGGGCGACGTTCGCGCGCAAGCTCGGCAGGTGTTCAGCAACCTCGCTGCCGTGGCCGAAGCCTCCGGCGGCTCGTTCGCGAACGCGGTGCGGCTGACCATTTACCTGACCGATCTCGCCAACTTCCCCGTGGTCAACGAGGTCATGGCGGAGTTCTGCAAGGAGCCGTACCCGGCGCGCGTCACGATCGGTGTTGCGCAGTTGCCGCGCGGAGCCGCCGTCGAGGTCGACGGTATTCTCGTCCTCTAGGCGGCTCGGAATCGCGGCGCAGCCCACAACGCTCTTCGACCGGTCGGTCGAAAGTCTGACGGGTGTAGGCCCGAAGGTTGCCGAGCGTTTCGCCAAGCTCGGTGTGCGAACCCTCGGCGATTTGCTGTGCCTATTGCCGCAGCGCTACGAAGACCGCACGGCGATCAAGCCGATTGGCAGCCTCGTGATCGGAGAGAAGGTGCTCGTCGAGGGAGTCGTCGAGCTCAGCGAAGTCGCGTATCGACGCCGCCGCTCGCTGCTGGCACGGCTTGCCGACGGCACCGGCGCGCTCACGCTGCGATTCTTCTACTTCAACAAGTCCGTCGAGCACGCGCTCGCACGCGGCCGGCGCGTGCGTTGCTACGGCGAGGTTCGCAGCGGCCCGGCGGGCCTCGAGATGGTTCACCCCGAGCACGGCGCCGTCACCGACGACGAGGCCGAGCCGAGCGACCGCCTTACGCCCGTCTACCCGACGACGGAAGGCTTGTATCAGCAAACGCTGCGCCGCATCGTCGCGCGCGCGGTCGCGGCGCTCGAGCACGAGACGCTCGACGACTACCTCGCGCCGGCGCTCGCCTCGCAGTCGTTGGCCGGCGCGCCGTGGCCGGCGCTCGCCGCGTCACTTAGCTATCTGCACTCGCCGCCGCGTGACGCGGCGACCGAGCTGCTCTTGTCGGGACGGCACCCGTGCTCGCGCCGCATCGCGCTCGAGGAGCTCGTCGCGCAGCGCTTGAGCCTGCGGCGCGCGGCCGCGGTAACGCGTACGGAGCGCGCTCGGCCTTTGCCGACGCCGGCCGCGCAGCTCGCGGCGTTTCGCGCGGCGCTGCCCTTCGAGCTGACGCGCGCGCAAGCGGCGGCGTTCGACGAGATCGTCACCGACTTGAGGCGGGACACGCCGATGAACCGGCTGCTGCAAGGCGACGTCGGCTCGGGCAAGACGGTCGTGGCTGCGATGGCGGCGATCGTCGCGGCGGCGGCCGGCTGCCAGACGGCCGTCATGGCGCCGACGGAGCTGCTCGCCGAGCAGCACTTCGTGAGCTTCGAGCGCTGGCTTCGGCCGTTGGGTCTCGAGGTCGCCGCGCTCATCGGTGCGCAGCCGGCGCGCGCGCGAGGCGCGACGCTCGCCGCGGTTGCCGACGGCCGTGCCGCCGTCGTCGTCGGCACGCACGCGTTGTTCCAGGAGAGCGTCGAGTTTCGGCAGCTCGCGCTCGTCATCGTCGACGAGCAGCATCGTTTCGGAGTCGAGCAGCGCCGAGCGCTTAAGCAGAAGGGCACGGATGAAGCGCGCGTGCCGCACCAGCTCATCATGACCGCGACGCCGATCCCGCGCACGCTCGCGATGACGGCGTACGCCGACCTCGACTGCTCCGTCATCAGCGAGCTGCCGCCGGGCCGCCAACCCGTGCAAACCGCGGTCTTGCCCGAGCAGCGGCGGCCCGAGCTGATCGAGCGAGTCGCGGCGCATTGCGCGGCCGGGCAACAGGCCTACTGGGTCTGTCCACTGATCGAGGAATCCGAGCTCGTCGACTCGCGGGCCGCGAGCGCCCTGCATGGCGAGCTCGCCGAGGCGCTGCCGAACGCGCGCGTCGGCTTGATCCACGGCCGCATGAAGGCCGCGGAGAAGGATGCCGTCATGCGCGCGTTCAAGGCCGGCGAGCTCGAGCTGCTCGTCGCGACGACGGTCATCGAGGTCGGCGTCGACGTGCCGAACGCGACGCTGATGGTCGTGGAGAACGCCGAGCGGATGGGGCTCGCGCAGCTGCATCAGCTGCGCGGCCGCGTCGGCCGCGGGGCGAAGGCGTCGACCTGCGTGCTGCTCTACAAGGCGCCGCTGTCGGATCTCGCGCGCCAACGCCTCGGCGTGCTGCGCGAGACCAACGACGGCTTCGCGGTCGCGCAAAAAGATCTCGAGCTGCGGGGTCCTGGCGAAGTGCTGGGGACTCGCCAGACGGGGGCAATGCAGTTGCGTATCGCCGATCTCTTGCGCGACGCCGACCTGTTGCCGCAGGTCATCGAGATCTCCGAACGGCTACTCGCGACGGAGCCAAAGTCCGTCGACGCGCTGATCCGCCGCTGGATTCGCGGCGAGGCCGAGTATGCAAAGGTGTGAAGCGCGCGTTGCCGCCTCGGGGCACCGGCCCCTAGAATCGCCGCGATGCGGGCAAGTCTTACAACCTGAACGGTGAACGCTCAGTCGCCACGCGTAGCGCCGGCCCGAATGACGTGGGGGAGCCACGTCCAAGCGCTGCTGACTCACTATTCACGCTATTGGCGCCTGATGCGCATGCATCGGCCGATCGGAATTTGGCTGCTGCTGTGGCCCACGCTGTGGGCAATCTGGATCGCCTCGGCCGGGCGTCCGGACCCGAAAGTGTTCTTGATTCTCGTCCTCGGCACGATCGTCGTGCGAGCGGCCGGTTGCGTCATCAACGACTTCGTCGACCGCAAGATCGATCCCAAGGTCGCGCGCACCGCGGATAGGCCTCTCGCGACGGGCGAGGTGGCGCCGGTCGAGGCGCTGATCTTGTTCGGCGCATTGATGGTGATCGCGCTCGGCCTCGTGCTGAGCTTGAACAGGTTGACGCTGATGTTCGCGTTCGCCGGAGCGTTCCTCACTGTCGTCTATCCGTTCACGAAACGCTTCTTGTCGACGCCGCAGTTCGTGCTCGGCATCGCGTTCTCGTGGGGCGTGCCGATGGCGTTCGCGGCGACCGCGGGCGACGTGCCGCGCGTCGGTTGGCTGCTGTTCCTCGCGACCGTGATCTGGGTCGTCGCGTACGACACGCAATACGCGATGACGGATCGTCCCGACGACATCAAGATCGGCGTCCGCTCGACGGCGATCTTGTTCGGCGACCTCGACCGAGTGTTCGTGGCGGGGCTCCAAGCGCTGTTTCTCGCGAGTCTCGTGCTCGTCGGCCACAGCGCGGCCATGGGTCCGTGGTATTACGGCGGCTTGGCGGTGGCCACCCTGTTCTGCCTTTACCAGGGCTACCTCATCAAGGAGCGCGACATCATTCAGTCGTTTCGCGCGTTCTTGAACAACGCTTGGCTCGGCGGCGCGATCTTCGCCGGCATCCTGCTCGACTATACATTTCGCGCTTAACCGGGCTCCGGCAACTGCTCGGCAACTGCTCCCTGCGTTGCTCTACCGCGGGCATCCCTGCCCGCGTCCCTGCGTTGCTCTACCTCGGGCATCCATGCCCTCGCCGGCGTGCGCGCGATTGCCAGCACGACGCAGCGCGCCGCGCCGGCGGCTTTGAGCTCGGCGGCGAGCGCGTTGACGGTCGCGCCCGTCGTGACGACGTCGTCGACGATCGCGAGGCGCTGTCCCACGAGCTCGCGCCGTACGCGAAACGCTCGAGCTACGGCGCCGCGTCGCGCGACGGCGCCCTGCCCGGCCTGCGCCGGCGTCGCGACCGACCGCTCGATGCCGCGCATCATGGTCGGCACTTTCAGCGCGCCGGCGAGCCCGCGCGCGATCTCCAGCGCTTGGTTGTAGCCGCGCTCGTGGAGGCGCGTGCGGTGCAGCGGCACCGCCACGAGCGCGTCGATGTGGCCGCGGACCACGTCGAGCTCCGGGATGAGGAGCAGGGCGAACGCGCGCCCCAGCGCCCGAGCGCGGCGGTACTTGAGCGCTTGCACGTAGTGATCGAGCGGCGGCCCATACGAGAACGGCGCGACGATCGCGTCGACGTCCCACGCGATCTGCATGCGCGGGCAATGCATCACGGGCCGGGCGAGGCCGCAACGGGGGCAAGCGTTCGCGACGCGGGTGAGCTGCGCGGCGCAGACGCCGCAGAAGCCGCCGCTCGAGGCGAGGCCGCAAGCGGGGCAGCTCTCGGTGAAGAGCCGCTCGAGAAGCCCGTAAACCACAGCCCCTCCCGTCCGGTTGACAGGGCGCGCCGCCGTTTGTGATGCTCCAGCGTCGCGCGCGAAGCGCTTTGCGAGCCATCCGCGAATGTCAGCCATTCCTCGAGAAACCCTCGGCGCGCGCATCACGGCCGAGCCGCGCAGCGACTGGACCAAGGCGGAAGTCGAGGCGCTGTTCGAGCAGCCGTTCAACGATCTCCTGTTCTCGGCGCAGTGGGTGCACCGGCAGAGCTTCGATCCGAATGCCGTGCAAGTCTCGACGCTGCTCTCGATCAAGACCGGCGCGTGCCCCGAGGATTGCGCGTATTGCCCGCAGAGCATTCGCTTCGAGACGGCCGTCGACACGCATGACCTGATGCCGCTCGAGGCCGTGCGCGCCGCGGCACAGCGCGCGAAGGACGCGGGCGCGACGCGGTTTTGCATGGGCGCGTCGTACCGCGGGCCGAAGGACTCGCAGCTAGAGCCGATCCTCGAGATGGTGAAGGCCGTCAAGGAATTGGGGCTCGAGACCTGCGCCACGCTCGGGTTGCTGCGGCCGGGGCAGGCCGAGCGGCTCGCCGAGGCGGGCCTCGACTACTACAACCACAACTTGGACTCGTCGGCCGAGTTCTACGAGAAGATCATCAGCACTCGCACCTACGCGGATCGCCTCACGACGCTCGAGCGTGTGCGCGCGGCCGGCGTCAAGGTTTGCTGCGGCGGCATCGTCGGCATGGGCGAGACGCGCGCGGATCGCGTCGGCTTGCTGCACACGCTGGCGACGCTTACGCCCCAGCCCGAGAGCGTGCCGATCAACGAGCTCGTGCCGATCCCCGGAACGCCGCTCGCTGCCGCCGCGCCGTTCGATCCATTCGAGTTCGTGCGCTGTATCGCCGTCGCGCGGATCTTGATGCCGCGGTCGCACGTTCGCTTGTCCGCAGGCCGCAACGACTTCAGCGACGAGCTGCAGGCGCTCTGCTTCTTCGCCGGCGCGAACTCGATCTTCTACGGCGAAAAACTACTGACCACGGGCAACCCCGATACGGCGGCCGATCGGCGCTTATTCGATCGCCTCGGGCTGTTGCCCGAGAACACGCTCGCCGCGAGCTAGCCGCGGCGCCGAGCTTTCACCCATGTCCCTGAGCCTCGACGACGCGCTGCCCGAGACGCGCGCCGCGCGCCGGGCGTTTGATCGCGCGCGTGAGTTCGAGTCCGCCTGCTTCATCCACGACGAGGCGCGCTCGCGATTGCTCGCGCGGCTCGACGTCGTCCGGCTCGTGCCGTCGGTCGCTGTCGATCTCGGCTGTGCGACGGGACGCGGAGCGGCGGCGCTGGCGACGCGTTATCCCGCGGTGCGCGTGCTCGCCGTCGATTCGAGCCTCGGCATGCTGCGGGCGGCGGCGGCCGGCGCCGCCGCTGGTGGCACAGTCGAAGTCGTGGGCGGCGACGCCGCGGCGTTGCCGCTCGCGGCAGGTTCCGTCGAGCTCATGCTCGCGAACCTGGTGCTGCCATGGTGCCGGCCGGAGCGGCTATTCGCCGAGGCCGCGCGCGTGCTCGCCGCCGGCGGTGCGTTCCTGTTCGCGACGCTCGGGCCCGATTCGCTGCAGGAGGTCCGCGCCGCGTTCGCGGCCGTCGACGATCGCATCCACGTCCATGCGGCGTTCGACATGCACGACTTGGGCGATCTCGCCATGGCGGCCGGTCTCGCAGAGCCCGTGCTCGACGTCGACCGCATCGAGGTCACCTATGCCGACGTCGCGGGGCTCGTGCGGGATTTGCGGGCAGTCGGTGCCGTCAACGTTGCCGGCGGCCGGCGGCGCAGCCTCACGGGCCGCC